>OLPY01001488.1_pt1 | contig 16395 bp, 5 predicted proteins | sample 1672481 | NCBI WGS metagenome assembly OLPY01 (sample SAMEA3136691, study PRJEB25190) | human gut metagenome | biome: human gut; feature: human-associated habitat; material: faeces | place: Austria | collected 2013 | reverse complement strand
GCTGGAACAGATCGATGACCGGCGGTATACGGAATCGTTCTGGGACAACTACGACGAGAAACTTCACTACGGCATTGCGTTTTACAAGAAGCGGTGCCTGGTCAAACGAGAAACAAACTGAGAAAGACAACCCCCCCTTGGTTCCTACCTGCTGCGGCAGGAGACCAAGGGGGGTGTTGTTTTTGCTCCAACCGCTGCCAATCCTTCCACATCCCACTGGATCGGCTCGATGCCCATGCCGCGTACCGTTGCGATGACGTGGTCGTCGTATTCCCCAAAGGGCGGGCGGAAGAGGTTGGGGGTCTTCCCGGTGACGGCGGCGATTTTTTCTCCCGCGGTGGTCAGGTCTGCCACAATCTCCTGGGCGGAGAGCGCGTTGAAGTGGGCGTGGGTGTCCGAGTGACTCATCACTTCATGCCCCGCATCGGAGAGGGCCTTGACCGACTCCGGGTATTTCTCCACCCAGTCACCCACCACAAAGAACGTGGCCTTGACATGGTAGCGTCCCAAAATGTCGATGAGCTGCTGGGTATCCTCGTTGCCCCAGGCGGCGTCAAACGTCAGGGAACAGACTTTGTCTTCCCGCTGGACGCAGTAGATGGGCAGCTGCCGCTGCGTAGAGGCGGCGGAGACGTAGGAGGGCAAGGTCGTGATCAGGCACAGGGCACACACCGCCGCCAGCCCTGCGGGGATGGCCAGGGTGCGCTTGCGGACGAAGAACACGCGGCGGGCCAGCTTTGTCTTCGCGTTGGGTTTGTGCGGGAAACGGAATTTGAACATAGCGATCCCATCCTTTCTGATAGAAAGAGCTTATGCGCCGCATTCCGCTTCATGCGGAACTGCGGGAAAAAGGACGAGCCGTTCCGTGGGGGAGGTGTTGTTGTAAAAACAGAAGCTTCATGGTATGATAAAAAATAGAGAGGAGTTGGTCCGTATGCAAAGAGTAAACTTACCGATCGGAACATCTGACTTTGCAGAGATTCGACGCGAGGGCTGGTATTATGTAGATAAGACCGGCTTGATCGGCGATCTCTTGAATACCCGAAAGGCCAAGGTCACGCTCATTACCCGCCCCCGGCGGTTCGGCAAAACACTGGGCATGAATATGCTGGCCAATTTCTTTGACATCCAGAAGGACAGCAAAGCCCTGTTTGAAGGGTTGGAGGTCAGCAAGGACCAGGCGCTGTGTGAGCAGTGGAGGAACCAGTATCCTACGCTCTTTCTATCCTTTAAGGACGTGGATGGGCTGTGTTTTGAAGATGCTTTCGATCTGCTGAAATTTACTCTGTCACAGTTTTGCATTGATCACAACGAGTTGGGGGAGAGCAACGCAGTAGATCGTACAATGAAGCAGCAATTCTATGCGTTAAAAAACAAGACAGCATCGGAAGAAGAAATAAAAACCGCACTGCTCACGCTGATGAAAATGATGCAGGCGCACTATGGCAAGCCGGTCATTCTGTTACTGGATGAGTATGACGTACCGATCGCTAAGGCCAGTGCCAACGGGTACTATGACGAGATGTTGAAAGTCATCAAGACGATGATGAGTACGGCACTGAAAGATAATTCAGCTTTGCAGCTTGCCATCGTTACCGGCTGCTTACGTATTGCCAAGGAGAGTATCTTCACCGGGACGAACAACTTTGTTTCAGATACCATTGCCTCTTCGCGTCTGAACGAATATTTCGGTTTTACCCAGGCAGAAGTGGACCAGCTTTTGCAAGACACGGGCCTGACGGACCATGCAAAGGATTTGAAAGCCTGGTACGACGGCTATCACTTCGGAGAATTTGATATCTATTGCCCGTGGGATGTGATGAATTATCTTCAGGACCTCCAATTTGACCCGTCAAAGAAACCGGTCAGCTATTGGAAGAATACCAGCGACAACGCCATCATCCGCTCGTTTATCGATTATAGTGGCCCCTCCATTTCCAAAAAATTGGAGCTGCTGCTCTCCGGCGGCTATATCGTCCAGACGATCGAAGAGGACTTGACCTATGACTACCTGCATTCCTCTGAGGATAACCTATGGAGTATCCTGTACCTGACAGGCTATCTAACACGGGTCCGAGAAATTCCAGCTTCAGATGGAGCGCTTGCCTTGACCATCCCCAACGCAGAGGTGCAAGAGATCTTCCGCTCCACGATCCAGAAATGGTTCAAGGATAGCTCCCAGACGTGGAACCGGCAAGCGATGTTTCAGGCGCTCTGGGCAGGGGACAGCGAAACGCTGACGAAAGAGATCGGAAAGCTGCTCCGCAAGACGATCAGCTACCACGACTACAAGGAAGACTTCTACCATGCGTTTTTAGCCGGTATTTTGGCCAGCTTCCACTATTCCGTGGAGTCCAACCGGGAGCACGGCGAGGGGAGAAGCGACATCGTGGTTTACGATGAGGAAAATTCTTGTGTCGTGATCTTCGAGGCGAAGGTGGCCAAGTCTCCTGAGGAACTGCCTGCGGCGTGTGATGCGGCGCTGCGCCAGATCGAAGCGCGGCAGTACGCAGAAGATTTCCGGGATGAGTACGATGAGATCTTGTGCTACGGCATTGCGTTTTATAAGAAGCGGTGCCTCGTCAAACGAGAGCCAAACTGAGAAAGAGGACACCCCCTTGGCTCTTACTCGGTACAAAGCATCTTGATCGTTTGGAGTAACGTAATGATTGATAAAATGCTGATTCGTGGAGCAAAAGTCCACAATCTCAAAAATATTGATGTTGATATTCCATTGGGTAAAATCGTGGGCATTGTAGGGGTGTCCGGCTCCGGAAAATCCTCCCTTGCGCTGGGTGTGCTGTACGCTGAGGGTTCGCGCCGCTACCTGGAAGCCCTGTCCACTTACACCCGCCGAAGAATGACGCAGGCATCCAAAGCCAGCGTGGACGAGGTGCTGTATGTTCCGGCTGCGCTGGCGCTGCATCAGCGCCCCGGTGTGCCGGGGATCCGCAGTACCTTTGGCACGGGAACGGAGCTGTTAAACAGCCTGCGGCTGATGTATTCCCGCCTTGCCAGCCACCGTTGCCCCAATGGGCATGATGTGAAACCGTCCTTGGCTGTCGCCGCAGGAAGAGAGCTTATTTGTCCGGCGTGCGGTGCGCATTTTTATGCACCGTCCGCGGAGGAACTGGCGTTCAATTCCCAGGGAGCTTGTCAGAAGTGCGGCGGCACCGGCAGCGTCAGAACCGTCAATGTGGCAAGCCTTGTACCGGATGACACCCTCAGCATTGATGAGGGCGCAGTTGCTCCGTGGAACAGCCTGATGTGGTCGCTGATGACTGACGTGTGCCGTGAAATGGGGGTGCGTACGGAGGTACCATTCCGTGACTTGACCGCAGAAGAGAAAAAGATCGTCTATCATGGCCCAGCAGTCAAGAAGCATATTCTTTACAAGGCGAAGAAATCCAATCAGGCGGGAGAGCTTGATTTTACCTATTATAACGCGATTTACACCGTGGAAAATGCACTGGCCAAGGTCAAGGACGAAAAGGGCATGAAGCGGGTAGAGAAGTTTTTGAAAGAGGATGTTTGCCCGGCATGCCACGGCACACGCCTGTCCGCTGCTGCCCGTGCGCCAAGGCTTCGGGGCATTTCTCTGGATGAAGCCTGCGCCATGACGCTTGACCAACTGGTGGACTGGGTACGGGGCGTTCCCGGCAGCCTGCCGGAAGACATGCGCCCGATGGCCGAGAGTATTTGCGAGGCGTTTCAAAGCACCGCCAAGCGGCTGATGGATCTGGGCTTGGGCTACCTGACGCTTGACCGCGCAGCGTCTACGCTCTCCACTGGCGAGCGCCAGCGAATGCAGTTGGCCCGTGCTGTCCGCAACCGCACCACCGGCGTCCTGTATGTGCTGGATGAGCCCTCCATCGGTCTGCACCCCTCTAACATTGTGGGGCTGACCGGGGTCATGCACGATCTGGTCGCAGACGGGAACTCCGTCATTCTGGTGGACCACGACACACAGATTTTAAAGGAGGCCGACTGGATCATCGAAATGGGGCCGGAAGCCGGCGCAAAGGGCGGCCACGTGATCGCAGAGGGAACCATTCCCGCCATAGAAGAAAACCCAGCGTCGCAAATCGGGCCGTTTCTTTCCGGCAAGGCTGAGGCGAAGCAGCGCACGTGCGCCGCAAAAGAAGCGCTGTTTGCAAACGGCACGATCCATCTGTCCACTGCACAGATCCACACGGTCAAGCCGCTGGAGGTGGACATTCCCAAAGGGCGGCTCACGGTGGTCACCGGGGTATCCGGCTCCGGCAAGACCACCATGGTGCTGGAAAGTCTTGTTCCTGCGCTGGAGGCAACCATCCACGGCGCTGCCCTGCCCGCACAGATCCGCGCGATCAAAGCCGAGGGCATCGCACACGTGAAACTCATGGATGCCACCCCCATTGGGATCAATGTCCGCTCCACGGTGGCGACTTACGCAGGGGTTCACGACGACCTGCGAAAGTTATATGCAAAATCCGCTGATGCAAAGGAGAGGGGCTACAAAGCAAGCGACTTTTCCTATAACACCGGCTCACTCCGCTGCCCCGGCTGCGACGGAACGGGCGTCATCAGTCTGGATGTACAGTTCTTGCCGGATGTGAACATTCCTTGCCCGGATTGCCGCGGCTCGCGCTATGCACGAGCGGCTTACGATGTGAAACTCACGAACAAGGCAGGCAAATGCGTTTCTCTGCCGGAGCTGATGGAGCTGGATGTCAACTCTGCGATCGATTTCTGCAAGGACATGAAAACCATCCGCCAGAAGCTGAACATTCTGAAACAGCTGGGTCTGGGCTACCTGACGTTGGGCGAGGAAACGCCCAGCTTGTCCGGCGGAGAAGCACAACGGTTGAAGCTGGCCAGTGAGATCGGCAAGACACAGGAGGATTCCGTCTTTGTGTTTGATGAACCGTCGATCGGCTTGCATCCGCTGGATGTGCAGGTACTGCTTGGCGTCTTTCAAGCCCTTCTTGACAATGGCGCAACCGTAGTTGTCATTGAGCACGATCTGGATGTCATCCGCAATGCAGATTACATCATCGACATGGGGCCAGGCGGCGGAGATGCGGGAGGAGAAATTGTAGCAAACGGAACACCGCAGGAGATCCAGAGGAATGAGAGAAGCATGACCGGGAAGTATTTATAAAACCGTATATAAACGGAAAGGAGTGGGTCATCATGCCGAGAGTAAACTTACCGATCGGAACGTCTGACTTTGCAGAGATTCGACGCGAGGGCTGGTATTATGTAGATAAGACCGGTTTGATCCGAGATCTCTTGAACACCCGAAAGGCCAAGGTCACGCTCATTACTCGCCCCCGGCGCTTCGGCAAAACGTTGGGCATGAACATGCTGGCCAACTTTTTTGACATCCAGAAGGACAGCAAGGCCCTGTTTGAAGGGTTGGAGATTAGCAAGGACCAGGCGCTGTGTGAGCAGTGGAGGAACCAATGGCCGGTCCTCTTTGTTTCCTTTCGACGTGTAGATGGTTTGGACTTTCAGGGTGCTTATGGGATGCTGGAAGAAACGATCAGTGACCTTTGTGAGGAGCATCGTTATCTTTTGGATAGTTCACAGATCAGCGATTTGGAAAAAAGCGTGATGGAGCGCCTGATCTGGAAGAAAGCAACGGATCAGGAGCTGAAAGGCGGCCTTTTGCGGCTGACCCGCATGATGCAGGTGCATTATGGCAAACCGATCATTCTCTTGATCGATGAGTACGACGTCCCCCTAGCCAAGGCCAGCGCCAACGGATATTACAAAGAGATGCTGGACGTGATGAAGGGCATCATGCAGGCGATGAAAGACAATTCGGCCTTGCAGCTGGCTGTCATTACTGGCTGCCTGCGGATCGCCAAGGAAAGCATCTTTACCGGAACAAACAACTTTGTGTCCGACACGATCACCTCTTCCAGACTGAACGAATATTTCGGTTTTACCCAGGCAGAAGTAGATCAGCTTTTACAAGATACTGGCCTGACAGACCATGCAGAGGACATCAAAGCGTGGTATGATGGCTATCACTTCGGAGAATTTGATATCTATTGCCCGTGGGATGTGATGAACTATCTCCAGGACCTTCAATTTGACCCACTGAAGAAACCGGTCAGCTATTGGAAGAACACCAGCGACAACGCGATCATTCGTTCTTTTATTGATTACAGTGGCCCGTCCATTTCTAAGAAGCTGGAGCTTTTGCTCTCCGGCGGCTATATTGTTCAGACGATCGAAGAGGACTTGACCTATGACTATCTCCATTCCTCTGAGGATAACCTGTGGAGCATTCTTTATCTGACAGGCTATCTGACACGGGTCCGAGAAATTCCAGCTTCAGATGGAGCGCTTGCCTTGACCATCCCCAACGCAGAGGTGCAAGAGATCTTCCGCTCCACGATCCAGAAATGGTTCAAGGACAGCTCCCAGACGTGGAACCGGCAAGCGATGTTTCAGGCGCTCTGGGCAGGGAACAGTGAGACGCTGACGAAAGAAATTGGAAAATTACTTCGTAAGACGATCAGCTATCACGACTACAAAGAGGATTTCTACCATGCGTTTTTAGCCGGTATTTTGGCTAGCTTCCACTATTCCGTGGAGTCCAACCGAGAACACGGGGAGGGGAGAAGCGACATCGTGGTTTATGACGAAGAAAATTCCCGTGTCGTGATCTTCGAGGCGAAGGTAGCCAAGTCACTGGATGAACTGCCTAAGGCGTGTGACGCGGCACTGCGCCAGATCGAAGCACGGCAGTATGCAGACGATTTCCGGGATGAATATGACGAGATCCTGTGCTATGGCATTGCGTTTTACAAGAAACGATGCCTCGTCAAAATGAAATAAATATCAAGTTTAACAGACCTCTCTTCTCTTGCGATATAAAAGAGAAAAGGGGTCTGTTTTTGTGAAAAACCAACTGGTACGAGAAGGACGAGGCTTTGCTGAAAAACTAAGCTTGCTTGTGGGATTGATAGAAATTCTTGAGAGTTAGCGTTAGTTAACTGTTTGGATCGAGAATTGACGGTTTGTTTTTTCTTCTGTTACACTGGATAGAAGGTTAGCGTAGACTAACCTGAGAGAAATTACCCAGAGAAAGGACAGATGGAATGAAACGATGGATCGCCAGCGTACTGGCAGCAGCGATGCTGCTGCCGTGCATTCCCACCGCAGGGGCTGTGGATGCCCAATCCAAGGAACCCCCTGCCACTAGTACCTCTGCGTACCGGCCGGAATCCCTCAAAGACAGCGGACCGGAGGTCGTGCAGTCTGAGGAGGAGATCAGCCCGGACGAGGAAGTGACCGCCATCATCGTGCTGGAGAAAAAGATCAGCCCCTTGGCGCGTTTCCAGCAGAAAAGCATTCAGAACGAGATCAGCAAGAACGTGCTGGACGGGGAGAAGTTAGAAGTTCTCCATAGCTACACCACCGTGGAAAACGGCTTCGCCGCCGTGGTCCCCTATGGTAAGCTGGAAGAAATTCGCCAGCTCCCCGGCGTGGCCGCGGCCTACGCCGCCCCAGTCTTCAAGGTCGCCCCGGATATGCCCACGACCATGACCGAGCTGGGCGGCCTGGAGAACACCTCCGGCTACCAGGGCGAGGGCATGGTCATCGCCATCGTGGACAGTGGCCTGGAGATCAGCCACCCGCTGTTTACGCAGGCACCTACCGCCCCGGCTTTGGCGAAAAAGGACATTGAAAATGTTCTGGCGAGCAAGAACCTGAAAGCGGAGGAGAAAAAGTCCGGCATCACCGCCAGCCAGGTTTACAAGACGGCCAAGGTCCCCTTTGCCTTTGACTACGCAGACAACGACCTGGACGTTGCCCCCAATGGTGCGGGCGACCATGGCACCCACGTTGCTGGTATCGCCGCTGCCAACGCGGGCGTGGTGGCCGATGTGGTCGGCGTGGCACCGCAGGCCCAGATCCTGGCCATGAAGGTCTTTAGTTCCAGCGGCTCCAACGGGGCTACCTGGGCCGATATCCTCGCCGCTGCCGACGACGCCGTGGCCCTGGGTGCGGACGTCATCAACATGAGCTTAGGCTCCACCTGCGGCTTCAGCACCCCGGAGGGGGAAGAAGGTGTGGCAGAGGTGCTGGAAAACATCGCCAGCAGCGGCGTGATGCTCTCCATCTCCGCCGGCAACGAGTACAGCGCCGCTCTGGGGACCCGCATCGGCAAGGGCCACGCCCTGACCCAGAACCCGGACTATGGCACCGTCGCCAGCCCTTCCAGCTACAGCGAGCCACTGTCCATCGCCAGCGTGGAGAAAGCCGACAGCATTGACTCCTGCTATCTGACGGTAGGGGAGCGCAAGGTTGCCTTCAACGACACTGTGGAAGACAAGACCGTAGAGAACGTGAAAGACGATTCTCCCAGCTTCCGTTCCCTGGCGGGTAAGGAGCTGGAATACGTGGTCGTGCCCAATGCAGGTGAAGCGAAGGACTACGATGGCCTGAGCGTCGAGGGCAAGATTGCTCTGGTGTCCCGTGGCTCCGTAGAGTATAACACAAAGAAAGAAGCAGCGAAGGCCGCTGGTGCAGCAGGTATTCTGGTGTACAATAACGAGCCTGGTATGCTGTACATGCAGATGGACAACTACGACTTGCCCAGCGCGTTCATCTCCCAGGCCGACGGCAAGGCGTTGGCGGCAGTGGCAGAAGGAAATCGTAAGCTGACGGTTTCCGCTTCCTACGGCAAGGTGGACAACCCCACCTCCGGGGAAATGTCTGACTTCTCCTCCTGGGGCGTTACGCCGGAGCTGACGCTCAAGCCGGATCTCACGGCCCCCGGCGGCAACATCAAGTCGGCCACGACCGGCGGCGGCTACACCACGAAGAGTGGTACGTCGATGTCCGCCCCCTTCGTCTCCGGTGCCATGTCCCTGGTGAAGCAGTATGTGGAGCAGAAAAACTATGCTTCCACCGAGACGGAAAAGGCCAATCTGGTCAGCAACCTGCTCATGAGCACCGCCGACCTGGTTATGGCCGGCACCGCCCCTTATTCCCCCCGGAAGCAGGGCGCCGGCAGCGTGAACATCGCCGCCGCAACCTCTACCAAGGCTTACCTGACCGCCGTAGGCGGTGGCCGCCCCAAAGTTGAGTTGGGTGACGACGTTCAAAAGAGCGGTAAGTACACGGTCCAGTTTGAGATCCACAACCTGAGCGACGAAGCCCTGACTTATACCATCGGCGGTTACATCCAGACCGACGCCCAGGAAGTGACCAAGCAGATCAAAGGCCAGGACGTGCATCAGGTCACGGAGCTGCCCTACCTGCTGGGCAAGATTGATGAAAAGATTGTGACCGTAGCCGGCGGCGAGACAGAAACGGTTTCTGTCTCTGTTAGCCTGACCCAGGCTAACAATGAGTACCTCAATCGTTTTGAAAATGGGACTTACATCGAGGGCTTCGTCACCCTGACGCCCAGCTCTGGCACCCAGCCCACCCTGTCCATCCCCTACATGGGTTTCTACGGAGACTGGACCCAGGCCCCCATCATCGACGCCACCGATTACGGCAACATGCTCAATGGGGAGGCTGAGTGGTCCCAGGCTTATGTCAACACCGCCGCTTCCAACTCCCTGGAAGGCACCGTCAACACCTACCTGGGCGACAACCCCTATCACGACGGACAGCCCTATTCCTCAGAGCGTAATGCCATCTCTCCCAACGGAGACGACTACATGGACACCCTGAGCTTTGTCTATACCGGTCTGCTGCGGAACGTCAAGGCCCTCAACTATGAGATCAAAGACGCCAAGACAGGGGACGTCTATTACAGCAACAAAGTAGACTACGAAACCAAGTCGGTCTACAGCAGCAACTATTATCAGATCGTCCCCTCCGGAGCCTCTGACTACAACAAGCTCTCTTGGGGCGGTACGAAGAAGGATGGCTATTCTAAGCTGAAAAACAACGACAAAGTTATCGTGACAGTTTCTGGTGAGCTGTCTTACGATAAGCACGAGGCCAACAACCAGAAATCCTCCTGGTCCTTCCCCATCACCATCGACACGGAAGAGCCGGAGGCCAAGGACATCACGGTTTCCAATGAGAACGGCAAATACTATGTCAGCCTGAAGGTCACAGACAACCAGTTCGTCTCCAACGTGACCATCTCCAACAACGCCGAGAGCAAGGAGCTGGCCGGCTTCCCCGTGGCCGAGACGACCGCTGGGGCCACCACCGAGTGCAAGTATGACATCACCGGCTTCGGCGAGAACCTGAAAGTCGTGGTCAACGACTACGCCTGCAACCGGAAAGTTTACCCCATCAAGGCCGAGGGCAACACCGATGCTTCGGAAGTGATCGTCCCCACCAAAACGGTGCTGACAGAAGATTTCGAGGAAACCACTTTCCCACCGGAAGGCTGGAGCGTAAAATCCACGGTGAAAGACAAGACCTGGTACCAGGGCACGGAGTACGGTTCCAAAATGGCCATTGTCGATGGCTCCAAAACCGAGCAGCAGAACGAGTGGCTCATCAGCCCTGCCATTGACCTGAGCAAACAGGCGACCAAGGCCGGTATTGTCTTCGACTTCTACACCAATTACTATTGGAGTGTTACGAACCACCACCACAACCTGAAGGTCATGGCTTCCACTGACAACGGCGCAAACTGGGAGCAGATCTGGCAGCTGTGGGACTGGAACCAGAAGAATGAGTTCGGCGCTTGGGAAAAGACCCAGGCCAAAGTGACCATCCCCGACAAGTTCCAGAATGCCAAGAGCGTCCAGTTCGCCTTCGTCTACGAGGGCAAGGACAGCACCCCTCTCTGGATGGATAACATCCAGGTCTACGTCGAGGATCCCTCCCAGATCCACACCATCACCGCCACAGCAGGCGAGGGCGGCAAGATCGACCCGTCCGGTGCCGTGCAGATCACGGACGGCAAGAGCCGGACCTTTACCATCACGCCTGCTGCCGGTTACTTTATCCAGGAAGTGAAGGTCGATGGGGAATCCAAGGGTACCCCCAGCACCTACACCTTCAGCAACGTCAAGGAAGACCACAACATTGCTGTCACCTTCGGCGGCGGTGCCACCGGCGAGACGGAGCTGCTGATCAACGAAGACTTTAACAGCTGCACTGCCTACGGAACGTTGCCAAATGGTTGGACTGCCTCCGGTGCAACTGGTAGCAGTAAGACCTGGCAACCCTATACTTATCCTTACTCTCCGGTTGCATTTACCGCTTCTCTGGGTGCCTACCGCACGGATGACTGGAACTATAGCGGTGCAGAGGACGACCGGCTGATGGCTCCTGTCGTTGACCTGTCTGGCCGCACTGCTTCCATGTCCTTCCGCTTTGTAGCAGCGAAGTCCTATCATACTAACGGACAATTTTATTGCACATTAGAAGCTACGACAGACGGCAGCACTTGGACTGAGCTGTGGAAATCCAACTACAGTAACAACACCTATGCCAGCGCAGATTCTTCTGGCTATCAGGTTTACACCGATGTCAATGTTTTGATTCCGGAAGCCCTGCAAACCAGCAACGTGCAGTTTGCGTTCCGGTATCACAAGAATGCTGACGGCAGCGGCGTTTGCTCGGTAGATAATGTCAAGCTGATCGCAACCAAGGCTTCTTCCTCCGGGAGTGAATCCACTCTGCTGGATGAGAACTTTGATGACTGCATTACGTCCGGTTATTCCGGTAGCATTCCGTCTACTTGGTCTCAGACTAAGAAAAACACTAGCTCCTATTATACATGGAGAATCTACAAGACCAATGGACACATTACAGCATATTGCTCCAATGATAACAGTTCGTATGATGGTGATTATGGAACGTGGGGTACAGGTCAAGATGAATATCTGATTACTCCGGCACTTGACCTTTCCGGAAAGACTGCTAGCATGACGTTCCAGTTCAGCTCCAACAATGTAAAACAGATTCAAGAAACTCTGAGCAGAAACGGTACTACATTTACGTTGGAAGCCTCGAAGGATGGAACGACATGGACGCCTATTTGGAATGCTGCAAGCATTGTTGATTGGCTGACGGAGACCGTTGTCTCCAGTGCCTATAAGACGGCAAACGCAACGGTTGAGATTCCGGCTGAGTTCCAGACTTCCGGCGTGAAGTTTGCATTCCGTTATCAGACTAAGAATGGTAACACGGGTGGCTGCACGGTTCTGATCGACGATGTCAAGCTCACCACCTCCGGCGGTTCCTCCGAAACCCCGACCCAGCCGACAACCTACACCATCACCGCTTCCGCCGGTCAGGGCGGCAGCATCAGCCCCAACGGTTCTGTATCCGTTGCCAAGGGCGCAGATCAGAAGTTTACCATTACTCCTTCTAAGGGCTACGAGATCGCGGACGTTAAGGTAGACGGTCAGTCTGTCGGCAAGGTGGAAACCTACACCATTGGTGACGTGAACGAAAACCACACCATTGCAGCGACCTTTATGGAGAAGGCTGTGATTCTGCCGGACAGCATTCACGAGGATTTTAACAACAGTGAAGCACTTCCTGCTGGCTGGACGGTTGATGGCCCTAGTTCCAAGTATTACAACACTTGGAAGATCCACCGGTACACAGCGCTGAACAGCAGCAATGCGGCCATCTGCACGCAGAACATTATGTTCAAGCAGGAGCAAAACGAAAAACTCATCCTGCCTCAGATCAAGATGAAGAGCGGTATGGCGCTGACCTTCGATTTCGGCGGTTCTTATGAAGAGCTGAGCAGCGGTTCCATCAAGTTCACTGTGAAAGCCACGAAGGACAAGGGCCAGACCTGGACGGAGATTTGGAACGCGAAGGAGTACCTGCCTACCGTGGACGAGGACAGCTCTGTGGAAGATATCACCGGCAAGGGCAATGTGGCGATTCCCTCTACCTTCTGTGTAGACGGCGCACAGTTTGCGTTTGTGTTTGAGTCTTCCGACCGCCGCAATGGTTCCGTGGCTGTGGATAACGTGGTTCTGGACACCAGCTCCACCCCTGCGCCTGAACGCTATGGTATCACCATTGCAACCGTGCAGAACGGTACCGTGACCGCGGACAAGGCCACCGCCACCGAGGGCGAGACGGTCACGCTGACGGTCAAGCCCGATGCAGGTTATCACCTCAAGTCTTTGATGGCAGGGGACAAGACGCTGACCAGCGCTCCCTATACCTTCAAGATGCCTGCCAAGGAAGTCACGGTCTCCGCTCTGTTTGAAAAGGATGCGGAGCAGCCGACGACCGGCTCCTACAAGGATGGGACGTATACCGGCTCTGCAAAGGGCCACGACAGCACGGTTCCCGTCACGGTAACTGTGACGGTCGAGAACGGCAACATCAGCCGCATTGATGTGACCAAGCAGAATGAGACGAAAGGCTACTGGGAGAAGGCAATTGCCATCATCGAGAAGCTGCTCGGCTTGGGCAATGACAGCGCGGTTGACGATGTAACGACGATCTCCGGCGCAACACAGAGCAGCACCGCCATCAAGGAAGCTGTGCAGAACGCTTTGAAGAGCGCAGAAGAAGCAGACGGCTCCGAGAGCAACCCCTATGTTATCGCCAATATTGACCAGCTGAAAGCCTTTGCCGATGCGGTGAATAAGGGGAACAGCTATGCGGGCAAGTATGTTGTCCTGGGCGCAAACCTGGACCTGTCGGAGATCGCTATCTGGGCACCCATCGGTAATAGTGACCATGGTAAGACCAATGCGTTTGCTGGCACGTTTGACGGTAAGGGCTACACCGTGAGCCATGTGAACTGCGGCAAAGCCGGTGCAGCTGCAAGCTATGAGGCCATTGGCTTCTTCGGTGTCGTGAGCGGCACGGTGAAGAACCTGAACGTGCAGATCGACAAATTCTATAATACCTATAGTGAGTCCAATATTGCTATGGGCGGCTTGGTCGGTATTCTGGAAAGCAAGGCGGTGATCGACCACTGCTCTGTGACCGGATCGGACTTTGCTCTGTCTGATGAAGGAACTGCGGCGAAAGTTGTTGGCGGCTTGGTGGGACACATGAAGTCCAACAGCCTGGTCGCAAATAGCTGGAGTGATATTTACATCAGTGCAGGTTCTCTGGCGCTAAATACCCAGATCTCTGTGGGTGGTATCTGCGGCCAGCAGGCCCAGAACAGCCTGATCGCCAACAGTGCAAGTTTCGGCTCAGTAGTCTCGACGGTGATGACTGGCAAGCTGCGTGTCGGCGGTCTGGTCGGTCAGACCTCTGGCGCCATCTACAACAGCTACACCACCAGCCTGACCAAGGCAAATGTGATGGGTGATCCGTACAACAGCTTTGCCAATAATGACGCAACGACTGCTATCGGCCACCTGATCGGCTGCTCCACCACCGGTGCGGCACTGTACGACTGCTACTACGACAAGAACGCTGCCCAGTTCAGCAACTCGGATATGGCAGGCGACCCTGAAGAAGGCAAGACCGAGCGCCGCCAGGCGACCGGCTGGGAGAACGGCTCGAATGTCAAGACGGACGAGAGCTCCATCAAAGCCAAGGCCACCAGCGAACTGACTTCTGCAGCATTTGCAGCAGTGCTCAACGGCAATCTGAAGAACAACATCATGTCGGCGGCAACTGCTTACTTCCAGAGCAAGAACCTGCTGACCGGCAGTGCAGACATTGCCGGTATGGAGGACAAGCTGGATTCCGGTTTCCGCAGCTGGGCACTGACCGGTGACCGTGTTCTGTTCGGTGATGCACCGGTAACAACGGTTGAGGTCAAGTCTGCTGCTCTGCTGGAGCGCCAGACCGTAGCATACGGCACAGCAAAGTCGGCGCTCGACCTGCCGAAAACGGTAGAAGCAACGCTGAGCGATAATACGAAAAAGACCGTATCCGTTACATGGTCCTGTGACACCTATAATGGTGAAAAGACAGGCATTTACACCTTCACTGGTACGCTGATCCTGCCGGACGGCATTACCAACCCGAAGAATGTCAAGGCGTACATTGAGGTACAGGTCAAGGAGAAGGAAGGCGGCACTTCCGGCGGCGGCTCGTCTTCGGGCGGTTCGAGCGGTGGTTCCTCCGGCGGCGGCTCCTCCTCCAGCGGCAGCGGGAACACCGGAAACAATGGTTCCAGCAGCACGCCCTTCCTGGACATCCGCACCCACTGGGCCAAGAGCGCCATCGAGAGCGCTGTGGCCAAGGGCCTCTTTGCCGGGACCTCTCCCACGACCTTCCACCCTGACCAGGCCATGAACCGCGCCATGCTGGTGACGGTCCTGTACCGGATGGAGAAGGAGCCGGCTGCTGAGGGCAGAGGCAAGAGTTTTGCGGATGTGTCCGCCGGTGTCTACTACGCCAAGGCCGTGGCCTGGGCTTCGGACAAGGGCATCGTCGCTGGGTACAGTGAAACGCAGTTCGGCCCCGAAGACACCATCACCCGTGAGCAGCTGGCGGTTATCCTGAACCGCTACGCCACCTATAAAGGCTACAACACTTCCAAGACCGCAGACCTGGCGGCCTTCCAGGACGCTGACCAGATCAGCGAGTGGGCGCGTGTCCCTGTTCAGTGGGCCAACGTGATGAAGCTCCTCAACGGCCGGACCTCCACCACCCTGGCCCCCAAGGGCAGCGCAACTCGTGCAGAGGTGGCGAAGATCCTTGTGACTTTCCAGGATACCGTGAAGCGGTAAGCAAAAACTATGTGAGTCCTTCTGTCTGACGGCAGAATACAAAAAAGCATCCCCTTGCAGTCCAAACAGATGGCAGGGGGATGCTTTCTTTGACGGCATCTCCCATCCGTGCGGATTGTAAAATAAGCGGCTTCGTGGTATGATAAGCAAAACGGAAAGGAGCTGGTCCGCATGCAAAGAGTAAATTTACCGATCGGAACGTCTGATTTTGCAGAAATTCGACGCGAGGGCTGGTACTATGTGGATAAGACCGGCTTGATCCGCGATCTCTTGAACACCCGAAAGGCCAAGGTCACGCTCATTACTCGCCCCCGGCGCTTCGGCAAAACACTGGGCATGAATATGCTGGCCAATTTCTTTGACATTCGGATGGATAGCAAGGCCCTGTTTGAGGGCCTGGAGGTCAGCAAAGACACGACGCTGTGCGAGCAGTGGAGGAACCAATGGCCGGTCCTCTTTGTCTCGTTCCGGCGTGTGGACGGGCTGAATTTTCAGAGCGCTTACGGGATGTTGAAGGCGACGATCTGTGAGCTTTGCGTAGAGCACCGCTACCTGCTAGAAAGTACACAAGTGCCTCATGAACATAAGGAGACGATGAGACGGCTTTTACAGAAGACAGCTTCTGACGATGAGCTCAGCAGCAGCCTTCTGCTTCTGACACACATGATGCAGGTGCATTATGGCAAGCCAGTCATTCTCTTGATGGACGAGTACGACGTGCCTCTCGCCAAGGCCAGTGCCAACGGATATTACAAAGAGATGCTGGACGTGATGAAGGGCATCATGCAGGCGA
>OLPY01001478.1_pt1 | contig 16446 bp, 10 predicted proteins | sample 1672481 | NCBI WGS metagenome assembly OLPY01 (sample SAMEA3136691, study PRJEB25190) | human gut metagenome | biome: human gut; feature: human-associated habitat; material: faeces | place: Austria | collected 2013 | reverse complement strand
TCGATCATACTTAAAAATGTTGTAAATACAGACAAAACAACAGAAATCACCGCAACGGCATATGGAAGTGAAACCTACCTGCCTGAGAGCGGAAAACCGTATACAAAGAAAACAAAAACGACACTCGTTTTGCAGAGGGCGAGATATCCAGAAAGAAGAAAGACGGACGGAGCATTTTTCAAGGAAAAAGATTGCCCATCCTGTGGAGCCAATTTCATACCGGATGAACACAATTGTTGTTCCTTCTGTGGTTATAGCTTCCAGGCAGACAATGCCAAATGGGTCGTAAAAGCAACAGGAGAATCATAAACAAGAAAAGAAAATGTCCGGAAATCCGGTATTGGCTGAAAGGAGGATGAATTATGGCAAACAAATGTGCAATCTGTGGAGCAGAAATTAACTTAATCCAGACTCAGAAACTGGCAGATGGGAATTGCATTTGCCGAAAGAATTGTAGAAGCAAAGGTTTTAAAGTTTTCGATTACGTACATACAAATCTGCCAAGCGTACAGTCACATCTCGAGCAGGTAGAACGTGGGACTAGGCTTTGGGAGTACTTCTTTGAACCTCGTCTGAAAACAAAGAATAAGGCGCAGAAACTGAAACGATTCGGTGTGCATCTTTACGTAGCAGAGGATATCGGTCTGGTGGCATTTACCCAGGCGCATTAAGAGAGGAGGATTTTCATGGCAGGCTTGCAGGAATATAAATGTCCCTGCTGTGGCGGTGCGATAGCCTTTGACAGTACGATCCAGAAGATGAAGTGTCCGTATTGCGACACAGAGTTCGAAATGGACGCATTGAAGGGATATGATGCCGAACTGCAGGACGAAGAAACAGACAGCATGGAATGGGAAACCGCAGCAGGCGGTGAATGGGGAGAAGGAGAAACGGATGGTTTGCGTGCTTATGTGTGTAAATCCTGTGGAGGAGAAATTGTATGTGACGCAAATACAGCGGCAACATCCTGCCCATTCTGTGATAATCCAATCGTTATGATGGGACAATTCTCCGGCTCCCTGAAACCGGATCTGGTCATTCCGTTTAAACTGGATAAAAAAGCAGCAAAAGAAGGGCTCATGAAGCATCTTACAGGAAAACGTCTTCTGCCGAAGATTTTTAAGGATCAGAACCATATTGACGAGATCAAAGGAGTCTATGTACCGTTCTGGCTATTTGATACCGATGTAGACGCTAAGGTCCGTTATAAGGCAACCAAGATCCGTACTTGGAGTGACAGTGATTACAATTATACCCAGACCAGTTATTATATGGTGCACAGAGGCGGAAGTGTTGGATTTGAATATGTTCCGGTAGACGGTTCTACAAAAATGGCGGATGATCTGATGGAATCCATCGAACCGTTTAACTGTGGGGAGGCAGTGGATTTCCAGACGGCTTATCTTGCCGGTTACCTGGCAGATAAGTATGATGTGACTGCAGAAGAAAGCATTGACCGGGCGAATGAGCGTGTGAAAAAATCTACGGAGCAGGCATTTGCCGAAACAGTCATTGGTTACGATACTGTAGTAGCTGAAAATACCAGTGTACAGTTCCATGGCGGAAAAGCCAAGTATGCTTTATATCCGGTGTGGCTTTTAAATACCACATGGAATGGTAACAAATATACATTTGCAATGAACGGACAGACCGGAAAATTCGTCGGCGACCTGCCGGTAGATAAGGCGGCAGCAACTCGTTGGACACTGATGCTGGCGACCACGTTCACGGCAGTAACCTACGGTGCAGCAACACTTCTGCACTTTCTCGGACTGTTTTAGGGGGTGACGGAATGAAAAAGAAAATAATATCACTTCTGCTTGTTCTGGCCCTTTGCCTGGGGATGACGTTTTCGGTTTCAGCCGAAGATGCAGAAGGATTTGCAAATGATTATTGTCGTGTGCAGGACATGGCGGGACTTATGACGGATAGTGAGGAAGCAAAATTAAATGACATACTTGATGAACTGAGTATCCGACAGAAAATGGATGTTGTCGTTGTGACAACAAATACGCTGGATGAAAAAACGGTGCAAGAATACGCCGATGATATTTATGATTACGGAAACTTCGGATATGGACAGGATAAGGATGGAATCCTTCTTCTCATTAGTCTGGGAGAAGAGAATGACTGTTATATTTCAACCTGTGGTTACGGAATCACAGCTTTTACCGATGCAGGGATCAAATACATTTCAAAAGAAATGACGAGTGATCTGAAGGATGGAAATTATTTTTCGGCATTTCAGACTTTTTCAGAGCTGTGTGACGAATTCATTACACAGGCAAGAAACGGAAAGCCGTATGACAGGAAAAGTCTTCCAAAGGAGCCATTATCCCCAATCTGGATTCTGATCTCCCTTGGGGTAGGAGTTGTTCTGTCACTTATCATTGTCGGCAGGATGAAAGCACAGCTTAAAACAGTGCGTTTCCAGTCAGCGGCAGGCAGCTATGTAAAAGACGATAGTCTGGATATTACAGAAAGCAGAGATATGTTCCTTTATGAAACTACTTCGAAAACGGCGAAAGAAAAGAAGAGCTCTTCCGGCGGCAGCAGTACACATACTTCTTCATCAGGAAGAACTCACGGTGGCGGAGGCAGCAAATTCTAGGGAAAATACCTCCTGTCATTAGTTTTAGATTGGATTTTTGCGTTGACGGTAAGCTGGAAAATGTGCTATACTGTATCACATAATGAGCAAAGAAGGAGGATATTACAATGAAACACATTAAAACATTGAATACACAGACTCTGAACAATACAGTAAAGAAGGGCGGATGCGGAGAATGCCAGACATCCTGTCAGTCAGCATGCAAGACTTCTTGTACAGTAGGAAATCAGACTTGCGAACACAGCAAATAAGAGATATTTGTAAGTGCAGTGAATAAGTATGACAAGCAGGCAGCGGCTTTAAAGCCGCTGTCATTTGACGTATGAGGAAAAATTTGAAAAATAAGGATAGAAAGGGGTACCGGTTGTGATTCATCAGTACCAGAACAATGGATATAATATTGTACTTGATGTCAACAGCGGATGCGTTCATGTAGTGGACGAGCCGGGGTACGAAGTTATTGCATGTCTGAACCGTATGAACGAGAATCAGACAGTGCAGACGCTGAAAGAAGAAAGTACATGGAACCAGCTGAAAGATGAGCTGGAAGGGAAATATTCCGAAGAAGAACTTAGAGATATATTGGATGATGTGACAGAGCTGACTGCAAACGGACAGCTTTTTGTTGTTGATACATATGAGCCTTTTATCGGGGAGGTTATCAAGCGTAAGACGGTTGTGAAGGCACTCTGCCTGCATATCGCACACGACTGCAATCTTGCCTGCAAATACTGTTTTGCAGAAGAAGGAGAGTATCACGGAAGAAGAGCGCTTATGACTTATGAAGTTGGTAAGAAAGCCCTGGATTTCCTGATCGCCAATTCCGGAACAAGAAGGAATCTGGAAGTTGATTTCTTTGGCGGGGAGCCGCTGATGAACTGGCAGGTTGTAAAAGACCTGGTGGCATACGGAAGAGAGCAGGAAAAGCTTCATGATAAGCATTTCCGCTTTACAGTAACTACGAACGGAGTGCTTCTGAATGATGAGATTCAGGAGTTTATCAATAAAGAGATGGATAACGTGGTCATCAGCCTTGACGGACGTAAGGAAGTAAATGACAGAATGCGTCCTTTCAGAAACGGAAAGGGAAGCTATGATCTGATCGTTCCAAAGTTCCAGAAGCTTGCTGATTCACGTAATCAGGAGCGCTACTATATCCGCGGAACATTTACCAGAAACAATCTGGATTTTTCAGAGGATGTAAAGCATTTTGCAGAGCTTGGCTTCAAGCAGATGTCGATCGAACCGGTTGTCGGGGATGAATCTGATCCGTATGCAATCCGTGAAGAAGATCTTCCGCAGATCTTTGATGAGTATGACAAGCTTGCAAGATATATCATTGAGAAAGACAAAAAGGGAGAAGGATTCAATTTCTTCCACTTTATGATCGACCTGGAAGGAGGACCTTGTCTGTACAAACGTCTGTCCGGATGTGGTTCGGGAACAGAATACCTTGCTGTTACTCCATGGGGAGATTTCTATCCGTGTCATCAGTTTGTAGGTGATGAAAATTTCCTGATGGGAAATGTAAACGAAGGAATTACAAGACCGGAGATCGCAGATGAGTTCCGTTGCTGCAATGTATATACCAAAGAAAAATGCAAGAAATGTTTTGCAAGATTCTACTGCAGTGGCGGGTGTATGGCAAACGCATACAAGTATGCAGACGGATTAAATGATTCTTATGATCTGGGCTGTGAGATGGAACGTAAGCGCGTGGAATGCGCGATTATGATAAAGGCTGCAATGGCAGACGAAAACTAAGAAAGGGACTTGGACATGAAGAAGAGTAAAGGAATAGTAAGCCTTGTTCTGATTGCTGCACTTTTAGGACTTCTTGGATTTACCTGCTGGCAGGGATTTGGTTCCTCCCACACAGGTTCTGCAAGAAATATCAATCTTGGTCTTGACCTTGCAGGTGGTGTCAGCATCACTTATCAGGCAAAAGACAAGAATCCTTCAGCAGAAGATATGAAGGATACGATCTACAAGTTACAGAAGCGTGTAGAGCAGTACAGTACGGAAGCAAGTGTATATCAGGAAGGGGACGACCGGATCAACATCGAGATCCCAGGTGTATCCGATGCCAATAAAGTTCTGGAAGAACTCGGCAAACCAGGATCACTGGTATTTCAGGATGCAGATGGCAACACCGTTCTTGAAGGAACAGATGTTAAAAATGCAGAGGCCCAGACGCAGGAAAACTCTACGACTAAGAATAAAGAATATGTTGTAGCTCTGCAGCTTACCAAAGAAGGAACAACCAAATTTGCAGAAGCAACAGCAGCAAATGTAGGAAAACAGATTTCCATTATTTATGATGGACAGACAATCAGTTCACCAAGAGTTAATCAGGCGATCGAAGGCGGAGAAGCCGTTATCACAGGGATGTCAAGCTATGAAGAAGCAGACAATCTTGCAGCTACCATCCGAATCGGTGGACTTTCTCTGGAACTGGAAGAACTTCGCTCTAATGTAGTAGCTGCACAGCTCGGAGAAGAAGCAATCAGCACAAGCTTAATGGCTGGTGCCATCGGACTTGCCATCATCTTCGTATTTATGTGCTTCGTATATCTGCTTCCGGGACTTGCAGCAGGTCTTGCACTTCTGATCTATACAGGACTGATCCTGGTGCTTTTAAATGCATTCAATATCACGCTTACCCTTCCGGGTATTGCAGGTATTATTCTTGGAATCGGTATGGCGGTGGATGCCAACGTTATCATTTTCGCCCGTGTGCGTGAAGAAGTGACAACAGGTATCAGTGTTAAGACTTCCCTGAAGAATGGTTTCCACAAAGCAATGTCTGCGATCGTTGACGGTAACGTAACAACTCTGATCGCTGCAGCTATTCTCTGGTTCAAGGGTTCAGGTTCTGTAAAAGGATTTGCACAGACACTGGCACTTGGTATTGTTGTGTCAATGTTTACGGCACTTGTTATTACCAGGATAATCATTTTCTCGCTGTATGCGATTGGTCTTCGTGATGTGAAATTTTATGCGAAGAAATTCAAAAAAGAAAGAAAAATTATCGACTTCCTCGGAAAGAAAGCCATTTTCTTTGCAATATCAATTGCTGTGATCGCAGCAGGTTTTGTAACAATGGGAGTCCAGTCGGGAAAAGGTGAAGGTGCGCTGAACTACAGCCTGGAATTCAAGGGTGGTACGGCTACAACCGTAACATTTGATAAAGATTACTCGATCAAAGAGATTGATTCAAAGATCGTTCCGGTTGTAGAAGATGTGACCGGAGATCACAATGTACAGGCACAGAAAGTAAAAGACAGCAATCAGATTATCATCAAGACACAGACGCTGAATCTTGACGAAAGAGAAGCACTTAACAATGCGCTTGCTGATAAATTTGGTGTAGACACATCGACAATTACAGCAGAAAATATCAGTTCTACGGTAAGCTCCGAGATGAGACAGGATGCGATCATTGCAGTTATCATTTCAGCGATCTGTATGCTGATCTATATCTGGTTCCGGTTCAAAGATGTACGTTTCGCATCAAGTGCGGTTCTTGCTCTTTTACACGATTTGTTATTTGTGCTTACATTCTATGCACTTGCAAGAACATCTGTCGGTAATACATTTATCGCATGTATGCTGACAATCCTTGGATATTCTATCAATGCGACGATCGTTATTTTCGACCGTATCCGTGAAGAGCTTCAGGTCATGAAGAGAAACGATGATCTGAAAGCGCTTGTAAACAGAAGTATCACTTATACACTGACAAGAAGTATTTACACAACATTTACTACATTTGTCATGGTAGCGGTTCTTTATATCATGGGTGTAAGCTCTATTAAAGAATTTGCAGCACCTCTTATGGTTGGTATTGCAGGTGGCGGATATTCATCTGTATGTATCACCGGTGCATTATGGTATGTAATGAAAACAAAAATCGGCGGCAAAAAAGCAGCGAAAAAGAAATAACTGACAGAAAATGAGGTGTCGGGGGAGAATCCTCCGGCATCTTTGTATTATCTGACTACCAAAGAAAGGAAAAGAGAAAATGGAGAACTGGGTACTTCTGAGAAAAGGAGCGGATTTTCAACATATCAGTGAGAAATTCCATATCAGCCCGCGAGTGGCTTCCCTGATAAGAAACCGGGATGTGATCGGGGATGATGCGATCGAGAAATATTTAAACGGTACGATCGCCGATCTGTACGATGGAATGCTGATGAAGGATATGGACAAGGCAGTAGCGGTTCTTGGAGAAAAGATAAAAGAAAATGCAAAAATTAGGATCATCGGAGACTATGATATTGATGGAATCCAGTCGACCTATATTCTTCTGGAGGGATTCCGGATGCTCGGAGCTGATGTGGACAGTGACATTCCGGATCGTATGAAGGACGGGTATGGTCTGAACCGGAACCTGATCGACCGGGCGCTGGAGGCCGACGTGGATACGATCATTACCTGTGATAACGGGATTGCGGCGGCAGAGGAGATCGCCTATGCAAAAAGTATGGGAATGACGATTGTAGTGACGGATCATCATGAGGTCCCGTATACGGAAATTGGTGCGGGACGAAGATATATTCTGCCGGAGGCAGATGCGGTTGTGGATCCGAAGCAGGAGGACTGTACTTATCCGTTCAAAGGGCTGTGCGGGGCTGCGGTTGCTTACAAGCTGGTGGAGGCTCTGATGGAAGCCATGGGAAAAGATGCGGAAGATGCAGATTATCTGATGGAAAATGTGGCAATCGCAACGATTGGTGATGTTATGGATCTGGTGGACGAAAACCGTATTTTCGTTAAACAGGGACTGGATATGCTGAAACGGACGGAGAATCTGGGACTGAAGGCGCTGATGGAATGTACTGGTGTGAATGTAGATAAGCTGTCTTCGTATCACATTGGATTTGTGATCGGTCCGTGTATGAATGCCAGTGGAAGACTGGATACAGCAAAGCGTGCCCTGGAGCTTCTGGAGGCAAAGAAAGTGGCGGAGGCGGATCTGCTGGCAGGTGATCTGAAAGCACTCAATGACAGCCGGAAGGATATGACGGCGCAGGCGGTAGAAGAGGCGTTTATCCAGGTGGAGAACAGTGAACTTAAGGATGCAGACGTGCTGGTGGTCTACCTGCCGGAATGTCATGAAAGCCTTGCCGGGATCGTGGCAGGAAGGATCCGGGAAAAATATTACCGTCCGGTCTTTGTGCTGACGAAGGGCGCGGAAGATTTAAAGGGCTCGGGAAGATCGATCGAGACCTGGCACATGTATGAAGGACTGAACCGGGTAAAGCATCTGTTGTCAAAATTTGGCGGGCATAAGATGGCGGCAGGTCTCTCCATGCCGGAGGAGAATCTGGAACAGTTCCGTAAGGAGATTAACGAAAAATCCGGGATCACACCAGAGGATCTGAATGAAAAGATTGCCATAGATATGCAGCTCCCGTTTGAATGTGTCAATGAAAAATTTATCGGAGAGCTTGCGGTTCTGGAACCATTTGGCAAAGGAAATGCACGTCCGGTCTTTGCAGAAAGACAGGTACAGGTGGAAAGTGCGAGAATCCTTGGCAAGAATAAAAATGTGCTGAAGTTGCAGGTGAAGGATCTTCACGGTACAAGGATGGATGCCATGTATTTTGGAGATGTGAATACCTTTGTGGAATATGTGCGTGAAAAGTTTGGAGATATTGCCTGTGAGTGTCTGCTGCGCGGACACGGACATGGAATTGTTATGGCATTTACCTATTATCCTGATATCAATGAGTATCAGGGAGTCCGTAAGCCACAGATTGTGATCCAAAATTATAAATAATTTGAAAAACAGCAATTTTATGCTATACTAATAGATATTGCATATATTTGTAGGTAAGGTGGAGAAGAAAGATGAAAAAACTTGAAGAATATGTTGTCAGCATTCCGGATTATCCGGAAAAAGGAATTATTTTCAGAGATGTAACCAGCATTCTTGAAGATCCGGAAGGGCTTCAGCTTTCCATTCGGGAACTGCAGGATAAGCTTGAAGGCATGGATTTCAACATCGTGATCGGACCGGAGTCCAGAGGATTTATTTTTGGAATGCCGATTGCATATAATCTGCAAAAAGCATTTGTGCCGATCCGTAAAAAAGGAAAGCTTCCTTGCGAGACAGCATCGATCAAGTATGATCTGGAATATGGAAGTGCAGAGATCGAGATCCACAAGCGTTCGATCAAACCAGGAGACAAGGTTGTGATCGTAGATGACCTGATGGCAACAGGCGGTACGGCAGAAGCAATGATCAAACTGATCGAAGGACTTGGCGGTGAGGTTGTAGAAGTTCTCTGCCTGATCGAACTGATGGGATTAAAAGGACGGGAAAAACTGAAAGGATACAAAGTAGATTCCGTAATCCAGTATCCGGGAAACTAATGAGAAAGAAGGGAAGGCTATGGCAGACGATATCGGAATCCAGCAGGAGATGCTGATCGAACCAACACATAAAAAACTGGAGATCGTAGATGGTCATGCGGTAAAGGATGTGGAAGATTATCAGAATCCGGAACTGCTCTATAAAAGTCTGATCGAGCGAGTCAGAAAGTACCATCCTTCGGCGGACGTCTCTATGATCGAAAAAGCATATCATATTGCAAGAGATGCGCATAAAGGGCAGACACGGAAATCCGGAGAAGAGTATATTATCCATCCTCTGTGGGTAGGAATCATTCTGGCACAACTGGAGATGGACAAAGAGACGATCGTTGCCGGCATCCTTCATGATGTGGTAGAAGACACGGTGATGACGGACGAAGAAATCCGTCAGGAATTCGGAGATGAGGTGGCTCTTCTGGTAGACGGTGTCACAAAGCTGGGACAGCTTTCCTATTCAGCGGATAAGCTGGAGGTCCAGGCTGAGAATCTTCGTAAGATGTTCCTTGCGATGGCAAAAGATATCCGTGTTATCATCATCAAGCTTGCCGACCGTCTGCACAATATGCGTACCCTGCAGTATATGCGACCGGAGAAGCAGTTGGAAAAAGCAAAAGAAACCATGGATATCTATGCTCCGATCGCACAACGGCTTGGTATTTCCAAGATCAAGACAGAGCTTGATGACCTGGCGCTCAAATATTCCCAGCCGGAGGTTTTTAACGATCTGGTAAAGCAGATCAATGCAAGAAAAACGGAAAGGGAAGAATTTGTCCAGCAGATCGTGGATGAGGTTTCCACGCATATGAAGAATGCGAACATTGATGCAGAAGTGAACGGACGTGTGAAGCATTTCTTCAGCATTTATAAGAAGATGGTGAACCAGGATAAGACGGTGGATCAGATCTATGATCTGTTTGCAGTCCGTATTATCGTAGATTCTGTAAAAGACTGTTATGCGGCGCTTGGAGTTATCCATGAGATGTATACACCGGTACCGGGACGTTTTAAAGATTATATCGCAATGCCGAAGGCAAATATGTACCAGTCTCTGCATACGACTCTGATGAGTTCGATCGGTCAGCCGTTTGAGATCCAGATCCGTACAAAAGAGATGCATAAAACTGCTGAATACGGTATTGCGGCACACTGGAAATATAAAGAGTCTGAAGATGGAAAGAAGAGCGTTGAAGCGAAGGAAGAAGAGAAACTGAGCTGGCTTCGTCAGATCCTGGAATGGCAGCGAGACATGTCAGACAACCGGGAATTTCTGAATCTTCTGAAAGGAGACCTGGATCTATTTGCAGAGGATGTATACTGCTTTACACCGAACGGAGATGTCAAGAACCTGCCGAACGGTTCTACGCCGGTTGACTTTGCCTATGCGATCCATACTGCGGTCGGCAACAAGATGGTAGGTGCCAGAGTCAATGGCAAGCTGGTCAATATCGATTACAAGATCCAGAACGGGGACCGAATCGAGATCCTGACTTCGCAGAACTCCAAAGGACCGAGCCGTGACTGGCTGAGTATCGTCAAGAGTACCCAGGCGAAGAACAAGATCAACCAGTGGTTTAAGAAAGAATTCAAAGAAGAAAATATTGTACGTGGTAAGGAAATGCTCGCCACGTACTGTAAGGCAAAAGGATTTGTACTCTCGGATCTGATGAAACTGAAATATATGCAGATCGTGCAGGAAAAGTACGGCTTTAAGGACTGGGATTCGATCCTTGCAGCACTTGGACATGGCGGATTGAAGGAAGGGCAGATCGTCAACCGTCTTGCAGAAGAATACAGTAAGGATCACCGAAAAGAACTGACCGACGAAAGTGTTCTGGAAAAGGTTGCGGAAGCGGCAAAGAACAAGGTGCATATCACCAGATCCAAGAGTGGTATCGTGGTCAAGGGAATCGACGATATGGCAGTGCGTTTTTCCAGATGCTGCAATCCGGTGCCGGGAGATGAGATCGTTGGCTTTATCACCCGCGGACGCGGAATGTCGATCCACCGGACGGACTGTGTCAATATCATTCATCTGTCAGAAGCGGAAAGAGCGCGTCTGATCCCGGCAGAATGGGAAAAACCGGAGGAAGGTACAGATACCGGAAGCTATCTGGCTGAGATTAAGATGTACGCGAATGACAGGCAGGGACTTCTGATGGATATGTCTAAGGTGTTCACGGAGATGAATATTGATGTGAAGTCTATGAATGTAAGAACCAGCAAACAGGGAACAGCAACAATCGAAGCCGGATTTATTGTCCGGGGAAGAGAGGAGCTTGGAAAAGTGATCGGAAAGCTCCGGCAGATCGTCGGCGTGCTGGATATAGAACGAGCAGTGGGGTAAAAAGAAATGAAAATCGAAAAATTTGTAACAGGAATTATCAGTACCAATTGTTACATTGTTACTAATGAAGAAACAAAAGAGACCGTGATCGTTGATCCGGCAAACCTGTCAAAAGCGATGATCGGTTATATCGAAGAGGAAGAGCTTGTAATTAAGGCAATTCTTCTGACTCATGCGCATTTTGATCATATCATGGGAATAGATAAAGTGATCGACCGGTATGGAGAAATGCCGGTTTACGTAGAAGAATCCGATCTGGAGCTTCTTCACACACCGTCTATGAATGAGTCAACGGTATATACAAATGGCTATAGCTACCCGGGTGGAGACGTGATCCATGATGGAGATGTGCTTCATCTGATCGGAGAAGATTTCCGGGTGATCCATACACCGGGACATACCCAGGGCGGCGTATGCTACTATGTAGAAAAAGAGGGAGTACTTTTCAGTGGAGATACATTGTTCTGTTGTTCAGTCGGAAGAAGTGATTTTGCAACCAGCAGCACTTCTGCACTGATTCGTTCGATCAAGGAAAAGCTGTTCCTGCTTCCGGATGAAACAAAGGTATTCCCGGGACACATGGGCGCAACAACGATTGGTAACGAAAAAGTGAACAACCCGTATGTATAGAGGAGCAGAGAAATGATTCGGATCAGCTGTAAGAATGAACGTTTCACTTACGACATGTATCATATCGTAAAGTCATTTCTTCCTGATGCCGAGATCAGCCAGAAGGTAGATCCAGAACAGGAACTTCTGATCGAGATGACCGCAGAAGAGGAACCGGATCTGGGAGAGCAGGCATGTGATAAAAAGGTCCGGTGGACCTTTTTTCATTGCAGGGAGGCTGAAATCGCAGACATCAGCGAAAAAAGAGAACAAAAGCGTTATATCAATAAAAAATTATATCAGACCCTGGTCAAAAAGACCGGAGAAGAACATGCATGGGGGAATATGACAGGTGTCCGCCCCACAAAGATGATCATGGAAAGACTGGAAGAAGGTTCTTCTGAGGAAGAAATCATCCGGTATATGCATGATACTTATGTGGTAAGCGAGAAAAAAGCAATGCTTGGTATCGAGATTGCAAAGCGGGAAAAAGCCCAGCTTGACAAGCTGGATTATGAAAATGGATACAGTCTTTATATCGGAATTCCGTTCTGCCCGACAACCTGCAGTTACTGCTCCTTTACTTCTTATCCGGTTGCAAAATGGCAGGACCGGATGAATGAATATGTAGATGCACTTTTAAAAGAGCTTGCATTTATTGCAGAGGTTTCAAAAGAAAAGCATCTTAATGCGATTTATATGGGAGGCGGTACGCCGACAACCCTGAGTGCACAGCAGATGGACCGGGTTTTGAGTTTCCTGGAAGGACATTTTTCCTTTGAACATCTGAAAGAATATACGATCGAAGCCGGAAGACCGGACAGTATTACTGAGGACAAGCTGCGAGTGATCCGAAAGCATGGAGTTGGCAGAATTTCCATCAATCCACAGACCATGCAGCAGAAGACACTGGATGTGATCGGAAGACGTCACACAGTGGAAGATGTAGTCCGCATTTTCCATCTGGCAAGAGAACTGGGATTCGACAATATCAATATGGATCTGATCGCAGGTCTTCCGGGAGAACATCCGGAGGAGATGGAAGATACTCTTCGTCAGATCAAAGAGCTTGCACCGGATAGTTTGACGGTCCATGCACTTGCAATGAAACATGGTTCGAGACTGACACGCGAACGGGCTGCAAGCACAGAAAAACAAAATTACAAACAGATGGCAAGAGAGCTGGAAGAGATGATCGATATGGCACGTAAGGCGGCCGGTGAGATGGGACTTTATCCGTATTATCTCTACAGACAGAAGAATATTGCAGGAAATTTTGAAAATGTAGGTTACGCAAAGGTTGACAAAGCGGGAATTTACAATATACTGATTATGGAGGAAAAGCAGTCCATCGTTGCTGCCGGTGCAGGCGCATCGACTAAGGTGGTGCTTCCGTATGAGATTCCGGCGCCCGGAAGTAAAAACGGGCGGATGACGAATCTGATAAGAATAGAAAATGTCAGAGATGTGGGAGAATATATTTCCCGTATCGATGAGATGATAGAGCGAAAAGGAGAATGGTTATGGCATTAAAGAAAAAACCGGTTACCGGCATGAAAGACATGCTCCCGAAAGAAATGGAAATCAGAGATTATGTGATCCAGATGATCAAGGATACCTATAAGACATTTGGATTTACTTCCATAGAGACACCGTGTGTGGAACACATTGAGAACCTGTGCAGCAAACAGGGTGGCGACAATGAAAAACTGATCTTCAAGATTCTGAAGAGAGGGGAAAAACTGAAAATTGCTGAGGCAAAAGAAGAGATCGATCTGGTAGACGGAGGACTTCGTTATGACCTGACAGTTCCGCTTGCAAGATACTATGCAAATCATGCAAATGAACTGCCGTCACCGTTTAAGGCACTTCAGATTGGCAATGTATGGAGAGCAGACCGTCCGCAGAGAGGACGTTTCCGTCAGTTCATGCAGTGCGATATCGATATTTTAGGTGAGCCGGGTAATCTTGCAGAGATCGAACTGATCCTTGCAACTACGACCATGCTTGGAAAGATGGATTTCCACAATTTTACGGTATGTATCAATGACCGTAATATCTTAAAGGCGATGGCTGCATTCAGTGGATTTAAGGAAGAAGATTTCGACGAAGTATTTATCATCCTTGATAAGATGGATAAGATCGGCAAAGAAGGCGTAGGCGAAGAACTGGTTGAGATGGGTTATACAAAAGAAAATGTAGATACTTATCTTGGACTCTTTGATGAGATCAACCCGGATGTTGATGGAATCCGTTTCTGCAAAGAAAAGCTGGCAGGATTCCTTGATGAGAAGACAGCTGACAGCATGGAAATGATCATTTCCAGCGTAGAAAGTGCAAAAGAGGCAGATTTCAAAGTAAAATTTGATCCGACGCTGGTACGTGGACAATCTTACTATACAGGAACCATTTTTGAAGTAACGATGGATGAATTTGGCGGCTCTGTTGCAGGTGGCGGACGTTACGATAAGATGATCGGTAAATTCACAGGGCAGGACACACCGGCATGTGGATTCTCAATCGGATTTGAGCGTATTGTCATGCTGCTTCTGGAAAATGGATATGAGATTCCTTCCAAGCGCCAGAAAAAAGCATATCTTCTTGAAAAGAATATGCACAAGGAAGGCATCCTCAAAGTACTTGAGATGGCAAAAGCTGACCGCGCAGCCGGGAAACAGGTTCTGGTGGTCAATATGAAGAAGAACAAGAAATTCCAGAAGGATCAGCTGATCGCAGAAGGATATGAAGATATCACAGACTGCTACAAAGATTCCGTTATGGATTTATAAGGAAAGAGAAACGCAGGAGGATAAATTAGAATGGCAGAGTCAATGACAGGACTGAAAAGAACACATCGGTGTGCAGAGCTTTCAGAGGCAAACATCGGTGAAAAAGTAACCATCATGGGATGGGTACAGAAGAACAGAAATAAAGGTGGACTGGTTTTTGTAGATGTACGTGACCGTTCCGGACTGATCCAGGTTGTTTTTGAAGAGGGAAGTACAGATAAAGCGCTTCTTGAGAAGGCAGCAAAGCTTAGAAGTGAGTTTGTTGTAGCAATCGTGGGAACTGTTGAAAAACGTTCCGGTGCAGTTAATGAAAATCTTGCAACAGGTGCGATTGAGATCAAACCGGAAGAACTCAGAATTTTATCTGAATCTGAGACACCTCCGTTCCCGATCGAAGAGAATTCCAAGACAAAAGAGGAAGTACGTCTGAAATACCGTTTCCTCGATCTTAGAAGACCGGACATCCAGAGAAACCTGATGATGAGAAGCCGTGTGGCTACCCTCGCACGTCAGTTCATGGCAAAAGAAGGATTCCTTGAGATCGAGACACCGTTCCTGATCAAGAGTACACCGGAAGGTGCAAGAGATTACCTGGTACCGAGCCGTATTCATCCGGGAAGCTTCTATGCACTTCCGCAGTCACCGCAGATCTTCAAACAGCTGTTGATGTGCTCCGGATATGACCGATATTTCCAGATCGTAAAATGTTTCCGTGATGAAGACCTTCGTGCAGACCGTCAGCCGGAATTTACACAGATGGATATGGAACTTTCTTTTGTAGATGTTGATGATGTCATTGATATCAATGAGAGACTGCTTGCACATCTGTTCAAAGATGTACTGGATATCGATGTACAGCTCCCGATCCAGAGAATGACCTGGCAGGAAGCAATGGACAGATTCGGTTCTGATAAACCGGATATCCGTTTCGGCATGGAGCTGGTTAATGTGACAGAGACTGTCAAAGACAGCGAATTTGTTGTATTTAAGAATGCGATTGAAGCAGGCGGAACTGTCCGTGGTATCAACGCAAAAGGCCAGGGTGGCATGGCCAGAAAGAAGATCGACAAGCTGGTTGATTTTGCAAAAGGTTATGGAGCAAAGGGACTTGCTTATATTGCAATCCATGAAGACGGAACTGTCAAATCTTCTTTCTCAAAATTCATGACGGAAGAAGAGACAGCAGCGCTGATTAAAGCGATGGCTGGAGAGAATGGAGACCTTCTTCTCTTTGCGGCAGATAAGAATAAAGTTGTATGGGATGTTCTTGGTGCACTCAGACTGGAACTGGCACGCCAGATGGAACTCCTTGATAAGAATGAATACAAATTCCTGTGGATCACAGAATTCCCGCTTCTTGAGTGGAGTGATGAACAGAACCGTTTCACAGCAATGCATCATCCGTTTACCATGCCGATGGAAGAAGACCTTCAGTACATCGACAGTGATCCGGGAAGAGTCCGTGCAAAAGCATATGACATCGTTCTGAATGGTAACGAGATCGGAGGCGGAAGTGTCCGTATCTTCAACCAGGAGATTCAGAGTAAAATGTTTGAAGTACTTGGATTCACACCGGAACAGGCACAGGAGCAGTTCGGATTCCTTCTGAATGCATTTAAATACGGTGTGCCGCCACACGCAGGACTTGCTTACGGTCTTGACCGTCTGGTTATGCTGATGGCAAAACAGGACAGCATCCGTGACGTGATCGC
>OLPY01001460.1_pt1 | contig 16591 bp, 11 predicted proteins | sample 1672481 | NCBI WGS metagenome assembly OLPY01 (sample SAMEA3136691, study PRJEB25190) | human gut metagenome | biome: human gut; feature: human-associated habitat; material: faeces | place: Austria | collected 2013 | reverse complement strand
TCTCCGCGTCCTCGCGGCGGTACTGCTCAAAGAAGCCGATGAACTGCCAGCCGCCGTTGTAATACACCGTACCGCAGGTTGCAGACGCTTCCTTGATGAAGTCCGCGAATCGGCGCAGCACTTCGTTGCCCTTCACGCGCCCCAGCTCGTTGTTGATGTGGCTCAGGTTCGTCAGTTCCAGCACAACGCACACGTTGTCGTCGCCCAGCACGCGCTCGGTGTTGTTCTTGATGTACAGGTCGCACGCCGTACGGTTCGGCATTTCCAGCGCCTGCTCGGTGAAGAACAGGTACTCCACGAAGTCCTGGATTCGCCCCAGCAGGATGGCGCCGCAGACGCCGAGGATGAAGAACACGACAACGCCCAACATCATGTACAGCTTGACGTTGACGCGCGCGCTCACCGCTGTGGTGGACAGCACGCCCACGTTCACCGCGCCCATGTACTCGTTGTACTCCTCCATCGTCACCAGCAGCACCTGATAGAGGTCATCCAGCCGGGTTTGCAGCGCGCTGATTTCCGCCTCCACCGACGCGCGGGCTTCGGCGGTGTTCTCCGTCGCGTCCGGCGCCTTGGAGAAGGTGTCGATGATGTACTGGCAGTACGCCGCGTCAATCAGGCTGTCGGACTTGCGGTTGAGCAGCGTCACATAGTCGCTGATGAGCGTGTCGTAGACCGTCGTGCGGTCTTTGATATTGCCGTTCGCGTCGTACTCTTCGTAGACGTCGCCCAGCACGAAGCCGTTCTGCCCATTCGTGTCCGTGCCGTTCGTTCCGGCATAGTACAGCGAGCCTTCCTTGTTCTTATTGCCATAGCTTTCGATGACTTCCTTGACGCTTGCCACCTTGTCGCCATCGGTGCCGCTTGTCAGCATGTAATTCGCATACCGCTCCTGATACTTTTTCAGCAGGATTTCGCGGTTCTGCGTCAGCTTTTCGCCCAAAATCTCCGAAAACAGGTACGGAATCCGCACCGACTGGATATAGCTGTATTCATCAAACAGGTCGGAGACGGACAGACCCGTGCGCGACGAGGTGAAATCCGGCGCAGCGCTTTGGCGGTTGCCTAACTGCGCGATAATCTCATCCACGGAATTGCTGAGAATTTCCGCCTGCTCAATGTAATCATAACCGCCCGCCAGCACGTTTTCCGCGTTGTTGGGGATGGTGGAGTAATCCACATATTTCTCCCCGAAGCTGGCAAAATAGCAGCTCAAAATTTCATCCAGCATCAAGCGCGCGAACTCAGCGCTTCGGCTGCTGCCAACAGTCAGCTTGACGGTGTATTCCGTCGGATAGTATTCCTCCACCTCTTCACCTTTTTCCGCCAGCGCATCCTGCCGCGTCTGCACATCGGCAGGGGTGATGCCCGTCACCGTGCCGCCGGAACGGATGGTATCGACGTTGACGGAATAGCCGAGGCGCTCAATCGCTTCCTTGACGACCGTCGAGGAAAAGATTTCGGAAACGTCCAGCGGCTCGCCGTTCGGGGTTAAGCCCTCCGACGCCGCGTCGTAGGTGTACTTAATGACGGCCTGCGCCGTATACGCCTGATTGTTGCTGGCATAGCGCATGAAGAACGCGCCGGCCAAGATGGACATCAGCGCAATCAGCGGCCACCAGCGCTTTAAGTAGCGGATGATGTTAAACTTTTTCATGCTTTTTTCTGCCCTCAATCACCAGCAACAGCACGCAGCAGGCGCAGAACGTCACGCCGCCCATCAAGATCGACCACTTGATGCTGTATTCATCCATCGCGCTCATCTGCTCATAGGACACGGTAAGGTAATTGCGCGTCTTATAGCGGACATACTCGCGGTTGATGACATTTGTGCGTTCAATCAAATCCGCCAATTTGGTCTTCATGGTATCAATCAGCATCTCCGCCGTGACGATGTTCTCCGCCGCATTGGCGTCTTCCGCGAGCATCTTCTCGATGGTGTACTCATTGTCCTTGATTTTCTCCTTTGTATCATGGGCATGGAAGTTTTCCGTCTCAGCGGAGCTTGCCTGATAGTCAATCGCCACCTTCGTGCGCGACATATAGAAACTTGCCTGCGTATCCAGCGTCGGAATCAGCACAACGCTTGTCAGCGCGGAATCGTACATATCAATCGTTGCAAGATGGTTCTGATAGTGGCTCATGAATTTCTGATACTCAATGTTGCGCAGCTGATTCTGATATTTCAGCTTGGACACATAGCGGTCGCGATTTTTGGATAACCCGCTCTGCCGCACATACGCGGTGTACTTTTCAAGGTCAATGTTAGAGAAATTCTGTGCCTTCTTCTGCAAAGAGGTAAACGTTTCGTTGTTGGCTGAGGAACGGAACGTGCCGTTCTCGTTCGCGCGGCTCTTCAAAAAGCGGCTGACTTTGCCGATTTCTTTCTCGAAGAATGTGCCGATTTCCACATACTCCAGTTCATCCAGTTCATTCCAGTTCGGATTGAGCGCCGTATCGACGTAGGTGTAGTTCTCGTAGAACACTTCCTTGTACGCCTCGATAATCAGCTGGAGCATGTCGCCGGTGCTGATGCTTGCCGGCAGCTCCTCATTGCGCTTGTAGGAGACGGTGTAAGTGGTGGCAATCTTGTAGGCGCTGGCGCTGCCGGAATCAATCGACATGCCGCCGACGCTTGACGCGCTTACGCTGATGTGCTCCGCCAGCGCAAGGGACTCCATGTTCGTCACGCCCGCCTTTTCAAGCGCACGCGAAAGCACCTCATCAGACTTGAGCAGCGAAATGTTGAATCGCGTCTGATTCGGATAAAGTCCCCTTGTCGCTTCCTCATAGTTCAGGGCAATGAGGGCGGTTGCCGACTGCATCTTTCCCGGATGCATCAGGGCGCTGGTGGTCACCATCGCCGCGATGATCAGCAGCAGGCAAAGCAGGCGGTATCTCCACACACCCTGCAGCATCCGCTCAAGAAGCGACCACACGCCGCTCCTTGCTCGTTTCCGGTTCTTTTCTTTCATGCTTGCCTTTCTCCTCGCCTTGTTCCTGCTCGCCAATCGCCATCGCAATCGGCAGCAGCATAAAGACCGTGTTGATATAGCAGTAGAACACCGTGTTGTCGGTGGCGTAGGTAATGAAGCCGTAAATCGTTTCGTACAGCAGCAGCAGGGCTGTCTGCGTCCCGAACTCCTTCTGGCACCACACAATGCGCCCGTTCCAGCTGTACCAAATCCAGAACGCGAAGCCCCAGAAGCCTAACTCGATGTACATGGTAACAATATCGTTGTGCATTCCGCCGAAGTTGTGCGTGCCGAATACGCCAACGCCTGCTTCCGTCATGATGCTGATATAGCGTGTAACATAGCCAATGCCATACCCTCGGAAGGCGGGGGAAAAATCGTAGACCTCCTGAAACGCAGCATAGAGCCTGTCGCGCCCCATCGTGTCAATCTCCAGTGCGTGGACGATTTCGTTGAACAGCCCCGACTGAATCAGGTACACATACCCGAAGCAAATCGCAATAGCGCCAATGGAAATGAGGAGAATCAGGATGCTTTGGGCTTTCGGTTTTCTCCTGCGGATGAACTCGCCCATCAAAAACACGCCGACCAAGCCAATCAGCGCGATGCGTTTGAGACCCAGAAAGAAGAACAGCCCCGATAAGCCGGCATAAATCAGGCGCTTTTTGCCTCGCTCACAGCACAGGGCGAACAGCAGCATCAGCCCGAAGGCAAACGTCAGGTCATGCACTTCCAGCGCCTTGATGGCGGCGTTCGTGTCAATCCCGCCGGACTTTGCAAACGCAATCAGCCCCGTCACAAACGCCCCCACGCCATGCGTCTTAATGGACATCAGTACAATGCCCATATTTCCCGCGCACATGGCATAGAACGTATAGTCAATGCTCCTGCGGCCGAAGAGGTACACCGCGCTGCACATTGCGCTGAGCGATATGACATGGTAGAGAATCGTCGAGCAGCCGCGCGACATGTAGTTAAGCTGCTGAAAATCCAATGCCCAGTACAGCATTGACAGCGCCGCCATCATCACAAACGGCAGCCCGAACATCACCGCAAACTGTCCCACGGTTTTCAGCCGCCGGAAGTCGCCCGTCACCAGCATAAACAGCAGCGCCATGCCCAGCACGCCGACTTGCAGCACATATTTCGTGAACCACGGCAGCCCCAGCCCACCATTCCAGAAGGCGATGGTCATCATGCCGATATACGCCCATTTCAGATACGCCGGGCGCGGTTGAATGTCCTTTTTCAGCATTTCTTTTCGTCCAGCTTCCGCCAGATCGACCCAATTCGCCGCGCCATGCTTGCCACAGAATAGCTTTCCAAGAATCGGCATCTGCCCTCCTTTGCCATGCCGCGGTACAGCGCTTCATCCTCGTAGAGTCGGCGAACCGCGTCCCGCAGCGCATCACGCTGTTTGGGAATGATCAGACCGTTTTTGCCCGATTCAATGTAGTCGCGCACGGTGTCCGATTCCGTGGTGATAATCGGCTTGGCGAACATCATCGCCTGCAGGAACACCAGCTGCCCCGCCGAAATGCGCGCATCGGCAAGCGGCACAATCACGCAGCAGCATTCCGACAGCATTTGATAGTACTTCTCGCCGAACACATCGTGATAAATGCGGATGTTGCTGCCGGGGTTCGGGTGGTTGTACGCGTCGGACAGAATGCGCACCTGATACGGCGTGTCCTTCAGCGCATCCACAAGGAAGTCATAGTCGCGGTTGCTCTTTCCCGCCGCGAGGATGAATCGCTCCTCCCCCTGCGGAATGCGCCCGCCGCGGTTCAAATCGCCCAGCCCCAGCGGCACATAGGTGAACTTGTCCGTGCCGAAAATGGACTGGTAATACGCCGGTTCGCTGCTGGAAAAGCAGACGATTTTGTCCAGCGCGGGGCTGTTCACCGCCTTGCGCATGAACCACGCGTACAGTTTGCCCTTCCAGCCCTGCTTCGGGCGGTAGATAAACGTGGTGACGATGAGATGGCAGTGCTTTTTCAGGTGAAAAATGGCGCTGTAAAAGGCGAAAAACAGCCCGTAAAACTGCTGGTAGGACAGAATGGTGCCAAATTCCTTGCGGTGGCGCAGGACTTTGAGTGGAAAGAGGAAGAATTTCGCCTTCTTCTTCCATGCGCTGTCCGAAAAATGGCTGTCAATGTGCCAGATGTTCCACTTTTCCCCTGTCTCCGCTTCCATCAGCGCCGCAAAGTTCCATTCCGGCTGCGGCGCGCTGTCCAGCAGAATGAGGTTCACCCGCCCGTCGTTTGCTTTCATGACATCAGCTCCCTGATTGCCTGATGATTTCGCTCGCAGTTGTGGTCGTCGAGCGCGCCGAAAGTATCGCGGATGTGCTTCTGCATTTCCGGCGTGACGGCGCACTCCGACGCAAGCGCGGTTTCGATGGCTGTCAGCAGCGCCTCCTGCGTCGTCACGACCTCCCCGAAGCCGTCCACGCGATAGTCGAAATAGCCGCGGTCGTGGTGCGTGCCCCAGTACCGCGCCTCGTCAAACTGGTAGTAGATTTCGGGCTTGAGCATATACGCGAAGTCGAACTGGATGCTGGAGAAGTCCGTTATCAGCAGCGCGGACTCCATCAGCAGCGTCTGCACATCCATCTGCCCCAGCGCGCCGATTTTGACGCGCGGATTCTCCGTGTGGAAGGCGGACAGGAAGCGCTGCACCTCAAAATGCGGGTAGAACACGGCGTCATAGCCGTATTTCGTCAGCAGCTTCTCCAGCTTCGGGTCGGAAATGACCGCCTGCCAGTGCTGGAAATAGTCCGTCTGCTCAAACTCCGCCTGTGTTTTGCCCTCCACGGCGTACGTCCGCCACGTCGGCATAAACAGCACCTGCCGCTTCGTCTCGTGCGGATGCAGAAGCGCGTCATATCGGCACAGCCCCAATCGGCGGACGACGCCTTTCGGATACCCGAACGCCGACTCGACGAAATCACGCTCCTTTTGCAGCGTCGTGACAAACAAATCCATGACGACGTTGGGGTAATGGTACCACTTCATATCGTCAATCATGATGCCATGCTGCAAAAACACCTTTTTTCCGCGCACGATGTGGAGCTTATCGAGCATATAATAGCGTTCAATATCAGGCGTATAACCGGAAACATGGGTGGAAACCTTCATTTCCGACGCGGCGCAGAGCAGGTAGTGCCGCCAGCTGCGATACGGCACGACGCTGCCCAGCTGCGCAACGCGGTCATAGTCGGGCAGCTGGGGGTCTGCGACGTAGACGGCGTTGATTTCGGGGTGCGCCTGCCGAAGATACGCGAAATAGTGATAGCCGTTGTCACGGGCTTCCCTGCCGCGCTCGGACACAAGCCAAACGTGGCGGTACCGCGGATTGGTGACCTTCAGCACGCCGGCGCAGAGGGCTGCCGCCTCGTACTTGATCAGTTCGCCCAGCAGGGTGGCGCCGCGGCGGAATTTTCGCAGGATGTCGCTCATAACATTTTTCCCTTACTGGTCAAGAATCTCCTCATACGCCTTCAGCCTTTCTTCCATATAGAAGAACGGTGCGCGCTCGCGGACGCGCTGCTGGTAGTATTGGTAGACTTCCGGCTTGTCCAGCATCGTCCGCAAGCCCTCGAAGAGCGATTCCTCAGTGTTCTGCGTAATCAGGCCGTACTCGCTGTCGCCCAGAATCTCGCGCATTCCGGAGCAGTCCGTCGTCACGACGGGCTTTTCCAGCACAACGGCTTCGCTCACCACCGTGCTGAACCCCTCGACGTAGGACGGGCAGACGTACAAATCCGCCGCCGCCATATACGGGTACGGGTTATCGCGGAAGCCCAGCAGCTGCACGCTATCCTGCAAATGCTCGTCAATCACCTGCTCCGCCAGATCTTCGTACAGCTCCCCCTTGCCCAGAATCAGCAGGTGGAAGTGGTAGCCACGGCTTTTGAGCAGTCCGCAGACATGAATCAGCCGCTCAAACCCCTTGCGCGGAATCAGGCTGCCGACGCTGACCATCAGGAACTCGCCCTTCGGGATGTCGTCCACCGGCTCGTCCTTCCGGCGGCGGATTGCCTGCTCATCCAGCATATTATAGGCGACATGGACGCGCTCCGTCAAGCCAAATTTCGCGGAAAACGCTTCCTGTACGTTCTCCGACACACAGTAGATGCCGTCAAACCGCTCATAGCACGCCTTTTGATGCCGCATGGAGCGGAACAGGCGATCCTGCTTGGTGTACGTCTGCACGTCGATATGCACCCACGCGTACTTTTTCGCGTGCTGATTGGTGGAGTACGCGAGGATTTTTGTCGGGAACGCCTCCATGAAGGCGACTTCTACATCCGCGTCGCTCTTGAAGAACCAGCGGTACAGCCATTTCGGCGGGATGATGTACTGCATGATGCCGCTGAGGATTTTCTGCGCCCTGCCGTTCTTCACGCGCAGCGCCGGGCGGTAATGCACCTCCGGCGACAGCATCCCGGCGCGGGTATCGTCGTGGAAAAGCGTCATGAGCGTCACGTCGTAGCGGTCTTTGGGGAGGCGGTTGACTGTTTCCACCAGCACCCGCTCCGCGCCGCCCCCGCACAGGCTGTATATCAGGAACATTACTTTGCGCTTTTTGCCATCCATCACGCGCGTTTTCCTCCGATTTCCTCCATGTAGATTGCCAGCAGCCGGTCGCAGTAGCGGTCGAGCGTCATCATGCTTTCCTTCTTCGCGCGGCAGTTGCGCGCCATTTCCTCCAGCAGCGCCGAATCGCTATACAGCGCGCGAATCTTCTCCGCATAGGCTTCGGGCGTGAAGGTGTCGTTGAGGATGCCCGTTTTGCCCTCCTCCACCAGCTCCGGCATTCCACCGATGCGGTTGCACAGCACCGGCGTGCCCAGCGACTGCGATTCCAGCAGCGCCAGCGGACAGTTTTCGTACCACAGGGAGAGGTGGAGGGTGAAGCGCGCCGCCGCGACAAGCTCCTGCAGTTCTTTTCCAGTCTTGAAGCCGACGAAGCGGACGTTGGGCAAGCCGCACGTTCGGCAGAGTTCCTCCAGCGGCCCGCCGCCCGCAATGACGAACGGAATCTCCGGCAGCAGGCGGCAGGCGGCAAGGATGCGGTCGATGCCCTTTTCCTCCGACAAGCGCCCGAAATACAGGACGTAATCGCCCTTGGGCACGTCGATCTCCGCCGTCTTGCTCAAAAAGTTATGAATCATGGTGGTTTTTCCGGCGTAACGTGGGACGGTCAGCAGTTTTTCCTCGATGAAGCGGCTGGGGCAGATGTAGCGCGCCACGCGGTCATACACATGGCTGCTGGTATAAATCGTGCCTTCTATCGCGCCGATGAGGCTCTTCGCGCGCGATCCGTGGATGCACTTTTTGCGCACGCACGCCATTTTGCACTTCTTCCCGCTGCACTCCTCGCAGAGTTTCCATGTGCCGAATTCCATCATCATGTGGTTCGGGCAGAGCATCTGCAAATCGTGGACGGTCTGCACCATCGGGATATTTTTCTCTGCCCCCGCCAGAATGACGGAGGGGGTAAGCTGGAAATTGATGTTGTTGAAGTGGATGATGTCCGGGTGGAAGCGGTCGATAATCTGCCGCATTTTGCGCCGCGCCTCGCCGGAATAGATGATGCGGAAGGGGTACAGCAGCTTTTCCGCGCCGGACGCGTGGAAGTCCATGTTGGCAGTCGTCAGCCCTTCGGCGTTCCCGACGGTGTTTTTCTCGTCGTACATGCCGAAATATTCCACCTGATGACCGCGTCTCGTCAGTTCTTCCCCAATGCGGAGCATATACGTCTCTGCCCCGCCGCGCGGGTACAAAAACTTATTGACCATCAGGATTTTCATCGGTTTCCTTCCCTTCCACAAGGGAGTTCCTCCCTTGACCCTTTCGCGCGATTGAGTTGGTGACATTTCCATACTGCTTCCGCGTGTTGATTGGGGGAGACGCCAGAGGCTCTGCCCCTTGACCCCGCAAGGGACTTCGTCCCTTGACCCTTTCGCGCGATTCAATTGGTGACACTTTCATGCTGTGTCCGCGTGTTTATTGGGGCGACCCAAGGGGCGAATGAAACGGGGCGAAGTCCCCCACATTGCCCCCTTTTCGCGATTCCAAATCGGCTTACTCCCCTCCCCGAAGTTTCTTTTTCAGCTTGCGGACGGTCATTTCCAGCAAATACTGGAACTCCTTCGTTCTGCCGTAAACCACCAGCACGACCGCGGCGAAAATCGCGGTGTAAATCAGCCCTTGGGCGATGAACCAGAGGAAATTCGTCTGCGGCATCAGCTGGAAAATCCAGTAGGACACGGCGCTGACCCCCGCGACCACCACCCAGCGGACGATGTAATCCATGAAGTAGCGGCGCAGTTTCTTCTGCCAGTCCTCCTCGATGCCGTAGCGCATCAGCACATACGGCTCGAACCAGACGCACGTCAGCAGGCTGGAGATAATCGTGCCGCCGATGATTCCCGCCACGCCAAAGCGCCGCACCAGAATCAGCGATACAACAAGGTTGATGATGGCCTCCGCCAGCGCCTTGTAGCGGTCATACCAGAACAGCCCCAGCGCCTCGCGGAACTGCAGCTCCATCTGGCGAAGGCCGCTGATGAAAAACTCCGCCATGATGATGACGACGACCGTCATCGAGAAAAGGTACTCTTCGCCGAAAATCATGCGGATGAAGAAGTTAATCAGCGTCACCAGTCCGCCGGAGAGGTAGCCGTAGAGCAGGAAGGCGGCGAAATCGAGGATGCGGAAGATTTCATAGACGCGTTTTCTGCCCTCCAGCGCGTTCAGGTTGCCGATGCTGGCGGTGAATGCGCCCGTCACATGCCCCAGCAGGTTGTTGACGTTCATCAAAACGAGCTTGTAGTTGGAGTATATGCCGACCGTAGCAAGCCCGTCAAACGCGGACATAATCAGGTTATCCGTGCTGCGGACGATAACCGTCGCCAGCTTATGCAGGCTCAGCGCGCCGACGTTCTTGAAAATCGCCTTGCGCTCCTGCGGTTCGGGCAGCTCCTTGTACTGCTTGAGGTACGGAAACTCCCTGTCCGCGCGCGCCCAGATGATAGCGCTGGTGAGCATCGGCATGAAAAGCTGGATAATCAGGTAGAGGATGAAGTTCCGCGTCGTTACCAGCACAACGATTTGCAGAATCAGGCGCACGATGCCGATGATTTGGTCAAGCGCCTTGCGGATGTATGCCTTCTGGTACGCCTGATAGATGGCGTTCTTGTAGGACAGCAGGTATGACGTGACAGCTTGCAGGAGGTACAGCAGATAAATCAGCTGCAGGTTCTCCACGCCCTCGCCGCCCTTCATCAGCCGCGGCAGGAACGGCATGAGCGCCAGCCCGATGCCCAGCACCGCCAGCGCAACGATGCGGTACAGCGTGCGATAGAGGTTCATCAGGCGCGCCAGCTGCTTCTCGTCGTTCTGCGCCGCCGGGCGGTACATGCTGAAAATCATCGCCGAGCCGATGCCCAATTCTGCCAGATTCAGCATTCCCAGCACATCGCCGAAGAGGCCGTTCACGCCGAGATATTCCTGCGACAGGTAGTGGACGAACACCATGCGTCCGCCAAAGGAAAGCAGCATGTTCAGCAGCTGCCCCACCAGCCCGACGATCATATTGATGATGGAGTTTTTCTTTCTCATCCGTGCTCTTCCGGCGCTGACTGACCGGATGCCTCCTCTCCTGCGCTGACTGCAAAGCGCGTAAGCCGTTTGCAATCGCTCCATTATAGCACGGTTACGACTGCCTTGCAACAAAAACGACTGTTATCATCGGTTTTGCGCGAAGTTTCGCACTTTGTTCACGCAATCCACACATTCTGTGATATATGCTTGTTTCTTTCTTGTCAATGTGTTATAATGGAATGCAATCCACCGTTTTTCGGCGGAAATTTCGCGGGGCTTCCCCGTACAAGGGAGATTTGGAGGACATGGGAAAGGTCAGCGCGTTTCTGAAGCGGAAGAACGTTCTGTTTTCCGCAAAACGCTACGGGATAGACGCAATGGGCGCCATGGCGCAGGGGCTGTTCGCCTCGCTGCTGATTGGCACAATCATCAAGACGCTCGGTCAGCAGCTGAACGTGCAGTTCCTAATTGACGCGGGCAACTTCGCCCAGCAGGTTGCGGGACCGGCCATGGCGGTGTCCATCGGCGCGGCGCTCTCTGCCCCGCAATTGGTGCTGTACAGCCTGATTGCCGTCGGCATGGCGGCAAATAAGCTCGGCGGCGCGGGCGGCCTCCTCCAAGGCCAGGGCCATAAACTTCTCGTCGTCGCTGTGCGTCACGGGTTCCTCCCATTGCTGGTATCCTTGATGTCACACGATACCAGCTACGTTCAAGGGGCACCCATGTCGGGACGGCACTTCTCACAACCTAACCCTGGGCCTCGAGGCACAAGGGCTGCAGGCGCAGGCACCCGCAGCCACACGACAGGACGCCCAAACAATATGGGGCACCCTGCAAGCCCAGCCGCCGATTACCGCACGAACACCGAACGCACCCTTGAGGTCCGCGCATCCCGCAAGAAAACGACCCGCCGTGAGTTCCTTGCCGCTTCGGGCGCCTTCGTTGCAATCGCCGCGCTGGCGGGCCTGGGCGCAACGCGCCTGCTCTCAAATCCCGGCGACCCTCGCTTTGCGACGTTTGCCCAGGTACAGGAGCCACAACCTGCCCCCGAGCTGCGCGAGGAGCAGTACCGCCGCGTGACCCTCTCGGCCGTGGGCGACCATCTCATGAACATGCCCGTGGTGGAGGCCGCCGACTACAACGCCGGCGAGACAGGCGACGGCTGGTTCGACTTCACCCCCATGTACCAGGGCGTGACCGACATCGTGGCCTCCCACGACCTCAACTTCATCGACATCGAGACCATCCTGGGCGGCGACTACCTGGGCCTTTCGGGCTACCCCGTGTTCAACTCGCCGAGCTGCATCGCCGAGCAGGTGGTGGACTTCGGCTGGAACCTGTGCACCACGGCAACCAACCACTGCCTCGACATGGGTCTCGAAGGCATCTACAACTCGTGCGCCACCTGGGCGCAGTTCCCTCAGATGCTCATGACGGGCACGTTCTCAAGCCAAGAGGACCGCGACCGCATCCGCACGTGTGAGCGGCAAGGCATCACCTTCGCGTTCCTCTCCTATTCCGATTACTTCAACGGCTACGTCGTGCCGGCAGACGCCCCCTGGAGCGTGGCCGAGGCCGGCGACGACGTGATGACCTCCGAGGTCTCGCGTGCAAAAGAGCTGGCAGATGTGGTCATCGTCGCCATGAGCTGGGGCAGCGAGAACGACTTCTCGCCCAACGAGACCCAGCGCCATTACGCGCAGTTGCTCGCAAACCTCGGGGCCGACCTCATCCTAGGCTTCGGCCCCCACGTCATCCAGCCCATTGAGTGGTACCAGGGCTACGACGAGGCAGGCAACCCCACCGGGTCGCAGACGCTCGTGGTCTTCTCGATGGGCAACTTTCTGTCGAACCAGCCGTATTCCTACGCCAACATCGAGGGCTGCTTTACCTGCGCGTTCGAGCGCCTGGGCACCTCAGGCCCCGTGAGCATCATCAACCCCATGTGGACCCCGCTCATCAACCACATCTCATACGGCTGGCATCAGGTGTTCAAGCTCAAGAACTACACCTACGACCTCGCCGCGTCGCACGAGTCCATCGGCCTGGAGTCCGACCCCCTGGGCTACTGCTACGACCTCACCGAGCAGATTATCGGCCCCAGCGGCATCCCGATCGACTGGTAGGAAGCAAGCAGGCAAGGAGGGGATAAGGGACGCTCCTTATCCTTGCATGCTCCAACGGACCTGCGCCTGGTGCTTCTGCGCCTCCCGGCGATACAGCGAGACGAACCGTTTGAGGACTGGGTTATCGTCATCTCTGCGATAGACAAGGTAGACCGGCCCCACAAGTGTGGTGCCCGACGCAAGAACGACCTCGCAGGCACTCGGGTTGGTGCCGGGAACCATATAGCGCAAAAAGCTCGAGGTGAACACGACCTCGTCTTCCTTGAGCGCCACGAGGAACTCGTTGAGCGCACTCGCATCCTTGGTGAGCGTTTTTGGCTTGCAGCCGTTGCGCTCGAACAGCGCGCAGATGCCATCGGTCCACGTCTTGAACATGCGGTTCGACGAGATGGGGAGCTTGCACGCGGCAAGGTCCTCAAGCGTGGCGTCCCCCTCAAAAACGGGGTTGTCGTCATGCACCCAGGCGCTCAGGGGCTCGTTGTACATAAAGTCGTACGCAACATCGGCCATCGGCGCCTCCCATGGAGATGAAGCCGCGGCGGGGCCCTCGTCTATCCCGTCGCCCGGGGCGCAGTAGGCCAAGGCCACATCTGCCGCCGATTCCTGCACCAGCTGCTCTACGGTCTTCGCCCGGTCGACCACAAGCTCATATGAGAAGCCTTCGTCACTCTCATGCATTGAGGCAAGAATGGCGTAGGCCATGCAGGCCGGCTGCCCGCTCGATTCCGCCATGGCGATGCGCAGCGCGGGAGTCTGGTTTTTAGACAGCGCCGCGCACTCCCGTACAAGCCGGTCGTGCGCATCGAGGACTCCACCGGCCCGCTCAAGGTAGCGCGCGCCCGCCGGAGTCAGCCTCACGGGAGATCGTGTAAGAAGTTCGAATCCCAAATCGTGCTCGAGGGCGGCCATATGACGGCTCAACCCAGACTGCGAGAGGCCCAGTTCCCGCGCCGCACTCGTAAAGTTGAGGTGCTCAGCCAGCGTCTGAAACTCCCGGATGTAGTCGAACATCCCGCCCCCAATGCAAAAACCGCTCTTCATCAGCCAAAATAATAATGCACTTTTTGCATCAGTCAATCCGATTTCCTCATACACAAGCCCATATCTCTCATTTTGGCGATGCATCGAAGCTCGGCTAACGTCTCCAGTCAACATGGCACAGCGATGCCATACCACGCGCAGGCAAGACAAACGGAGGACACCATGGGCGCAAGCTTTTTTGCAGGCTGGCTGAGGTCATCAGATGCATCCGCCTTCAACTATTGGCGGCGCTAGTCATGCACCCCAACAACACCAGGGAACAGCACGAGTCCCGCCCCAATCAGGAAAGTTATCGAGAAAACCTCAACACCAGCCGCGACTACTACGCCGCTCATGCCGCGCAGCGCCATCAAGTCAGTCGCAGGCAGGCGCTCAAGGCGGCAGGTATTGGGATTGCTGGACTAGCGGTTCTAGGCCTGGCAGGCACTGCCTGGTACACGCATCGGGCCGTGGCGTGCACGGTCAATGGGTCGGTGCGCACGGCCCCCGTAGGGTCAACAGCCCAAGACATCATCAATCTGGGATATGCCCACCCATCGAACGGCAATCTTGTTGCCGTATGCGCCGAAGGCGAAGTCCCCGAGATTTTGGAACAAGGCAGCGGCGAGCGCTACACGTTGCGCGTGAATGGCGAGGAGGCGGATGTCAACACGTATCGACTTGCCGAGAACGATGTCGTTGACTTCTGGAACGGAGCCGATATAACCGAGGCCGTCATCGCGCAGAACACCGAGATTCCTTGCGGGGCGCAGGTGCCGGAGGATGAGTACTTCCTCGTTAAGATCGGCTACGTGGCACAGTGGGGCAAGAACGGCACCTCAAGTGTTGTGACTGGCATCCATTCCGGCAAAACCGTCGACCTGGGCGTAACCGAGGAACCCCAGGACCTTATCATCGCCCTGGGCAAGTCCATTGAGCCTGCCGACGGCCGCCGCCTCGTCGCCATCACGTTCGATGACGGGCCCGATCCCATCTACACCCCACAATACCTCGACATTCTTGCTCGCTATGGGGCAAGGGCAACGTTTTTCGACCTTGGCTCACAGATAGATGCCGGGGCTGATTACGCTGCGCTCGCAAGGCGCTGCGTGCAAGAAGGCCATCAAGTAGCCAGCCACACCTATTCGCACTCCGACCTGCTCCTCCTCGACGATGCCGCCCGCGCAGACGAGATAACACGCTCGCTCGAGGCGGTCTCCAACGCCTGTGGCACATCCACCGACGTCATCCGTCCACCCTATGGCAACTTCTATGGAAGCAGCTTCCTCGCCTACCTGCGCTCGGGCGGCAACCTCGCCTACACCGCTTATTGGGGGCTCGATTCCCAGGACTGGGACATCGCAAACCAGGGCTACGGCGTCGAGGACGGCGCGGCGAAGATCGTCTCGAACTGCACCGAGGTGACAGGCGCCACGCTCGCCGACAACCCCAAGGCGTTCAACGGATCCATCATCCTCATGCACGACGGCGGCGGCGACCGCGAACGCGACGTCATCGCGCTGCCGCAAATCATCGAGGCCTATCAAGCACAAGGCTTCGAATTCGTCACCATGAACGAGCTGCTCGCCTCCTGCGGCACCTTCCCCGACTGGGTCACCAGCGGCACCTGCACCCGGCCTGATGACGCCGTCATTCCAACTGATGACCGCGTGACCTGGTACAACCCTCAGACCTACGACCCCTTGACCGCGCTGAACTCGCACGACAACAGTTAACGCCACCCATAAGGCTGGGCCCCGACAAGTCCACATGAACCCGTCGGGGCCCACCCCGCATACACAGCATCAACCGACCCCCGGGGCATCATGCCCCCTATTCCAAATCCACTCCCATATCATCGCAATACGCCCGGCACGCCACAAGCAGTGCGTCGCAGTCCTCGTGCAGCACCTGCCAAATAATCTCGCGATCAACTTCCATATACGCGTGAGCCAAACGATTGCGAACCCCGGATGCACCGCGCGTGTCGAAACCATAACAGGCGGCGACATCGGTGCTTATCTTGCCCGCCTCTTCCGTAATGCGGAAGGCACGATTCATGAGGCCTTCAGCGATAAGGTCATCCACATCGTTAGTAGGATTCAGGAAACGTTCCTTTGTAAACACGAGCTTGCACATCTGTTCTTGCGTTTGCCGTACTACGTCGTAAACTTCCTGGACACGCGCCAGATCAGTACTCTTCGCGCTCATAGACCAACACCTTCTCCCTCTCAATTGCAGCAGCAAGGTTGGCGTTCTTGATGACATCGGCCGAAACAACGTCCACCTCACGACCCGTTTGTTGCTCGATCCGCTTCATAAAGTGTGTCAAGTCATGGAGGTTAAAGCCGTTTGAGCGGTCAACCTCTATACGGACGTCAATATCGCTTTGGGGGCCAAACTGCTTGCGGGCAAAGGAGCCGAACAGGTATGCCCGACGAATGGCGGGATAGTCCCTTGCCGAGTCGGAAATAGCCCGGCACACCGATTCAAATTCAAGCGACCGAGCCTCAGATTCCTTTTCGGCAACGCCTTCACCCGGCATCTGCAAAAGGTCAAGCACCTGCTCAAGCTGAGCTTGGATACCCGACAGGCGCTCATCGGTCTTCGTCGCCTGTTCCCCTTGAAGTCCATCCATTAAAAAATGCAGGTAAGCATCCGTCTTTCGCAAGCCATTGTCCCTTGCGTACCTCTCGACCGCTTCAGCCAGCCGCCGAGGCACGCGCAGGGACACAAGCGTTCGCGCCTCGCCCAAACCCGTCACCAACGACTCGCTCATCATGACCTCCATTCATAGTATGTATGACAATTGTATTACGTTAGATGAGCGCAGACAACTCCGCAAACACCAAAAAGC
>OLPY01001458.1_pt1 | contig 16595 bp, 16 predicted proteins | sample 1672481 | NCBI WGS metagenome assembly OLPY01 (sample SAMEA3136691, study PRJEB25190) | human gut metagenome | biome: human gut; feature: human-associated habitat; material: faeces | place: Austria | collected 2013 | reverse complement strand
ATAAGGAAACCAGAAGATATTTCTTAAATATGGGTGGCACCACGGTCTATCGTCCCTAGCAATAGGAACGATGGGCCTTTTTTATTTCATAGGAAATCTACAAAGTAGGATTCTTTCGTGTTTCCTAAAATATGAACAAAGGCACTGCTCATGCAAGACGGTTCTATATATAATTCATAGTTTACAGATATACAAACTATGAATTAAACTATGGCGATATATTTTGATCAGGAGGAAGATATGTTATATCCGACATTAAACGAAGTTGAAGAACTATTAAAAGATTATCAGATGGTACCTGTATTTTACGAAGTGCTGGCTGATTACATGACACCGATTCGTATGTTTCAGGCATTAAGAAAACAAGGAACCCCATGTTTCATGCTTGAGAGTGTGGAAAATAAAGACCAGTGGGGAAGATATTCTTTCATCGGGATCAATCCAAGATCAGAGATTAAAATTTCTGGAAAAGAATTAGAAGCCAATGGAGTGAAACAGAAAGAAGAATTCCAGATGAGGTACCTAAGTGATCTGATCGAGAAATACAAATCTCCAGTGATGGAAGATTATCCAAAGTTAACAGGTGGACTGATCGGGTATTTTGGATATGACATGATCCGTCAAGTGGAAAAGAAATTAACGAATGTTCCAGAAGATGACTTGAATATGCCAGAGTGCCACTTATGCATGTACGATGAGATCATTGCATTCGATCATTTAGCAAACAAAGCCGTGATCATTCAGAACATTCATAAAGGAGATAATATAAACCAGAAATACGAAGAATTAGAAGACAAAGCAGAATTGATCCTTCACAAGATGGAACGCCCGGTATCACTTTCCAAAGACAGATTCACACCAGCAAAAGCCAAAGTGGTATCAAATCTTACAAAAGAACAATACGAAGCAAATGTAAAGAAAGCCAAAGAATATATTAAAAACGGAGACATTTTCCAGGTCGTATTATCCCAGAGATTTGAGATAGATACAGACGTTGATCCATTTGATGTTTACCGATGCTTAAGAACATCAAACCCATCTCCATACCTTTATTTCTTCGATTTCATCGACTATCAGGTCGTCGGAGCTTCTCCAGAGAAGCTAGTCAGTGTCTTAAATGGAATCGTAGCAACCAAGCCGATCGCAGGAACGGTTCCAAGAGGAAAGACAAAAGAAGAAGACGATATGTTGGTTAGACAGTTAGTCAATGATCCAAAGGAACGAGCAGAACACACAATGCTAGTCGATCTTGGAAGAAATGATGTTGGAAAAGTCAGCAAGTTCGGAACAGTAGAAGTCAAAAACTTTATGACAGTTGAGAAATATTCCAAAGTCACTCATCTAGTCAGTGATGTACAGGGAGAATTAAGAGATGACGAAAATCAAATCAATGCATTGATGAGCGTTCTACCAGCAGGAACCTTATCTGGAGCGCCAAAGGTAAGAGCGATGGAGATCATCGATGAGCTGGAAAACAAAAAACGAGGTGTTTACGGTGGAACCGTTGGATATCTTGGATTTGATGGAAATATTGATACTTGTATCGCAATCCGAACAGTTGTATTTAAAGATGGAAAAGGATATGTACAGGCAGGAGCTGGAATCGTCAACGACTCCGTTCCAGAAAAAGAATTTATGGAGACAAAGAATAAAGCATTAGCTGTTGTAAATGCAGTGAAGGAGGCAGCAAAGTTATGATTTTAATGATAGATAATTATGATTCATTTACTTATAACGTATATCAGTATATCGGATCTTTGTATCCACAGATTCAGGTGGTACGAAATGATGAGATCACAATTGAAGAGATCAAAAACTTACAAAACCTAGAAGCACTTGTTATCTCCCCAGGACCTGGATATCCAGATAGTGCGGGAATTTCAAAAGATGTGATCAAAACATTTGGAAAAGATATCCCAATCTTAGGGATCTGTTTAGGACATCAGGCGATTGGAGAAGTATATGGTGGAAAAGTTGTTCCAGCAAAAGAATTGATGCATGGAAAAATGAGCGAGATCACAATCGATAATAAAAATCCTTTATTCGAAGGATTAGAAGATAAAATATATGCCGCAAGATATCATTCACTGATCATTGACGACGAAACAATCCCAGATAAATTAGAAATCATCGGAAGAGATGAAAAAGGACAGATCATGGCAGTGTGCCACAAAGAATATCCGGTTTATGGAATTCAGTTCCATCCAGAATCCATCTTAACTGAAATGGGAATGAAGATCTTAGAAAATTTTTTAACAAACATCGCAGGAATCAGACTTGGAGATTCTACAAAGGAGGAAACTATGAGCGCAGTCAATCAAGAAACATTAAAACCATTTTTAGCAAAGATCGTAGAAGGAAATCATTTGACAGAAGAAGAAGCTTATAAAGCGATGGACTGCATCATGTCAGGAAATGCGACTGACGCACAGATGGGAAGTTTCCTAACAGGTCTTCGGATGAATCATGAAACACCAGAAGAGATCACAGGATTTGCGAAAGTTATGAGAGCTAAAGCAGCGATCGTTCCAGAAGAAACAGAAGCGATCGATATCGTAGGAACTGGTGGGGACCTTGCAAACAGCTTTAATATTTCCACCACATCATCCTTTGTGATCGCAGCAGCAGGAGCTAAAGTTGCAAAACATGGAAATCGAAGCGTATCTTCAAAGAGCGGTGCAGCCGATGTCTTAGAAGCTTTGGGAGCAAAGATCGGATTAACATCAGAAGAAAGTAAGGAATGTTTGGATGAAGTTGGAGCAGCGTTCTTATTTGCACAGACACATCATGGTTCCATGAAATATGCAGGGCCAGTCAGAGCACAGCTTGGAGTCAGATCTGTATTTAATATCTTAGGGCCTTTAGCAAACCCAGCAATGACAAACTATATCGTACTTGGAGTTTATGAAAAAGAGCTAGTTCGTCCGATGGCAGATGTTATGAAGAATCTTGGAGTGAAGAGAGCTATGATCGTTTACGGAGATGACGGATTAGATGAAATCTCAATCTCATCTACAACAAGTGTTTGTGAGATCAATGGAGATGAGATCAAAGAATATACGATCGATCCAGAAAAATTAGGATTCACACTTGCGAAGAAAGAAGATATCGTCGGTGGTACAGCCGATGAAAATGCAGTGATCACAAAAGATATCTTAACTGGAAAGGAACAGGGAGCAAAACGAGACATCGTTTTATTAAATTCAGGAGCAGCTCTTTACACGATCGGAAAAGCAGAAACGATCAAAGACGGGGTGAAATTAGCAGCCAAGATGATCGATTCTGGAAAAGCAAATGAGAAATTAGAACAGTTTATTGCATATACAAATGCAAGATAGATGAGGTGAAATATGATCTTAGATGATATCGTAGAAAAGCGAAAAGAACAATTACAGAGAGAAAAAGATAATATTGAGCCACAAGATATGAAGGAAATGGCGTTAAATTCCAAGAATAAAAATCATGGATTTAAAGAAGCCTTAAAGGAATCTGGATTATCCGTGATCTCAGAAGTCAAAAAAGCATCCCCATCCAAAGGTGTGATCACAGAAGATTTTCGGCCGGTGGAAACAGCGATCGCCTATGAAGAGGCAGGTGCAGCAGCGATTTCTTGTTTAACTGAGGAACATTATTTCAAAGGTGTCAGCAAATATTTTGCAGATATCAGAGCAAAAGTAAATATCCCAATGTTAAGAAAAGATTTTATTTTTGATGAATACCAGATTTACGAAGCAAAGGTGCTCGGAGCTGATGCGATTCTTTTGATCGCAGCTATTCTTTCCGAAGAAAAGATCAAAGAATTTTATGATCTGGCAAAAAGCTTAGACCTTGATTGTCTGGTAGAAGTTCATAACGAAGAAGAATTAAAGAAAGTTATCGCATGTGGATGTGACATCATTGGAATCAACAACCGTAACTTAAAGACATTTGATGTTGATCTCAATACAACAAGCAAACTTGCACCACTCATTCCATATGAAGCCGTCTTAGTTTCTGAAAGTGGAATGAAAGATGAAAATGATATGAAAAATGTCAAAGAGCAAGGAGCCGATGCTGTACTGATCGGTGAGACATTTATGAGATCTGACAATATCAAAGAAACCATGGAACAGTTACGGAGTTGCTTATGAAAGTAAAAATGTGTGGAATGAGAAGAAAAGAAGATATCGCATATGCAAATGAAGTAAAACTAGATGCAGTCGGCTATATCTTCTTTCCGAAAAGCAAACGATATGTGACAGGACAGCAGGCAAAAGAATTTGACCAAGATTTAGATCAGGATATCTTAAGTGTTGGAGTTTTTGTAAACGAAACAATTGAGAAAGTCATAGAGATCGCAAACCAAGTTCCATTAGATGTGATCCAGTTACATGGAGATGAAGATCATACTTACGTTGAACAGTTAAAACAACAGACAGATAAAGAAATCTGGAAAGTTGTCAGAGTAAAGGATACCAACGATATCAAAGAAGCTGAAAAGCTTCCAGTCGATAAATTGTTACTGGATACATTTACAGAAGAAAAAGATATGTATGGAGGTACTGGAAAAGTAATGAATTATAACTTGATTCCAAAAGAAGGAATCAGCAAACCATTTTTCATTGCAGGAGGGCTTCACAGCAACAATATAAAAGAAATCATAAAAAAAGTTCATCCATATGGGATCGACATTTCCAGTGGGATCGAAACGGATGGATACAAAGATTTGAAAAAAATGAAAGAAATCATGCAGATAACAGGAGGAAGACATGAGTAAAATAGGAAGATTCGGAGAGTATGGTGGACAGTATGTACCAGAAATCGTAATGAATGCAGTAAATGAGTTAAATGAGGCTTATGAAAAATATAAAAATGACCCAGAATTTTTATCTGAATTACGTCAGTTATACAGAGATTACGCAAACCGTCCATCTCTTTTATACTACGCAGAGAAGATGACAAAAGATCTTGGTGGGGCAAAAGTATATTTAAAACGAGAAGATTTAAACCATACAGGTGCTCATAAGATCAACAACGTATTAGGACAGATCTTACTAGCAAAGAGAATGGGCAAAAAAAGGATCATCGCAGAGACAGGTGCAGGACAGCACGGAGTTGCCACAGCAACGGTTGCAGCATTATTTGATATGGAATGTGTTGTATATATGGGAGCAGAAGATGTGGAACGCCAGAGTTTAAATGCCTATCGTATGGAACTCCTTGGAGCGAAAGTTCATGCGGTAGAAAGCGGAACAAGAACCTTAAAAGATGCGATCAATGAGGCCATGAGAGACTGGGCTACAAATATTGAGACAACATTTTATTGCATCGGTTCTGTAATGGGTCCTCATCCATATCCAACCATGGTGCGTGACTTCCAGAAGATCATCGGAGAAGAGACAAAAGCACAGATGAAAGAAGCCGAAGGAAAACTTCCAGATGCAGTTTTTGCCTGCGTTGGTGGTGGATCCAATGCGATGGGAATGTTCTATGATTTTATCCCAGATGAAAGTGTCAGACTGATCGGTGCAGAAGCAGCTGGGCGTGGAATTGATACCTTAGATCATGCAGCAACGATCGCCAAAGGAAGCAAAGGTATTTTCCATGGAATGAAGAGTTTATTCTTACAGAACGAAGAAGGGCAGATCGATCCTGTATACTCTATTTCTGCGGGACTTGATTATCCAGGAATCGGGCCAGAACATGCACATCTTCATGAAATCGGAAGAGCGGAGTATGTAAGTATCACAGATGAACAGGCAGTCAAAGCCTTTGAATATTTATCTAAAACAGAAGGAGTGATTCCAGCGATCGAATCATCTCATGCAGTGGCAGCAGCCATGGATATCGTTCCAACAATGAGCAAAGACCAGTCAGTCGTGATCTGTCTGTCCGGTCGTGGAGACAAAGACGTTTATCAGGTAGCAAGATACAGAGGAGTGCAGTTAGATGAAAATTAGAGAAACATTTGAGAATCGAAAAAAGAATGGACAAAAGGCATTAGTAACTTACATTGTATCTGGAGATTATGGATATGAGACAACAAAAGAAAATATCAGAGCGATGGTAAAAGCAGGCGCTGACGTGATCGAGATCGGAATTCCATTCTCAGATCCAATCGCAGAAGGTGTTGTCATTCAGGAAGCCAGCCAGCATTCTCTTGCAGGTGGCACAACATTAAAAGGTATTTTTCAGATGGTGAAAGAATTAAGAGAAGAGATTAAAGAAACACCATTTGTCATGATGATGTATATCAATACAATTTATCGTTTTGGAACAGAGAGATTCTTTGAGCTTTGTAATGAATGCGGGGTTCAGGGAGTGATCGTTCCAGATATGCCATACGAAGAAAAGGACGAGATTCAGCCAATTGCGACAGCTCATGGCGTTGATAATATCAGCCTGGTAACACCAACTTCACATGATCGAATCGCTAAGATCGCAAAAGATGCGGAAGGATTCCTATACTGTGTTTCATCTATTGGGGTGACTGGAACAAGAAATGAATTTACAACAGATTTTGACGAATTCTTTGGAATCATCAAGAAAAATGCAACGATTCCTTGTGCTGTAGGATTCGGTATTTCAGGCCCAGAACAGGCGAAGAAAATGAGTACTTACTGTGACGGTGTTATTGTTGGAAGTGCGATCGTGAAACTGATCAGCAAATATGGCGAAGAAAGTCCTGAAAAAGTTTATGAATTTACAAAGAGCTTAAGAGATGCTTTAGATGAATAAAATGATCTGCAAATAAAATGAAGTGAAAATTACAGCAATCAGCGAGGATTGTTGTAATTTTCTGCATTTTTTTGTAAAATAAAACTAATGGCAAAGAAAGGAAGAAACAGATCATGTTATCAAAAGAAGTAGTAGAATTATCCAAACAGCATTCCGTTATCCGTGATATTTTCGAATATGGAATGAAAAGAGCAAAAGAAGTTGGAGCAGAGAATGTATTTGATTTCAGTATCGGAAATCCAAGTGTTCCAGCACCAAAAGAAATTGATAAGACAGCACTTCGTCTGTTAAAGACATCTGATCCAGTGGATATCCACGGATATACAAGCAATGCCGGAGTGTTAGAAGTAAGAGAAAATATTGCCAAATCTTTAAATCGAAGATTTGATACAAATTATACAGCAGCAAATATCTTTATGACGATCGGAGCAGCAGCAGCCCTTGGAATCTGTTTTAAGACATTAGTTGATGGACCAGAAGACGATATTATTACATTTGCACCACATTTCCCGGAATACGCAGTCTATGCGCAGGGAGCAGGATGTAAATTAAGAGTTATTTCTGCAGATACCAAAGCATTCCAGATCAATTTTGAAGAATTAGAAGAAACGATCAGCGAGCATACCAAAGCAATCCTCATTAACTCTCCAAACAATCCATCTGGAGTTGTTTATTCCAGAGAAACAATTGAGAAATTAGCTGCATTATTAGAGAAGAAACAAAAAGAATACGGACACAGTATTTATATCATTTCTGATGAACCATACAGAGAGATCGCATATGATGGATTTGAAGTGCCATATGTTCCACATTTTTATGATAATACATTAGTTGCATATTCTTTCAGTAAATCATTATCACTGCCAGGAGAACGAGTAGGTTATATTGTAGCACCAAATGAAGCAGAAGATTTTGATAATTTACTGCCAGCATTTATTGCATCCGCACGTTTACTTTCTTATGTCTGTGTGCCAACACTGTATCAGAAAGTTGTTGGAGAATGTGTAGATTTAACTTCTGATCTTTCTATTTATCAGAAGAACAAAGACTTATTCTACAATGCATTAGTTGACATGGGATATGAATGCGTAGAACCAGGTGGAGCATTCTATTTATTCCCGAAAGCATTAGAAGAAGATGCCAATGCATTTTGTGAAAAGGCAAAAGAATACGATCTTCTGATCGTGCCTGGAGACAGCTTTGGATGCCCAGGTTATGTGCGTATTTCATACTGCGTACCAACAGAACGTATTGAAAAAGCCCTTCCATTATTTAAGAAACTGATCGACGATTACCGCAAATAAGCCAATACAGATAAAGGAGACTTTCATGAAAAGCTGGAGAGATAATGTACGAAAAGTAGAGCCTTATACACCAGGGGAACAACCAAAAGAAGAAGGTGTGATCAAGTTAAATACAAATGAAAACCCTTATCCACCATCAGAGAAGATCAAGGAAGCGATGAGCGAGATCAAAAATCTCCGCAAATATCCAGATCCTGCAGCAACCAAACTGGTAGAAGCAATTGCATCTTATCATGGATTTGATAAAGAAGAAGTGTTTGTAGGAGTTGGATCTGATGATGTGCTTGCTGTTGCATTTATGACATTTTTCAACGGCAAGAAACCAATCTTCTTCCCAGATATCACATATTCTTTCTATCCTGTATGGGCAGAATTATTTGGAATTCCATATGAGAAGAAAACAGTCAATGCTGCATTTGAGATTCAGAAAGAAGATTATTATGCGGAAAATGGCGGAGTTGTGTTCCCAAATCCAAATGCGCCAACAGGAGCATTTTTATCCTTAGATGTTGTAGAAGATATCATCAAACATAACCAGGATGTTGTCGTGATCGTTGATGAAGCATATATTGATTTCGGTGGTGACACAGCAAAAGAACTGACAAGAAAATATGACAATGTATTAGTCGTTCAGACATATTCTAAATCAAGATCGTTAGCGGGACTTCGAATCGGATATGCGATCGGTAACAAAGAACTGATCAAAGCAATGAACGATGTCAAATATTCTTACAATTCTTATACAATGAATGAACCATCGATCGTTCTTGGAACAGCTGTCTTAGAAGATGAAGAATATTTTCAGGAGACAAGAAAGAAAATTATTGAGACAAGAGAATGGTTCCAGATAGAAATGAGAAAGATCGGATTTAATTTTGCAGATTCTAAGGCAAACTTTATCTTTGCTACGCATGAGCGTGTTCCTGCTAAAGAGATTTTTGAAGCAGCGAAGAAAGCAAAGATTTATGTTCGTTATTTCAATCAGCCAAGAATCGATAATTATTTAAGAATCACGATCGGTACAAGAAAAGAAATGGAAACATTGCTTGATTTTCTAAAAGAATTTACAGCACAATAAAATTATTATAAGCAGAATGCGACATTATGGGGAAAAAGGAATTTTGAAAAATAAATTTCTTTTTTTCTTGCAATTAACTGGAAAATATTGTATGATTATATGGAAAATATTTACATACGAGAACAAGTGAGGAAAATAAGAAATTAAGGGGTTATGGCATGAGTTTTCGGCCAACAGGAAGGAGAAAGCCATGTTAAGCGAGAAAGAATTTTATTTGTATGTAGAGAAGAATATTTTAAAGTATCTTCCAGAGATGGAAGATCAGAAGGTTATGGTACAGAGGGTTAAGAAAAACAATCAGGTTTCTATGATGGGATTATCGATCGGAGAGCAGAAGAATTATCTGCTTCCAGTATTATATCTTGAACCGTTTTATCGTAATCATTTAAGAGGACAGACGATTGAAGAGACGATGAGAGAGATCGCAAGTGTTTATCAGGGACACCAGGTTGGATTTTACCTTGATGAGGATAAAGTTTCAGATTATGAGTATATTAAAAAGAATCTGTTCTACAGGATCATTAACTATGAGAAGAATAAGGAATTGCTCAAATATACACCACATGAACGCTTTTTAGATCTTGCAGTGACTTATAGATGGGCAGCGTACCGGAATCATGATGGAATGGCAAGTGCATTAGTCCGCAACAAGGAACTTTTGATGTGGGGCATTTCAAAAGATCAGATGATGAAGGATGCTAGAGAGAACACAGAGAAGATTTTTCCACCAGTGATGAGAAAGATTCAGTCTGTACTTCCAATTCACATCATTGAAGAAGAGATACCATTGTTTGTTATGTCGAATGGAGATTATATGAACGGAGCATCCGTGATCCTTTACAAAGATGTTTTGAGGGATTTTGCAAAATATATGGAACATGATCTTTATATTCTGCCAAGCAGTATTCATGAGGTTATCATTTTATTAGATAATGAATATGCAAAAGCCCCAGAAGAACTTGCCAGGATGGTAAGAGAGACAAATCGTATCGTTGTGGATAGGGAAGAAATCTTATCAGATCATGTATATTATTATGACAGAGAGAAAGATGAGATTAGAATTGCCAAGTAAGAGATTGTAACGTATAATGGTTCTTTAAGAGATGGAAAATGGTATGAAAATTCAATGATATACTAATTACATCAAGGAGTGATACGATTATGAAACGTTGGGAGATTTATCTGGATATTATCATGGAATTACTGGTAATACTCGCGGGAGCATTGCTTTTGATCTTTGTATTGCCTAAGACACTAGCATTTTTGTGGCCATTTGTGGCTGGTTGGATCATATCAATGATAGCACACCCAGTGATTGAATATCTGGAGAAGAAAGTAAAATTGCCGAAGAAATTTGGTTCTGCGATACTAATTGCAGTTGTTATAACAGCAATCATTGCAGTTTTGTATTTTGCAGTGAGAGGAATTGCACTGCAGGTCATCGGATTTGTACAAGATATGCCGGATATCAGACAGGAAATTATGAGACAGGGAATTATTTTCCAGAAGAAGATAGAACATTTTTTAAGTATTTTACCACCTTCCTTTGGAAAACAGTTTGAACAGTGGAGTGGTTCGATCGGAGAATTGTTGAAGAAAGCAGCAACATCTGCAGGAGACTATGGGGTAGCTCATGCAGGAGGAGTTGCCAAAGGTGTGACAAGTGGACTTTTGGGACTTGTCGTTATGTTATTTTCAGCTTATATGTTCTCGCTAGAACGAGAAAAGATCATTGCATGGTATGAAAAATGTATTCCAGGATTTGTAAAACATAAAATAGATGTATTTATGAAGAATTCTGTAGGAGTTTTAGTGAGCTACTGTTTTGCACAGTTAAAGATCATGGTTGTGATCATAGCAATTTTGTGGATTGGATTTTTTGTTGCAGGCATTGGACATTCATTCATTTATGCTGTTTTAGTAGGAATTGTCGATATATTTCCAATTCTTGGAACAGGTACAGCCATTATACCATGGGCAATATTTAAGATGATCACAGGCGATATCAAGACAGCAATCATCTTACTGATCGTGTACGCAATCTGTTTAGTGTTAAAACAGGTTCTGCAGCCAAAGATGATGGGAGACAGCATGGGAATTTCTGCGCTGACAACAATCTTTTTGATCTATGTTGGTCTGAAATTTGGAGGATTAGGCGGAATGTTACTGGCACTGATCCTTGGAATGTTTGTGATCAACTTATACAGATTAGGTGTATTTGACCGTAAGATCGCATTTTTCAAACGAAGATTTGAGATGCTTACAACAAATAGTGAGGAAGAAGAAAAGGAGAATAAGAAAGAATGAGTTATGCAGATCAGGTATTTATATCTATGTGCGAAGATATTTTAGAGAATGGAACAAGTACAGAAGGCGAGAAAGTCCGCCCTCACTGGCCAGATGGAGAGTCTGCGTATACGATCAAACAGTTTGGCGTTGTAAACCGATATGATCTGTCAAAAGAATTTCCAGCTCTGACATTAAGAAAGACATATATCAAGTCAGCAATCGATGAATTATTATGGATCTGGCAGAAAAAATCAAATAATGTTCATGATCTTAAGAGTCACGTATGGGATGAATGGGCAGATGAAGACGGTTCCATTGGAAAAGCTTATGGATACCAGATGGGAATCAAACATCAATACAAAGAGGGAATGATGGATCAGGTAGATCGTGTGATCTACGATCTTAAGAATAACCCATACAGCCGAAGGATCATGACCAATATTTATGTGCATCAGGATCTGCATGAGATGAATCTTTATCCATGTGCATACAGCGTGACATTTAACGTAACAAAGAAGCCAGGACATGATAAACTGACATTAAATGCAATCTTAAATCAGCGTTCACAGGATATTTTAGCAGCAAATAACTGGAATGTTGTACAGTATGCAGCTTTAGTTTATATGATGGCTCAGGTATGTGATATGGAAGCAGGAGAATTAGTACATGTGATCGCAGATGCCCATATTTATGATCGTCATATTCCGATCATTAAAGAAATGATCAAACGAGAGACATATCCTGCACCAAAAGTAACACTGAATCCAGAAGTCAAAGATTTCTATGAATTTACAACAGATGATTTCAAGATCAAAGATTATCAGGCAGGAGAACAGATCAAAGATATTCCAATTGCGATATAAGAAGGAGAAAACAAATGAACCTTATTGTAAATGCAGATAAGAACTGGGGAATCGGAAAGAATAATGAACTCTTAGTTCATATCCCCAATGATATGAAGATGTTCCGTCAGATGACAACAGGAAAAGTTGTTGTTATGGGACGTAAAACCTTAGAAAGCTTTCCAAATGGAATGCCGCTTCCAAAGAGAACTAATATTGTTTTAACACACGATAAAGACTACGATGCCAAAGGAGCGATCGTTGTTGGAAGCAAGGAAGAATTATTAGATGAACTTGAAGAATATAAAGATGAAGATATTTTTATTATCGGTGGAGAGAGTATTTATCGTATGATGCTTCCATACTGTGATAAAGCGTATGTTACAAGAACAGACTTTGCTTATGATGCTGATACTTATTTTCCAAATCTGGATGAGATGCCAGAGTGGAAACTTGTGAAAGAAAGTGAAGAAGAGACGTACTTTGATATTGAGTATCAATTTGTTGTGTATGGTAAATAATTTAGTCTTTCAATGAATATTTTAAATAATAACTGCCCCGTGACCCATTTGCATTCGGATTCGCACGTAGCGGATGCTAAATTCGACAGCGATGATAAATCATCACTGCTCATTAAGCACCGACGAGCTCATACGGTCACGGGGCAGTTATTATTTAAAATATTCTTGGCTGTAGGTTATTGGGAATATGGATAGATGAATATGAATATATGGTGATACATAGAAATGGATAGTGATTGCTGAGGAATTTGGTGTGTGTTTCTTTTTCTACAGATGGGGAAAACTATGTTATAATGAAATCAAAATTTGGAAAGGAAGAATGGATATGAATAATTCAAAATGGAAATTAAAGACTTTGATTGCATTGACGGCACTTACTGTGGTTGCGGTACCAGTTTGTTTACAGAAGAAGTCAGCAAATGCGGCTTCAAAATATACATATAAAAAGGGTTTTACTTATGAGACAATTTCTCCAAAGATTGAAAAGAGGATTACGGGGAAGTCTTATCGTAAGAATAAGAATGTTAAGTTATCTGATCTTCGATATGTTCAGGTGCTTCATTATGGGTTTGATGGAAAAGTGAAGCATGGTGAATTGATCGTTAATAAGAAGATCGCAAAGAAAACAGTGAAGGTATTTTACGAATTATATCAGAAGAAATACAGAATACAGAGAATGCGTCTGATCGATGATTATAATGCGAATGATAATAAGTCTATGTCTGCGAATAATACTTCTGCGTTTAATTATCGTGTGATCAATGGAACGAAGAAATTGTCTAATCATTCTTATGGATTAGCAATTGATATCAATCCAAGGATCAATCCATGGGTAAAGGGAAATAAGGTTTCTCCTTCGAATGGAAAGGTTTATAAACAGAGAAAGACATCAAAGTGCAAGGGAAAATATAAACGTTATATGATTCATAAGAATGATACGGCTTATAAGATCTTTAAGAAATATGGATTTAGCTGGGGTGGAAATTGGAGAAGTTCTAAGGATTATCAGCATTTTGAATGTAAATAAATAGTTGACCATCCCAAACCCGCTCTCGCTCGGATTCGCACGTAGCGGACACTAAATTCGACAGCGATGATAAATCATCACTGCTCATTAAGTGCCGACGAGCTCATACGGTTTGGGATGATCAACTATTTATTCCTGTTGGGATTTCGGATTTCGAGAGGATTCGGGAGTTGGATTATTACTATGTGGATAAGACTGGTTTGATTAAGACGTTGCTGCGGGGTGAGATGGATCAGGTGACGTTGATTACTCGTCCTAGGCGTTTTGGGAAGACGATGGCGATGAGCATGTTGAATAGTTTCTTGGATATTAGGAAGGATAGCAGGGAGTTGTACATTTGAGAATGCATTTAATTTTCTTAAATATATTGTGGCAGAGGTATGCAAGCAGCATATGTATTTGCTGGATAGTGATGATGTAGATATAATCTGTGGAGCATTCTTTATCTTACCGGATATCTTACAAAAGCAGGGGAATGTGATGCAGAGGGATTGGTTGAGCTAAGAATTCCAAACAAAGAAATCAAAGAGATTTTTGAATCAACGGTAAGAAAATGGTTTGAAGACAGCACAAGGGTGATGAATCGAAAGGCTTTGTTCGATGCTGTGTGGAATAAAGATATGGACAAGTTGACAAAAGAGATCAGTACCTTACTTCGAATGACGATCAGTTATTATGATTACAGAGAAGATTTCTACCATGCATTTCTTGTAGGAATCTTTGCAGGAGCTGGTTATAGTGTGGAGTCTAACAGGGAACATGGAGAAGGACGAAGTGATATTGTAATCTACAAAGATGTGACGGGACAGATTGCAGTATTTGAAGCAAAATATTCTAGAAAATTAGATGATCTGGAAAGAGATTGTCAAAAAGTATTGGATCAGATTGATACAAAGATGTATGCGAAAAAAAGAAATTTTAAAGGTGCAAAGACAGTAACAACTCGTGCTACATCAGTAACAATAAAGAAACTTCAGGCAAAGAAGAAGTATTTTTTCAGAGTTCGTACATATGTAAAATATAAGAATAAAAATATTTATTCTGGATGGAGTAACGTAAAATCAGTTACAATAAAAAAATAATATTAAATATTTGAAAGAAATTAAATCAATTTAGCAACAGACAGGGCAGTTACATTTATGAAAATATAGGTGTGACAGTCCTGTTTCTTTTATATAGAGAAATGCTAGAAGAGTTTTAAAATACACTTAAAGTGTTGAATAAAAACTCTAAAAGTAGTAAAATATCAATAAAACAAGAAGTACAACAAAATAACGGAGGATAAAAGTATGGATGAAAAAGGGGAATATCTAACAGAAGAGAAAATCTACCAAAAAACATGGTTCATAATTGCTTGCTTAATTGTATTTTTCCCAGTTGGAATCTTTTTGATGTGGAAATATCATAAATTCAGCAAAGTGATTCGAGTAATTGTATCCATAGTCATTATTTTTATTTTTGGATGTTTACTATTCGGAGATGATGATTCGGATGTGGATTATTCAAGACCACTTGGAGATTATGACACAGACATTACATATTATGATCTTGCAAGAAATCCAGATGATTATAAAGACCACCTTTTGGTAATGGAAGGAACAGTTGTACAGACAGTGGAAAGTGACGAAGATGACGTTGAGCTTCGTGTGGCGGTAGATGGTGACTATGATCAGATTGTTTATTTAACAATTGATCGTGAGATTATAAACACAAGAATTTTAGAAGATGACAATATTAAATTTTATGGAATTTCTACAGGACTGATAACGTATGAATCAACAGAAGGAGCAGATATAACAATTCCATCTGTGACAGTAGAAAAATTTGAAATATATTAAGATACATGAGGAGTCAGACAAAGATGAAGAAAAAATTAGTCAGTGGATTGATGGTATGTTTTTTAATTGGTTGTGTTGCAACTGGATGTGGATCAAAGAAGAAAGTTGTTACAGCGACAAAACAAACCAGTGACACAACAAAGGAAAGTACAACAGCAGACGAAACGAAAGAAGATAAGACATATTCTGTAGGGGAGGCTGTAACAGTACAAGGAAATAAAACAAAATTAGAATTTACGATTACAGATTATGGAAGTTTTTATAATGACAATGATGATGCAATGATCTATATTAAGTATCATGCTAAGAATCTTGGAAAAAATGCAGAAGTGATCGGGCAGAATAATTTTAGTATTTATGCAGATGATTATGCAGTCAGTAATACAGTCTTGTTAGATTCGGAGTATGGAGCAACTTCAGATGATGTTGAGTTGTCAGCTGGAAAAATGGCAAATGGTATCTTTTTTGCAAAAGTAGATACAGAAGAAGTAGCAAAATTAGAAGTTAAAGTAAACGATCAGAAAACATATGTATTACAGCATAGAAAATCTGGAAGTATACAAAACACAGAATCAAAGAATACAGCAGATGCAAATTCTAATAGTGAATCTGATGAGACTTCAGATTCAGACGATTCAGAATATATTCTTCCAAATAGTGATTCAGAGTACATCAGCTCCGATGAAATTAATGACTTGAGTGCAAGAGATAAACGATTGGCAATCAATGAAATTTATGCAAGACATGGAAGAAAATTTGATAATGCAGAGATACGAGAATACTTTGAAAGCCAGAGTTGGTATAATGGAACGATTGATGCAGATGATTTTGACGAAAGTGTCTTAAATAAATATGAAAAGGCCAATATTAAGAAAATTGCTGATAGCCAATAATGAAAATAAATAAAAAGGGAAAGCAGTGGTAAGAAAAATATGGAAATAATTACATATAGAGAATTTGTAGAGAGAGAATGTTCTGA
>OLPY01001445.1_pt1 | contig 16737 bp, 14 predicted proteins | sample 1672481 | NCBI WGS metagenome assembly OLPY01 (sample SAMEA3136691, study PRJEB25190) | human gut metagenome | biome: human gut; feature: human-associated habitat; material: faeces | place: Austria | collected 2013 | reverse complement strand
CAGACCGGGGTAGAGCATAGGTGCACTTCCTTACCGTTTTCTTTTATTATAGCGCCCGTTAGAAGAATATTCAATGATCGAGAATAAACCGCATCTGATTGAAAAAGAAGTTCTTGTTTTCAGAAAATATACTGTAGCTGCATTGCTTTTATAAAAAATAATAGAGGTCGTGATAATTTGTATGATGCTACAATAAAAAGAGACTGATGCAATGCAACAGTCTCTCGATAGCAATGAGGCTTATATAACGGGTGTTTTTTTATAAAAATCCGTAGCAGTGCCTCCCATTCCAAGAGTGGTTTTGATGCCAACTCCGCCATGGGATGCAAAAGAGAGCAACGCGTTCCAAAGTTCCAGAAGCGGCGGCGCAAGGCGTGCCTCGATGGTCACATTGCCTTGAAAGGCTGGAATGCGCGTTTCTTTCAACAGATAACGTGTGGTATGGAGATTATAATCCACAATATGAAGCCCTTGCTGTAAAGCCTGCAGTGCATCAGAATCGATAAGGGCATATTCTGGAAAGGCAGCGTTCCAATGCGCAATCAGACTTTGCAAAAGCAGCGTTTCCTGCGGGAAAATAGTATAGCGGCCGGACTGCTTGAAGGCGCAAGGCGACAGAAAAGCAATTTTGGCACGGGTTTCGCTGTGGGAACGCCCAGAACGGATCAGTTCTTCAGCGGAGACTGCCGGAAAGATGCGAACCTCTGAAACGGGGAGTGTTAATTCATGCAGAGGGATTTCCTTTGCAGATTCCAAAACGGGGAAAACTACCTGTCGAGCAGCGTCATTCAGCAGATTGACCGTCCAGATCAAAGACTGCTTTTCCAGTGAAAAGCATAGAAGATGCGCAATGGGATGTTCCCCTTGCAGATGCATCTGCTCTCCAAATTCAGAAGAAATCTGTGACATCAGCCAGCCATACAGACGATAGGACCACGACTGGGAAATCCGCACATCATTGGGCGGAGATAAAACCAGTTGAATCTGCTGGATCATAAGATACTCACCCCGCAATATCCATAGGGATAAAGCCGACCACGAAAGCGAGCATATTTCATGGTGTGCGGGGAAATGCCATTTTCGGCATCACGCTCATGCTTGTGGTTGCGGAACATTTGTTTCATTTGTTCTGCCGTCCAGCGCAGCCCCTCTTCTTCACCCAGATAGGGGTACGCCAGCGACTTGGCAAAAAAGCCGGAGCCGCCGCCAAGGATCAGGTGTGGCTGCTGCGGCAGGTTGACTGCACCGCTCGGCGGAGTGAAGTGCCTGCTATACGTCTGTTCGTAATAAGTATCAAACTGCTGAATGGCCTCCAGAAGGGACTCTTTGGTAATGCGCCCCTTCAGCACCGACTGATCCAGCGTCAGCTTGAAGCGTACCTTAGTACCAGACGCTGCGCATTCCCGACACATGGGGATGCCGCGATTACTGCCCTTCGCAAAGGAGCCGTTCACAAGTGCATCAAATTTTCCGACAAGGACCATCTGCGCATCCGGGATGGGAAGGCTGTCGGAAACCTGAATGCCACGGAAAATGCTGTTAACGGCGTCCGAAGCGGTGCTTCCATCTTTCAGAGTGCGCAGATGCAGCTGGTTGACATATTTCTCTTCCGGAAAGGTGGCCCGGCGGTTTGGTGCAAGGCTGTGTTCGGTACTGCGGTCAGCCAATACCGCACTCAGCAGCCATGCGGTACGCAGCGCACCCTTGATGCTGCTGCCGGGAATGTAGGCATGGCCCTGCGCATCACGCTGGAAAGCATGGATCTCTTTCAACGAGTGCTCAGCATCCAGAGCATCTCCCACCTCGATCTGATAGCGCGTCAGCGTTTTCAGCTCCGCATCGGAAATGCCGCAGTCTTTGCTCAGAAATGCCCAGAGATTGGACTGCTCGCTAAGCATAAACTGTCCGTACTTGTCCACCAGATCGTGCTCGACCAGAAAGCTGAAAAACTTCTGCTTGTCCAGAAAGGAGACTTTGCCATTGCGGGTGTTGTACATGTACTCTTTTTTGGTATAGCTGCTGCCATTGCCAACAAACAGAGGTGCCCATACATTCAGAGTAAGGTCAAAGATCTGCAGATGATCCTGCTGAATCATAATGTCACCCCCATAAAGATTGGCTTGGAATAGCGGTATACCGGATGAACATCCGACAAACCAACATCATACAAAGCACCCTGATAACGATTTTGCAGGACAGACCCTGCCGAAAGGGCATACTGCGTTTTTTTCTTCAGTGGAGTTTCCACACGATCGGATGCCATAAAGCCGCTGCGGCGCACCAGCTGGAAGGAGGCACCCTCTAATGCATTATCTAGTTCATCTGTCTGCGGCAGGCTGGTACTCAGCAGCAGATAAGGAGCATGCTCGGAAGAAAGTGCATGATACATCCACTCCGTCTGCTCGTCAAAAGGTTCGTTCAGATAAATCTTGTCTACAACATGGAACTTTCCATAACCAGAGCTGACTTTGCCGCCGATGCCGGTAGCGCCCAGCCAATCCAGCAAATACTCAAGATCTTCATCCTGACCATCTTCGGTAAATCCGCAGATGAAATACAGTCCGCAGTCCGGCGCAAAACGGAACAGTCCAACCTGATACGGCATGGTATCCCCCTGCATGGGAACGGCTGCCTTGGTCTGCTCATAGTGGGTGCCAAAACTTTCCGGTTGCTCGTCAGGGGTGAAATGACCTTCATGCAGGCTTCTGGCGTAGCGGTCAAATTCCAACACAGGGATCCAGGCTAGCTTTTTTACCTTTTTGCGCAGGGTGGTTTCCACTTCCTCAGTGGATTCTGACGCGGCAATGGGTTTTGGCAGGTAGAATGTTTCGCCATACCAGGGCATTGTATCGCTGAGCAGGAATTTTCCCTGCCGGACCTGCGCACAAAGCTGTTCCAAGGCTTCTTCTCCGTGCTGGACGAGGGTCTCATGGCAGAGGGCAGAAAACAGGGTATCTGCCCGCAGGGTCTCTTCGGAGGTATAAAGCGACAATGCAGAGTCGGCCCCTCCAAAATGAACAGCTGTGTCAAACTGAAGCTTAAACAGAAAATAGTTCATAACTATCCACCTCATCAAAGAGGGATTTCAGGCGGCTGAGATCTGCCTGCGCGCCATAGCCTTCCAGCGCAAAGTTTTTCAGGCTGACACGGCCGCTGCCGCGGGAACCATGGCCGCCCAGATAATCCATCTGCAGCAGCTTCATGCCTTTGGCCAGAAGAGAAAGATCTTCCTCGACCTGTGCCGGGTCGGTTACATCGTAAACGATGCTGACACCGAACTTTGCACCGGCGATCACACGCTCAATTTGGCGAGGATTGGCCACAGAGTTGGCACGGGAAATTGTATTCTCGGTCTTGACCTCGGTCACACCCACATTGGAAAGCTCTTTTGCATTGGACAAAAAGGCATCCGCAAACTGCAGGCGGGAACGGCGTACCGGCTCCGAGGAACCGAACAGGCGCAGAATGCGCTCGTCGTCCTTGTCGAAAACAGGCATGTGTTCGATATCCTGACAGGTGCTGCGGGCCAGCAGGGTGCGCAGTTTGCCTTTCAGACTGCTGCCGGGTACGATGGGATAACCGGTATAGGGGTCACGCACCACCGGGCTGTCCACAGCACCAATGGCAGAAAAGGCAGAGGAACCGCCGATGTGCATACCGGTGCGCACTTCCAGATCGCACCGGATCAGAATTTTTCCATACATATGATTACCCCTCCTTGCCGCCGAAGTAGCGGTGGAAAGCGACCAGCGCTTCCATGTAGTGTGCAAAGCGGATCAGGTCCGCACGGTCGGTGGAAATGCCCTTGAGGTATTCCAGCAGGTTCGTCTGTGCCACAAAGCTTTTTACGGTGTCATCACGGCCGCACTCATAAGCCACCCGGACCCGCATCAGGTTGAGCTTCACGATGCTTTCGGGCAGAAGCTTTTCATCGGTGCGGATGTTTTCCGTATTAAAGATATCAGTCACGAGGCTCAACAGGTTGCGAATTTTGCTGGTGGTCACGGTCTTGCCACCGCTCATGAGGCTGCGCATAATACGCTCGGCTTCGTCTACATAATCTTCCGACACCTTTTTCGGCGTGATCTCCGGCGGCAGCTCTTTCTGCTGCCCATAGCTGCTACGGCTGTTATAGCTGCCGGAACCGCTGCGGTTTCCGTTGTAGCTGTTGCTATATCCGCTCCGGTTGTTGTTATAGCCACCGCCGCCATAGCTGCGGCCATTATCATTCCATCCTGCCATCTGTGTCGCCACCCTTTCTGTTCTGATAGACATAAATATAAATTGCGGTGATGAGCTGGTGACGCTGTACGGCATCCAATGCCCAATCCATCATGCTGTGAGAGAATTGCTCGTAGGCTTTGTAATTTGCTGCGCTCTTTTTGGGCGAGAGCCGCACCAGCAGGTAGGCATACCGAGCAAGGTTGATGCGGTCGTTCTCGGCTTCTCGCAGCAGCGCCAGCAGATTGTAGAGCATGGCGTTTCCATGCTCAGCGTTATCCTTGCCGAAGAAGCTTTGCAGGCAGCCGACCTTTTCGGTCAGGACCTTTGTACGGAATACATCCCATGCATAGATATGTCCCTGTTCCGGTTGCACCAGCAGATTGCCCTTTGCATCCCGGACCGCTTTGCGCTCCGGCGTGAACAGTGCCACTGCATTTTTGCTGGGCAGATGCTTGGCGGCTTCTTCCAGCGCGGCGGTTTCCTCGGCGGAAAGCCGGATGGGGTAATGGTCATCAAAGATGCCGATGCCTGCGCTGAGTGTCAGTGCCCCGCAGGAAAATGCAGTGAAATTACTCTGGATGCGCTGTGCTGCTTCCAGAACATCGTTCCATGCGCCCACAAGGAACACATCATCGCCACCGGCGTAGACGATGCTTACATGCAAGCCCTCTAGAATGCCGTTGATGTAGCACTTGAAAAACAGCGACATCTGCCGGGAGAACGCTGAGGTGCGGGACAGGGTAACATAGTGCATCCGTTTGACCGGGTCTTTCTCGTTCTCCTGCTCGAAACCGGAGATAAAGGCGTGGCCGAGGTTGTCCACATCCATACGGCAGACCGCAATGCGGCGCACGCCCTCGGACTGCTCTGCCAGTTCTTCCATGCTGTTGCTGGCGGCGTAATCGCCAACATACAGGTTGGTGCTGTAAGTAAGGCCGGTGAACGGTGCATTTTTGGTATATACACGCGAGACGGGCTCGCCGGAAGCCAGCCGTTTGCGGGCAGAGAGCTGATCCGTCAGGGACAGATATTCGCTGCCGCCGTCCAGTGCAGGCAGTGTGCAGTCATCGGCAGCCGAGGGTTGACGGCTTACTACCAGAACGCGCTTGTTCTGGATCTTAATGGAAAGATCTACAAACAGTTTGCACCAAGGGCAGAGATCGTCCTTCAGGTTGGCACTGGTGCCGCACACCTTGCATTCCCGGCCATCCGGGTAAGCGGCGGTGCTGTTCAGCTGCCGCAGATCTTCGGCGGTGTAGCGGTGGAATTTGTGCTGCTCCAGCAGGCGGTTCACCCGGCGGAACAGCTCTTTGTAGGGGCTTTTTTCAGCCGGGGTATTGGTCAGGTCGTTGCCGGAGCAGGGCGTCCATGCGTTGGCCAGAAACAGCTGGGTGCCGAACTGCTGTTGCAGCCAGCGGTTGAACTGCCGATTCCACCGGGTCAGGGTATCGGCCACGGCGGCAGTGTTGGGCAGCAGCACATAGCAGTGCCCGCCGCCGCTGTAAATCAAGTTGGCGCGGGACACGCCGCACCCGGCCAGAAGCTCGTCCAGATAGTGCTCCATGAGCAGCTCCAGAAAGAACGACCGGCTGCGCAGGGAACGCAGGGCGTTTTCGGTATGGACGGTATAAAGAAACTTCTGGATGCGGGAAAAATCAGCGGTATAGAGCAGAAAAACGTCTTTCTGACAAAAATCCTTCTCCTGCTCGAAAAGCGCTTTGCACAGGTCGGTGATGTTGTTTGCCTGCACATATTCGCTGATGCACGCCGCAATGGCTGCGGTGGTCTTGGCGTGGTCAAACAGAGAAACATCCGGGCTTTCGCCGGTAAAGGTGCTGGACGGAAAACAACTGAACTGCGTTTCCAGCAGACCCAGCAGCGAGTTGATCCACTCCGGCTGCGGCTGCAGATCCGGCAGGCACTCGCTCAGCTTGCGCACGGCATCTGCATAGACGGAAGCGGAAAGTGGCTGCTGCTGCCGTGGCAGCTTCAGGCTGCCGTCCTGCGGCTGCGCAGGCATCATCCAGCCGGGGTGCGTACCGTTCAGGTGGGTGAACACCGCGTCCAGCGGAAGATCCCGCCGGAAGGAACTGCTTTCGCCTTCGACCTCCCGGCGGTCTGCGGCGGCAGAAAGATCATCTGCCAGATAAACGATATAGGCCGGGGAATCGGCTGGCAGAGCTTTTGCAGCACCGCGCAGCGCGGCGGCGTGGTGGTAGCGCACACAGTCCAGCGCCGGTGCCCAGCCTGCACCGGGCAAAACGCCGTGCAAAAACTGGTAGCCCTGTTCACTGTGGCTGCCGCGCTGCCCACCGGCACGGTACACCGCTTTGCCGGTGTCGTGCAGCAGCCCACCATAGGTGGACTGCAGGGTGAGAACGTTCAAAATACCATCTCCTTTACGGGTTGTGGAACAATTGCACAATAAACGGAAAGTGTATTTGTCAATTTTGTAAGAGATGCTTGGAATTGGCTTTATTATAACACATTTTGTCGCTATGCAAAAGCCGCAGCAGAGAAAATATCACAGCAGCTGCAATCGTTCCGTTCATAGAGGGACAGCCCACGGAAAACAAAAAGTTAAGGTTTGCAAAAGAAAAACTCCGCATCTTTTTTTGATGCGGAGTTTTTTGTCCCCTTACGGGGATAAGTTACAATCAATCGTAAAGCTAGCAAGCGCAATCGCAAGATACGCGTTATCGTCCCCTTGCGGGGATAGTACGGGTAATCGTCTTATCTGTCGTGCATTCAATGGGTTTTCGCCCCCTTACGGGGATGGTACTTCTACCATGGGAGTAAAGCCTACAACGTTTGAGTTTTCGCCCCCTTACGGGGATGGTACTGCTATTCCGTGGCCCGCTGACGACTGGAAACGGTTTTCGCCCCCTTACGGGGATAGTACTGACTTTGACAAGTACGGCATCGTGGAGCTGACGTTCTCGCCCCCTTACGGGGATGGTACCGAAGATAATTATTTCAATAGTCCGGTGTGCCGGTTTTCGCCCCCTTGCGGGGATTGTACATCGGCTTTGGCCGTGTTCGTGAGCATGGTTACGTTTTCGTCCCCTTACGGGGCAGCCCCATTATACCACGGCAGTAGAACAATTGAAATCCCTTTTCAGGGCGTGCCATAGCGGCGGAAGCCGGCAAAGGCGAAGATGCTGCGCTTCAGGGTGCTGCCGTCCGGGTAGGTGGTCTCCTGGCTCTTGCGGCGGGAGCAGGCGGCCAGCGTGGGGATGCCCGCGGCCTCCAGACGCTGGACTACCCGGTACACAAAGGTGCACTCGCCCTGACAGAGCACGGCGTTCGGGCTAAGGTGCAGGATGTGGTCAGCATATACCGTGGCAAGGGAGTCCAGCACGGCCTCGTTGGTGGCGGGGTCAATGGCAGGGAAGGCAAGGTCGATCACCTTGCCGTAGACCTGCGCCGCAACCTTTTGCTCGGCACTCCACTGGGCAGACGGATGATTGGTAAAATTGATGAGCATAGGGTATTCCTCCTTGACATTGCAAAGAGAAAAAGCCCATGGAATGTGGATAGTTAAGCAAGAAACTTGAAATTACTTTTTCTTGAAAATAATGCTCATTACATCCAACGCAACGAGACACATAAAAAGCGTGTACATAGAATGACATCATCCCCCTGCCTTGTTTTGGTTTGCCCCCTTACGGGGATGGTATGGAGTTCCACAAGATTCAGGTCACTACTGGCACGTTATCGCCCCCTTACGGGGATTGTACCGAAGCGTGGCACGACAGCTACAAGGCTATTTTGTTATCGCTCCCTCACGGGGATGATACCATGGACTTCTACTACTGGGGTATCGTCAACCTGTTTTCGCCCCCTTACGGGGATGGTATCTACTGGGACATGAGCAATGGAAACATCTATATGTTTTCGCCCCCTTACGGGGATTGTACCAGATATACAACTAAAAAAATATATGGAAAGGCGTTATCGCCCCCTTATGGGGATGGTACATCGAAAGGATGGTACTTATGATGGCAATGTTAGTTATCGCCCCCTTGCGGGGATTGTACCGAGTGGCTTGACTATGGCGTTCTGCGTGGTATGTTTTCGCCCCCTTACGGGGATTGTACTACTGCCCAGAATGCAAAGAAGTCATAAAAGAGGTTTTCGCCCCCTTGCGGGGAGTGTACCCTAAATATATCACAAAACACCGCAAAACTGAAGAGCCGGATGGCTAGAAAATATTCACTTTATTGCAATGATGTGTTTTTGCGCTGCAAAGAACAGCCATAAATTCATTCAGCCTGCCTTGTGCGCGGGGCGGTTTCATGGTATGATGCAGATAATGGATCTTATAAAAAGGAGTGTTGCCCTGTGCTAAAAACTTATATCACCACCGTACCTTTGCAGGGAAAGCTGGACCCCATGCTGTATCAGCGGGAGCGGGCAGAGGCTCCCACGGCCACCTGTTTTCCCATCGTGCAGGTGATGCGGGATACCCTTGAACTCGGGGACACGGTGCAGCTGCTGGCCATCCGGCAGGAAAATGCCGATACCGCCCGCAATTATCAGCGCCTGTTGGAAGAGCTGGCGCAGCTGGGCATTGCAGAAAATCAGGTGCGGCAGATCGACCTGCCGGAGGATCAGCACCCGGAAACACTGATCGGCCTGTGCCGGGATCTGGTGGATGCCCTGCCGCAGGTCACCCGGGTGTATGCCTGCATCACTTACGGCTCCAAGAGTATCCCGGTGGTCACGCTGACGGCATTGACTTGTGCCGAAGCTACCCATACGGAGCTGGAAGTAGGCGGTGTGTATTATGGTGAGGTCAAGCGAGAAAACGGACAGGTGCTCAGTGCGCGTCTTTACGATATGGCAGCACTGTATCAGCTTGCCGGGCTGGTAGGTACCATGCGTGACAGCAAGACCGCCGAACAGGTGTTCCATCAGCTGATCTGGATGAACGAGCGCCGGGAGGACTGAGCAGCGATGAATGATGTGAAAACATGGGCGGACATTGATGCTTCGCCGCTGCTGCAGCTGCCGCCGGAACAGCGCAAAAAGCTGCACGATGCCAATGATGAACGGTTCCGCACGTTCTGGGCGGAATGCTTTCTGACCACACAGGCTCCCGGAAGGGGAGAGGAGGCATGGAACAGCGCGGATTTCTGTGATGCGTTTCTGGATGCGTTTGATCTTTGGGAACCGAAACCCGGGCAGACCTTCAGTATGTATCTGCGCACCGCTGTCCGTCATGCACAGGCACACGACCAGCAGCAGGAAGAAATGGCTGTGACGGGTTTCGGACGCGAGACGAACCGCAAGATCAAAAAAGCGCTGGAGTACATGGAAAAGAACGGAATTACAGAGAGTATGCTCTGTCGTGACCCGGAAAAAGAACAGGTGATCGCCGATATTGTCGGGGTGGGTGTAAAGACCCTGCGGGAAGCACTGCGCAATAAGCAGTCGGTACTCAGTCTGGACGACACTGGTGGAGAGGATTCGGCGCTGGGCGATCGGGTGGTTTCCCAAGAAAAAAGCGTGGAAGAAAAGGTGGAGCAGAGCAGTGAAATGCTGGCATGGCTGCACCGCGGCATAGGGCTGATGAACCTGCAGCAGAAGGAAAAATACGGCAAGACAGCTGGCCCGTTGTGGAGCAGCGTGCTGATGGGCTTTCTGCGCAACAATGACGCACTGGATCCGGCAGAGGATGCGCCCGCGCGGCTGGCAAACTGCGATGACCTGCGTCCGCTGGAACAGGACAACTGCCTGTGGGATATCCTGCTGCTGCACCGGTATGTGGAATTTACGGTTCAGCCGCCCTATGCACCCAAGGCGCTGGAATGCGCTGCCGTCCATGCGCTGCTGGAGCTGGGGCGCAACCCAGCGCAGGATAAGACCGTGGCGGAGTTTCTCGGCGTGAGCAAAGCGGCCGTATCGCAGCGGCGCAAAACGTGGCAGCAGAGACTTATGCAGATGCAGGCGGAACAGGAGGAGGTATAAGATGGAACGCAGTGTATTGCTTTTATATATGAGCCCCTTCGGCAAAAATCCGAACATTCATACCCAGACCAACGAAGCGGCGGTTTTGGAGCTGAAAAAGCACAAGGAAGGTCCGGACTGTATTCTGGCACTGTGCAGTGAGCTGGTGCGTACCAGCCCTACCGTGCATCTGCCGGACGGGAAAACCTGCACCACCGTGGAATATTTCCGGGATGTATTCCTGCCTTCGGCGGGCATTCCGGCAGAGCGGCTTGTGGTGATCCCGGTGCCGGACAGCATAGACGACAAGGCACAGTTCCGGGCTGTCTCTCTGCTGCTGGGAAAAATTGAAGCGGAAGATACCCTTTCCATCGACCTTTCCGGCGGCATGCGGGACACGGCGATGCTTCTGGTAACAGCAGCTCGCTGTATGCGTGACCTGCGCGGTGTGGAGACCCGCAGGGTGATCTACTCCGAACTGCTTCCGGATGGCACTTCCCGCATCCATGACAGCAGTCAGCTGTACAGCCTGTTCGACCTCATCACGGCCATGGACGAGTTCTTTTCCACCGGCACTGCACAGAAGCTGAAAGGCTATCTGTGGAGCGAGGGCGAGAGCGACCCGGCTCTGCACACACTGCTGGCCCGGATCAACCAGTTCTCGGATGATCTGGCGCTGTGCCGGGTGCAGGCGCTGAATGAAGACCTGAGCCAGATCGCACAGGCACTGCAGGCGCCGCCCAAGGAGAGCAAAAATCTGACCAGCTTGTTCTTCCACCTGCTGAATGACCGCTTCCGCACAGAATTTGAAGGTCTGCTGGCTTCCCCCAAAAACAATCTTCCTGCGCTGGTAAGCTGGTGCGCAGAACACGGCATGTACCAGCAGGCGCTGACATTGCTGTGCGAGCAGATGCCGGCCTATGTCTGCCGTCATCTTTTTGTGCAGCCTACAGAAACCGGCTGGGCATATCTGGCAGAACAGAATCAGAATAAGGGCAAGGCGTGGGTATATCCGCTGTTCCACTTCCATTTCTGCCGCCTGACTTTGATGCAAAAGGAGTATCCCTATACAACGGATCTGCGCCTGACCCACAGCAAGGACGATGCAGATGGCAATATGTTGTTTGGTGTGGCAAATTCCAAAGAAATGCATGCCTATATGGATACGATCCTCGCTTCCGGTCAGCTGGTGATCGACCCGGAGGTCCGGTGGCAGATCGAGGACGCGGCACTGTTCTACCAGCGTGTGATGCAGTACCGCAACCAGATCAACCATGCCAGTGATACGGCTTTTGGCTTGCAAAGCGACCGTATTCTTCCGCTGGACACGGCCCATATTGAGCAGACCCTGCAGGATGTGGCCGATTATCTGCAGGAGATCCGCCCCATGAAGCCGGATGTTCCGCAAGGCGTCAAGGCGCTGCCTGTTACAAAGACGATTCCGGCAGGCGCAGCTCCCAACCTGTAAAGTAGAATATAAGAAAAAGCAAAGCACCTCCGCTGCTGGCAAACGCCAGTGGCAGAGGTGCTTTTTTGTCCCCTTGCGGGGATAAATTGCAATGGTATCATGTCAACATCAACCAAATTATCCAGACGAGCGGGTTTCCGTCCCCTTGCGGGGATAAATTGTAATTCTTGATGGTGGTGACTGGGAAGCAGTTGATAGGTTTTCGTCCCCTTGCGGGGATAAATTGTAATTGCCGTTGTTCGACAACACGCGCAAGGCAACAACGTTTCCGTCCCCTTGCGGGGATAAATTGTAATCGAGGAAATCAAAGAAGAATACGAATTGACAGAGGAGTTTCCGTCCCCTTACGGGGATAAATTGCAATGATGAACATTATTCGCCGTTTCGGTGGGACGTGCGTTTCCGTCCCCTTACGGGGTGTAGTTTTACTATACCACACATTGAGTCAAAAGAAAAGAACTATACACCGGAGAAGCGCGGATGGAGTAGAAATGATAAGCCATAAAGATCACCTCGATTCGGCAGAAGCGGTGGATGTGGCGTCAAAGCCCTGAATGGGCAGGCCGAGAAAGTATTCCTCGATACGGTCCCAAAGCTGCTCGCTGGAAAAGCCGCTGGTGAACAGCCAACTCATCAGCCGCACAGCATCGGTGTGGCGCTGGGCAATGCGCTCCAGCAGGTGGTTGCGGTAAAAGCCGCGGTCAGCCAGCTCCAGGGTCTGGGTCTGGTTGATATAGAGGTACAGGCGGCTGTTGGAGCCGCCCAGCAGGGCAAAGTGGAGCAGGTCCAGTTCCTCCAGCACACCCAGAGCCGGGGTCAGACGCTCGCTGCTCTGTGCAGAATCGTTCACCGGCAGATAGCGGCAGGTCTCGCCGCTGTGCAGAACAGCAAAGCTCTGCTCCAGCCAGTGAAAAAACTCGCTGATGAACGGGTCCACGACACTGTACTCTGCGCCTTCCTGCGTGGTGCCGCGGCGCAGCACACGGGTGCGCTGCAGGCGGGGCGAATGCTGCTGCCAGGACTGCACAGCCGCCAGCACTACGCGCACTGCACTGGTGGCACGGGTGCTGCTCAGGCCTGTGGCCTGCACCAGCCGGGCGGCGGCATCCCGATCGTAGAGATACTGGCCACTGCGGGCAGCCTCGAAGAAGATCTCCTTCAGGGTGCGCAGCAGAACGGAAAAACGGGCATCCGCATTGGCGTGCCACTCCAGCGTCAGCTGCATGGCGGGGGTCAGGTGCAGCTGGGCATTCAGCGGCAGCTTGTCGCTGTGGGTGTACAGCAGGTACTTGAACTGCGGAAAGGAAAAATCGTTCTGCCAGCGGCTGCTCCACAGGCGGGCAAGATCTACGTCGTAGACCCCGGCGGCCTCATCCTGCAGGGTGGCAGCACCGGTACAGATGCAGTTGACTGCGGCGGCATCGGCGCTGCTGAGCAGGAAATATCCGTGGGTGAACAGAGGAGAGGGCCGCATGATGAAGGGCGCATAGCCGCGTGCTTCGCTGTCCTTCTGGATCAGCAGCATGGCGGTCTTGACCTTGGCCAGCGGGTCCTGCTGGTGCTCGCCGTTAGGGCTGGCAAAGATGTAGGCGAAGCTCTCGGCATCCACCAGAAGCTCGTTGCGGTGCTTGGTGGCAGTGGCCGGCTGGCTGGCGCGGTGCTGGCGGTACAGCTGCAGCACCTTGCGCATCACCTGCGCCAGCTGCCAGGGCTGAATGCTGGAAAGGCCGTGCAGGCGGTTGATGTGCTTGAAGTCGTTGGCCATGTGCTCGTATACGGCACGACCGTGGATCTCCGGGTCACGGGCGGCGCGGCCGATCTCCTGCGTGTAATCACACAGGTTGCCGGTGGGGGCAAAGTGCAGCACAAGGGCAATGTCCGGGATGTCGATGCCCATGCCAAAGGCCTTGGTGGCCAGCATGATCCGGCGCTTGCCGCTGCGGAAATCCTCCAGATTCTCCGCTTTGGCTTCGCCGGAAAGCTGCGCGTGGTAGCGGGTCACAGCATTGCCCAGCCGCTGTGCAAGGCAATGAGTGTAGAAGCGCTCCAGCAGACTGACGGTGGGAAAGTAGATCAGGGTCTTCTGCCCCTGCTCCAGTGTGGTGGTGATCTGTCCGGTCAGAGCCTGGAACTTGTCCAGCTCGTACTCCCGGCGGCCGGTCACGCGGGGAACCTCCCGGATGCACAGCTCGATGTTGCGGCGGCGCACGCAGCCCAGATAAACGATGGGGTCCGGCGACATGTGCAGGCTGCGCAGGGTCTCGCGGTACATATCCTCCTCGCCGCCATAGGTGGCCGTGGCCGTAAAGGTGGCGGTGACAAAGGCATGCTGGTGCGGACCGTTCAGCTGCTGTTTGCGCAGCTTGTTCACGTAGTCACCCAGAAACCAGTAGTCCGGGCGGAACTGCTTGCCCCAGGTGGTCACAATATGGGCCTCGTCCACGATCAGCAGGCCGATGGCACGGTCACCGATCAGGTCGGAGATATCGCTGCGGCTCAGCAAGGACTCCGGCGAAAGATACAGGATGTCGCAGCGGCCTTCCTGCACCTCCTGCGCAATGGTCTTTTTGACCATGGGCGGGATGTCGGAGTTGATGGTGCGGGCCTTGGCGTAGCGGTGCTTCTCCATGCCCTGCACCTGATCGTTCATCAGGCCGATCAGCGGCGAGATCACCAGCGTGACCATCCCGTACTTCTCGGCCAGATCAATGGCCGGGATCTGGAACATCACGCTCTTGCCCGCACCGGTAGATGCGGTAACGAACAGGTCGCGGTAAGTCTGCCCCGCGCGGCAAAGCTCTGCCTGCTGGATAAGGTCATCGATGATGTCCTCTTGGGTGATGGTGCGCAGCTTCTTTTCGCCGTGATGCAGAGCGTCCAGGTCGTAGACATCCAGCGGGAGAAAGTCCGGGTAACCCCAGTGCTGCTGCAGAAGGGTGCGCGCCTCCGGGCAGACGGGGCGCTCCGGCTGCATCGTCTGCGCATGCGCTCTGGAAAGCTGACCGGGAAAAGCGCCAGCCAACGCCGCAAGGCTGTCGGCAAGACCAGCCTCATCGCCAATAAAGCTGTCGGCCGAAACGCAGAGCGTTTTGCCGCGGCGCAGCTGCTGCACAAGGCAGAAATAATCGGCTTCTCCGGTAAGCGCAAAGGCGGAGCTGTTGGCGGCGGTTTCGGGAACCGTATGCGGTGCTGCGCCAAGCGATACGCGCTCGACCTGCGGGTACTGACGCAGCAGAGCGTCCAAAGGAATGCAGCAGGCGATGCCTTCCTCCGTATGCAGCAGGTTGGAGTAGACCCGCAGGCAGGGCTCAATGCCGGGCAGCGGAGCATCCTGCGGCGTTTCCGGGTCAAAGTGGCTCAGAAGGCCGGCCTGCATCTCCGGCGTAAGCGCCACAGACACGGGCAGCAGCGTGCGGTAGCAGGTGTTCTGCACCAGAATGATGTGTGGGAACTCCTGCGCAAGGGTATCGGCGTGCAGGGCAAACTCCTCTGCGGTGATCACACAGGGCTTCTGCTGCAGCAGACTGCTCAGGTAGCGGGACAGGCGCTGCTGCAGCAAAGCATCCAGAGAAGGACGCGGAAGACCGGCGTCCTCCGAAGGAAACCCCCACAAGACAAACAGAGTATCCTCAGCAGCATGGGCGGAAAGATAAGAACAAAGCAATGTATTCATGGCAAAATCCTCCATCAGGTCAAAAAATCAGGCGGCAAAAAGGGTGAATGAGGAGCGGCGCTTCAGCATCTCCCGCAGGTGGCGCTCGGCACGCACCTGAATCTGGCGGATACGTTCCCGCGTGACGCCCAGCTGCGCACCGATCTCGTCCAGTGTACGGCAGCGGTCATCCGGGATACCGTAGCGCAGCCGGAGAATAGTGGACTCGCGTTCGGGAAGCTGAGAAAGAAGCAACCGGACTTCCTGAACGGTCTCGTTCTCGCTCACAGTGTCCACAGGATCGGGGCTGACGTCATCCGCCAGAAGTTCCGCAAGCTCGGTGTCGTGGCTCTCGCCGACCATAAGATTCAGGCTGGTAACGTTGAGGTAAACGAGCATGTCGCTCAGGTAGCGGCGCGCCTGCTCCACCGTGCAGGGGTGACCGCTGCTGGCTTCAGCCTCGGCGATGGCATGCCAGAGATCCGGACCATCTAGCTGCATGCAGGTGCTGCAGACGACACGCACCCGGCAGAGCGTGTCAAAATAGTGTACCGGGATGCGTACCGTAAGGCCGGTGTTGATGGCTTCGCGCAGGATGGACTGGCGGATCCAGTAGGCGGCATAGGTCAGGAAGCTGTAGCCCTGAAGCGCATCGAACCGCTGAATCGCAGCAAACAGTCCAAGAATGCCGTTCTGGAAGTTATCCTCCTCGGTTAGGCAGCTATGGGCGAGCAGCTGCGGAACTCTGCGGGCCATCAGGTGGACAAAACCGGCGGTCTTGCGCACGAGGATCTCCTTGGCGCTTTCATCGCCCTGCTGTGCCAATACACAGAGCTGCTCGTTGGTCATAGACCAAAGCTGCTTGGAGGTAAAGCCGCTTCTTTCTGCTGCTGGGTATAGCGGCACTGGTATCCACTAGGATGCCGATCCCCGCCAGCTCGGCCAGCAGATGTTCTTGTTCCTGCTGAGAACAGGAGCCAAACAGCGCCTCAAAGCCTTGCGCAGACAGGCGATTGCCGTTCGTCAGCATCGGGCGTACACGATTCAAAACTGCATTATATTCCATGGTAAAACCCCGCTTTCACTTCCAACTGTAAGTGTCTTCGCTTAGTAGAAGCCCATGGATGCAGTAGAGTTAAGTCTTTTGAGAAAAAATTTATGGTTATCTTTTTGGAAACGTCAGTCAAATAAAAAATCAATGAGTTCTCTTATAAAGGTATAGAATTAAGAAACAAGGTCAGAAAACCTTGCCAAAGAAACAAACGATACAGAGCTTTTTGCGTATGATATAATAAAATCATAAATCTTAATGGGGAATATCGTTTTAGGAGGCCATCATGGAGCTATCAAAAGCAACCAGTGTCAACAGCCGTGCGGAGAGCTGTTTGTGCAGCTCTTCTGTGAGGCTTTTGGACCTGAGAAAACCGAAAATTTGCAGGTC
>OLPY01001399.1_pt1 | contig 17047 bp, 20 predicted proteins | sample 1672481 | NCBI WGS metagenome assembly OLPY01 (sample SAMEA3136691, study PRJEB25190) | human gut metagenome | biome: human gut; feature: human-associated habitat; material: faeces | place: Austria | collected 2013 | reverse complement strand
AGTGTCATAGTGGGTTACACACATTCAAAGAATGTTGTGTAATGGCTTCGCCCTGCCGAGAAAGGAGAGCAAAAATGGCGAAAAACAACAAGGCGGATATGAGTTGTGCAAGGGTTAAAAAGTACACCGCTTCTGATGTGAGCAAGGCAGAAAGGCACAACGAACGCAAGAATGAAACCTATGAAAATATGAATGTGATTGAGGAACGCATACCCTATAATGTGCATTTCAAAAAGCCTTTTGCCCCGACCTATATGGAACAATTAAAGCAGATGGAAACTGACGGTATGGTGTCGCTTCGAGGGCTGAGGAAAGACGCAACGCTGTTCAATGAGATTGTGATTGATGTGAACACAATGTACTTCGAGCGTAACGGCGGCTACGAATATGCAAAGCAGTTTTACGAAGAAGCATTCCATTTTATCGAGGAAAAATTCGGTGCTGATAATGTCATATCGGCTGTTATGCACGCTGATGAAATCAATGTAGCGGCAACCGAGGAACTTGGAAAAGAGGTTTACCACTATCATCTTCACGCTATGGTTTTGCCTGTGGTGGAGAAAGAAATCCTATGGAGCAAGCGTTGCAAAGATGAAAAACTGCGAGGAACGGTTAAGGAAGTTGTTCATCAAATCAGCCATTCAAAGAAATGGAAATCGGATATTCCGCTGACCGACGAAAAAGGCAATCCGCTTCTCAGAAAGAACGGAAAACCGATGTTCCGAGCTTCATACAGTATTCTGCAAGATGAATTGTTTAACCATATGACGGAGCAAGGCTTCAAAGGCTTTCAGCGTGGCGAATACGGAAGTACAGCAGAACACCTGACTTCCCTGCAATATCAAATCAAGCAGGACAAGGAACGCTTGGAGAAGTTGCAGAAGCGCATTCAGCGTGAACAGATAAAATATGAGCCTGCCCGTAATGTTTCTAAAACCTATAACGAGATTGACCGTATGGGGCAGAAAACAATCACAGGTAAAATGGCAATCTCCAAAGAGGATTATTCTGAGCTTACTGCCCTTGCCAAGGAGGGCATTACAAGTCGTGCGGAAATTAGCGAATTAGAACAGAGTGCCAACTATTACCGACAGAAATATTTTGACTGTGCAAACGCACTCGAAAGAATGAAAACTAAATACAACGAACTGAAAGAAAAGTGCAGACCTTTTCTTCAAGCGTTGGAGCATTTCCCCGAAGTTGCTAAACTTTTTACCGAAAAAGTGAAGCAACTTTTTTCTTTTAAGGAAGCACAGGAACGAGCCGAAAAAGAAGCAAGGGAAAAAGAACGACAGGAGCGTATCAAGGCTCGAAGAAACAAGCGTGGTATGGAAAGATAACCATTTCCATTATACTCACGACTTAATGACTTCTTGATATATTGAAAATCTGCGGTTACTGGGTGCTCTAATGTGAATGCCCAGCAATCAAATTTTATGAAAGAGAGGAACTGACTATATGAAAGAACAGAAATATTCTTATTCACAGCGAATTGGAAAGACAACATTCATCGTAAATGTAAAGCAGTCCGAAAGTGCCAAAAAGCCTTTGAATACGGTGTTTCAGGACATCTGCAAGCACGAGGTTTTGGGCGGCTTTTTTACGGACAAATCGTTTAATTTAGAAAATCCACAAAAAGTATCTTGACAAACTCGACCCCGAGGGCACCGGCTACCGTGCTAAAACCAGGTTTGCCAAGTTTTATAACCTGCCGGAGCTGATGGCTGCTTTCAAGGAGGTGGCTGACATCCAAACAGCGGATATGCTCAAACTCCCCGTGCCCAAGGCCAACTTCCACACGGAAGTAATCCAGCCCTCGGAGCTTCAGAAGGAGATGATAAAGGGGCTGGCGGAACGGGCTGAGAAGATTCGCGGCGGCGGTGTTGATCCTCATGTGGACAATATGCTGCGCATTACCAACGATGGAAGAAAACTGGCGTTGGATATGCGGCTGATTCAGCCTCTGGCCCCGGATGACCCCAATGGCAAGGTGGCTGTCTGCGCCCGGAATGTGTTTCGCATCTGGGAACAGACCAAAGAAAAACGCTCTGCCCAGCTTGTGTTCTGCGACCTGTCCACCCCTACCACCGATGGCTCTTTCAGTGTTTATGACGACCTAAAAAAGAAACTGATGGACGCCGGAATCCCGGAGGAGGAAATCGCCTTTATCCACACGGCAGACAGCGAAGCCAAAAAGAAGGAACTGTTTTCCAAAGTGCGCGCCGGGCAGGTGCGGGTGCTGCTGGGATCCACGGCCAAAATGGGCGCAGGCACCAATGTGCAGGACCGCTTGATTGCCCTGCATGATTTAGACTGCCCCTGGCGGCCCTCTGATCTGCAGCAGCGGCTGGGGCGCATCGTCCGCCAGGGCAATGAAAATGAGGAGGTGGAAATCTATCGCTATGTCACCGAGGGCACCTTTGACGCTTACCTCTACCAGCTTGTGGAGAACAAGCAGAAGTTTATCGCCCAGATCATGACCAGCAAGGCCCCCGTCCGTGTGGCGGATGATGTGGATGAAACCGCCCTGAGCTATTCGGAGATCAAGGCGCTGGCCACCGGCAATCCGTTAATTATCGAGAAGTGCAACCTGGATATGGAGGTGGCGCGGCTGAATATGCTGAAAGCCAGCCACTTGAACCAGGTATATGCCCTGGAGGAGCTGGTGTACCGCAAGTACCCGGTGGAAATCACCCGGCTCACAGAACGGATCGAGGGTTATGAGCAGGATGTGGCGCTGGTAGCGGACCACCCCAAGACTCAGGAGGGCTTCTGCGGCATGGAGGTGGATGGCAAACACTACACCGAAAAAGAGGACGCAGGCAAGGCTATCATTGACGTTTGCACCCGCATGACTGGTTCCGACGCTGTTCTTTTGGGGCAGTACCGGGGCTTTTCCATGGTGCTGGCCTATGACGGGATGAGCAATGAATACCGGATTACCCTCAAAGGAACTCTTTCCCACACGGTGACGCTGGGCGCGGATGTGTTCGGCAATATCACCCGCCTGGACAACGCTCTGGAAAACCTTGCAGGCAGCCTGCAGGCCGAGCAGAACAGCTTGGAGGAAACCAAGGCCCAGCTTGAAAACGCCCGCACGGAATTGGCTACACCTTTTGCCCGCGAGGAGGAGCTGGCGGAGAAAACAGCCCGTTTGAAAGAGCTGAATATTCTGCTCAACATGGATGAGAAGGACAAAACATTGATGGACGATACCCCAGACGAGGGCGAGGATGTGCCTGCCCGGAGGGTTGCGGAGCTGGCACGGTAAAGGAGGATACGATGACCAACGAAGAATTAAATACCAGGCTCTATGAGAAAATGTTTGCGGAACAGGAGCAGTTCCGGGATTGGCTGCTCTCCCAACCGCCGGCTGAGATTTTGAACCATGCCTATGAGTACACGGTGCGGGAGGACATCCTGATGTCTCTTGAATACCACGATCTGGAGGATAGTCAGGCCAGGGCGCTGCTGAAATCTGACAAGCCCTTGAAGCAGATTTTTGAGAGGTGGGAGAACCAGGAAACCTCTTATATGGATACGGTATGGGATACTGTCCAGGAACAGGCCAGGGCCGCCGAAGCCAAACAGAAAGCCAAAGCGCAGAAAGAAAGGTGATTGCACATTTGCCATTGCGCTGCGGGGCAGGTATAGTATAATAAAAATCGTGATAAGGGGTGATGATAGATGGACGATGATAGATGGACGATAGCTACTGCCTGCTCCCGGAGCGCATTTCCGAGCAGTTTTCTGAAATCGACAGCGACATCGTGATGGATTTGGCGGCTGCCAGCCCGGAATATACCGAGTTGAAGGCCCAGATGGAGGAACTGAAACGCCAAAATCTTGTGATTGGCGCTCTGCTGGAGGGCAAGGGAGAACTTTCTTTTACCGCTGAGGAGCATGAAGCCTTGAAAGAATTTATCCGGCTGTATATGCGGGCCGATAATATGGAACGGGAACACATCTACTTCCGGGGCCATGCAGACGGATTTGCCTATCTGAAGAAAATCGGCGCTTTCAAAACTGAATAGTTTTTTGGGCGGCATGGAAAAATCCATGCCGCTTTTACATATCCAAATTCATTCGCACCCCCAAAAAGGTCTTGAACAAAACAAGTTTTTACGGATTAGGAGTAAAAACTATTGAAATTCTTGGAGTTTTTGGATATGGCTTAAAGCTGCCGCCCAAAACTGCACATTCCCCATTCATATCTGCATATAAATCGCAAAAGTATATGCAGAAAGTCGATTGGAGCAATCCAGTCGGCTTTTTCCATATCTGAAAAGAGTACAGCCCCTTTTACATAGTCAGCTACCCCACATGGGGCGGCTAATCTATGGCTATGTGAAGGGGGCTGTATTTTTTTATGCCTTTTTACGATTCAGAAGCCATCGAACGGGCAAGGCAGGTGGACCTGCTCACCTACCTGCAAACCTGCGAACCCCAGGAGCTGGTCCATGTGTCCGGCAACGTCTACTGTACCAAGACCCATGACAGCCTGCGGATTTCCAACGGCAAATGGTGCTGGTTTTCCCGCGGGATTGGCGGTTACAGTGCGCTGGACTATCTCATCAAGGTCAACGGCTATTCCTTTTTGGAGGCCATGGAAACTATCTCCGGAAGGGCTGCCATCCCGCCGCCTTCCTTTGTGCCAGCGCCGAAGGAGGAAAAGCCCAAGCACCTGCTTCTGCCCCAGGCCGCCCCGGATAATCGGGCGATGATGGCCTATCTCAAAGGCCGGGGCATTGACCAGGAGATTTTGGACTACTGCGTTCAGACCGGGCGGATTTATGAGAGCCGGAACAAGGGCCACAGCAACGTGGTTTTTGTGGGCTTCGACAAGGATGGCAAGGCGCGGTTCGGCTGCCTGCGGGGAATCAGTGAAGCCCGGTTCCACGGGGATTTAAGCGGCAGTGATAAGCACTTTTCCTTCGCCCTGCCCGCTTGCGTGGAAAATCCGGCAGTCCATCTGTGCGAGTGCGCCATTGATGTGATGTCCTATGCCACTCTCTGCAAGCTGGACGGGATTGACTGGCGGCGGCACAATCTGCTGTCCCTGGCCGGGGTGTACCAGCCGAAGAAAAAGATGGAGGAAAGCAAGCTGCCGGTGGCCCTCACCCGATTTTTGGATGACCACCCCCATGTGAAAACCGTCTATCTCCATTTGGACAATGACACGGCTGGCCGGCTGGCGGCCAAGGCAATCATGGCTGTCATGCCGGAGGGCTACCGTGTGGAGAACAAACCGCCGCCCCGTGGAAAGGATGTGAATGATTTTCTGTGCCACCGGCTGGGGATTCCCATTCGGGGCAGCCACAGCAAAGAGCCGGAGCGGTGAGTTGCCAGTTTTGCAGCTTCGACAGATTCTCCCTCTTGCAAATTGTTATCATATATGTTAACATTAAAGCAGTGAGGTGAGAGCATGGATGAACTGCGCAAACGGCAGAAAATCATATCCCAGCTTGTGGAGGCCCGTCTGGAGCAGGGCATTTCCCAGGCAGAACTGGCAAGGCGGCTGGGAATCCAGCGTTCCGGCATTAACCGCCTGGAAAGTGGGACACAGAACCCCACGCTTGATATGATCTTAAAAATCGCCTCGACGCTGGGAAAGGATGTTTCACTGGAACTGAACGACAAGGAGGAGCCTATGAGTAATGTTTACAGTCTCCGCATTTATGATACGGAGCTAATGCGCTTTTCCATGGAAAAGCAGGGCTTGTCCGGCCTTGTGGCTGAAATCCTATACACCAACGAGGAGCAGGCCCATTTGCTGCCTTTGGATATGGAGCGCACCGGCGAGGGCGTCATTCATTGGCTGGAGCGGCGGGTTATCCCCAAAAACCGCGCCTTTGTGGACGAGATTTTGAAAACCCTTGGCCTCAGCCACAACGACACCAAGGGAATCATCGACGTGTGCAAGGGGCTGTCGCTCAACGACAGCTATTGGGTGGTGCCGGAAGGATTTGAGGGGGGATTCTCCCAATACAATCTTTACGAAAATCGCTTTTCCGAGATACTGGCGCTGGTGGCCTATACCGGCGCAGGCGGGAGCAGGCAGGCGTTTACCACATCCCCGGAGCTGACCACAGGCGGTATGCTGCCCAAGGCGTGGCGATATGTGGAGCACGATGGGATTTATCTCTACAAGGGCGGCACGACCGGCGCGTCCAATGCGGGCCGGGAGCCGTACTGCGAGTATTATGCTTCGCAGATTGCGGAAACCATGCGTCTGAACGCCGTGCATTATGACCTGGAGAATTGGAAAGGCATTACCGCCTCTAAGTGCGCCCTGTTTACCAACATCGACACAGCCTATATCCCCATCGGGCGCATTGTCCGAACCGGGGGCATTGCCGCCTGCCTTGCCTACTACGACAAGCTGGGGCCGGAGTTTTCCGAGCAAATCCGCAGTATGCTGGTGTTTGACGCTCTGATTTACAATGAGGACCGCCACTTTGGAAACTTTGGCGTCCTGCGGGATAACCACGGCGGCAACATTATTGCGCCCGCCCCCATTTTTGACAATGGGCTGTCCCTGTTCTGCTATGCCGGTAAGGAAGATTATGCGAATCTGGACGAGTATGCAAAAACCCGTTCTAACCCCTACAACATCTCCTATGAGGAAGTGTGTGCAGAGGTCATGGGGCCAAAGCAGAAAGAGCAGCTTCGCCGCATGATCGGGTTCCGGTTCAAGCGCCACGAAAGCCTGGGCCTGCCGGAAGAACATTTGCAGGCCATTGAGAAGCATTTGGAGAGCCGGGTGCGTAAGCTGCTGGCAATCCCCACCCGTCATCTGAAACAGGAGAAGGCGCGGTAAAAACGAATCTCTTTTTTGGAGAGCGTTCTGAAAATGGACGCTCTTTTTTGCTGCCCATTTTTAGAGAGGAGCGTGAGTGATGAACCATTATGATGTTACCATCCGGGAAACGCTGGAGGTGAAAATGAAGGTGGCGGCAAACAGCCGGGAGGAGGCCGAGCAGTTTGCCAGGGACCAATGGAAACGCGGCGAAGTCGTTCTGGACGCCAGCCATTTTACCGGCGTGGAGTTCCATGCCAAGCGGTATTCCCGTGACCGGGGCGAGCGATGAGTTCTTTTTTCGCCTGTCCCGGATTCCCCGCAGGGGAATGGAATGTAGCTGTACCAGCAAGCATCGCCTTTGTGATACCACAAAGGCCGCTTGTTAGGGGGAACGCCCCCTAATACCCCTTTTGAAAGGATGGAGGTTTTCATGGAAGGATTGTTTTTCGCCATTGGATTTCTGCTGGGCGGTGTGGTCGGCGTGCTGATTATGTGCCTGCTTCAAATCAACCGCATAGGCAGAAAGGAGGATTCGGAAGAATGAGAAAACGCAACGTACACGTACAGTTTTGGCTGGACAAAAAAGAGGCGGAAGCCTTCAACAAAAAAGTAAAGCGCAGCGGCCTTTCCCGTGAGGCGTACCTGCGCCATCTGGTGAACGGCCTGGTTCCCCAGGACGCGCCGCCGCCCGCCTACTACGACTTTATGCGGGAGCTTCACCGGATTGGCGGCAACCTCAACCAGATCGCCCAGAAAGCCCATGTGCTGGGCGTCATTGATGAGCGCCGCTATGATGAGGAAATGCGAAAATTCGACCAGCTCGTCCGGGACATCACCAAAGCGGTGATCCTTCCCCGCGCTATGGACACGAAGGGGTCCCCGCGAAGCCTGCTTCGTGGGGAGAAGGAGCACCCGCGAAGCGGTGAGCCTTTTGACGCTTGCGGCAAAAGCGGCAAGCGGAGCGCGGTGTGACGTGGCTACCACGTCTATCTGGCGGGTGAACGGCTGGCTGGGCAAGGTTCTCATCTATATCGAGAATCCAGATAAGACCGAAAATCCTGATTTCTTTGAAAAGCAGGATATGGATGGCAAGGAGGCCCAGGGCCTATCCGATGTGATCGAGTATGCCGTCCAGCAGCAAAAAACAGGCAAGACGGTGGAAAGCGAAGGCGAAACGGTCATGCGGCAGTTTGTTTCCGGGGTGAATTGCAGCCCCTCTACGGCCCGCGATGAGATGATAGCGGTAAAAAAGCGTTTCGGAAAGGAGGACGGGACTGTGGCCTACCACGGCTATCAGAGCTTTGCCCCCGGCGAGGCCACGCCGGAGCTGGCCCATGAGATCGGCCTTGCCCTGGCAAAAAAGCTGTGGGGTGAAAAATACCAGGTGCTGGTGGCTACCCATCTGGACAGGGAAAATCATCTGCACAATCATTTTGTAGTGAACACGGTTTCCTTCGTGGACGGCATCAAGTACCATCGTACCGAGCAGGATTATTTCGATATGCAGCGGGAATCCGACCGGCTGTGCCGCGAGTATGGGCTTTCTGTCATTGAGAACCCCCAGCGGGGAAAATCCAAGCACTACGGGGAATGGCGGGCCGAGCAGGAAGGCCGCCCCACCTATCTCTCCCTCATCAAAGCCGATGTGGATACTGCCATCCGCCAGTCTATGACGGAACGGCAGTTTTTTTATCATCTGCGGCAGATGGGCTATGACGTCAAGGTGGGCAAGGATATTACGGTCCGCCCGCCGAATTACCCCCGTGGACGCAAGCTCATGCGTAACTTTGGCGAGGACTACTCGATGGAGAACATCCGCAGGCGGATTTTAGCCCAGCGCCGCCCCCAGCGGGAACACAGGCCGGAGCCGTTTCGGTGCAGGCTACACGGGGATTTGAAACAGGCCAAAAAGGTGACGGGGTTCCGCGCCCTCTACTTCCACTACTGCTATCTGCTGGGGGTATTCCCCCAAAAGCAGAACCGCCCGCCCAGGCGGGTGCCTCATGCACTGCGGGAGGATTTGATCCGGGCGCAGGAGCTTACCGATGAAGCCTGCCTTCTTTCCCGCCACCGCATTGACACCCTGGAGCAGCTTAACGCCTATCGGTCCGATGTGAAATCTCAGTTTGCCGGCCTGACGGAACAGCGGAAAAGCCTGTACCGGAAACTTCGCACCAAGGCAGTGCTGGCCGACCCTGCCAGGCAGGAGTATATCCGGGCTGAGATCTCCAAACTATCTGCGCAGATCAAGGAGCTGCGCCGGGAGGTGAAGCTGTGCGGGGATATTGCCCTGCGCTCCACTTCCATCAAGGATAAGATACAGGCCGCCCGTGAGGAAGTCTCCGGCAGGGATGAGAAAGCCCGCCAGGAGCCGGAGCAGGGCCGGGCGGCTCCCCCAGGAAGGAGATGATTTTTGATGTATAACTCAGGCGACGCGGCGGAGCAAGTGGTACGGATGAGCCTGGAGGGCGCTGAATTTGCCCTCAAAATCACCGGTTCTGCTGCTAAAAATCTGGCCGCCGCCCTTTACACGGTTCTGAAAGACCAGAAAAAGACCAAGGGCAAAGCCCGCATTGAAGCCATGCTGCGGGAGAAGCGCCCCTTAAAGGTTTACACCATCAAGAAGGAGGATTGCCCGGAGTTTGCCAAGCAAGCCAAGGGGTACGGGATTCTTTATGCGCCCATCCCGGTGAAGAAAGGCGACGACACCATCGACATTCTGGTGTTCGAGGATGACGCTGCCAGAGCCAACCGGATCGTGGAGAAGTTCAAGCTCACCGTTGTGGATACGGCTTCGATCAAGGAGGATATTGAGAAATCCCGCGAACAGCGCGGCAGCGAACCCGCCGCGCCGGAGCAGGCCATGCCGGAAAAGAGTGTGGACGACCAGCTTTTGGATGAGCTGATGGAAAAGCCCACCCAGAAAGAAAAAGCCCAGCCGGAAAATCCGGCAGCGGAGAAGAACGCCCCTTTTGCCCCAGCGGCGGAAAAATCCCCTCCGTCCGAGCCTATCTCCGAGAGCAGCAGCAAGTCCGCAAGGGGTACTTCTGATGGAGCCGAGAAGCCTTCCGTCCGGCAGGAGCTGCGGGACATCCAGGCCCAGCGGAAGAAGGAGGCGGAGGCTGTCAGGGCCGAGGAGCCGGCTGCACCCCAGAAGAAGGCGGCTCAGAAAACAACCCGGCACCAGCCGCCCAAACCCAAAAAGAAGCCCAAATCGAAAGAGAGGTAATCTGTGATGAATAATTTTGACGATCTGTTTGAACAGCAGCCCCAGGCGGAGGCCGCGCCGCAAAAGCAGGAAAGCCAGAAAGAGCGCCCCAAGCGCCAGTGGTGGCAGATCCGGGAGGAAAAACAGCGAAAAGAAGCCTATGCCACCTTGGACCGGATTTTTGGAGAGTTCTCCGAGGGTACGGGCAGTATGGAGGCATATCTGGATGTGCAGAGCCGTTTTCCCTTCCACTCTGCTCGCAATGCACTTCTGATTGGGGATAAATGCCCCGACGCGGTGCGTGTAGGCGGCTACAAGGAGTGGCACGCCCAGGGGATCGAGATCTTGGAGGATGAGAAGCGTTTGCCCATCATCATTCTGGAGCCGGGCAAGGCATACCGGCGTGAGGATGGCAGCGTGGGCCAGAACTTTTACGCCAAGGAAGTCTATGATATTTCCCAGACTACGGCGCGGGATCAGGTTCAGCCCCAGGTGCGCTACGATGACCGTCTGCTCTTAAAGGGCCTGATTGCCAGTTCCCCGGTGCCCATCCGGGCCGTGGAGGAACTGCCACAGGGCCGTGGGGCCATGTTTTCTGCAGAGCAGAACGCCATCCTGGTGAAAAAGGGCATGGACGCGCCGGACATCTTCCGCTGTGTTTCTCTGGAGGTTGCCAACGTGCAGCTTGCCCAAAGCATGGACGGCTATTCCAGAGAGACAGATGGCTACAAAGCCTATGCTGTCAGCTATATGCTCTGCAAGCGGTATGGCGTGGACGCCAAAGAGTATGAGATTTCCAAACTGGACGGCGTGTTTCAGGGACAGGTCCCCAGGGAGGATATTCCTGCTGCCCTCACCGATATGCGGGATACGTTCAAATCCCTCAATGGCCGTATGGCCAGGGCTATGGGCCTCACCCGCGACAGCAAGCAGAAGGAACAGGAACGGTAAAGGAGGAGTAGACCCATGGAAAAACAGGAAAAAGTCGTCCTCACCCTGGACAGCTATGAGCATGGGATCATGATTCGCGCCCTCAACGAACTGCGCAACGATATGCTGGAGGAACAGCGTGACCCCGGCCCGGTGGAGGACGTTCTGCTGAAAACCATTGACGCCCCAGCCCAAAAAGACAAGAAAGCGAAGCGCCGGGATGAAGCCAGATAATAAGGCGGGCGGCCCCTGGCTCTATGCCCTGGGGCTGGTCCCGGTGATCTGGTTCGCCCTGCTGATTGCGCCTGCCATTTCCGGGGGACTTTCGGAGATCGTCAGCGCCCTGCCTGCGGCAATGAACAATCCATTCAAAATCGTGTGGTGTGAGGACAGTGTAAAAACTGTCCTCATTTTTATTGCCGCCTATGGGCTGGGCATTGGCATTTATCTTTCTTCCCGGCGCAATTACAGACGAGGTGAAGAACACGGTTCCGCCAAATGGGGCGATCCGCGGGCCGTGAATAAGAAATACCGGGACAAGGATCCGTTCAAAAACCGCATTTTTACCCAGCACGTCCGCATGGGGCTGGATGGCCGGAAGCACCGCCGCAACCTCAACACTTTGGTGGTGGGCGGCAGTGGCGCGGGAAAAAGTCGGTTCTACGCCAAAGTGAACATCTGCCAATGCAATACGTCCCTTTTTATTTTGGACTGTAAGGGGGAACTGCTTCGTGACTGCGGCGGCCTGTTGGAACAGATGGGCTATGAGATCAAGGTGGTGGACCTTCTGAACATGGAGAAAAGCCATTGCTACAATCCCTTTGCCTATCTGAAATCCGACAACGATGTGCAGAAGATGGTGACGAACCTTTTCAAAGCCACCACTCCGAAAGGGAGCCAGTCCAACGACCCTTTCTGGGATACTGCGGCCAGTATGCTCCTCATGGCGCTGGTGTTTTATCTGTGGTACGAAGCGCCGGAGGATGAGAAGAATTTCCCCATGATTATGGAGATGCTCCGAGCCGGGGAGGTGCGGGAGGATGATGATTCCTACCAATCGCCGCTTGACGAACTGTTTGACCGGCTGGAAATGCGCTCCCCGGATCACATCGCTGTGAAGTATTACAAGGATTACCGTTCCGGCTCTGCCAAAACGCTGAAATCCATCCAAATCACCTTGGCGTCCCGCCTGGAAAAATTCAATCTTTCTTCGGTGGCGGCTCTTACCGCCACGGATGAACTGGACCTTTCCAGCCTGGGCGAGAAAAAAGTGGCACTCTTTGCCCTCATCCCGGACAACGACGCCAGCTTCAATTTCTTGGTAAGTTTGCTGTATGCCAGCACTTTCCAGGAACTTTTTTATTCTGCCGACCGGGTACACGGCGGTAGCCTGCCCGTACCGGTGCATTTTCTCATGGATGAGTTCGCCAACGTGAGCTTGCCGGATGATTTCGACAAGCTGCTGGCCACCATGCGCTCCCGGAATATCAGCGTTTCCATCATCATTCAGAACATTGCCCAGCTCAAGGCGCTGTTTGAAAAGCAATGGGAATCCATCATCGGCAACTGTGATGAATTTTTGTACCTGGGCGGCAATGAAACGTCCACTCACAAGCTGATCTCTGAGAACTACCTGGGGAAAAGCACCCTCTGGCTGGACACCTACGGCAAGAGCACCGGGCATTCCGGCAGCTACTCCACCAACAACCAGATCACGGGCCGGGAGCTGATGACGCCCGATGAGGTCCGTATGCTGGATAATAACCTGGCCCTGCTCTTTATCCGTGGCGAAGCGCCGCTGATGGATGAAAAGTATGACCTTTTGAAACATCCCAACATCAAGTACACCACCGATGGCGGCGCGCCTGTCTATTCCCACGGCGGCACTGAAAACGCCGTGGCGGATATGACCATTGGCCGCTTCACCCCCGGCGACCTTGCCAATATCCAGGAGCCGGAAACCCTTTACGAACTTCTGTCCGATGAGGACATGGAGAATATCTTTCAATTTAAGGAGGACACCAAAAATGAAACTGTTTCATAAGGAAAGCAAGCAGAAGAAAGAAACCCGCAGCCTGCCCATGGGAAAAAAGAGCCGGAGCGCCTTTGCTGTTTATGCAGCCCTGGTGCTCATGCTGTGCTGCTGCACCACTACGGCCTTTGCCGCCAGCGACCCGTTGACTGTTATCAACAACCTCAGTGATTTCATCTTCGGCCTGATCCGCGCCGTGGGTATGATCCTGCTGGGCTTCGGCGTCGTGCAGATCGGCCTTTCTCTGAAAAGCCATGACCCCAGTCAGAGGGCTAACGGCTTTCTCACCTTGGCCGGCGGTGTTGTGATTACGTTTGCGAAGGAGATTTTGACCCTGATTACCGGCTGATTCTAATAACGGCAGTGTGGGGGCAGGCCCATGGCGGCCTGCCCCTTACCGTTGCCGGAAAGGAGGTTGTTGAATGTCCGATAACTGGGTTGTTCAAAATTTGCAAAATGCCCTCGACACCTGGAACAAGTACCTGTCCGAGATCTGGCAGCTCATCACCCAAAGCCCGGAACAGTTTAAGGGTGGCTCCATCTGGGGCGTCATTGTCAACATCCACGACGCGGTGCGGGCCATTGGCCTTGCGCTTTTGGTGCTGTTCTTTGTAGTGGGCGTCATGCGTACCTGCGGCAGCTTTGCCGAGGTAAAGAAACCGGAGCACGCCTTAAAGCTGTTTATCCGGTTCGCCATTGCCAAAGGTGTCGTGACCTATGGGCTGGAGCTGATGATGGCCCTCTTTAATATCGTCCAGGGCCTCGTTTCAACAATAATGAACGCGGCGGGCTTTGGAACCGCGCAGCAGACGGTTCTCCCCCAGGAGATTGTCACGGCGGTGGAAAGCTGCGGCTTTTTCGAGAGTATCCCCCTCTGGGCGGTGACGCTCATTGGCGGGCTGTTTATCACGATATTGTCTTTCATTATGATAATGACCGTCTACGGGCGGTTTTTTAAGCTCTATTTATACACGGCCATCGCGCCGGTGCCCCTGTCCACCTTCGCCGGGGAACCGACCCAAAACGTGGGCAAGAGTTTTATCAAGAGCTATGCCGCCGTGTGTCTGGAAGGGGCCATCATTGTGCTGGCCTGTATCATCTTTTCCCTGTTCGCGGCGGCCCCGCCTGCTATTGACCCCAATGCGGCGGCAGTCACCCAGGTGTGGAGCTATATCGGGGAGCTGGTCTTTAATATGCTTGTCCTCGTGGGCGCGGTGAAAATGGCCGACCGCGTGGTGCGCGAGATGATGGGCCTGTAAAAAAGGAGGAAAATAAATGCGTTATCAAACCTATGTGCTGCACTTGATTGATGGAACCGCCATCCCAATGGTGGAGGATTACGACCTGCCCGCTGAAAAGGGAATTGTGGGGCACTTCTCCAAAGCAGCCCCAGACGAGATTTTTACCGTGGGCGACCGGCTGCTGGGCTTTGCCTATATACCCAAGAGCAGCATTGTTTACCTGGAAACCGGCGATGTGATTGTGAGGTGATATTTTGGAAGTCAAGATCAACCGGGAAATCCGCAACTACACCGAATCCATGTTTTTCGGGCTGAGTATGCGGCAGTTCATCTTTTCTGTCCTCGCCTGCGGCGTGGCCGTGGGCCTTTACTTTATCCTGCGCCCCTACTTTGGGGTGGAAACCCTGTCCTGGATGTGCATTTTGGGGGCGGCCCCCTTTGCCATGCTGGGGTTCATCACCTATCACGGTATGACGGCGGAACAATTTATCTGGGCGTGGCTGCGCTCGGAAATGCTGGAGCCGAAGGAGTTTAAGTTGAGGCAAAAGGCGGAGGCGTTCCGCAGGAGGAGCGGCAGGCTTTGACGGATGAACAGGTAGAACGGCTTTTGGACGCCATTCGTGGGTTGCCGCCCTATGTATTTGTGATGATTGGCCTGTATGCCGGGCTGCGGCGGGAAGAAATCCTTGCACTGCAATGGGATTCGGTATATCTGGATACAGATGCGCCGTATTTGACGGTCCGGCGGGCGTGGCACACGGAACATAATAGGCCGGTCATTCTCACAGAGTTAAAAACGAAGGCTGCGGAGCGGAATATCCCTCTCCCGGATCGTTTGGCAGAGTGCTTGAAAGCGGCAAAGAAAAAATCGACATCAGACTATGTAATTGCCAACCAGGATGGAGAGCCGTTGTCTTATACGCAGTTTAAGCGGCTTTGGCAGTATATCGTGACACGGACAGCAAAACCGAGGATAGCTCGCAAACTTGTGGACGGGAAATATGTGAAGTATATGCTTTACCCGAAGCTGGGTGAAAAAGCACGGAACAATGGTCATGTGGTATATAGCTTGGATTTTGAGGTTACGCCACACATGCTTCGTCATACCTACATCACAAATTTGATTCATGCTTCGGTAGACCCGAAAACAGTTCAATACTTGGCTGGCCATGAGAGCAGTAAGATCACGATGGACATTTATGCGAAGGTAAAGTACAACAAGCCGGAGCAACTGGCAGGAGTTTTAAGCGGAGCCTTTGCAGAATGGGATGGCGGTGAATACGAAGCGGCACAATAATTTGACGGAAAACGTACAAAGGGCGGGGAGTGTTCCCCGCCCTTTGCGTTTCCCAGAATCGCACCTTTGATAGAGCCATGATTTTTCAGTATAAAGAAGGTATCGGCGCTGAAATACATATTAAATAGAAAGGAACTGAAATCATGGCGAAAAAACAAGAAAATGTTCCCTGGTATGGCACTGCCATGCGGAGGGGGATTCAATATTACAGGACTCGGATCACCGATGCCGATGGAAAAAGGGTGGACTTGTATGCTGAAACCTGCGAGAAACTCCAGTTAAAGGAGATGGAGGCTCGACGCCAGGTAGAGGAGGCGGTTTTCCGCAGAAAACATCCAACGGTGGCAGAGTATTGCGAGAAGTGGTTGCTCATGCAGTCGGCAAAGGTATCTTCCGGCACGTTGAGAGGATATACCCAGACCATGAACAACTATATTGTCAAACCTTTAGGCGATATGTATCTTGAGGATGTGACTGCAGACGATATTCGGCTTGCGATGATTCCATTGGCTTCAAAATCTGCTGGATTGTATAGTAAGGTAAATATGCTCCTGAAATGTGTCTTTTATTCGGCAGAGCGAAGCCAGTTACTTGAATATAATCCCTGTGAGGGACTCTCGGCCAAAGGGGGAAAAACGGGGAAAAAGATAAATGCCTTGACGGATGAGCAAGTGAAGCTGCTTTTAGATACTGTCCGAGGACTTCCACCCTATACCTTTATAATGATCGCTTTATATTCCGGTCTGCGGCGCGAAGAAATTTTGGGACTGCAATGGGACTGCGTATTTCTGGATGTTCCTACGCCGTACATCTCTGTACGGAGAGCATGGCGCTCAGAAAATAACAGGCCGGTGATTTCCACAACGCTGAAAACGAAGGCGGCTCGGAGAGATATTCCGATCCCAAAGTGTTTGACAGACTGCCTGCGGGAAGTGAAAGAGAAAACCGAATCGGAATATGTGGTTGCTGACAGAAATGGAAATCCTCTTTCATCTTCGCAGTTTCAGCGGGTATGGAAATATGTAACCGTTCGCTCTACGAAACCCCATAACTATTATAAGTATGTAAATGGCCAGTGCGTGAAGTGTACGGTAACGCCTACCCCTGGCAGTCATCAGAAAAATAACCCGAAGTTAGTGTATGCCATTGACTTTGATGTAACCCCACATCAACTTCGTCACACCTATATTACTAACCTGCTGTATGCAGGCATTGACCCAAAAACTGTTCAATATCTTGCCGGGCATGAAAACAGTAAGACGACTATGGACATTTACGCGCAGGTGAAGTATAATAAACCGGAGGAACTTCTGAGTGTTGTAAATGCTGCATTTGCTCCATCTGTTGGTGTCTAAAATGCCCCCATTTTTATGATTAAATACTGGGGCAACATTTGAGGGCAGAGGCCAAAAAGCCCATAAAATCAAGGAAAACCGGCGCTAAACTGTACGCCAATACGGTCTCAAAGCAGCTCGTCGCGCACCGCAGTTCAGCAAGCGATAATCGACTGCTCAGACTATATCAAAATGGTTCAAAA
>OLPY01001388.1_pt1 | contig 17123 bp, 13 predicted proteins | sample 1672481 | NCBI WGS metagenome assembly OLPY01 (sample SAMEA3136691, study PRJEB25190) | human gut metagenome | biome: human gut; feature: human-associated habitat; material: faeces | place: Austria | collected 2013 | reverse complement strand
TCCGGCTCCGGCAAAACGTACCGTTACGTGAAACCTAACCTGATGCAGCTGAACTCCAACTACTTCCTAACCGACCCCAAGGGCACGCTGTTGGACGAGTGCGGCTGGCTCTTCGCAGACAACGGCTACAAAGTCATGAGCTTCGACATGGTTCGAAAGGACAAGTCGATGCATTACAACCCCTTAAAATACGTCCGCACCGACGACGAGATCCTTACCTTCGTCAACTGCCTGATTCTCAACACCAACGGCGACAAGCCGAACACGGGCGATGCGTTCTGGGAGAACTCCGAGAAGATGCTCTACACGGCACTCATCGCCCTCATGCGCGATTGGTTTCCCGAAAACGAGTACAACCTGGACACCCTACTCAAGCTGCTTTCGATGGCGAAGGCATCGGAAAACGACGAGAACTACATGTCACCGCTCGACAAGGTGTTCAATCAGATCGAGACCGGGTATACCGAAGTGGCAGTTGCGGATGACGATGTAGCTGTTGCCAACGACATGGTTTACAGCGCAGAGCGCAGCCGACAGGTGGCACCGTCGGCCCAGCAGGCAAAACCGCGCCGAGCTGTCGTGAAATGCCCTTCCAATATGCTGCGCCATGCCAAGGGCGACCCTGAGGGTGGAATCTTCGCCTGCGAGCACGGCGGGTTCAAGCCTTCCGAGGACTTCGCACTCTCGAACTACAAGAACTTCAAAGTCGCTGCTGGCAAGACGCTCAAGAGCATCTTGATCTCATGCAACGTGCGCCTTGCGCCGATTGCGATTACCGAGGTGCGCGAGCTTCTGAAATACGATGAGATGGAGCTCGACAAGCTAGGTGACCCGGATACCAAGATGGCAATTTTCTGCATCCCGAGCGACACTGACCGCACTTTCTCGTTTTTGCCTGCGATCATGATCTGGCAAACGATCAACATCCTGTGCAACAAGGCGCTTTCCGATTACCACGGCAAGCTCCCGACCCTTGTGCAGTTCATACTCGACGAGTTTGCGAACATCGGAACTTTGCCGGACATCGAGAAAACGGTTGCCGTTACCCGAAGCCGCAACATATCCCTTTCCATCATCCTGCAGTCCATCGCCCAGCTGCGGGGAATCTACGACAAGAAAGCAGACATCATCGTCGATTGTTGCGACACTACCCTCTTCCTCGGCGGCAAGTCCAACTCCACCAACAAGGAGATTGCAGAGATGATCGGCAAGGAGACAATTCACCAGACCACATTCGGGGAATCGCATGGGCAGTCCGCCTCTGGTTCCAAGAACCTTCAGATCCAGGGACGCGACCTCATCGATGCGGCTGAGATCGGCAAGATGAGCCGTGAGGATTGCATCATGCTCATCGCCGGTGCCGATCCAGTCAGGGACAAGAAGATCGACCCGCAGAAGCATGAGAACTACATCTACATGGTGGACAAGCATAACCCGGTCTGCCATCACACAGAGTACTTCGATGTCCTCGACTACTACCACATGAAAAAGGAGGGATAGCTTACATGGCAGAATTGTTCGGCGTTCTTCAACCAGCGGTCAAGTTCATCGGCGTCGCAATCGCCATTTTCGGCATGGTGCAGCTCGGCATGGTGTTGAAAGATGGACTAGGCGGTGGTGGGCAACTCGGCGGAGCCCTTGGGTTCATGATCGCTGGTTTACTCATCGCCGCGTGCGCAAGCATGGTGTCTCTGCCCAAGTAGACCTTGGGCTTCGACATATAAAACGGATACCACTTGAAAGGAGGTACAAGCCTTATGGATCTCGCAAGCGTTCTCAGCAAGCTCTCGGGCGGTGTGGTCGCCTTGGGCGGTTTCTTGCTGGTGTTCGGCCTGGTCAACCTGGGTCTCACCATCAAAGACGGAATGCAAGGCGGTGGCGGCCAGCTCTCTGGCGCCATCGCGATGCTCGTAGGCGGCGGTATCGTAATCGCCGCCGGAGCTTTCTTCGGGCAGATCGACGTTAGCTGGGCAAGCTAAGGGTCTTCTTGCTCAAGGAAAATGCAAAAAGGCACTACAACCGGGCAGCCCTGGCCATCGCTCGCCCTCATGGCAGCATGGCGGGGCTGCACGCCGATAAGAAAAGAAAAAGGAGGGAACAACATGCTTTCAGTCGCAGTCCACAAGGACATCGCCGAGTATCAGCCGAAAATCATCGGCAAGCTCACACTGCGAACCCTTCTGTGCATTGTCTGCGCAGTGGGTATCTCTCTCATGGTAGGGCTTTACCTGTACTTCGTCCTAGGCTTCGACCCGACGGACTTCGAGGTTCTGATCCTCGCGATATCCATGCCGTTCTGGGCAATGGGATTCTGGCGGCCTCGGGGCATGAAGGCCGAGACATTCGCCAAGTACTGGATCGAGTACAACTTCACCAGGAAGAACATTTCCGACATCCCCTCGTTCAAGCTCATGGGATATGTGGAGCGAAACGACGAGAGAAAGGCAGTCAAGGTATATGACAAAGAGCAGCGAAAGCTATCGAAACAACCAGGCATCGAGGCCTACAGCCCAAAATCAGGAAGGGTTCTATAACCCATACGGTGCCGAGGGCCAGGAATGGGACCCCACGGCACCACGTACCGAGATGCATTACATGCCCCCGACGTTCGTGCAGGCTGAAAATGCCGATTACATATCGTCGGTCTACCAGATCGACGATACGCACAGAGAGGCACCCGCTGATGCGCAGCCGCAGCAGTTCTCGTATGCCGCGCCCAGCATGGACGCGCAGGCTTTGGGCAGCATCGGGCAGACGGCCGAGATGTACACCCAGCCCAAGGCGCACAACGGCAAGATGGGCCGCAAGGAGAAGAAGGCTCTCAAGGCCGAGCAGAAAGCGCAGAAGCGCGAGCTCGCCGCAAGGCAGAAGGCCTCGCGCAAGAAATCCCAGTCCTTGAAAGCGCAGCTCAAGCAGCGTGACAAGGAGCTTTCCGACGTCATGTGCAAGACCGTCGAGAAGAGGCGCAAGGCCAACAACGCGGTGAGCTGGCTCGGGTACAACGCAATGTACATCGACGGGATCTGCGAGGTCGAGGAGGGTCTGTTCTCCGAGACGATCGCGTTCGAGGACACAAGCTATCAATCCACCCGCGACGACATCCAAAAGGGCATCTTCGCATCCCTTTGCAGGTTGTACGACCAGTTCGGCGCAGACAACCTTGTGCAGATGAGCGTCATCAACACCCCTATCCCTGCTGCGGAGATCGGATCGAGGCAGTTCTTCGATCCGATGAGCCAGGACACCGAGGCCGCTGCCGAGGATGCAGAGCTCTTCAACGAGATCCTGAACCAGAAGCTCCGCCAGGGCGTGTCAAACATCAGGCGCGACAGGTACCTCACGTTCTCCGTCATGGCGGACTCCGCTGACGATGCGGTCCCGAAGCTCCAGAGGCTTGAGAACGAGAGCCAGCGAATCCTCAACACCATGAACTCCTCGTCCCACGTGCTGAACGGCACGGAACGCCTTGCTGTCATAAACTCACAGCTCAACCCGCTTCAACCGTTCTTCTTCGACTACCGCAAGGACGTCGGCACCCGTCAGGGCATGACCACCAAGGACGCCGTCGCCCCGGTTTCGCTGGACTGGCGGCCTATGGGGCAGACCGATTGCTTCAAGACAGGCGGCATGTATGGCCAGGTGCTCTGCATGAAGTCGTTCGGTTCGGAGCTCTCCGACAAGGCGCTTTCCGACATCGTGTCGCTTCCAATCCCGCTCAACGCCACCTGGTATGCGCAGCCCATGGACAAATCGAAGGCCATCAACTTCGCACGCCAGCGCTCGGCTTGGATCGACAAGGAGGTCATCGAGGAGCAGCGCTCGGCTGTGAACAAGGGATACGACTTCTCGATCCTGCCCTACGAGCTCCGACATTCCAAAGAGGAGACCGAGGATGTGCTGGACAACCTCCAGAACAAGAACCAGCGCCTCTACGTGTTCACGGGGCTCATCTACACCTATGCAGCCACCAAGGAGCAACTGGACAACCAGGCCATGCGCATCATATCCACGGCACGCCAGCACTCCATCGAGGTCGATCTTCTTCCGTTCCAGCAACCCCAGGGCTTGAACTCTGTCCTGCCGCTTGGCCACAACCACATGGACGTCTCGCGCATGTTCACCACAGCGCAGACGGCCATCCTCATGCCGTTCGCCACGCAGGAACTCAACGACGAGGGCGGCAACTACTACGGCCAGAACCAGTCCTCTTCCAACCTCGTTATATGTAATAGGAAGAAACTCGCCAGTCCGATGGGTTTTTGTTGCGGCCGCACGGGCTCAGGGAAATCTATGTTCATAAAACAGGAGATGACAGGCACAATCTTATCGAATCCTGAGGACGAGATCATCGTGTTCGACCGTGCAGGTGAGTACACGGAGATCGCACGCCGTTACGGCGGCAATGTGTTCGACTTCGCCGTCAACTCCGACACGTTCCTAAACCCGCTTGACATCACCTCTTCCCAGAGAATGTCACGTGTGGAGCAGGTCGCCTTCAAGGTGGATGCGATGCTCGCACAGGCCGGTGCATCTGCTTTCGAGGCCGGCGCGAACCTCTCGGAGATCGAACAGTCGATCATCCAGCGCTGCGTGGAAGAGGCGTTTGCACGGCTTGAGTCGAAGAGGCTTTCCGGCGAGCTTGATGTTCCATCCTCTCCCATCCTGCAAGACTTCTATGACATCTTGCTAGAACAGCCCGAGGCCGAGGCGCAGGCAATCGCATTGCGCTACGAGCGGTACGTAAAGGGCTCCATGAGTTTCTTCAACAAGCACACGAACGTGAGCTTCGACTCCCGCATCATCGACTTCAACTTGAAGGAGCTGCCCGACAACATGCTCACGTTCGCGCTCATCAACCTCTGCGAGGCTGTGCGCAACCGCATGTACTTCAATGCGTCGCGCAATGTGCGTACCTGGCTGTACGTCGAGGAGATGCAGTCCATGTTCGCCTACCCAACGGTACTGCGCTACTTCTCCCGTTTCGCCAACGAGGGTCGAAAGTTCGGCATGCTGCTCACGGGCATCACCCAAAATGCGACAGCGATGCTGGACAACGAGGCTGCACGCAACATCGTCACCAATGCCGACTTCCTGATGCTCTTGAAGCAATCGCCGCTTGACCGCAAGGAGTGGATTCGCCTGTTGAACCTCTCCGAGCAAGAGGAGGAATGCATAGACGAATCGACCGAAGCGGGCAACGGCCTGTTGATCGCAGGTGCCGCACGCGTGCCGATACGCGGCAAGTTTCCGAAGGACAACCCGCTTTATGAGCTCTTCAGCACCAACCCGAACGACAAGAAGGAGCTGGAGGAGCGAATCGCACGCTTCGGTGCGTAGGTGATTTCCGGCTTGGACACTAGGCTTTTGAGAGGAGGAAACAGGCAATGAGGGTTGACGACATGGTTCGCACCGGAACCGAGGCATCCGCTGCTTCGGCTGACATGGCCTCAAACAGGGTTACCGATGCGGTGAACTCCGGCATCGTGGACTCGGCGGACAAGTCGCACATGGCCATCAAGGACTCACTCCTGGGACCCGATCGCAACAGCACAGAGGCACAGCACGGCTACGGGTTCGGGAGCACGGACGGGTTCAGCCGTGAAGGAGCTGTCACGTTTGGCTCCGAGGCGCAGCGGCAGGCCGACAAGCTCGTTTCCTCAGGTAGCGTCGCCAAACACGCAGCGGACGCGCTCAAGCAGACCGGCGGGAAGATCGCAGCCGACGGGCTCGTGTCATCCAAGGCCGACGGACGCAAGCTCGTGTCGAAGGCCAACCTCAAGAAGGCGGCGAAAGGTGCTGTTGTGTCGGAGGCTCTGCGCGACTCCGAGTTCGATGGTGCAGACGAGTACTACTACAAGGCGAAGGGAGCCTGGAAGCTCGGGCGCAAGGGTGCTGATGTCGTTAAGAAGCACGCAGCGGCCCGAAAGGCGGGCAACGTGTCCTCAGGTGCCGGCAAGGCCACCAAGGTCATCGAGAAGAAGGCCACCAAGAAGACCGGGCAGGCGGCGCAACGCGCAGCGCAATCCGCCCGCAACCAGCGCATGGCCATGACCGCCGCGCAGGAGGCGAAGGCTGCTGGTGGGGCTGCCAAGGCACTTGCCGTGAAAGGCGGCGGGGCTGCGGTTGCCGCAAGCGGAGGCGGGCTGGGAGGTGCCCTTGCCGCCATCGGCAGCGCCTTTCTTCCGGTTGTAGGCACTGTGGCTCTTGTTCTGCTGCTGATCATCGTGATCCTCACTGCAATCGGAGGACAGAACAAAGATACGAATGTTGGCGCATTATCTGGTGATGAGGCCATCATCGCCCAAGCACTACTGGATCAAGGATTCAGCAAAGCTGCCGTTGCCGGTGTTCTCGGCAACATCGCCAACGAAGGCAATCCAGGTTCCGACGAGAACATGGACGGCATGTTCAATTATGCTTATGAGCGAGCATGCGGCATGTTCCAGTACACACATGCCTCGAACTCAACGCCACCCTACTATTCCCATGGTTGCGAATACTGCCATTACAAAAGATGGTGCTCTGACAACGGTTTGGATTGGGCAGATTTGCATAACCAGATGGATTGGACTTTCGGTGGTGCTGGTGAGAAATTCGGGCACAGTTGGAAGAACCAATGGCAGATGAGAAGAACCTACTATGTAGGATATTGGGGTGCAAAATACTCGTGGCTCAACTCCTCAACCCTTTGCAGCGCCGATGATTTCCCGAAACTCGACGATCCTGCCGTCGCCGCATACTGCTGGATGGCCGCTTACGAGGGACCTGCAACAGGCGCAACCGCGCATCTCGACCGACGTATCGAGTCGGCTCAGCACTATTATGATCTGCTCAACACCTCAGTCTCCGTTGGCGAAGGCGGTGGATTCACCGAAGTCGTCTCCAGAGCCCAAGCGCAAATGGGCAAACCTTATCAATGGGGAGCTGCTGGCCCAAATTCATACGATTGCTCGGGACTGGTCTCCTATGCGTTAACCGGTAGATACGAGCACACATGGGTTACGCAGTACATCTATTACGGCGGCAAGCCATTCAGGAAAATATCAGCCTCGGAAGCGGTTCCTGGTGATGTCGTTTGCAGCGAAGGACATACAGGCATATACATCGGCAACGGTCAGATGATCCATGCCCCTCATACAGGCGATGTGGTAAAAATCGGTCCTGTGCAATCGTCAATGAATTACTACCGCTTTGAAGGCTAGAAAGGAACAAAGTGGCTATGGATAAAGATGAAATCATAAAGAAGATCAAAGAAAACAAAACACCGGTATTCATTGTCAGCGTCATCCTGGTTGTTTTCATTGCTTTCTCTGCGGTTAGGTGCTCTGCTGTCCAGGAATCACGACAAGCAGAAAGCCAACCTCAGGCCACCGCTTCCACTGTCGTCGACGATGAGGCATCTGCCCTGAATGAGCTTAGCGATGAGCAAAAAGCCAAGCAGGACAAATATGATCAGGAAACGCAACGATTCATCGCCGTACTCAAAGCAAATCTTTGGGCTACTGAGGATAAGAGCAGCTTGATCTCGTTCACAGACAAGACATTTATCGAGCGCACCGATCAAGGAAAATCGGCGACAACCGCATATGTCATCGATGCATTGAAAGCCGATACATCTAAAACTGATGAAGAAACGGTCGACACCTATACTGCCGCTACTGAGTTGTCTGATGGAACGCATTTCATCACTCTTGAGAAGCATACGTATTCTGATCAGAATATCCAGTATTTCCTAATAAGCGATTGCTTTGCGAAGTCCAAAGCTCAGTACAGTCCTATCTCGCCATCGGACAGCATCACCGTTTCCGGCCTGAACCAAGAGGTTCTGCAACTGTTCGGAAACGACAAGGACAACATCGAGAGCACGGTTAAGAACTACTGTGCTCAATACCTGCCCACCTACACCGAGTTCGAATGGGCCCAGTACGCTACCATCAACTGGGAAGAAAACACGATCACCGTCACATTCAAAGAGAAAGACGGCAATCGTGAGATTCTTGCGCTTGAGTACAACAGGAACACAAAGACAATGGAATGCCATTCGATTTAAGGAGGGAGTGAGTTGATGGAAACAACGGTCTCAACGCATAGACATCTTCAAAAGAAGACAACGATATTCGGCATCGCACTGCTGGCAGCGCTTCTCCTCGTCTCGCTGGCTTTTCCGGAAACAGCTCAGGCAATGCCTTGGGACGATTGGGTAAACGATGTCGGCAACAACATCAGCCAATGGGTGAAAGGTTTCCTTGAGGGAATCGCCAACTTCTTTCTCAGCGCTGTAGCAGATGTCACAAACTACTTCAGTGCCAAAGAAGCACTTAACGCCTCTTTCGATTCTATTCTTACAAGAGGCAACGGTACCTCCAATGCCTACACAGTTATAGCCGGGTTAAAGACATCGGTGATAATCGTCGGACAATCGATTCTCGCTTTCGCACTTCTGATGCAATTGGTCAAAATTTCTCAACGAGTAGATGCAAACGGTACCATGCCGGTTGTCAAGGAGATTCTAATTCTTGCCGTGTTCTTCTTCATCGGAAGCTATCTCGTCAACCATTCTTTCGACATCTGCACGGCTGCATATGATGAGATCAACAAGCTTATCTCCGAGGTTACCAACAACAATAACCGACAAACAATAGGAGGCATCGTGCTTGGTGACACAACCAGCGTGGATGAAGGCGCAATGCTTGGCATTGTGATTGCCATAATGATTATGTGGTTGTTCAGCTTCCTTGGATCGATAATCGGTATAGCACTCATCATGGCCCGAGCGATCCAGCTCTATGTCATGGCAGCATGCAGCCCTATCCCCTTCTCTCTCCTGCTTTTCGATGAGACCAGGCAAATGGGAATCGGTTTCTGCAAAAGCTTTCTGTCCGTGTGTCTTGCCGGACTGATTCTTGCCGTCCTTATGATGATCTATCCAGCTTTAATAGGAGATGTCCTGCAAGCAGCAGCCTCTCCTGATGGTACCGGCAAATATACGTTGGACATTACCAACTATTGGAAAGCCTCTATACCAATAGTTGCATGTTCATTCATGTATCTATATGCGCTGCTGAAGTCCGGGGCTTGGGCTCGGGACATCTTGGGCGGTTAAGTTGATTGGGAGGTGATGAAGCCATGAGCGACTATTACGGAAAAGACAGGCAAGAAAAGGAACAGAAAACCGGTACCAGCGGTCAGGAGCCTTGGTGGAACAACGTCTCCCAGTACATGCCGAAACCGGTGCGGCCTGAGCCGGCTCCTGCCCCTGCTTCGCAGGGAGGGTACGACGACGAGGGCGGCGGGCTATCCCCTGTTGTGATCGTGGCTATCGTGTTTGCTGTGGTAGCCGTGCTCGTCGTGGGCGGGTGCGCTGCGGCATATGCATTCAGTCACCAAGCGCAAAACCAGAGCACGGAGATCACGCAGGCCGACGAGGATGCTGCCAAGAAGGCGTCCGACGTGTACCTCACAGTCTACGCAGATGGAGCCGATGCGGCAAACTGCTCTCCTGCCACCGTCAGCGTGCTGAAGGGCACGGAGGGCGACGAGGTTGTCCGCTCTGTGAATGTGAAGCCGGGCGAGAGGGCTGATCTCGGCATGTTGGATGCAGGTCAATACCGCATCCATGTCGATACGGTCCCGACCAACCCAGACGGCAGCACGTACCTCACCCCGCTGTTCGACATGCAGTTCGAGGTCGCTGGCGATGGCGAGGATATGGAGTTAACCTGCAACCTCGACCCTGCGACTTCAGGCGACGATGCATCCAATCAGGGACAGGCAGGCACGCAAGACAGCAATCAGCAGGCTGCCGATGCGGCGGCGGGTGCCAACACCGAGGGCGATGGCAATGCGGCAAGTGCTTCGCAGAGCCAGGGCGTTTCCGGCGGCTCTGGTTGGAACGCCTCGCAGTCTCAGGGACACCAGCACAACTGGGTTGCGCAGACCAAGACCGTGCACCATGACGCGGTTTACAGGACTGTGAACCACCCTGCGAAGAAAGAGCGCAGAACCATATGCAATACGTGCCACCAGGACGTGACAAACTGCTTCGCCGCTCATAGGAGTGCTTCCGGGCACACAAGCACCCACTACGAGTACAAGGTGACGCAGGACGCTTACACGGAGCGTGTGCTCATCTCGGCAGCATACGACGAAACGGTGACAACGGGCTACCGCTGCTCCGTTTGCGGTGCCACCAAATAGAGCGCACACGCAAAGAAGGCCCGGGAACATGGAGTTCTCGGGCCTTCTGGGTGTTGACGGGTTGTTTAAGTGGAACGATATCTTCACTCCAGCGGTTCAGCAACCATGGCAGATCAGGTGGTTCTCAAACAAAGGGGAGGTTCTCCCTTACCAGCCGCTGTTCAGCAACCATGTCAGATCAGGCAGGTCTCAAACTCGGGCAGGTTGTTCACCTCGTCCTTCATCGTTCAGCAACCATGTCAGATCAGGCAGGTCTCAAACCTGTGGGTGCAGATACCCCGTCTAAACAGGGACTATCTATTTCAAAGAACTGCAAAATCTGCCAGGTCTTCTTGTTTCAGCGACCCGCCCGATCATTTTTTCGACCAGACTCTCGGATCTCCGCAAGCGTCTATTCCCGCCCTGACGGCGGTATGGATCCATTATAGCAAATTCGCATTCAAATACGAATTTGGAGCTCTGACATCGGTACTTCTCAGCTGTTCAGTTGGAAACGAATACCAGGAACGCTGTTAGAATCATTGTAAACGAAAGCTTTGAAGAGAAAGGCAATGTGATGGCTCATCTCACTGATGCGGAGAAGGATAATGTCCTGAGGAACCCAGAGCATGCCGACCTTGAGCGAGTCACCGCAGCTTTGGCAGAGGCGAAGGAAGCGGCTGTTCGAGACCTAGCGGATATGCCGAGCGAGCTCGATATGCACCCAGAGCTCACCGAAGAGGACGACAGGCCATGGAAGCTCGATGCAGAGATGGACAGGCTCATGAAGCTCGATGCAGAGGCATTCTGGGAAAACGCCCATGAGCTGCCGTTCGACATCGGCCACTCCGGGGACGGCAATAGGTAACGGAGGATCATCACAATGACAGGCAAAACGATGATGCCCGACAACTTCGACGAGTACTTCGAGAAATGGCTTGCGAGGAAAATCACCCAGAAAGAGATCGCCAACGAGCTCAAGGTATCCCAATCGGTGGTGTCGAACTGGATCATCCAGTTCAGAAAGGACACCGGCAAAGACAGGGATTACATCAAGACAGACGCATTCAAAGATGCACTCAAGGCCTATGAGAACGATGAGCTGTCGACTAGACAGGCCGGCAGGATGCTCGGAATCACGCATACGGGGTTCCGAAAACTTGTCATGAAGGCTCAAGAGCAACAGAAAGACTCAGAGGAACAAAAGAACTCTGCCGCGAAAGAAGATGCTCCCAAGAAGGAATACGGAATCGACCAGTTGATGGCAGACCTCTCCGCCGAGACACCGGAAACCGGCGAGGACGGCCCTGGAGGCAGGTAGCCCTTCGTGTGGCTCCCTAGGATGAGGTGATTTTCGTTGGACGACAAGGCGAAAAAGGCAATACGTGAGAACCTGGCTTTGACCGCCAAGGCAATTTACCACTACGAGATGATGCTGCTGACCCCCGACGATGAGCGGTTGACGTATTTGACCGACAACCTGCAAGTGTCGTTCAAGAGCGGGCAAAAGGTGGGGCATCTGATCGAGTACGGCAACCGCTGCTCCCAATACAACAACTACATCAAGGAAATGTCACTTTGCTTGGACAACAAGACCCACCACGGCGAAGCATTGAAGATGAGCAACACACCGACCATCTACCTGAAGATGGGGTTCAAGCAACTGCCCCTTCTCTACTCTCAGAAGCACCTCAGGAACTCTATGAAGAGCAAAAGCCGCTTCAAGAGCAAAGGACGATCCGGGCAATAGGTGATAAGCCAAACAAAAAACCCCGCCTGATGTGGCGGGGTTTACCAAATAAGAACCTGTAGTTAGGAGTAACTACGAGTTGTTAACTAGCAGTATAGCACTGTGTGACTATACTGCAATACCAAAGTAAACGGATCAGTCATAGTTGTTAAGATGAAATCTGCTGATTCGATGATTGATCGATACGCTCGCTTTGCTCACTGATACGGCGGACATTCAAAATAGCCCGCCGTGATGCAATCAGACGGTTAAAAAAAAGAAAGGAATGATTCGATGATACTGGTGCTTGCGGAGAAACCGTCGGCAATGAGGAACTTCGCCAAGGCGCTCGGTGGCGATGAGGGAATCTACAACGGGGAAAGCTACAGGCTTTGCGCTTTGCGTGGCCATACCCGTGGTCTGAAGTTCCCGGAACAACAAGTGCCGAAAGAAAAGCAAGATGAAATGAAAGCTTGGAGCCTCGACCGGCTTCCTTGGGACTTGTCCGAGTTTGCTTGGAGAAAAGGTACTTTGCCTGGATGCAAAGAGGTTCTTGAAAATCTGAAGGAGAGCCTTGATGGCATAGATGAGGTGGCAATCGCCACCGATGACGATCCGTCCGGTGAAGGCGAGGTTCTTGCCTGGGAAGCTTTGGAGTTCTGCCGTTGGCATGGAAAGACGACTCGCATGTACTTTCCCGACGAGGCACCGGCTTCTGTTCAGAAGGCATTCAAGAACCGAGTCGCAATCGAGTCCATGGAAAAGGACGGCGACTATGTGAAAGGGCATCTGCGTGAACGCTGGGACTTTGCCTCAATGCAGTTCGTGCGTGCGGCCACGGTCATTGCCCGCGAGAAGGGATACCGGACGGTTGTCCGCCAAGGCAGGCTCAAGAGCGTCATGGTCCAGCTTGTGGGAAAGCAGCTTGAGGCTTACAACAGCTACAAGCGAAAGCCTTTTTACGAGGCACGGTTCAAAGATGCGAACAACAACACGTTCGCCCGCAAGGTAGACGATCCTGCGGACATCCGCTTCGAGAAGAAGGAGGATGTGGATCTGTCTGCCTTGCATGCATCTGCCGTCGTGGAGGACTCAAGGGTTGCAAAGCATACGGCACCGGGCAAGCTCTTGGACTTGGCGGGACTGTCGGCGATTTTGGCAAAACAGGGATTCAAACCGGAATCGGTGTTGGCGACTTATCAGAAAATGTACGAGGCCCAGGTAGTCTCCTACCCCCGTACCGAAGACAAGGAGATCACGCCCGAGCAGTTCAGCGAGCTGTTGCCGTTGGCACCGAAGATCGCCAAAGCGATCGGGGTCGATGCGGGATTGCTCACGCATACGCAGCCTAGAAAGACCCATGTGAAGGAAGGCGGCGCACACGGAGCCAATCGCCCAGGCATCAATGTGCCCTCTTCGCTTGAAGAGCTCAAGAAGTACGGCAAGGAGGCCATGGCCATCTACGAGATCCTTGCACGCAACTACCTTGCCATGCTCTGCGAGGATTACGAGTACGAGCTTGTAAAGGGGCATGTTGCCGATTTCCCGGAATACATTGGGGAAACGAGGGTACCGATTTCAGGGAAGAGCGGGTTCAAGGCCGTGTTCGACTCGGCGGCTCAGGAATCCGATGAGGAGGAATCGGAATGCAAGGACTTCGGTCCCGAAGCAGAGCCTTATGTGCATGAGGGAGCCAACCAGAGACCGCAGAAACCTACCATGAAGTGGCTCAACAAGAAGCTTGAGAAGTACAACGTGGGCACAGGTGCCACAAGGACCTCTACCCTTGCCGAAATATCGAAAGCTGGGCAGGACGCTTCCCTTCTGTCCGAATCGAAGGGCGTTTTGAAGCTAACGAAGTGCGGCGAGGTGAGCTACGCTTTGCAAGAGGGCTGCCGGATAGCAGACCCTCTTGTGACCGAAGAGCTCTTCAAGACGATGGACGCTGCGGGCAAGTTCGAAACGGACCCCGAATCGGTATTGTCGCAGGTGGCGGACATGGTGCAGCATGACATGCAGGCAATGCAGGGCAATGCGCACAAGCTCGATTCGATGGATCTAGGCGGTGCTGCAAAGAAGCCAGTGGTCGGCAAGTGTCCCCGATGCGGGCTCGATGTGCATCTCAACCCCAAGACGGTGCGATGCTCCTCGATCAAGTACGGCAAGGATGAGAAGGGGAACTGGATAGTAAAAGACGCAGGATGCGGATTCCTGTTCTATCGCTCAATTGCTCATAAAACGCTTACCGAATCTCAGATCAAGAAACTGCTTGAGGATGGGATAACCGGTACCATCAACGGGTTCAAGAAGACTGGCGGCGGCACGTTCAGTGCCAAGGTCACGCTTGACAAGCAGGAACCGAGCCTCGGTTTCAGCTTCGATGGGGTCACCAGCCGCAAAGGAAGTGCCAAGCGCAAGCGATGAGCTGCAAATTCGCATTCTGCGCAAAGAAAGCCCGCAAGCGTTGCGCTTGCGGGCTACTCAATACTCACGGCAACTTCCAAATTCGCATGGATACGGGCTACCGCTTATTCGCTTGTGATATGTGCTTTGCCAAGAACGACACTGCGAGTGTTCGATAAGTTGGCAGATTGGGCGGTTCTCAAACCAGAAGAGCGGCAGGAACCGGTATCGCCCTGGTTCAGTAACTATGGCAGATCAAGTGGTTCTCAAACTCGGTTAGCCCAATCCCCTAACTATCTCGGTTCAGCAACCTTGGCAGACCAGGCGGCTCTTAAACAATCACGAGCTGCTTAAACTTGACACCTCGTTCAGCAACCATGGCAGATCAGGCGGTTCTCAAACAACGCTAAAAGTGTCTGACTGAAGTTTGGGTTCAGTAACCATGGCAGACCAGGCGGTTCTCAAACTTGCTGTCCAGGGTTGAAGCGATCGCGCCGTTCAGCAACCGTGGCAGAATATGCCGTTTGATCTGGGCATTCCTATTTCAAAGAACTGCAAAATCTGCCAGGTCTTCTTGTTTCTGCGACCCGCCCGGTCGTTTTTTCGATCGGGCTCTCGGATCTCCGCAAGCGTCTATTCCCGCCCTGACGGCGGTATGGATCTATTATAGCAAATCCGCATTCGATTGCGGATTTGCAATCCATATCCCTCGGACTTGCCGTTGCGCCTGTTTTGCCGTAGTAGTTGGAAACAAATACCAGAAATGCTGGTAGTATACCGGTATAAGGTAAATCAGGAGGTACGGTATGGCTGGCAAAACATCTGATCGGGTTGCCGATCAGCGTAAGGAAATCGTGGATCATGTCATTGAGGAGATGGGCAAAGGTGGGTTCAGCTGGCTCAAGCCTTGGGCCGACTCCGCCTCTCCGCACAACCCCGTAACCGGTAGCACCTACCATGGACGCAACAGGATGCACCTCGCCGTCATGGCTATCATAAAGGGTTACAACGACCCTCGCTGGGTAACTTTCAACCAAGCCAAGAAGGTCGGGTGGAAGCTCCAGAAAGGTGCCAAGTCGTGCATCGTTGAGAAATGGAAGATGTACCCGGTCAAGGATTCCAGCAAGGAGAAGGATAAGTCCTCTCCCGCTTCCGACGATACACAGAACTTGCGGATGATTCCCCGATGTGTTGGCTACTGGAGCGTTTTCAATGCGAGCCAGTTCGACGGCGTTCCTCCCTTGCCGCAGCTCAACCGAAACGATGACATTGAGATAGGCAGGCTGGCGGACGATGTGAAGGACTCTTCGAGATGCCCAGTGCAGGAAGCGCCTGGAAACGAGGCGTATTACGTTCCGGCAAAGGACATGATCGCCGTTCCGCCCCGGGATTCTTTCGCCAGCAACGAGGCATTTTTGGTCACGCTGCTACACGAGATGGGGCACTCTACAGGGCATCCGAATGCGTTGGGACGCGATCTGAGCGGCACGTTCGGCTCAAAGAGCTACGCCTTCGAGGAGCTGATCGCTGAGTTCTCCAGCATGTTCAGCGCATCGGACCTCGGCCTTTCCGGAGACCTCGACCCGAGGAGCATTTCGTCTTCGACAAAGGGGTTATCGCAATCAAGGAGAAAGCAGCTCTCGCCACCTATGCTGCCAACGACCTTTCGGAAGAAGACATTCAGAATATCGCCGAGGAGCACAACGCAACCACCGATGCCGTCATCGCAAGCATCGACGACGAGGTTGTGCGGATAGGTGGCTATGATTGGATTTTCGACGGCAAGCCCGCCATCGCCGCCGTCAATGCTGTTCTTCGCGAGCGGTTCCTGAACTTCATTGAGAAGGAGATTATGGAATCGGAAACCGGTATGTACTTCATTGAGAACGACGCTTGGCTGCAAGGCGACGGCTTCTCCCCTGCCGAGGTACGTGCCATGGCAGACGAGCTTGCCGCCGATGAGCGAACCGAGCTTGTTATGGTGGTCGGCGAGGACCCGTTCATCACCTTCTATCCCGATTTTGCCGAGTACCTGCAAGCAGAGCGAGAATCGCTGGCAGGCGTTTCAATCAGCAAGGACAACCTGATGAACGATCGCAACATGGCAGATTGCAGGAACAATAAGCTCGATTCGCTGATCCATGCAGCCGAGGTCAAGGGGATTGGAAACGCATTCGACTCTGCTTTGGGGACCGGTGCCGTGTTCGCAGCAAAGGTTTCCGAAGCAGGAACGGATGCGCCAGCGAGTTACGGTCTGCTGTCCAATGTCCGGGGAATGCGTTTGAGCGATTTCCTTGAGCAGAGCACCGACTGCTCGTCCGGTGTGGACACTCTCCTGCTCACGACCGATCAGGGTAAGGCCGTGTCGGTTGTGGAGGAATGCCATGGAGCAATCCGGGCAGACGGCACGGAGAAGGTCACAGAAATCGAGTTTCGGCAGCTTAAGCCGTTCGTGGCTTATAAGACGGCGCAGCTGCTCCAGAACGGCGGGCTTGATGCCGCCGAGCTTGATTCGCTGGCTGCCAATATCTTCATGGACATGGACTGGTTGCAGATGTGCACCGACCTGGCCGAGCAGATGGCCTGGGAATGCTCGACGGAGCGCTCTGAGCTTGCGGAGATGCTTTGGAACGGCGATCCGAAACAAGGCATCGCCGCCCTTGCAGATATTGCGGTTGATGACGATGACTGCATCAAGCAGGAATGGATGGGTTACAAACCGGGTACGCCACGGTTCGAGATATGGAAGGACTTCGAAACGAACTTCAGTAAGGACGGCGTTTCGCTCTGCGAACTTTCGGGGTTCGATGACTAC
>OLPY01001332.1_pt1 | contig 17574 bp, 16 predicted proteins | sample 1672481 | NCBI WGS metagenome assembly OLPY01 (sample SAMEA3136691, study PRJEB25190) | human gut metagenome | biome: human gut; feature: human-associated habitat; material: faeces | place: Austria | collected 2013 | reverse complement strand
GCTTGTATAATATATCATGCCCGTCCAGAATTGTCAATATTGTTTTTATTATTTACACAATTTACACAATTTTAGTTACCACATTTCGCTTTACTTGTTCATATTTGCAGTTTGAATTACATTTCCCCCAAATTAATACCTAAAATTGCAATTAAAGTATCTTATTTTGCGAGAAGAGTTTCCATTAAACGCAGTTTGACACGTAGCATTTCACTAAAATACTACGTGTCAAAGCTTTAAAATTTCACCGCTAATTGCATAATCGGATTATAATCATATATCATTTTTATTATATCATTGTTCTGAATCAGCTCATAGGCTTCTTTTCCAATGCTTGTCATATAGAGCATTGTGATAATAATAAATGCCACCCATACAATGATAAGTGCACAGCCAAGTCCAACAACTCCGCCTGCAAGCCGGTTAATGAATCCCAGCACAGGTAATTCTGCCACAATATCAAGTGCAAATACAATTGCACGCAATATAATGGTCACAATCAAAAATGTTCCCAGGAATGCAATAATATGAATAATTAGTTTTGACAGGAATTCTCCTACATACTGTGCAAATGTCTGTACTCCCAGTTGTGAATAAATTTCACTGTTATTATTGGTAGACAACTGTGTCTTAAATACTGCTGGAAGATCTGCTTTTTCTATAGCTGCTACCTGAAGATCTCTTGGAATATCCGCCCCCTCAATTGCATTTTTGACTTCTTCGCTGACTTCGTCATTATTTACACCGTCTAAAATACTGCTGGAAATTCCATACTGTGCCAGTTGCTCTCCTGTAATCTTTCCATTTACAATATCATCTACCGACACACCGTAAGATTGCAATTCTTCTTCACTAATCCCTGCTGCCTTCAATGCTTTTCGTACACTTTCTGCTGAAATTCCCGTTGAACCACTGTCATCACTGCCTCCGGTCAACTGGGAGGCTGCCGCTTTTGCCATCGTGTTCGTCACCTGACTTTTAATCATGTCATCAATCGGCGTATGCTTTTCTATTGCCGATGAAACATAAGGTGATGCTGCAACTACAATGACAATTGTTAAAATCGTAGTTGCAAGTGACACAGCGATACGAATCGCTCCCCGGTAGATTCCAATCAAAAATCCCAGTAGAAATACTCCTGCTACTGCTATCGTTAACCAATTCCACTCCATACCTTCTCCTTATTTTACAAGACGGACATTCTCCATGCCGTTTGCATTTATCACAATGTATTTATTAACTCCCATAGTTGGAAAAATTTCACGAATATTCGTTTCTATCTCTCCTTCAAATTTCTGTATTCCGCTTTTCAGGAAAATACTGCAGTTATTTCCATCATACATAATCACCTGGCCGCCGCTTAATTTTACATTTCCATAATCCCCGGTAAAATCTTTTGACAATGTCTGCTTTCCCGACGTATTGTAAAGCCGGAGTTCATAACCGCCTTTTCCTTCATTTTTCAAGACGAGACCAATATATTTGTTATCATGAAATACGCTTTTTATCTCTTTGTCTATCTTAATCTGACTAGTCTCTTTCGGAACACTTTCGCCTTGATATATTGTCAGCATATTATCTCCGACTACTGCTGAAATCTTCTGGTTCATAAAAAATCCTTCTGCCATCAGTGTTCCTTTATATTCTTCCTGTGTAACCTGATGATCCGTCTCCTGTTCCCCTGCACTGCCAAAATTATAGTAAACTACCCTTGATGTCACACTGCCGTCCTGCGTATACAAATATGTGACCTGCATCACTTCTGCATCTGATGAAATAGCAACATCCATCGGGTATCCTGTTCCGGTCAGCGATGTCTTATGCTCCACCAGGATATTTCCTGCAGTATCATAACAGACGATTTTGGGTGATGAACTGTCTTTCAACACCGCACACACAATTCCCTGACTGGATACTGTCGCTTTTTCTATCGGAAGCGTTGTATGGATCTCGCCCTTTACACCGTCTTTTTGAAAAATGACAACGTCATTACCGCCTTTGTCAAAAATAATTGCACAATCATCTCCTGCTACAACAGTCGGAGTCTTAATCTGATAAGCCTGGTTCCATTTCTCTTCCCCCTGCTGACTCAAATATGCCATTCCATCTCTACTGTAACGAAGCACACCTTCTGAAAATTCCTTGTAATTGCTGTCCGTACTTCCTGCCTCCGGATAAGTGTTCGCCACCCGCACATTCGTATACGTCTGTAAATGTATAAATAAATAGATTCCTACAGAAGCTGCCATAATCAATATGACTACTATCAGAATTCTTATTCTGATTTTCTTTTTATGCGCCTTCACCTGTTCCTCCAGTTGCGCCATCTGTGTTTCTTCATCTTCTGTATTGTCCATGATCCGCCTGACCAGTTTGTCCACATCTTCTGAGTCCCGCACCACCCGCAGATCTTTATTCTTTCGATTCAATATTCAGATTCCCTTCATATTTATTATTTCTCCCTATTGTACCACACTCCGAGCTATGGTAACAATAGCTTTTGCCCGATGAAAATCAGGTTCCCGTCTGACAGTCCGTTCATTTTACAAATTGCCTCTACATGGCCGGTATCTCCATATGTCTTCTTACTGATGCTTGCCAATGTATCTCCTTTTTTCACAGTATAATAGTCCGACTGACTGAGTTGTTCCTGTACGGTCGACACTTCCGGAACCGTTCCTTCTGATTTTGCGTCGTTTGATTTTTTTGTATCACTGGAAGCTTTTACGGAACCGCTGGCTGCAACCGTCTCACTATTCTGATTTCCCTTTGTTTCCTCTTGATTTTGCCCTTCAGACTGCGCATTAATTTGATTTTCATTTTCTCCATTCACACGCTGGTCGTTCACCTGAGCATTATCATCCACCTTTGCCTCTGTTCCTTTCGCACTTGCGAGCTGCTCAAGTGACTGCTGTACAGATTCCATGCGTTCAAAATTATTCATCATTGAGACACCTATTGCCAGTACCACCACCACAAGAAGCGCACTGGTCGCATATAATAATTTTGAACTCTGACTCTGCTCCTTAATCTCCATTCTCTGCCTCACCGCACTACGAAAATCCTTTGTAGCTCGATCCTCAACCATTTCACTGGGTGTCACGCCATTCTGCCTGCGTGTGTTAATCATGTAATTCTGCATTTGTGGATTTTTTTCATAATAAATGTAATGACCGCCGATCTGCATCAGCTCATTATATTTATAAGCAAAATACATCTCGTCACTTGACGAAGCATCTTTCCATATAAAAATCGTATTTTCCTGATCATACATTTTCCGGTGCAGCTCCTGCGCTCCCCGATTCATGCTCATTGGATGTCCTGTCTCCAAAAGACACCAGCCAATTAATTTCTGATCTTTGAAATACTCTTTTTGTTCCTTCTCTATTTTTTCCCAAATTTCTTCGGAAATCTTTAAATTTGTTCCTTCAACTTCTACATCTTCTGCCCGGATTGCTCCTGATATATACACAACCACCTTGTCCTCACATTTTGTGATCTCCCCGGTCAATGCCGCTGCTACAGGTTTCTCCATTGCTTTTTCCTGCAATTGCCCAAGAAATGTGTCTACATAATCCTCCACATAAATCTTTGGCTCATCACAGACATTTCCAATCTGTCTTACATTTTTCGGAAGCTGCCGTTCCATATACTCTCACCTCATTAAACATATTTGCCTCTATGGCGGTGTTAATGATAACACAGAAAATATGCATAATTTATCAATCGGTGAGACCTGTCCCGGAAACTTTACGGCATCACGCCCCTACTTTCGACGTCCTGTCTCCAGAAGACTGCAATACTTGTCAGTAAGGGTCGTAACCCAGCCTTCTCTCGTTCTCGGAAATGTCCGAAATGTCACCGGCCACATGTGTGTCCGGATAATATCTACTTCAATCTGATTTAATGGGAAATATTTCTTCGCATTTCGGTATGCTTTTTCCGGATGCTTCAGACCATGAAACCGCTCCCCCGTCTGGGCAGCATGCGTGTGCCAGTCATAAAGGAACAAATCATGGATCATACCTGCCCGCGCCGCAGATCTCGCATCCAGATGAAACATTTTACAGAGACAGTAATTGCAATAAGCCACCCTGAGACAATGTTTATAGCAGTTTGTTTTCCCATGCTGCGGATATTTTTTCATTTCCAGCACGACCGGATGCTCCGCCAGATCCTGTATTGAATTGTAAAATTCTCGTTTAGCGGCGTATTTATTTTTTGACATAACTGATAACTCCCCACTTTGAATTGCAAAAAGGCATGTCTCACCAAAGACATGCCCTCATATTCATAGTTCTATATAAGCTCCACTAATCTTACTCGCCAAATACAGCTTTGTAATCAGCCTGGAATTTTGCGATTCCCTGATCTGTTAATGGATGATGTGTCATCTGCTCGATTACCTTGTAAGGTACTGTAGCAATATCTGCTCCGGCAAGCGCACACTCTGTAACGTGCATTGGGTTACGTACACTTGCTGCGATGATTTCTGTCTCAATACCTGCAACCGCGAACATCTCTGCGATCTCTGCAATAAGATCTGTTCCTCTTGTAGAGATATCATCCAGACGTCCTAAGAATGGTGATACATATGTAGCACCTGCTCTTGCAGCAAGAAGTGCCTGATTAGCAGAAAATACAAGTGTAACATTGGTCTTGATTCCCTCAGCTGTAAGAACTTTAACTGCCTTAAGTCCCTCTACTGTCATCGGAATCTTAACTACCATGTTCGGATGAATCTTTGCGATTGCTCTTCCTTCCTCGATCATTCCCTCAGCATCAACAGTTGTAGCTTTAACCTCACCGCTGATTGGTCCATCAACGATAGATGCAATCTCTGCAATAACTTCTTCAAATACTCTTCCCTCTTTTGCGATCAGGGATGGATTTGTTGTTACTCCGCAGATAACTCCCATGTCGTTTGCCTTTTTGATGTCCTCTACCTTAGCTGTGTCGATGAAAAATTTCATTTTTTCTGTTCCTCCTTTAATCTATGAACTCATTGTTCATTCTTACTGCCCACCTAAGCAAATTATAGACCAGTTGCCTGCATATATCAAGATATATTTTGTCAAGCAGTAAAACTGCACAAATCAATTGGGGACAGGTGTGAGAGAAGAAAAAAGGCGAAAATACGCGGTAGTTGAAAAAATTGGGGACGGGGTTTTTTTAGAAAAACCCCGTCCCCAATTTTCTTTTTTAGCACTTTTCACAATTGTGTGCGTCCTTCTAATGCACGCAATAATGTTACTTCATCAATATACTCCAGATCTCCGCCTACCGGCACGCCGCTGGCAATGCGGCTGACTTTGACTCCGGTGGGTTTTATCAGCTTGCTGATATACATCGCGGTCGTCTCGCCTTCCAGGCTTGAATTTGTCGCAATGATGACTTCTTCTACATCGCCTTCCAGGCGCCGGATCAGTTCTTTCAGCTTGATGTCTCCCGGACCGATGCCAAGCATCGGGGAGATTGCGCCGTGAAGTACATGGTAGACGCCATTGTATTTTCCTGTCTTTTCGTAAGCTGCCAGGTCTCTTGTATTCTCTACAACCATAATTGTCTTATGATCGCGATTTAAATTACTACAGATTGGGCAGAGTTCCTGATCCGTCAGGGTGCAGCATTCTTTGCAGTAACGTACATTTTCTCTTGCCTCGACCATAGTGTCTGCCAGACGTTTCACTTCTTCTTTCGGCATATGTATCAGATGAAATGCCAGTCTGGATGCTGACTTTGCACCAATGCCCGGCAATCTGGACAGCTCGTCAATCAATTTGCTGATCTGGTTACTATAGTAATCCATTCATGCCTCCTGTGAATTTGGACATACTTGCTGCAGATGCTTCATCTACTTTGTCAAGTGCCTCGTTCACTGCTGCCACAAGGAGATCTTCTAACATTTCTACATCATCTGGATCTACAACTTCTTCATCCAGTTTTACTTTTACAAGTTTTTTAGATCCTGATACTGTGACTTCTACAGCTCCGCCGCCGGCAGTTGCTGTAAATTCTTTTGTCTCCATTTCTTTTGCCTGCTCTTCCATCTGACGCTGCATCTTTTGAGCCTGCTTCATTAAGTTTGCCATGTTCCCCGGCATTCCGCCTCCTGGAAATCCACCTCTTTTTGCCATAATTAATCATCCTCCACTACAATATCCATATTGATTAGTTTTTCTATATCTACAAAACTGTCCTCAAATCTCCGTCCTTCTTCTACCTGACGGACATCGATGTCCAGTTTTTTTCCGATTTTACTCTCGATCAGATTTCTGATTTCTTCTTTATGTTCTTCTGTTCCTACTACCCCGGCTCCTACTGCATCCGGCAATACAATCAGAAGTCTGTTTCCTTCTCCTGCACTTAGTCTTGCCTGCTTCAGATAATTCCGCAGCATTGGCGATGCATCCGATGTGAGTTTACGGAAATCTTTTGCCACTTGTTTTACATCTTCATTCAGAGCTTCCGGAAGTTCCGGTTTTTTCTTCGGTTCCTGTTCTGCTCCTTCCGGTCCATTTACATAGACAATACGTTCTCTCGCTGCATTTTCCATAAAATCACCGTTTTCCAGTTTTTCTTCAATCGCCCGCAGACGGTCAAGCAATGTGTCTGGATTTGTCTCCATTGCCGGACGGCACAATTTAATCAGTGCTACCTCCAGCATGACCCTCTTCTGGGTTGAATATTTTAACTGACTGGTCAGATCTGAAAATACGCGGATATACCGGATCAATGCATCATCCTCGATCATCTGTGCCTCTTCTTTCAGCCGTGCCAGATTCTCGCTGGATACATCTAACACATCTTCCATATCATCAGAGCTTCTCACTAGCAGAAGGTTCCTGAGATACCACGTAAAATCTGCTGACAGCTGCGACAGTTCTCTTCCCTGCATGACCAGCTCATCTACGATTTCAATGACACTGTGTACATCTCTATCCAGAATCTTACGAAGCAGCCGGCTGAATACTTCTGTGTCCACCGCCCCCAGTACTTCCAGCACATGGTCGTATGTCAGCTTCTGTCCGATGTAAAATGCAGCACACTGATCCAAGAGACTTAATGCATCACGCATGGAACCGTCTCCCATACGTGCAATATATCGGACTGCCTTTTCTTCTACATCCCATCCTTCTTTATTAATCAATTCCTGCAATCTTGCTGAAATAGTCTCGATGGAAATGCGTTTAAAATCATATCTCTGACACCGGCTTAAAATCGTGACTGGAATCTTATGCGCCTCTGTAGTCGCCAGTATAAATATGACATACTCCGGCGGCTCTTCCAGCGTCTTCAACAGTGCATTAAAGGCCCCGATAGACAGCATATGCACCTCATCAATGATATACACTTTATAACGTCCTTCTGTTGGACGGTAGGCGACCTCTTCCCGGATTTCACGAATGTTATCGACACCATTGTTGGAAGCCGCATCGATTTCAATCACATTCATGGAATTGCCTGCGGCAATCGCCTTACAAACTGCACACTCTCCACACGGGCTTCCGTCTACCGGGTGTTCACAGTTAACTGCTTTTGCAAATATCTTGGCAACCGTTGTTTTTCCGGTTCCCCTTGTTCCACAGAACAGGTATGCGTGTCCGATACGATCTGCTTCAATCTGATTCTTAAGCGTCCGCACAATTGCATCCTGTCCCTTTACATCTTCAAATTCATTTGGCCGGAATTTCCGGTATAAAGCCATATATGACATGGTTATTATTCATCTCCAAAACTAATTCCGGTGATCTTTGCCTGTCTAATGATCTCAGACTTCGGATCAACATATTTTAACTTTCCTGCTACTTCACTAAGCGGAACACGAACAATCTTATCATTCTTTACGGACATCATACAACCATAATTTTCATCTAAGATCGCGCGGGCAGCTTCTGCGCCGAGTCTTGTTGACAATACACGGTCAAATGGACACGGGGATCCACCTCTTTGTGTGTGTCCGGGAATTGCGATACGCACTTCCTGCTGAGTTCTCTTCTGAACTTTTTCTGCCATCTCATAAGCTACAGAAGGATATTTCTTCTTTGCCTGTTTGTCCTTTAATTCTTTCTTGGAAAGCTTCGCGTCTTCCTTGGAAATAGCTCCTTCTGCCACTGCGATAATGGTAAACTTTTTACCTGATTTGGCACGCTTGTCTATTGCCTCTGCAATCACATCCATGTCATAAGGAATCTCCGGAAGCAGAATAATGTCGGCACCGCCTGCAATTCCTGCGTGCAGCGTTACCCAGCCGACTTTATGTCCCATGATCTCAATAATAAATACACGGTTGTGGGAAGTTGCTGTTGTATGGATACGATCGATCGTATCTGTTGCGACTTCAACCGCACTGTGGAATCCAAATGTCATATCTGTTCCCCACAGATCGTTGTCGATCGTCTTCGGAAGCGTCACAACATTTAAGCCTTCCTCACGCAGAAGGTTTGCTGTCTTATGAGTTCCATTTCCACCAAGGATCACAAGACAATCCAGACTTAACTTGTGATAAGTGTGCTTCATAGCTTCTACTTTGTCCAGCCCATTTTCATCCGGTACACGCATTAGTTTGAACGGCTGTCTTGAAGTTCCAAGGATTGTTCCTCCGACTGTTAAAATTCCTGAGAAATCTTCAGCTTTAAGCATTCTGAAGTTCGAGTAGATCAAACCTTTATATCCCTCTTCAAATCCATAAATCTCCACGTCTTTACGTGCCTGAAACAGTCCTTTCACCACGCCGCGCATTGCTGCATTCAGTGCCTGACAGTCTCCACCACTTGTCAACATTCCAATTCTAAGCATCTGTTTTTCCTCCTGCATCTCGTGTCATTATCTTAAAGTCATCTAATAATTCCTGTCTATGGAATCATATCTGCTCACAGCAGCAGTTGCTGTAACCAGTATCAAACAGCTTTGCTATCTATTATTTCGTCAGTACTTCTACACTCTTTTCTTTTACAAGTACCATGTACTCTACCTGGGCTGACAATCCGTCATCATCTGTATATACGGTCCAGCCGTTATCCTCATCTACATAGAACTCCGGTGTTCCCTCGTTGATCATCGGCTCGATTGTGAACATCATACCAGGAACAAGCACCATTTCACTGCCTTTTGGTGTTACATAACTTACAAATGGCTCTTCGTGGAATTCAAGACCAATTCCATGTCCTCCAATTTCCTCTACAACAGAATATCCATTTTTCTTTGCATGCGTGTTGATCGCGTATGCAATATCTCCCAGATGCCCCCATGGCTTTGCTGCCTTTAGGCCACGCTCTACACACTCCTGTGTTACACGCACGATCCGTTCTGCTCTTTCGGACACATTTCCAATCTTGAACATACGAGAAGCATCTGAATAATATCCATTTAAAATGGTTGATACGTCTACATTGATAATATCCCCTTCTACAAGGATTTCATTCTCACTTGGAATTCCGTGGCATACAACATTATTGATCGATGTGCACACACTCTTTGGAAATCCTTCATATCCAAGCGGTGCCGGAATTCCTCCGTGTTCTGTCGTGAAATCATATACAAGCTTATCGATCTGCGCTGTGCTCATACCAGCTTTGATATGTGCAGCCACATGATCCAGTACTGCTGTGTTGAGGTCAGCGCTCTTTCTGATTTCGGCAATCTGCTCCGGTGTCTTAAGAAGTGACCGGTCCGGAACAATCTGTCCTTTTTCTGCAAGCGCCCAAAGTTTTACGTCTAACCTATCCATAATTAACGTCCATCTCCTTCAAAACAAGTGCGGAGTACGCACCCATGTTTACAACTATCTCTCCATCTTCTACTATATACTCTTCGTACTCAGTTGTGTAGCCCTCATGATAAGAATACATCAGCCTTCTCATACGTCCACGCATCGGGATTTCTGCCTGCCATACAGGAACCGTTACTTCCTCCAGAGCATCACTGTTATTAATGATTACAACAATCCGCTGGTTCTGATCTGTTCTTGCATAAGCCAATACATTTTCCCGCCACTCAAGCATCTGAACAGAACCTTCCCTGAACACCGGGTATCGCTTGTGGATCCGGATCATTTCTCTGTGAAATGCAATCAGCTCCTGATCCTCATGCCCCCACGGATACGTACGTCGGTTGTCTGGATCCGTGAATCCGCACACGCCGGCCTCGTCGCCATAATAAACAGTTGGTGCGCCCGGCCACGTCATCTGCATAACGACCGCCTCACGCATAACTGCCACATTGACATTTTCATTGGCTGCTTCTGCCCCCAGTTCCTGCACACGGCCGACTCTGTGATTCGTTCTCGTCAGGAATCTGGAATGGTCATGATTCGACAATTCATTCATGGAAACCTGCAGGGACGGCGTCATCATATTGCTCATGTGATGACATATCGCATTTACAAATGCGTCGGCGTTGCCTCTTAAGTCTTCTCTTGCCTCGTCACTGTGCTTCTCCATCCCAGTCAAAAACCAGGTGACCGGCTCCATAAATGCGTCGTAGTTCATGATGGTATCCCACTCATCACCTTCCAGCCACTCGCTTGGATCTCCGTAATGCTCCGCCAGGATCAGTGCTTCCGGATTTGCTTCTTTTACAACTTTACGGAACTTTTTCCAGAATTCGTGATTGTACTCGTTACTTCTTCCAAGATCCGCTGCCACATCCAGACGCCAGCCATCCGCATTGTACGGCGGTGACACCCATTTCTTCGCAATCTCAAAAATATAAGCTTCCAGTTTCGGTGAATCTTCGTAGTTCAGCTTCGGCAGTGTATCATGTCCCCACCATCCGTCATATGAACCATTGTATGGCCAGCGTTCCCGCTCTTCCTGAAAAAACCGGAAATAGCTGCGATACGGGCTGTCTGCGCTGACATATGCTCCCGGCGCATACCCTTCCTGTTTCTCGTAAATGCGTTCTCTGTCCAGCCATTTATTGAAGGATCCACAGTGATTGAACACTCCATCCAGAATCACCTTCATGCCGCGCCGATGCACCTCTTCCACAAACTGAACAAAAAATTCATTGCTGGCTTCCAGATTCTTTTTGTCCGTCACTCGTTTTTGATATTTCGTGGCATTGGCATTTTCATGATCGCCCTCTGCCAGTATATTTCCACCGTCTTCAACAATCACTCCATAATGAGGATCAATGTAATCATAATCCTGAATGTCATATTTGTGATTGGAAGGAGATACAAAAATTGGATTAAAGTATAACACTTCTACTCCAAGATCCTGTAAATAGTCCAGTTTATCCCAGACTCCTTTTAAATCTCCACCATAGAATTCCCGCACATCCATGGTTGCCGGATAGCGGTTCCAGTCTGTAACTTTTCTACTGTAGTCTCCGATATAGTAATATTCCCGGTCTTCCACATCATTGTCAGGGGCACCGTTGCAGAAACGATCTGTAAATATCTGATACATGACTGCGCCTTTCGCCCACTTCGGTGTACGAAAGCCCGGACAGACTACATAATCATAGTCTGACACCACTCGCTCTGACACTCCGCACCGGTTATAATAGCATACTTCACTGCCGCTTCGGATCTCAAAATAATACCGGAACGGCTCCTCACCCAGCTGTCTTTTTATCTCATAATAGTCAAATACTTCGCCCGTCTGTGCCTTCTCCATCTCATACCGGATTTTCTCGTGAACAAGGCAGACATGTTCTGCATCGTCCTTAGCGGTACGGAACCGGAACACAACTTCTTCGTTGCGCTCCGGTTCGGACGGATTCACATACTGCGAAGTACCGTCGCAAAATAATGCTTTCTTATTCATCTATGCTTCATCTCCAAACAACGCTTCAAACTCTTCTCTGGAAATCTTTTCTTTTTCCAAAAGCAGTTCTGCACATGCATGAAGTACATGATCGTACTCATGAATAATGCTCTTCGCCTTTGCATAGCACTCATCTATGATCCGTTTTACTTCCTGATCGATCACACCGGCAACATTCTCACCGTAACCCCTGGAAGCATGGGCAAGATCTCTTCCGATGAAAACTTCATCGCTGTCATCGTCGTAATTGATCAGTCCGACTTTCTCAGACATACCGAACTTCGTTACCATGGATTTCGCAATACCAGTCGCCTGTTTAATATCCTGAGAAGCTCCTGTCGTAATATCATCAAAAATGATTTCTTCCGCAACACGGCCGCCAAGTGCCACTGTGATATCCTGCAGCATCTTGCCTTTTGTATTGAACATTTCGTCCTGCTCCGGAAGCGGCATCGTATATCCACCGGCACTTCCGGTCGGAATGATAGATACACTGTACACCGGTCCCACGTCCGGAAGGACATGGAACAAAATTGCATGACCCGCCTCGTGGAAAGCTGTGATTCTTCTTTCTTTTTCAGAAATAACACGGCTCTTTTTCTCTGCTCCGATTCCGACTTTGATAAATGCTTTCTGGATGTCTTCCCGCTTTAAGAAGAGGCGTCCTGCTTTTGCTGCCAGAATTGCCGCTTCATTTAATAAGTTCTCAAGATCTGCTCCTGCAAATCCTGCAGTTGTCTGCGCGATCTGTTTCAGATCGATCTCCTCACTGAGCGGTTTCCCCTTTGCGTGAACTTTTAAAATTTCTTCTCTTCCCTGTACATCCGGTCTTCCGACTACGACTTTACGGTCAAAACGTCCCGGACGAAGGATTGCAGGATCCAGAATGTCGACACGGTTCGTTGCTGCCATGACAATGATCCCTTCATTGACACCGAATCCGTCCATCTCAACAAGTAACTGGTTCAATGTCTGCTCACGCTCATCATGACCGCCGCCCATACCGGTTCCTCTTCGTCTTGCGACTGCATCAATCTCATCGATAAAAATGATGCACGGTGCATTTTTCTTAGCCTCTTCGAATAAGTCACGGACTCTGGAAGCTCCGACTCCGACAAACATTTCCACAAAATCAGATCCGGAAATAGTAAAGAACGGAACTCCTGCCTCTCCGGCTACTGCCTTGGCCAGCAGTGTCTTTCCGGTTCCCGGAGGTCCCACAAGGAGAACTCCTTTCGGGATACGCGCTCCAACCTGGATATATTTCTTAGGTTCTTTCAGGAAATCAACGATCTCCTCCAGCTCCTCTTTCTCTTCTTTCAGTCCTGCAACATGATCAAATGTAACCTTCTTGTCGCTGTCTGTGCTTAACTTTGCACGGCTCTTTCCAAAGCTCATGGCTTTGCTTCCGGCATTTCCTCCCTGACGGTTCATCATCATAAAAATGAACATCACACCTGCAAGTGTAAGAAGCACCGGCAAAATTGTTGTTGAAAATAATGTGTCCTGCGGAACATCTGCCATATCATAGTCCAGCTTATTCTCTTTCAGATAATCCTGCACTTCATTAATATCTGAAACATACAGATACCGCACCTGCTTACCGTCTTTATCTTCCTTCTTCAGTTTGATTTCCACATGTCCGGTCGGCACATTTTTATTCTGAATCACAGAAATGCTGTCTACATTGTCTCCTGTAACCAGTGTCTGAAACTCACTCCAGGTAAGTCTGTCACTCTGGTTCTCGAACATGTTCGTAAACCAGAGCACTGCAAACAGGAATACAACAAGAACTAAAAGACCGGCTCCGCTGATTCCTTTATTTTTTCTAGTGTCCAAGCTTTTTGCTCCCTTCTACTCCACACCTTCTACAACTCCGATGTATGGAAGATTTCTATATTTCTGGGCATAATCCAGACCGTAGCCCACAACAAATTCATCTGGAATGTTAAATCCGACATAATCAACCTTCACGTCTTTGACACGTCTTTCCGGTTTATCTAATAATGTACAAAGTCTCAGGCTCTTTGGTCCACGTTTTTTAAGAATTTCAATCAAATAAGAAAGTGTTCTTCCTGAATCAATGATATCTTCTACGATCAGAACATCTTTTCCTTCCAGTGTCTCATCAAGGTCTTTTGCAATCTTAACTACACCGCTTGAAGCTGTTCCGTCACCATAACTGCTGACACTCATAAAGTCCATGGACACCGGCACGGTAATTCTCTTTGCCAGTTCGCACATAAAGAATACGCCACCTTTTAATACACAGATGAGATGCACTTCTTTTCCTTCATAATCTTTACTGATCTGCTCTCCAAGATCACGGATCCTCTTATCAACTTCTTCTTCCTCAACTAATACTCTTACTGTCTCTGCCATAATTTTCTCCTTTGCAAAAGTGAATTTCTAAAATCTTTTTTGTAGATTCTGTAATCTGATAACGCTGGCTCTGTCTGTGACCGACCACCCACATAATATCGTGCCCATCTGCCACCAGCCAGACTTTCTCTCGCTCTTCCTGCGAAATTTTCTCATTAATAAAATACTTTTTCAGCCTTTGCGTTCCTCCATTTTTATTAATTGCAAGGACATCTCCGGCCTGTCTGTGTCTGATTTCCACAGTGTTATTAATTATATCATAATCGAACCATTTCGTGTAGGTTTTTTCGGGAAATGCTTTCATTCCAGGCGGTCTTTCGAAAATGCGGAACTGAAACAAGGCCTCTGGATTTTCTATATTTTCATCATTTAAATGGTTTGGATCAATCATTTTTGTAGAAATGACTGGTTTCTTTTCAAACTTCACTCCTCCATAAATGCGGCTCGCCGTCACAGCATAAGGCAAATCTATTTTCCGTCCCACCTGCCGGTTCAAAAGCTCCTCTACCGCCTGTACATGTACTGCACTGATATCCTTCTCGTGCCCCGCAGCTTCACAGATGATCCGGTGGATCACATAACTTTTTAACGGTACCGGGACTTTGTCATATTCATTTTTATTCAGAATCAGACTAATAGTTCCTGTAGCAAGATTTGTTTCTTTCCGACATGATTGTGGCTCTATCTGCAACACTTTTTTCTTATACTCCTCAATCTGCATATCCACATAACTCCAAAGTTCACGCACGCTCTGAGCTGTTCTGGAAATGTGCCAGACTGCCTGTTCATTTATTTCCTCCAGTTGTGGAATAACCTGATTACGAAGCTTATTTCTTGCATAAACATTTTCTGCATTCGTCTCGTCTGTACAATAAGATATTCCCACTTTTTCTAAATATGATTCAATCTCATTTCTTCCTATATTAAGAAGTGGACGAATCCAAAATCCGGACACCGGCGCAATCCCGCCAAGTCCCCGGACATCTGTTCCCCGGCACAAATGAAATAACACGGTCTCGGCCTCATCATTTCTGTGGTGTGCCAGCGCAATTTTCCCAAAACCTTGCGTGCTCTCTTGTCTGCCATTGGCACACTCAGCATGATGGAACTGGATATCACCATATTGAGCATTGTCACATGGAACATCACTATACTGGTTTCTTACTTCCAGAAATGCCTCTCTCCTGGCCTTTCTGCCCGCTTCCTCTTCAGACATATTCCAGCATTTTGCAAGTTCTCTTATATTCTTATGATAAACAACAAGCGGAACATTCCACGCATCACAAATTTTCCGCACATAACGCTCGTCTGCGTCAGCACTGTCTCCGCGAAGGCCATGATGTACATGCACCGCCGTAATTTCCAACGTTCCATCTCCGCTTTTTTGTCGTTCATCCCGAAGCTTTGTAAGCACAAAAAGCAGGCATACGGAATCTGCACCTCCCGATACGCCTACAATTACTCTGTCCTTTTTCTCCAGCATATGCTGTTCTTCTACATAAGCTTTTACTCTCTGATACATCTGCTTTATCCTGTTAGGACGACTCTCTAATCATCTGCCCAAACATTTCCTCGCTTATTTGTTATTCAAGAATGGCTTTGATTTCTGCCCAAATATGAGCCTAAAAGTGAAGTGTAAGCTTCACACTATGCTTCACAATATACTTCACAATATGCTCCACAATATGCTCCACAATATGCGAATCGTGGGCAATATCTGATATCAATATATAAAATTTGCCCGCAAATTGCAAGTTTTCCATATATTTTCTCTCTTTCACTATTTACATATAGACCATATTCCTTTTTTATTCTTAGAGGCAAATACTTCAACTACAATGATATTCTAAAGCTTCCAGATTCCTGTCACAAGAATTGTCATATCATCAAGAGGCGCTGCGCCTGCATATTCCATGACCCGGTTCAAAATGTGATGTGCCATTTCTCCCGGATTCTGGGACTCCACCTGACAAATGAATTCTTCCATGAGGCTGTCCTGTTTCCCCGTCGGCAAGGTGTCCAATACACCGTCTGTCACCATAACAAGAAAGTCGCCATCTTCAAGTTGTCGCCGCTCCGGTTCTATATCAAGCCTTGCCAGCGCACCAATCGGAAGGGAAATAGAATGCACTTCCTCCACCTCATCTTTTCGTTTTATATATGTAGTGGCTGCTCCTGCTTTTACTATCTCACAGCTTGCATCGTACAGATCAATAATCGCCACATCAATCGTGGAAAACATTACTTCTTCCCGACCGGTCACGAGGGCTGTATTCATAATCTGAACTGCCGTTTTTACCGGGAATCCCGCGTTTAAAAGCTCTTCTAACATTTCCACTACCATCGTACTCTCCCGAAATGCGCGCTCACCTGAACCCATACCGTCTGACAGTGCCACACCTTTTCTTCCTCCCGGCAAGTCCGAGGTCAAAAATGTATCTCCGGAAATTTTCTCGCTGCCTTTTCCTATTTTGGCCACACCCTGGATCGTGTGAAATCTTGCCCCTTCCACACAGGCAACTGTGCAGTACTCGTCCCCGATAATTGGGCGTTCTCCCCTCCCGGGAACCATGATCCGGCCTGCCATTTTCCCAACTTCTGACGCCAGTTCTTTCATAGCAACAATATGCCCCTTGGACGCCTTTAACGTCAAATGTATCTCATATTTTCCCTGGGCGGTCATATAAAAAACCGAGGACAAAATCTTGATTCCGGACTTTTTTAACTGATTTCGAATTTTCTTTTTCAAATGCTCATCTTCAAATATCCCGGCATCTAGCTCGTGAGTCGTATAGCACAAAGTCTTCGCCAGGTCATTTAACTGCGCAGCAAAGCCCTCCCGGTTCTGTACCATTTTATTATTCCATATCAACTTCTGTCTCACATTTTCATAATTTTCCAGTGTCTCCCGCAAAAATCTCGGTGCCAAAAGGCACTGCTTCATAAGCCTGCGTTTTAATTCCACATTTAGCTCGGCACCGTAGTCCTGAACCGCACACAGAATTTCCCGCATCATATGATACGTTTGCTGCCGTCTCTCCCCCAGACATTTTTCTCGATTTTCACACTCCCGGCACACCTTCTGAGTCACACGCTCAAAAATGTCGTCATTTTCCTCATTTGTAAATGTAGCGCGATAATCCTCCAGCTTTGAAAATGTATCTGACAGCTTCTTTAAAGATCCCGCAAACTTGTCTACTTGAATCACATACGGATTCGTGAAAATCTGTGCTCCCCGCTCTTTCAATTCCTGCATAAAAATCTCCCCTTACTAATTCTTCTATCTCAGCTTTCGTATTCCCGCTCCGCTTTTTTCAAGAATGCCTCGGCATTCTTGTTGCGAGGTGCGCGTCATGCAATTGTATGACATACTTCTACTGCGCACCTCTGCAAGTCTACACTCCGTTTCGGTCGGCGC
>OLPY01001323.1_pt1 | contig 17671 bp, 18 predicted proteins | sample 1672481 | NCBI WGS metagenome assembly OLPY01 (sample SAMEA3136691, study PRJEB25190) | human gut metagenome | biome: human gut; feature: human-associated habitat; material: faeces | place: Austria | collected 2013 | reverse complement strand
CTTGACTTTTAATCAAGTTGTCCGGGGTTCGAATCCCCGCACGCTCACTGTGAATATAACGCAAACTTAATGAGAATTAGGTATTGCGTTTTTATTTTCTTATGCGGATGTGGCGGAATTGGCAGACGCGCTAGACTTAGGATCTAGTGTCCCCGACGTGCAGGTTCAAGTCCTGTCATCCGCATTTTTATGCAAAACCTCAGAATAATAATTTCTGAGGTTTTTTGCGTTGACGAGCTTATAAAAAATATAGTATGATTACTAAAAATAGTAGAGAACAAAAGAATTGATAAAGGAGAGACATATGCAGAGAACGAAAAAGATAACCGCATTTGTACTTGCGATTGCTCTTTGCGTGGGGATGCTGCCGACACTTGGGGTGAATGCAAAAGCCGCGGACACGGGTAAACATATGGACGTATTATTTACACATGATACGCATTCACATCTGAACAGTTTTCCTACGATCGTTGATGGAAAACAAGAAGAGGTCGGAGGATTTGCAAGGCTCAAGACTTTAATTGACGAGCAGAAAGAAAAAAATCCGGATACGCTCTATCTGGATGGTGGAGATTTTTCTATGGGAACGTTGATCCAGACGGTGTACGAGACAGAGGCGGCAGAGCTTCGTATGCTAGGCTATCTTGGATGTGATGTGACGACCTGGGGAAATCATGAGTTTGACTATCGTTCCAGTGGACTTGCTAATATGCTGAATACTGCAAAGGCTTCCGGTGAAAATGTTCCGTCACTGGTCGTTTGTAATGTGGACTGGAGCGCTATGGAGAAAGCGGGCTTAACGGAAGGACAGCAGCAGATTAAAGATGCATTTGAGAACTACGGTGTGAAAGATTATGTAGTTGTACAGAAAGGTGATGTCAAAATAGCAGTTTTTGGTGTATTTGGTAAAGATTCGCTGGATTGCGCGCCAACATGCGAACTGCTTTTTGAAGATCCGATCGAGGCTTCTAAGAAGACGGTGGAAGAGATTAAGAAAAATGAGGACGTGGATATGATTGCCTGCGTATCTCATAGTGGTACCGTGGAAGATGAAGATAAATCTGAAGATGAGATTCTTGCGAAAAGTGTGCCGGATATAGATTTGATTATCAGCGGACACACACATACACAATTAGATGAGCCGATTCGGCACGGAGATACTTATATTGTTTCCTGTGGAGAATATGGAAGAAATCTTGGAACGATTTCTATGACGCAGAAAGATGATGGACGCTGGGACGTGGATACTTACGAGTTGATTCCGGTTACGGATGAGATAAAGGCGGATGCTGCAACACAGGAGCGGATTGATGAGCTGATGGAGACGGTTGATACGAATTATCTGTCACATTTTGGATATACAAAAGATCAGATTCTTGCGGAAAATGATATTGAATTCAGCAGTGTGGACGATATGTATAATGAGCATGAGGAGCTGAATCTCGGAGACATCATGTCTGATGCATATGTGTATGCGGTGGAAAATTCCGAGTACTACGACGGTGATCCGGTCGATGTGGCGGTTGTTCCGAGCGGAACAGTACGTGATACTTATACAAAAGGGGATGTCACGGTCGAACAGGTCTACAATTCATTTTCACTTGGAATTGGGAAGGATGGGCTGGCGGGTTATCCGCTGATCAGCGCTTATCTGACAGGAAAAGAATTGAAACTTGTGGCGGAAATTGATGCGTCTGTTTCAGATTTTATGACGATTGCCAGACTTTATTGTAGCGGTCTTAACTTTACATACAATCCGCATCGCATGATACTCAATAAAGTGACAGATTGCTATCTGATGAAAGCACAGGGGGAAGGAAACAGAGAAGAGATAGAAGATGACAAGCTGTATCATGTGGTGACAGACCTATATACAGGGCAGATGCTCGGTGCTGTCATGGACACATCTTATGGACTGCTGTCTATTACGCCGAAGGACAAAGATGGAAATCCAATCGAAAACCTGGAAGATCAGGCAATTATGGAAGGCAATCAGGAGCTGAAAGCATGGGCTGCCATTGCCAGATATATGGAGTCCTTTGATGATACAGATGGTGATGGTATTGCAAATGTGTCGGAATATTATAATGAAAAACACGACCGCAAGGTTGTGGAAGACAGCTGGAATATTATTGATCTTGTAAAACACCCGAATAAATTTTCGGCTATCATAGCGGGCATGTTTGTACTTGTAATTGTGCTGATTATTTTGCTCATATTGCTGGTTAAAAAAATTGTGCGGAAGATAAAAACTAATTGAATGAAATAGATTTAAACGATATACTAAACTGAGAACAACCGTGTTACAGGGTGGTAATTCCATGATTACTTAACTAATGAAGTCAACCCCTTGTGGCGGTTGTTCTTTTCTTTGTTTGCGCGCCATGGGCGCGCTCTAACGGGTGTAAGTCCCGAACATGCCCAGGTAGTGGGAAATGTATAGCCGAACAGCAAGGGTGTCTACTGTGAGGTGGAATCTGAAGGAAGCTGTAAGCGAATCTCTGGTCCGACGGACAGAAATCGCATATAAGGCTAGGCTTCGAGTGATAAGCTGGCAAAGAACAGCGAAGTCTAATAACTACCACGTTTGTAGAAGCAGAGTAAATGCGGCGGATACATGGAGAGAAAGAGCGTGCACCTTAAGCGTGGAGGTCTCACAGAGGTTTCATTAGCCTAGTAACAACGAACTGTGAGAAGTCAGCCGAGCCCATAGTAGTGAAGAAGTCTCTGTAATGGAGATGGAGCGAAGGGGCGAACAATCAATAAGTTTGAGTATGTCTCGTATTGCAGAAATGACAACATCTGCCGTAACCAATCGGGTAAAAGGTGGTCAAATCAAGCGAGACGGAAAGGAAAGAACGCATGGACACAAGTAATCTAATGGAGCAGATATTATCTAGTGATAATCTCAACAGAGCATATCTGCAAGTCGTACGAAACAAAGGTGCTGAGGGAGTGGACGGAATGAAGTACACAGAACTGAAGGAATACCTTGCAAAGAACGGCGAAACCATCAAGGAACAGTTGAGGATGAGAAAATATAAACCTCAGCCAGTACGAAGAGTGGAGATACCAAAGCCTGATGGCGGTGTCAGAAACCTGGGAGTACCAACAGTAACAGACAGATTCATACAACAAGCCATCGCACAGGTGTTAACACCAATCTATGAGGAACAGTTCCATGACCACAGTTACGGATTCAGACCTAATAGATGTGCACAGCAGGCAATTCTAACGGCACTCGATATAATGAATGACGGAAATGACTGGATTGTAGACATCGACTTGGAAAAGTTCTTTGACACAGTAAACCATGATAAGCTAATGACTTTAATTGGAAGAACAATTGAGGACGGAGATGTCATCTCTATTGTAAGGAAGTATCTAGTGAGCGGAATTATGATAGACGATGAGTATGAGGATTCCATTGTGGGAACTCCACAAGGAGGAAACCTTTCACCATTGCTGGCAAACATCATGCTCAATGAACTTGATAAGGAAATGGAAAAGAGAGGGCTTAACTTTGTACGATATGCAGATGACTGTATTATCATGGTCAGAAGTGAAATGTCTGCGAATAGAGTTATGAGAAATATCTCACGATTTATCGAAGGAAAGCTAGGGCTCAAGGTCAACATGACTAAGAGTAAAGTAGACAGACCAAGCGGACTTAAATACCTTGGATTTGGGTTCTACTTTGATTCAAGAGCACATCAGTTTAAGGCAAAACCACATGCAAAATTAGTAGCGAAGTTTAAGAAGAGAATGAAAGAACTCACATGCCGTAGTTGGGGTGTTAGCAACAGCTATAAAGTGGAGAAGCTTAATCAGCTCATAAGAGGTTGGATTAACTACTTCAAGATAGGCAGTATGAAAACACTATGCAAGGAATTAGATTCAAGAATCCGTTATCGGCTTCGCATGTGCATTTGGAAACAATGGAAAACACCACAGAATCGAGAGAAGAACCTTGAAAAACTTGGAATAGACAGAAACACAGCTAGACGAGTTGCATACACAGGTAAAAGAATAGCTTATGTATGTAACAAAGGCGCAGTAAATGTTGCTATAAGTAACAAAAGATTAGCCTCATTTGGACTAATCTCAATGTTAGATTACTACACCGAAAAGTGTGTTACTTGTTAAGTTGATTGAACCGCCGTATACGGAACCGTACGTACGGTGGTGTGAGAGGTCGGAATTTCTCATTTAAGAGAAACTCCTCCTACTCGATTTTTTTATATATCATATATTAAAATTAGTTTCAAAAAGTTTATAAAAGATACAGTTTTGAATCTTATCTTACTATAATTTTCCTGACCACACAGCTTACTACTCCTGCAATGCACAGCGGCAGTAGTGTGGCTTTCAGACCACCGTAAATAGACAGTCCGCCTTGTACACCGGTAAGCCAGCTTGGAGAACTTGGAATCAGGTGACTGAACATGGCGGCCAGATAGGAGCCGGCGTAAATGATAACAAAGGACAAAAGCCCGCGTCCGGTATCCAGACGGTTGTTGTGTCTGCTTCTGGCGCGTGTACGGCTGGCAGCCCAGAAGAAGTTGAGCAGTTCATAACCGACCAGCACAGCTCCGACAGCCAGGTATGCAATCAGTATGGTATCTTTCGTCTGTCCGAGTAACAGGATTTTTCCATAAGAACCGGCGTTACTTAAAAATGCTTTCAACAATGTCAGGATGATGAGAGCGATTAAAATCAGTGTGGCTGCCCGGAGAATGGTTCCGGCTAATTTTTTAGTCGCGTTAATGCCGGTCTTAGTAATATTTGCAACCGGTTTTCCTACATTGGGCAGTCCGCGACGCTTTTTCTTCTTGGATTTTTTGGAATCCGGATCCTGTTTGTCGTTGCGCTTTTTCTTTTTTGAATCTCTGCCGTTGCTGTTATAGTCATAATCATCGTCATCATAATCATCGTCGTCATCATCATAATCATCATAATAGTCGGTGTCGCCATCATAACCGTCATAATCGTCGTAATCATCGTTATTATCAGAACTATTTTCACTCAAATAGCTCCCAAGATCCTCCAGATCTTCATATACAACTTCGAAATCATCATCGAAGTAATTATCAAATTCATTTGTCTGTTTCTTTTTGTTTCCCATAATCACTTATACCTCCCTGTGAGCAACTCATATTTTATAATGAATGCAAAAGGGACTCAAGAGATGTCACACAATCTTCACGAAACCGTAAGAAAATCTTCAGAAATGTGGAAAATGAGTGAGGACAGGGCATTGATTTTGGAAAAATTGTGTTATAATATGAATACCTGTGGATAAGTGCAATATGTATGCACTTAAGAAGGTGGAATCTTACAGATTTAAAAGTAGTAGGTTGAATTGGAGGTAATGGTATGGAATATGAAGGTAGAATTTGTCGTGCGCCAATGGAACGTGCATCTTACATGCTGCCGGTCATGGTCGGCTGCTCTTATAATAAATGTAAATTCTGTAATCTGTTCAGAGATTTAAAATATCGTGAGCTGCCGCTTGAGCAGGTCGAAGAGGAACTGCAAAGAGTGAAGAATCTGGGAGGAAATCCAAGAAAGATATTTCTTGGAGATGGTAATGCATTTGGATTGAAGATGGATCGTCTGCGTGCGATACTTGATTTGATCGATAAATATTTTCCGGATTGTCAGATGATCAACATGGATGCGACTGTAACAAGTATCCGACTGAAAAGTGATGAGGAACTTCGGGAATTATATGACCGCAAGGTGAGACATTTATATCTGGGGATTGAAAGTGGTCTGGATGATGTGTTGAAGTTTATGAGAAAAGAGCATACCCAGGATCAGGCGTATAAAGAGATCGCAAGAATCCAAAAAGTCGGATTGATTTTTGATGCACATGTTATGTCTGGTGTTGCCGGTAAAGGCAGAGGGCAGGAAAATGCAATCGCTCTGGCAGAGTTCCTGAACAAGACGCAGCCGGATCGTATTGTTAACTTCTCTTTATTTCTTCATAATCAGGTTGCACTTTATGAAGATATCAAATCCGGAGCATTTATTCCGGCAGATGAAGTGGAAAATATGGAAGAAGAGCGTACATTGATTGAGCTTCTGAAAGAAGGACCGGACGGACATCAAATGCTTTATGATGGATTTAATGACTTCCTGGAACTTCGTGTGAAAGGGAAAGTTCCGAAAGATGCACCACGTATGATCGAGAAGCTGACAGAGGCAATTGAAAAATATAAAGACGAGCCGCCGATTTATGCCTATGTAAGAGGTGACTGTCCGGATCTTTCTATGTGTGACGGTGGGCGTTGGCTGTGGGAGATGGATGACAGTAAGCTGGCACAGTATAATGAAAAGGAAAAGAAACTGAGCTGATGAATACAAGAGTAAAGGGATTCATATATTTATTGCTGTCCGCAGTCTACTTTGGTTTTATGCCATTGCTTGTGAAAGTGATCTGCGCGGATGGAAGCACGATAGTGGGAGCATTATTTTTAAGGTTTGCCCTGGCAATCATTCCGCTGTACATTTACCTGAAAGTGCGGAAAGTTCCGATGGAGCTATCTGTGGAGGAAGGAAAAAAGATTTTGTGTGTGACGGTGTTTGGCTATGGCATCACAGCGCTTCTTTTGTATAGTGCGTACGATTATATGCCGTCAGGTATGGCGACGGTCATTCATTTTGGATATCCGGTTTTTGTGTTGCTTGGCAGTCTGATATTTTTGAGAAGACGTGTGCCTAAGCTGAAAATTGTGTGTGTTGGTCTGTGCATGATCGGTATTTTCCTGTCCTATGCAGGAAGCGGCGGTGAGGCAAAGCCGATGGGATTTGTTTTTGCGCTTATATCCGGAATGACGTATGCATTTTACATATTATATCTGGAAGTGGGCGGGCTACAGGATATCCCTGCTATGAAGATGATATTTTATATGAATATTGTTGGCTCCATTATGGTATTTTTGATTGGAAAAGTATCGGGAAGTTTTGTACTTCATATGAATATAAACGCATGGATCGCGGCATTTGTTCTCTCTCTTGGCGCAGCATTTATCGGAGTGGGATTTTTTCAGTATGGAGTACAGTATGTGGGAGCCCAGGATGCGGCAATTTTAAGTACATTTGAACCGGTGACCAGTATGATCGTGGGGATTTTAGTCTTGCATGAGAGTGCAAGTCTTTCGTCGATGGCAGGCTGTATACTGATTCTTATATCCGTGACGGCAACTGCGTTCGCTAAGTCATGATAGATTTTTTGAATAGTGATAGAGAAAAAAGAACGAAAAGTATTAGAATAAGCATGCTTTTCGTTCTTTTTTTTGTTGGCAGCGTTTGCTATTAAGGGAAAAATGTGGATTTATTTAAACTTCTTCCTCTGCCCGTTTTACGACTTCGTCGATGTCCAGTGACAGGCTTCCGTCCTGGAACTGGAAGCAAGGAACGCCGACCCAGTGGTTTTCCTTTACTTCATCAAAGATCGGGTTTGTGTCGCGGAGTGTGAGGAAACGTTTCAGATATCCGATATTGTCGGAAAATTCCATATACAGATACTGGATTCCTTTCTCTTTTAAAATTTCTTCTGCCTCGACGCAGTCTGGGCATGCTTTTGTTCCATACATTACAACTTTCATGTGTAACTCCTTTCTTTTAAAAAATTTTTTCCTGTCTGCTATACGGGTTTGCAAAATAATAAAGTGCTAAGTGTACTGCTTACTTTGTGCGGTCTGAATTCATGTGTGTTTAAACTGGCTTTAGATTCATCGGACTTGCGCCAGACTATCTAAATCGCTTGTGAATCTGGAGTCTGGCGTGAATTAGTTTGCTTCGTAAGCTTCCTGTAAAGCACGGCGCAGCTTCGTGTACTGGCTGTCTGCATCTTTTGCTCCGAGAAATGTCTCGGTAACAAGTCCGTCTTTTCCTACTATAACTGTATAAGGGATACCGGCACTCGGATAAAGATTACTGATATTGCTTTCGGTGTCGCAGGCAACCGGAAATGAATAATTTTTTGCCTCGATAAATGTATCAATAGTATCTTCATCTTCGCCTACATTTACTCCGACAATTACAATCTGGTCGCCATACTCTTCATAAAGCTTCTCGATGGCGGGCATTTCCTTGACGCAGTTGCTGCACCAGGTTGCCCAGAAGTTCAAAAGAATGACCTGTCCTTTCTTATCGGAGAGGGTAAAAGTTTCGCCGTTATTCAACTTGGCGGTAAAATCCGGTGCTTCACTTCCGATTGCCATCTCTTGGTGAAGAGCAGAACTTCGTTTCCCGCTTTTCTTTCCAGAAAATGTATCATTGGTCTGACCGCCTAAGCAGCCAATCAGGACAAAGACAGAGAAAAAACACAGACAAAAACAGAACAGTGGTTTATAAATTTTTTTGAAAAATTTAAACATGTTTCGTGTCTGCCTCCTGTGATTTTGCTGAAAATATATTGTAGTTTCGTACAAATGAAGTATACAACATTTTCACCGAAATATACAAGACATACAAAGGGAAAGCTTTATTGAAAAAAAGAATATATAGAGACGCTTTTATCAAAAATCTTTATTGGACAAATGAAGAACATCAGATGTATGATTATTCGGGAATTGTATGTGACTGCCTGAAACAATATGACAGATGGAAGGCGGGGACATACATTTTTATAAGGAAATAGAATTCCTTATCAGTAACTATAAGTATTTCTAATCTAAAGGAGAAGAAAAAGGAGGTTTTTCAAAATGGATGCACTTTTAAGTGTAAACTGGATAGCTCTTCTTGTACTTATGATCGCTCTGCTTTCTTTTAAAGCACTGAACTGGATCGCGTACAGAGTGAACTGGACAGTTGTAATTCTGATCAGTATGGTCATTGGTGCTGTCATTGGGGTAGTATTTGCTTCAGAGGGGAACACATACCTTGTGTGGCTGAATTTAATTGGACAGGCTTATGTAAAACTGATCAAAGCTTTGGTAGCACCGGTAATTTTAGTATCGGTTATTTCAGGACTGATTTCTCTGAACGATAAAGAGAAGATGAAAAAAATCGGAACGAAATCAGTATTCTGGCTTCTTATAACATCTGTAACAGCCATTGTTGTCACACTTGTTGTTGGGGCAGTGACTAATATTGGTAAAGGAGCAGGAGCAGTGTTTGCAGACATTTCCAGTGTCACAGACGCTACACTGAGCGCTTATCAGGAGATGGAAACATCTTTTGATACCATTCTTCTGAATCTAGTTCCAAGCAATATCGCAGCAGATCTTGCAGCAGATAATATCGTAGCAATCATTATTATTGCGGTTGCAGTTGCAGTTGCTTATGTAAGCATTTCTTCAGAAGAGGGAGAAGATAAAGTCCTTGTGATCAAGAAACTGATCGAGGCAGTTAAGAAGGTCATTTTCAACATTCTTGCATATGTAATTGATCTTACACCATACGCAGTGCTTTGCCTGACAGCATGTTCTGCAAGTCAGCTCTTAAGCGACAAAGAGGCGCTGGTACAGCTTGTACTTCTTGTTGTGATGGTATTTGTTGCATGCCTTATTCAATCATATGTTGTCAATGCGGTAATCTTGAAATCATTTGCCAAGGTTAATCCACTGAAGTTCTTTAAGAAAACATTTGACGCACAGGCAACAGCATTTACAACAACAAGTAGTGTTGGAACAATGCCGATCACAATCGACAGACTGATCCGTAAAGTTGGTGTTGATGAGGAGGTCGCAAACTTTACAGCGCCTCTTGGAACAACAATCGGTATGGCAGGATGTACATGTGTATGGCCGATTCTTCTTGCAATGTTCTACCTTAACGCAACAGGACAGAGCTGGGGAGTAAGCCAGTACCTTGTTATGTGCTTTATGTGTCTGGTACTTTCCCTTGGAAGCGCCGGAATGCCGGGAGTTGGAGTTATCACAGCAGTATCTCTGTTCAGCGCAGTGAATCTGCCGATCGCAGCAGTTGTACTTTTGATTCCGATCAACAACATTACAGACATGGTACGTACTCTTACAAATGTTACAGATGCCAGCGTATGTGCAGCAGTTGTAGCTCGTCAGAACGGACTTCTGAATGACGAAGTATTTGCAAAAGAGGACGAGAAATTAGAGAAAGGAGAGGCGTAAATCATGAAAAAATCAACCATCGCATTAATCGTAGCTGCAGTTGTATGTCTTGGCCTCTCAGCATTCTCAGCAAAAGCTTCTGTTACAAGAACGAACGAAGCTATTGAAGAAATTGGAGAGGTTACTTACTCCGAAGATTGCAAGGCTAAGATCGACCGTGCAGTGGAGTACTACAATGCACTCGACAAAAACCTGGACCTGCAGGAAAAAGTGAATAAAGAAGATATGAAAAATTTCGATGCTGCTAAAATTGAGTATGCACGTCTGGCAATCAAAGCTGCCAGTGTTGCAGATGCAAGAAAAGTACCGGAAGGATATACTTCTGATGATATTAAGAAATTTGTAACAGAGGCACGCGAAGTCGTAGACAGCTATCTGAGTGCTGACCAGACAAGTATGGTACCAAACTACGCAGACCTCACAGAACTGGAAAAAGAATATACTTCAACAGGCGGATCAGGCGGATCTGATGAAGAAGTATCCGTTCCGATGTGCTAGGAAGACAGAGAGGAGATTTAATGATGAAAAGAAAAATGATCTCGGCTGTTCTTGCTGCGGTAATGACAGTCGGAATGATAACAGGATGTGGAAGCAGCCAGACAACAACAGAAAACAAAGCTGACAAGGCTGATAAGCTTGAGAGCCAGACAGACCTTTCTTCTACAGATTATGATTTTGAAAAAGAATATGCATATGGAGATTTTAATGCACATTCAAGAGCTGACGAAGATCGTCAGGACGGAATCGATACATTTGAAGACAAAGATATCGTATTCCAGGATATTACGTACGATCAACTTATCGACATTCTTGGCAGTGAAGGAAACTACATGATTCAGCTTAGCGGATCATGGTGCCACAACAGCCGAGCAATGAGCCCGTTTATCAACAAATATGCAAAAGAGTACGGTATTGATACAGTATACTCTTATGACTTTAACATCAACAATGGTGATGACGGATCTTTATTCGTTCGTATGTCTAATGAGAAGACAACACCTGGAACAAAGCTGAACTATATGTATGGTGAGATGGTTTCCAGATATCTGACAAACTTAGATGACTGGGTAGAGTATCCATCTACACATGCAACAGCACTTTCTTATACAAATGCAGATGGCAAAGAGGTTACGGTTGGAAGACTTCAGCAGCCAATCGTATTTGTATACAACAAGGATAACAAAGTAGATTACAGCAACTCCGGAAACGGAAGCACTTCATGCCCAATTATGTATGCATTTGAGAAAATGGTTGAGCGTGATTCAAAGGGAATCTACACAAAGAGATTCGATGATGACGGAAATCCGGTTCTTGATGAGAATGGTAACCAGATCCGTGATTATATTACGGATGAGTATGATGCAAGTGTAAAAGAGATGTTCGATTTTATCAAAAATAACAATATTGAACTTTCTACATATTCAAAAACAGATCACTTGCGCGATGTATTTAACAGCTATGGAAGCGAAATCTTCTCAGCAGACCAGCAGATCAATGTATATCCGGTAACATACAGACAGCTGAAATGGCTTCTGAATGAAGACGGAAATGCAATGGTTATGATCGGTGGCGCCGGAGATGAGAAAACACGTGCTGTTATCTCAAGAGTGAATGACTATGCAGTAAAGAATAACGTCCGCGTATATCTTTATGATCCGCAGGTGGACGGAGATGTGACAACAGGACGTTGGGGATACAAGCAGTCTATGAATATTCTTGATGAAAATGCAATCGTGAACCTGATGTACACAGACCTTGTAAAGGGTGCACTTACAAACCTTGAAGTTGCACATTCTATGTCTGACGGTACAGCACTGATCCAGGAGCCATTCCTGTTCGCATTCAACAAAGATGCTAAGGACGCTGACGGATTTACAGCACCGATCAAAGCATGGGCTGAGCTGACATATACGCAGGATTCAGAGAAAAGATTCTACATTGGTAAAGAGGCTAATCAGAAATCCTGCGATAGCAGTATCGAGTCTGTATTTGCAGCTTATGCCGGAGAAGAGGCAGCAGAGTAAAATATTGCAAATGTGTCTGTTTTAAAGATGAGGATTTGAGAGTACACCTATAATAAGAATGGATATAAATTAAGAAGACAGTCGTTTTGCGTTGAGGCGCAGGATGGCTGTCTTCTTATTATATAATAGGAACTTACATTTCCTATTATACAAAAAAACTCCAGCAGGATGCGCACTCGCGCGAATAAGAATTATGCCGTAAGCGGCCACGCTCAGTGCGAGAATGCAGTAAATGACGGAATGATATCGGCGAAATGCATATAGAGACGAAAAAATAAGCATTTTCTTTATAAAATTAGTAGAAAATGCAAGTTTATGTTGTAATTTCTTCAAATTTTGGTAAAATAGCATATAGCGAAAAAGATAACATAAAAAGCAGGAGGAATGCCGTATGAAACCGTATAGCAAGTTGACGAAAGAAGAGCTGAAAAAGTTAAAAGGCCAGTTAGAGAAACAATTCGAAGAAGTGAAAGCAAAAGGAATACATTTGGATATGTCCCGTGGTAAACCGTCAAAAGCACAGTTGGATCTGAGTAATGGTCTGATGGACGTGCTGAATGGGGACAGTGACCTGGTAAGCTCTGATGGAGTAGACTGCCGTAACTACGGTGTTCTGGATGGAATTACAGAGGCAAGAAAATTACTGGCAGATATGTCAGAAGTACCAGAGAGAAATATTCTGATCTACGGAAACTCCAGCCTGAATGTAATGTTCGATACAGTATCAAGAGCTATGACTCATGGTATCATGGGAAGCACACCATGGTGCAAATTAGATAAAGTAAAATTCTTATGTCCGGTTCCGGGATACGACAGACATTTTGCGATTACAGAGTATTTTGGAATTGAAATGATCAATGTACCGCTTCTTCCGACAGGTCCGGATATGGATATGGTAGAAAAATTGGTGGCAGAAGATCCTGCAATCAAAGGAATCTGGTGTGTGCCGAAGTATTCTAACCCAACAGGAGTATCTTACTCTGACGAAACAGTCAGAAGATTTGCACACTTGAAACCGGCAGCAAAAGACTTCCGTATCTTCTGGGATAATGCATATTCAATCCATCATCTTTATGATGACAAGAGAGACGTTATTCTTGAACTGTTAAATGAATGTGTCAAAGCAGGCAATCCGGATATGGTATTCAAATTTATTTCCACATCCAAGGTTTCTTTCCCTGGATCCGGAATTGCAGCACTTGCTGCATCCAGAGCGAATATCGAAGATGCGAAGAGCTTTATGAAGTTCCAGACAATCGGACATGACAAGCTCAACCAGCTCCGTCATGTAAGATTCTTTAAAGATATGCCGGGAATGTATGAGCATATGAGAAAACATGCTGCTATCCTTCGCCCGAAATTCGAAAAGGTTGAAGATGTTCTGGAGAAAGAAATTGGCGGACTTGGAATCGGAACATGGACAAAGCCACTCGGCGGATATTTTATTTCTTTTGATTCAATGGATGGCTGCGCAAAGGCAATTGTGGCAAAAGCAAAAGAAGCTGGTCTGATTATGACAGGTGCCGGAGCAACATTCCCATACGGAAAGGATCCAAAAGACAGCAATATCCGTATTGCACCGTCCTTCCCGACAGTTGAGGAACTTGCACAGGCAGCAGAAATCTTCGTACTCAGTGTAAAACTTGTCAGTGTAGAGAAACTGCTTGGAGCAAAATAAGAAGAAACAAAAATCCCTGTAAGATTGGAATAATCTTGCAGGGTTTTTTAATACAAACATGTATTATACTGTGAAAAATGGAGGTAGAAAATTACAAGCCGAATAAATCACTATGAGTACCGGTGCGTGACAGTGTAAGCACAAGGACATCATTGTCATAGCGATAAACAAGAAGCCAGTCTGGTTGGATATGACATTCTCGATGTCCAACCCAGTCGCCAGATAGAGGGTGATCTTTGTGCTTAGGGGCTAAGACTTCGCCATTCGCTAACTTTGTAATGAATCAAGATTTGCAAAAAATTCATCTACATCGTGATAACCTTTGACAGTAGGATCTTTTGCAATCCTTTCTGCCTCAAGCATAGCCGAGACGGTTTCTTTGCTTGGAGTTCCTTCGGTAATTTTGAAAGGAATCCCTCTTTCACGTAAAGACTGACGTACAAAAATATTAAACGCAGTGCTCAGATTCATACCAAGTTCTTCATAAAGAGCTTCTGCCGCAGCTTTAAGATTGCTGTCCATGCGTATACTGATATTACAGGTTGATGATTTAGCCATGATATCACTCCTTTCATTTGATAAATATATTATATGCGAAATGCACGAAAATATCAATACAATGCACGAAAATATACAGTTCTAAATAATGAATGAGGGTAAATGAGGGTAAATGAAATTCGTGAGAGGCGATTTGAAAGTCTGGTTGCTGGTTCGTAAATAAAAAATAGGATATTCAAGTTATAAAAGGATTCCTATATAATGGAAGAAAGCTAATGCATATTGGTGGGATCTGACTTGGCGTAATCTGAAAAAAATCCTTGCATTTTATTCTCTGGTATGGTACACTATCCTAGCGAATGGAAGTAGGTCTTTTTTTTATGCCTAAAAATTAGGTAGCCTCGCAAGCTACCAAGCAACAAATTAACAAAGAAATATGAAGCGAGGTGGAAGTTGTGCGTACAAGAATCACATTAGAATGTACAGAATGCAAGCAGCGTAACTACAACATGACTAAGGATAAGAAAACTCATCCTGAGCGCATGGAGACTAAGAAGTACTGTAAGTTCTGTAAGTCACACACATTGCACAAGGAGACAAAATAGTCGTAAAGGAGTGTGTACGTCATGAGTGAGAAATCTCAAAAGACTCAGAAGAAGAACTGGTTCAAAGGTCTTAACGCAGAGTTTAAGAAAATCATTTGGCCAGACAAGCAGACACTTGTAAAAGAGACGGCGGCAGTAGTTTCCGTATCCGTAGTGCTGGGAGCAATCATCGCATTAGTTGATTTCCTGGCTCAGCACGGAATTGACATTCTGGTCAATCTGGGCTAGACACTAACGAGCAGGAAAGGTGAGTTTATGTCAGAAGCAAAATGGTACGTAGTTCATACCTATTCCGGGTATGAGAACAAAGTAAAAGCCAACATTGATAAGTCGGTTGAGAACAGACATCTGGAGGATCAGATCCTTGAAGTCAGAGTTCCGTTGCAGGACGTTGTTGAACTTAAGAACGGAGTGCAGAAGGTATCTCAGAAGAAGATGTTTCCGGGATATGTATTGATTCATATGATTATGAATGATGATACCTGGTATGTTGTGCGTAACACAAGAGGTGTGACAGGATTTGTAGGTCCGGGATCTAAGCCGGTACCGCTTACAGATGCAGAGATGGCACCACTTGGAATTCAGCAGGACAACATCGTAGTAGACTTTGAAGTCGGTGACACCGTACAGGTTGTTGCCGGTGCGTGGGCAGATACAGTCGGAGTAATCCAGGCTATGAACGCGCAGAAGCAGAGTGTTACAATCAATGTTGAGCTGTTCGGTCGCGAAACACCGGTTGAAATTAGTTTCGCAGAAATTAAACGAGTGTAACGTAAATACGAAACGTGGGAGGGGCCATATGGTTCCGCCATTACCACAAGGAGGTAATTGAAATGGCAAAAAAAGTAGAAGGTTATATTAAATTACAGATTCCTGCCGGCAAAGCAACTCCGGCACCACCGGTTGGACCAGCTCTTGGACAGCACGGTGTAAACATCGTTGAATTCACAAAGCAGTTCAACGCTAAGACAGCAGATCAGGGAGATATGATCATCCCTGTAGTTATCACAGTTTACAACGATAGAAGCTTTAGCTTCATCACAAAGACACCACCGGCAGCAGTTCTGATCAAGAAAGCATGCAACATCAAATCAGGATCTGGTGTTCCGAACAAGAATAAAGTTGCTACAATCACAAAAGCTCAGGTAGAGGAGATCGCTAAGACAAAGATGCCAGACCTGAACGCAGCAACTGTAGAGGCAGCTGCCAGCATGATCGCTGGAACATGCCGTTCTATGGGAGTAACTGTAGTAGACTAGTCCCTGGTTGTTCTTTAAGACGGGCGAGGCCAAGCGCGGTGTGCGCGCGGACGAACCTGACGAAAAGAATTTCCTTGATAATGATGAAACTGAAGTAAATGGATGTGGGAGGGTTATCCCGACATTACCACTAGGAGGTTATTTATAATGAAAAGAGGAAAGAAATACGTTGAGGCTGCAAAAGCTATCGACAGAGGAACACTCTATGATGTAGCAGACGCAGTAGCATTGGTTAAAAAAACTGCAGTAGCAAAATTTGATGAGACAATCGAGGCTCATATCAGAACAGGTTGTGACGGACGTCACGCTGACCAGCAGATTCGTGGAGCAGTTGTACTGCCACACGGAACAGGTAAAAAGGTTCGTATCCTTGTATTTGCTAAAGACGCTAAAGCTGAGGAAGCTAAAGCTGCTGGAGCAGATTTCGTAGGCGGAGACGAGCTCATTCCAAAGATCCAGAACGAGAACTGGTTCGAATTCGACGTAGTTGTAGCTACACCAGATATGATGGGTGTTGTTGGACGTCTCGGACGTGTACTTGGACCTAAAGGTCTCATGCCTAACCCGAAGGCTGGTACAGTAACAATGGACGTTACAAAAGCAATCCAGGATATCAAAGCTGGTAAGATTGAGTACAGACTTGACAAGACAAACATTATCCATGTACCAGTAGGTAAAGCTTCCTTTACCGAAGAGCAGCTTGCAGACAACTTCCAGACGCTGATCGATGCAATCAATAAAGCTAAACCGGCAGCATTAAAAGGACAGTACCTTAAGACTGTAACTCTTACATCTACAATGGGACCTGGTGTAAAGATCAACCCAATGAAGCTGGCATAAGCATTTCTGAATTCATACAGAAATATGGACTCCCCAGAAAGAGAAATCTTTCTGGGGAGTTTTTTTTGGTGTGAAAAAATAACCCCAAAATAGACATAAAAAATGTGCAAAATATTCCAAAGAAAAACATTGACAGAAACATACGGGGGAATATTAACTAGGAATATTAGGTTCAAATAGAAGTAAGAGAGGAGTAACACTAAAGTGTCATTAACAGATCTTATGTATATGTTAGAAGTAATGTCTGGAAAGGTATCGACAGATGAATTGTCAGAAGGTGCACTTGCAAACGGTGATGTTGCAAGAAATGATGGAAAAATTACATTGGAAGATGTAATGACGCTATTATATTATCTGAGTGGACGAATTACATCATTTGAATCGTAATATATGAGATAATGAATTTCGATAATATTTGATAAACTGAGAGAAAATGCGGGGCTGCCGGAGATAAAGATAGCTCTACATTTTGCTATACATTAAAAATAAAATACATTGAAAAAGAATATTGCACGTGATAAAATTTATCTAGGGAAACCAAAGCCAGGCGGCTACCCTTCTTTTGAGGAGGGATAAGACACCCTCCGGCCGAAAGAAAGGAGGGTCATTAAAAGTTAAAGATAAATTATAAAATCATATAAGTAGATATTGAGTTTTATAAGATATT
>OLPY01001289.1_pt1 | contig 18018 bp, 14 predicted proteins | sample 1672481 | NCBI WGS metagenome assembly OLPY01 (sample SAMEA3136691, study PRJEB25190) | human gut metagenome | biome: human gut; feature: human-associated habitat; material: faeces | place: Austria | collected 2013 | reverse complement strand
CGTGACCGTCGCCGATGGCGGCGCTCTTGACCTGAGCGAGACGGAAAAGGAGATCAGGCTCTCCGTTGTACTCGGAAAATAAACATAAAACGCCCGCCCACTGTGTCCAAATCTCCACGGTGAGCGGGCGTTCCGCTTCCTTTTGAAGGCAGACCGCAAAGCCTATCAAGATCAAAAGCAGGTTCAAAAGCTGGGAAACCAGCGTGGCGATGGCAGCACCGGTAACGCCCATAGTGGGGGCACCCAGCTTTCCGAAGATGAGCAGATAGTTCAGTCCGGTGTTCGCCGCTACCGCGCCAAAACTTGCCCAAAAGGGGACAGCGGCGTGTTCCTTGCAGCGCAGCCATGCGGACAGGACGGTGCTGACCGCCATGGGCAGATAAGAGAACGCCACGATGCGGAAGTACCCCGCCGGAGGATGGCGTCATCTGCCGTATAAAGTCCCAAGACCTGCGCCGGGAAGCCCCCTGCCGTCAGCAGAAACAGTGCTGCCAGCACACCCCCGCAGACAAGGCTTACATCCAAACTGCGCCACGCCTCGGTGTGCTCCTCCGCACCCAGAAACTGTGCGATCAGAATACCGGCAACCGTGCCGACTGCGCCGGACATCACGGAGAAAATAAGAGTGAAGTTACTGCACAGTCCCACGGCTGCAATACCGGCTTCGCCCAGCTGCCCAATCATGATCTGATCCACGATAGAAAAGGAGGCTTGCAGCATTCCCTGTAAGGTGACCGGAATGGCGATTTTGCAAAGGATCCTCATAAAGTCTGACATGGCAGCCTCCTTGTGCTTTCCCGTTCCACCAGCTCCACCGGCAGAACGATGCCGGCATCGCAGGGGGGGGCGTCCCGCAGGGCTTCAAGGCGGCGGATGGCAGTCCTTGCCCGGAGCGCCGCATCCTGATGAATGGTGGTCAGAGCGGGAACGCTTTCCCGGCTTGCCAGTGTATATGCAACACGCAAAGTCCTGATGCGCTATTTGCGCCGCCGCCCTGCCTGCGCTACATCCGACAGAGTATTTTTGCAAAGCAACCTGAAACCCATTACGCAGGTAACGATAAAGCAGCTGTTCAAAAAGCTGAAAAGGAAAACAGAAATTCCGCGTTTACACCCGCACCTGCTGCGACATACGTTTGCTACACGCTACTTGGAAAACGGCGGTGATATATACAGCCTGCGGGAAATTCTGGGCCACACAAGCTTGACCATGGTGCAGAAATACCTGCACCTTACACAGCAAAAAACAACGCAAAGGTTCCCGAATTTCAGCCCTATGGACAGAATCAGCCGAAAGACAGCATAAAAAAGCACCAGACAGCGTTAAAACTGTCTGGTGCTTTTTGGTGCGCCCGCGGGAATTCGAATCCCGGACACCCTGATTAAAAGTCAGGTGCTCTACCAACTGAGCTACGGGCACAAATACTCAATTTGCCTGTTACAGCTTAAATATTGTAACAGGTATGGGAGAAAAAGTCAAGCTTTTTGCCGCATTTTCAGCCAGAAAATCTGCCGCAGGGCAGCTGGTGCAGGAACTTGAAACATAAACGCATTGCAAAACAGAATAAATATATTGAAAAACAATAAAAATGTATTGCAAAACGATGCGATATATGCTATGATAACAGCATCGGATATACCATAAAACATCAGGGGGAATGACCAATGCGTCAATTACCAGAAAACTTTTTTGGCTGGAACGACCACAAAAGCATTATGCTGACCAAGTTCGCCACCCTGGCGGCGGCCATGGGGTGCGTGGTGATGGTGCTGTGCGGGCCGCGCATCGTCAGCTGGGTTTTGGCGGTGCACGCGCTGCAGCTGGTGCATGGGCCAAAGCTGGGGTATTTTTTGCTGGGGCTGGGCTATTGCAGCGCCGCGCTGGCCCTGTGGATGCTGTATAACCTGTACATGTTTTTGGCGCGCATTGAAAAAGAAGAGGTGTTTACCCCTGCCAACGTGTTGGCCCTGCGGCGCATCAGCTGGTGCTGCACCTGGGCTGCAGCGCTCTGCCTGCCGGTGGGTGCTGTGCTGGGGCTGCCGTTCATCTTTGCCATTGGCGTTGCGGCGGCGTTTATGGCGCTGATCGTGCGGGTCATCAAAAATGCGTTTGCCCAGGCCGTTAAGATGAAAGACGAACTGGACTATACCGTGTAAGGGGGCGCAGAAGATGCCAATTATCGTCAACCTGGATGTGATGATGGCAAAGCGCCACATGGGGGCGGGGGAGCTGGCTGAAACCATCGGCATTACCCCGGCCAACCTTTCCATCCTGAAAAACAACAAAGCAAAAGCGGTGCGGTTTTCCACCCTGGAAGCCCTGTGCAAAGCGCTGGATTGCCAGCCCGCTGACCTGTTGGAATACCGCCCGGACGAAACGTAAAGAAACGACCTTGATATAAGGAGACAACCCAATGAAATTTGATAAAAAAGAGGCTGCAGGCCAGCCCCTTCCATTTTCTGCACCCAAAAATCCGCAGTGGGTCATGCTGGCCGCCCTGCTGCTGAGCTATGCGGCGGGCTATGAATATGTTGACCGCTGCCTGGGTTTTGGGGTGGCGAGCGAGTACTCCGCCTGGCGCGCCGGAGTGCTGGTGTTTGTGGCGCTGTATACCGTAGTGGTGGAGCTCGCCGCCTGGGCGGGGGACCGCAAACCCAGCCGGACCGCCGCGGCCTGGTGGTGCTGCTGGCTGGTGCAAAGCCTGGCCATGGCGGGGTGGAGCCTGCACACGGACGACCTTGGCTTCTGGCAGGTCGTGGCGTGGCACTGCACGGCTATTTATTATGTGCTGGCCCGCAATGATTTACTGGCGGCTGGCCGCACCAGCTGCCTTGTGCTGCTGGATGGCGTGGCGGGCATGTTTGCCATCCCATTCGGCAACTTTTTGCTGCGTACCCAGCTGCTGTGGCAGGCACTGCACCGCTGGTGGGCCAATCATGCGGGACGCAAAGGCCGCACGCTGGAAACCGCCGTCAGTATAACTGCTGCCCTGCTGCTGGGCGGTGCGGCCTGCGCCACGCTGGCGGGGGCGGATGATAACTTTGCCCGGCTGTGGGGGCATCTTGGCAGCTGGCTGGGGCAGCTGTTCGGGCAGGATGCCCTGCTGGCAAATCTGCTGATCTTTGCGCTCTCCCTGCCTGTTGGTGCCTGGTTGTTTGGTCTGGCGGGCGGCAGCGCCCGGCGCAAGGCGCCGCCTGTTGCGGCGGAACAGTTTTACGGCAAACTGGCAGCTCTGCCGCGCCTGCCTCAGCTGATGGGAGTGTTAGTCATGGCGGTGCTGTGTGGTGTGTATACGTTGTTTTTTGCCGTGCAGGCGGCGGAATTCGCCGCTGCCCTTGGGGCACCGCTGCCCCTGACCGCGCCGGATGCCGCCGCGTTTGCGGTGAACGGTTTTTGGGAGTTTTGCCGCATTCTGGCGCTGGACCTTACTGTGCTGGCGGCACTGCACTTTTTGGGGGCGCAGCCGGTTACCCAAAAGGGCTTATCCCGCGTGTTGGCCGTGGCACTGTGCGGGTTCGGTGCCGGGTTTGCGATGCTGGCCGCGGCCAAGCTGGCGGTGTATATCAATCTGTACGGCCCAACGGTGCGGCGCATTTGGGCTGCGTGGGTGCTGGGAGCATTGTTACTGGCTAGTGTTTTGGCTGCGGTGCGGTTGTTCTGCGGCATCCCGGCGGCACGCATGGCCTTTGTGGCAGCGGCATTCAGCTTCAGCCTGCTGTGCTGCCTGCCTCTGGAGCGCTTCTGTGTGGATGCTCAGCTGGCCCGCCCCGATTGCGATTGGCAACTTTTGCAGCGCTACACCTGGCAGAGCAGCGAGCTGGACGAGTATATCACCCAACAGGCAGGGGAAAACGCGAACTTGTCGGGGCGCAGCCCCTCCATCTTGCTATCGCAAGACCGTTCTGTCGCTTGAAAGCCCCACTGGGGCTTTCATTGCTTCACTTCGTTTCGCAAACGCGAACTTGTCGGAGTGAAACTCCGCCATTTTGCTTGCGCAAAAACGTTCTGTCACTCAAACACCCCGCAGGGGTGTTTGTTGCTAGCGCAAACGCGAACTTGTGGGGATAGGATTTATAATGGCGAGGTATAATATCGTGAAAAATATAAGAAAGCGAAAAATAATTATACTTGTGGTGCTTCTGATTTTAATTATGGTCAGTTGGTTAATTTGGGGAAATCTGTCGGTAGAAACAAATAAATTAACAGTAACATCTAAAGACTTACCTGAAGCGTTTGACAATTTTTCTATTGCCCATATTTCGGATTTGCATAATGCAGAATACGGGAAGAATAATGAAAAGTTAATTGATATATTAAAGGCAGAAAGCCCAAATATAATCGCTATTACTGGGGATTTGATAGATTCCAACCATACAAATCTTGAAGTTGCATTATCTTTTGCTCAGCAAGCCGTAAAAATCGCTCCTTGCTATTTTGTTACAGGCAATCACGAAGCATGGGTCGGCTCACAATATGAAGAATTAAAGACATCATTAGAAAATGCAGGAGTTACCGTTCTTCAAGATGAAGCCATTGAATTGAACTATGGTGATGAGTGTATTCAGCTAATAGGCTTAAATGACCCTGATTTTTCAGAACGAGATAGTTTTTTATCAGAAAGTATTTTGGAAACAAAACTTTCGCAGGTAAATATTAGCAATGGATTTACTATACTTTTGTCGCATAGACCCGAGCATTTTAATGTCTATCAAAATAAAAATATTGACTTAGTATTGTCGGGACACGCCCACGGCGGACAATTTCGATTGCCAGTTTTGGGAGGAGTTATTGCTCCTAATCAAGGACTTTTCCCGAAATATGACGCAGGCATCTATACAGAGAATGGAACAACTATGATTGTGAGCAGAGGTATTGGAAACAGTATTATTCCAGTGCGAATTAACAATCGACCGGAAATAATTATCATAGAATTGAACTGTGGATGAATAAGCGTATATCCTGATTTTAAATATTTGTGTCAGGAACACAAAAGGAAATTGTGAGAATATATAAATTCCAGTTTTTGAAACTGAGAAATATGAACTTGTCGGGGCCTTGTTGTATATCTCATTATGGCATATACAGCGAAGCCCCGGAACGGTCAAGACCGTTCCCTACAGCTTATTTTATATTGCGGTGCAAGCATACAAATGATCTGTAGGGCGGGATGCCCTCATCCCGCCGCGGAGAAACCTTGCTGATTGCGTCAAACCTTGCGAATTTGTTCAAATTTTGTTTACAATTTGTCCAAGAATAGCCGGTCGAAACTGCGTGAAATTTATCCGCATCACCAAAAATGAGTGAAGCGCTTTGTACAGTGTTGACAAATGTGTGCCAAAAGGTTATTGTAATAGCAATTCATCAGCCAAATGCAATGAACAGGAAATGACCTATCCGTATCACCGCTTACAGAAAGCCGTTGGTTGTGCAAGACGGCAGCAAGGCGCGGTCTGGCCCTCACCTGCGAGCAGCTTGGGGGAAAGCGGGCAGAACCGCCCGCCGTGTAGTTCAAGCCGGGAACCCTCCGTTAATGGGGTGCGCAGTCCGGCACAGTGCGGTGTGGGACTGCGGGTGAGCGGTCGGCATTGAGCCGGCAAAGCAAAGTGGTAACGCGGAAGTAAAAGTTGCAATGGTGCAGCGCATGATTGCAGTGTATGCCTTCGTCTTTGCGTTGGTCCAAATGGGCCAACAAAAGACGAAGGCTTTTTTGTTTACCGCATTTGGCTGGATGGAGTGGAAAATTTTTATTATTAACGGAGAGAAGGATTATCATGAACACACTCGTCATCGTGTTGATCGCTGCTGTGGTTCTTGTCTGTGCTTATGCGTTTTATGGGCGCTGGGTGGCAAAAACCTGGGGCATTAACCCGAACGCACAGACCCCCGCTGTTAAGTATAACGATGGTAAGGATTACGTTCCCACCAACGGCTGGACCGTTTTCAGCCATCAGTTTTCTTCCATTGCCGGTGCAGGCCCTGTTACCGGTGCAATCCAGGCTGCAGCCTTCGGCTGGCTGCCGGTTCTGCTGTGGGTGCTCATCGGCGGCGTTTTCTTTGGCGCTATTACCGACTTCGGCGCTTTGTATGCTTCCGTTAAGAACGACGGCAAGTCTATGGGCATGCTGATCGAAAAGTACATCGGCAAGCTGGGCCGCAAGCTGTTCCTGCTGTTCTGCTGGCTGTTCTGCGGCATCGTTATTGCAGCTTTTGCTGATATGGTTGCCGGTACTTTTAACGCTTACACCACGGTTGACGGCGTTACCAGCCTGGCTGATGCAGCTACCACCAACGGCGCAGCCGGCATGGTTTCCATCATGTTCATGCTGTTCGCTGTTGTGTTTGGCCTGATCCAGAAGAAGTTCAACTTCTCCGGCTGGAAAGAGGCTGTTCTGGGCATCGTGTTCATCGTGCTGTCCTTTGCTGTCGGCATGAAATTCCCCTTGATTTTTGACAAGGCTACCTGGAGCTACATCACCTTTGTTTACATTTTCTTTGCTGCAGTTCTGCCCATGTGGCTGCTGAAGCAGCCCCGCGACTACATGACCACCTTCATGTTCATCTGCATGATTGCCGGTGCTGTTGTTGGCCTGCTGGTTGCACATCCCACCATGAACCTGCCCGTCTTTACCGGTTTCAATAACGAAAAGCTGGGCACCATGTTCCCCATTCTGTTCGTTACCGTGGCTTGCGGTGCTGTTTCCGGCTTCCACAGTCTGGTTTCCTCCGGTACTTCTTCCAAGACGGTTGAAAGCGAAAAGGATATGCTGAAGGTTGGTTACGGTGCTATGGTGCTGGAAAGCCTGCTGGCTGTTCTGGCCCTCTGCGTTGCCGGTGCAGCAGCTGCTGCTGACGGTACCCCCGCTGCTGGTACCCCGTTCCAGATCTTCAGCCGCGGCGTTGCCGGTTTCTTTGAGATGTTCGGCGTGCCCGTTTATGTTGCTACCGTCTTTATGACCATGTGCGTTTCCGCTCTGGCTCTGACCAGCCTGGATGCTGTTGCCCGTATCGGCCGTATGAGCTTCCAGGAACTGTTCAGCGTGGACGATATGGAGCATGCAGAAGGCTGGCGTAAGCTGTTCTGCAACACCTACTTCTCCACCATCATCACCTTGGCATTTGGCTTCCTGCTGACCCAGGTCGGCTATGCCAACATCTGGCCTCTGTTCGGTTCCGCCAACCAGCTGCTGAGCGCTCTGGTTCTGGTTACCCTGTGCGTCTTCCTGAAAGTCACCGGCCGCAACAACAAGATGCTGTTCCCGCCGCTGATCATCATGCTGTGCGTCACCTTCACTGCTCTGGTTCAGCGCCTGATTGCTATGGTCAAGGCAATTCAGACCGCAGCTTCCACCACCATCCCCGCTGGCGAAACCACCTGGGGTGCTGTGTTCATCGCAAACGGCCTGCAGTTGATCATCGCTATCCTGCTGATCGTTCTGGGCATCACCATCGTGGTCAACTCTTTCAAGAGCTATGCCAAGAGCGAAAAGAACAGCGAAAAGGCTTCTGCCTGATTTATCCCTGACAGTTACTACCTTCCATAAATAACAGCCACCCCCGCAGTGTCATGCCATGCTGCGGGGGTGGCTGTTTTTATATTTGTATGTATCTTGTAAAGAGTAAAATGGGCAAAGATCGGGTTTTTAACTGGCGGAGGATTTACTCCTGCCAGCCCTTGGCAATATCCACCCAACCGGAAAAGTTTTCGGCGGCATGTTCCAGCTCCGGCACCGCCAGGCGCACCGCGGAAGCGGCAGTGCCTGCGGCGGGGTATACGATATCAAACCGGCGCAGACTTTCGTCCAGGTAGACCGGCACGCCGGGGCAGACAGCAAAAGGGCATACCCCGCCCATGGGATGACCGACTTTGACAACCAGTTCGTCCGGCTTGATCATGCAGGCTTTGCAGTGGAATTATGCTTTGTATTTGGCGTTATCCACCTTGCCGTCCCCGGCAATCACCACCAGCATGGGCTGCCCGGCCACATCAAAGGCCATCGTTTTGCCAATGCGTGCGGGCTCGCAGCCAAGATCCGCGGCGGCTTCGGCTACGGTGGCGCTGGATTCCTTAAATTCCATCACACGGTCTGCCAGGCCAAAATTGGCCAGGTATTCTTTTACTTTATCGGTTCCCATTATTGTTTCCCTCTCAAATAAATCAATAAAATAATGCAGATGGCTGTGGGAAAGAGCACCCGCCCTACAGTGCATTTTAATATTTATATCTAAGGCAACACCGCACAATTCCCGCCTGACGGCTTAAGCACCGCTCCGGCGGCTGCGGCACGGCATCTGCGTTGCCAAAATGCTCGATAATGTCGGGTTGCGGTACCCGCATCGTGCTTCGGGGGCAAAAGCCCCTCGCACTCTGCGACCGCTGCCCCTGCTTCGGTTCGCTGTTTCCGCCACTGGCGGCGCTCACCTTTGCAGCATCCAGTATTATCTGCGCTTTTGGCTTGGCATCTGCCGCACCTCGCTCGCCGTATCGGCACTTAGAATTATGCGGTATTGCCCTAATTATAAAGTGCTCTGTAGGGAACGGTCTTGACCGTTCCGAAACCTTGAGGTGGATGGTGTAACAAATTTATGAGAAATTTTGACTTCCCCTGAGGATAACTCCCCGCGCAGGGGCCGATGCTCGCATCGGGCCACAGGCAGAACATCTCGTAAAAATGGCAAGCGGGCGCACAATGTGCGCCCCTACGGGGTTGATGGCGGTACCCTGTTTTTATTTTTTCTTCCCCAGCAACTGCGTGCGGATATACCGGAAACATTCGTCCTCGCCTTCATCCCGCAAAATCAACAGGCAGGTTTCCAGCTGTTTGCGGGTTTCGGGGTGCAGGATGTAGTGGTCACGGCTGTGTTCGTAATACTCCCATGCGGCGGCGTCTGTGTAGCTGGCACCCTTGTAATTCTTGCTGGCGGCAATGCGGTCACACACCATTTCCGCCACATAGCGATTGGGCATGCGCATCCCGGCCATGGCGTGGTCGCCGTTGGGGGCATAGTCAATCCAGTATTCCAGGTGGTGCTTGTTGCGCCCCTTGTGGTGCAGCCATGCGGCAGAGTAGCCTTCCGCCTTGCGCTGGGCGTTGTTGGGGCTGCAGGTGCCCTGCCAATATTTGGCACCGGCCCAGAATTCCACGGGGGACAGTTTGCTCAAATCATGGGTCAACCCCTGCCAGTACAGCCCGCAGCGGAAACACCCCTGCATGACCAGCATTTTGTGGTGATGGATGGTTTTATAATGTTTGATGGGATGCCACATGGCAGATTCCCCCTTTGCTACTCAATCAAAAACGCATTGCTGCCTTTGATTGTAATACAAACGCCGCCGGTGCGCAAGCCCGGCGGCGGGATTCCAATTATTCTTTTACCGCAGTGATGGCGGTTTTAACCAGCCACACCAACAGCGCACAGCTGACCGGTACCAGTGCAAAGTGCCACAGCATGGGCACCAGATGGACATGCACATAGGCGTGTGCTTTGGAAAGCACCATCCAGGATACCGGTGCCGCCAAGCTGAGCACCCACACCAGCGCAGGCCCGGCCAACACGGCCAGCGGCTTTTTGCGCAGGGCCAGCACCGCAAGGCACAGGGCAAAGCCCAGCAGGGTAACGGCGATCAGCGGCTTTAAGGTGATAGTCAAGGGGCCGAATTGCAGCAGGGGTTCATCCACCTCCGCAAAATAGCGGGTCAGAACCTGTGCAACGCTGACATCGCTCACCATATCATCCGTCAGGCTGACACGGCTGGTAACAGCCCCGGTCAGGTTCTGCCAGCTGCCTGCGGCACTGCCAAAATAGATGACCCCCTGAATAAACCAGGCACCCAGCGCCGCTGCCACGCCGCCCACAGCAGCAAAGCCAGTGTATATCATGCGGCGCAGCCAGGCGCGGCGGTCCCCGCCGGCCCAACAGTAGACAAGCGGGGCTTCGCACAGGATCAAAAAGGTGGAAATAAACTCAAACCCGCACATGCAGCGCACCATGCAGGCGGCGAACACCAGCAGGTAACACCACCAGGGCGTTTTGCCGCGCCGCCGGGTAACGGCACAGAGCAGCAGCCCCGCCAAAGCGGGCAGCAACCAGGTCCACAGGCACCAGTACAGGTCTTTCATGCCGCGCTGCGGCCAGGGGGCAAACACCACGGCGCACAGCCACGCCAGCGCGGAAAGCGGCCCCCACGCCCGCCATACGGCCAGGCAGACCAGCAGAGTAGCCACATAGAACAACATACTGTTGATGTTGTACAGTATGATTTCCCGTGCTTCGCCGCGGTCCTCAAAAACAGAGAGCACTTTGTTCAGCACGCCGAACGCCCAGCCCTGCAGCCCGGTCTGGTGGGTGTAAGCCTGAAAATCCTGCGGGGAAACGGGGGTGTTGTCCCGGTACCAGTAGCGGTTTTGTTCATCGCTCCAGTCCTGGGTATATACCCCCATAAAGCCGCCGGGGCTGGTCTGGTTCTGCTGCATCTGCAGCATGCGGCCGAACACGAGAGTCTGGGAGCCATTGTCCCAAAAGCCGGTCAGATAGGTGCTGCCGTTGTGCCGCCAAACGGTCAAAACAACCGCCAGCACCACAACCACCACCGCCGTTACAGCCACCTGCACCGCCGCAGGCAAGGATCGAAATTTTTGCTTCAAAATAATAAGTTCCTAACGTATAGAATCAATATCGTCTAAAAAGTTGAAAAAGCAGGAACAAAGAAAGGAAACCAGCGAGTTCTATGCGCCACACGCCCCCAACTCCTAACTCCTACCTGCCTACCTGTCCCACTTATCGCACAAGCTGGCGATCTGGCTGGCAAAGCGGGCAAGATCCTTGTTGGCACCGCCGCGGTTGTGCTCGATCACAACCAGCAGCCGCTTGCCCATGTTCAGCAGGCGTTCAAACGCCGGGCTGGTGCGCGGCTTGTCGGCGGGCTGGCTGGCCTTGGCCAGCGGCACCATGGTGCCCTGCCGCAGTAGGGCAACGGCCCCGCCGGTCAGCTCATACACGGCACCGTTGTACGGCGCTTCTGCCGGGATGCCCTCCGCCGTCAGGGTGCGGGCAAAGTGATCGGCAACCAAGTCCTCGCCGTGGTTCACAAACACATGTTTGGGTTTGGGATCAAAGTGGCGGATCCAGGTCAACAGGCCGTCCCGGTCCGCATGGCCGGACAAGCCGCTCATCTGGCGGATCTGCGCATTGACCTGCACCGTTTCGCCAAATAGCCGTACTTCATCGGCACCCTCGATCAGTGCGCGCCCCAGCGTGCCGGGGGACTGGAACCCCACAAACAGGATGGTGCATTCCCCGCGCCACAGGTTGTGCTTAAGGTGGTGGCGGATGCGCCCGGCATCACACATGCCGGAAGCGGAGATGATGACCTTGGGGGTGGAGTCCAGGTTGATGGCAACAGAATCCTCTTTGGTTTCACTGATCTGCAAACCGGGGAACGCCAGCGGGTTTTCGCCCTTCGTCACCAGGGCTAGGGCTTCGGCATCATAACATTCACTGAAGTTTTCCCGGAAAATGGTGGTGGATTTGCTGGCCAGCGGGCTGTCCACAAACACGGGGAAGTTATCGTGCCCGTGGATGCGGTGCTCCTCTTTGATCTGGCGGATAAAATAGAGCATTTCCTGCGTGCGACCCACGGCGAAACTGGGAATGACCACATTGCCGCCGCGGTCGAACGTTTCCTGCAAAATCTGGGTCAGCTCGGCCACATAGTCCGGCTTGGGGCCGTGGGTGCGGTCACCATAGGTGGATTCCATCACCACAAAATCCGCTTTGGTCAGGTACTGCGGGTTACGGATCAGCGGCTGGTCCAGGTTGCCGATATCGCCGGAGAACACAATGGTCTGGCTTTCGCCGTTCTCCGTTACCTGCAAGGTGATGGAAGCGCTGCCCAGCAGGTGGCCTACATCGGTAAAGGTGGCCGTAATGCCGGGGAACACTTCCAGCGGCTTGCCGTAGCTTTGCGGTACAAACTGCTTCATCACGGCCATGGCGTCTTCTACTGTGTAGTCCGGCTCTACCAGCTCATTGCCGCTGCGCTGGGCTTTGCGGTTTTTCCACTCGGCTTCCTGCTCCTGAATGTGGGCGGAATCTTCCAGCATGATTTCGCACAGGTCCATGGTGGCATCTGTGCTGTAAATGGGGCCGCGGAATCCGTTCTTGTACAGATAGGGGATGCGTCCCGAATGGTCAATGTGGGCGTGGGTCAAAAGGATGGCTTCAATCTCACCGGGGGCGCAGGGCAGGTCCGCATTGGGGTAAACGTCTTTGCCCTGCTCCATGCCGCAGTCCACCAAAAAGCGGTGGCCGCCTGCTTCAATCAGGGTGCAGCTGCCGGTCACTTCACGGGCAGCGCCCAAAAAGGTCAGCTTCATAACAGCCTCACTTTCTCCCGGCACCGCGCTGCGGTGCTTCGGGCAACGTAAACGGGTTTGCAAAGTTATTGGTTACATCATTGATATTCATGCGGATATCCCAAAAGACATCCCCATAATCACGCAGAATCGTATAACTGCCGCCTGCCTGCTCCAGAGCTTCCAGCGTGGCGGTATCGGTCACCACAAGGGCGTCGCCGTCCGTCGGCTCAAAGGCAGTCAGGCTTTCCTCATAGGTGCGGGTCACGGTACCGGTGTCGATCAGGGCACCGATGGCGGCGGAGGTCGTCCGCGCCAGCACCAGCCGCTGCCCGGCGGGAACGGCATCACACAGCGCCCCGCGGGTAACATCGCCAAAGTCAAGCTCGGTAATGCCGCCTGCCAGCGCGGTTACGGTCAGGTCGGCGGCATCCTGCGGGCAGTTGGCGCGGTCACCGTCGGCATAGGCCAGGTAAAGTGCGGCGGCATAGTTGGCAAAGCTGATGGTTTTATCCGCACTTTCGTTGGCTTCAAAGGTGAACAGCGTCTGGCTGCGCACATCCTCGTCGCCGTCTGCCAGGCTCTGCAGGCTGGTAAAGGCGGAATCATAGGCAGTCTGCTGGGCGGTGGTGTAGCTGCCGCGGGCGGATTTCAGGTCGGCAGCGCTCATGCTGGCGGGTTCGGCTGTCATGCTGCCGTCCGCCGCAAAGGTCAGGTTCAGGCAGCCCACGCTGTCCCAGCCGGACCCGGCGGCAACAACGGCAAGGCCGTTTGCCTTTGCGGTGCTGTTGGCTGTGGCACCGGCATCCAAGACGGCGGTCACGCCAAGGTCTGCCAGGTCGGCATAAATGCCGCTGATGTCGGTATCCGGCCCGGCAATGCAAAGGATGGCGTCAGCCCCCTGGGCCTGCAAAGCAGCAACCTGTTCGGAAGCCGCCAGCGCCAGGTCCGCAGCGGTCAGTTCTTTCGTCTGGGCGGAATTGCCGATCGAGGCCAGCGAGAAGAAGCCGATCTTTTTGCCTGCTTCCTCCACAATGGTGTTCATGCCGTTGGAAATGCGGTTGCGGCTCCAGCTGGTGGAACGGGCCAGCAACGCTTCGTTTTCTGTCGTGTACAGGTTGGAAGCAATCGAAGGCCCAGTGGCGGTCATTACATCGCTGAGAAGGCGGTCAGCGCCATACGCCATATCGGAAGCATCAAAGGCCTGCAAATCATACCCGGCTGCGGCAAAGGCGCTGGTCATATCCATGCCGCCGGTCAGGCTGGCGCGGGCGGTGCCCTGCAAACTGCCGCCTGCATCCACCAGAATGGAGTCCTCGCTGCCCGCTTTCAGGGCAGCAATGTCCGCAAGGCCGACCTCTTCGCCCTCGGTCAAGCCCTGCAGATTACCGGTAACGTAAACGGGAATGGTGAATGCCCCCACCCGCACCGTCACATCGGCGCTCATGCGGCCATCCGCCAGGGTGGCGGTGATGGTGCAGGTGCCGTCCGCCTTAGCTTTTACCTCGCCGTGCTTATTCACGGTGGCAACGTCTTCATTATCGCTGGACCAGAAGATTTTCTGCCCGCCCTCGCTTTCGCTGGGCTCATCGGTCAGCAGGGTGGCGGTGGCTTTCGCCTTGGGCAGCCACAGCTCGTTTTTGTAGGTGTCGTTGGTCAGCGAGGGCAGGATGTCCTTGCTGGTTGCTTTGATGCCGGTAAAGGTCAGCTCTTCCATCACAAAGTCAACATCCACCGTGTCGCTCTGCACGCCGTACTTTTCGCCCGGCTCCGTATAGGTGGCCTGCCAGATGGAATACGGCCCGGTGTAGCCCAACGCGGAATTGAACCGCGCGATCCAGAAATTATCGCGCCAGCGGTCAAACGCGGGGTCCGTCAGGCGGCCGCGGGTCCAGTTGATGGAGGCGTAAATGCCTTCCTCGCCCTTGTAGCCCAGTTCTTTCAGGCGGTCGAAAAATACTTCGGTCAGGTGGGCCATCTCGTCCGGGTACAGGCCGGTGATGGATTTATCCTCCAGGTCATAATAGACCGGGTAACTGAGCTGGTAGGGGGTGGCGGTGTAATCGTCCAGCCCCTCGTGCGGGGGTGCCACAAGGCCCAGCAGGCGGGCAACGTGTTCGGCTTCCGATTTGGCCTGTTCCTCGGTGGTGGCGTAAGAGTACAGATAGGTGCCAAAGGGGATGCCAAGGCGGGTGCATTCGTCCGCGTTGCGGCGCCACTGTTCATCGTCCTGGGCGTAATCGCCGGTGCCGTTCCACTCGCTGCCAAAGCCGCAGCGGATCATGGCAAAATCGATCCCGGCAGCCTGGGCTTTCTCCCAGTCCACTTCACCCTGATACTTGCTCACGTCAATGCCTTTTTTGGTGGCGGCCAGAATCGGCTCTCCGTCACTGTTAAAGTAGTACCCGGCATCGTTCTTGGCCCACGCTCCGGCACTGGTGCCGGGGTCAATGGTCAGGGGGGCTTTCTGCCCGCTGTTGCAGGCTACCAGCCCGATCACTACCAGCGCCACAACGGCAACCAGCACGCACGCGGCCAGTGCAAGACGCAGGTTGGGCTGCTGCTTCTTTTTGGGCTGTGGGCGGCGGCCCTGCGGGGGCTTGGGCTGGGACTGTTTGCGGTAGGTCTGGCGGGGCTGTTGTTCCGGCTTGCGGGGCTGCCCCGACGGCTGTTTGTTTTGTTCCATCGGCGGTTTCCTCTATGATCGCAGCTGCCCGGCGGGCAGCTGTATGTTGGCGTTAAATTTGTGAATTCTTGTATTTTATAAGAATATGGTAACATGTTGTCAAACAAAATACAATCCGGTAAAGCAGGCAGATTGTGTAATTTTGGGCAGGAAATTTTGGCAGCCGGGCAAAGCAAACTGCCCCCTGCAGTTTTCCACACAGCAGAGGGCAGTTGGTTAAAAATGTTCAGCAGATGCAGGGCAGGCGGTTAAGCTCAGCCGATGGTAATGCTCCAGGCAAAGGTCTTGCTTGCGCCGGGGGCCAGCTCAATGTGGCGGCCGGCTTCGTTCACGCTGTTGACCCAGCCGTTCCAGGGCTCCATGCAGACGAACGTCTCGGCATCCTGCTGCCACAGCACGCCGTTGGTGAACACGCTTTCATCAAAGGCAACTTCCACCGTGTGGCCGCTGCCGGAATCGGTCAGGCGCATCGGGCTCTTTACGCCGGTCATCAGGCGGATGGAATCTGCGGAGCCTTCCTTGCGGGTCAAGGTGATGGTTTCCGGTGCGGCGGGCTGCTCGCCCTTGGCATTCTCGGAGCAGGTGGCGGCGTTGATGTCAAAGTGGACGTTCTCCAGCTTGGAAGCTGCGAAATACGGGTGGAAGCCGATGCTGAACGGCAGGGCTTTGTCGCTGGTGTTGTGCACGGTCAGTTCCAACCCGGCCTTGGCACCGGACAGGGTATAGCGCATTTCCAGCAGAAAATCAAAGGGGTAAACAAACTTGGTCAGGCCGTTGGGGGTCAGGGTCAGCACGATCTCATCATCCGCAGCGGTCTTGACCTGCCAGGGCAGCAAATCGGCAAAGCCGTGGACCTCAATGGGATAATCGGAGCCGTTAAAGTGGTGCACACCGCCGTCCGGCTTGCCGCAGCTGGGGAACAGGATGGGCACGCCGCAGCGGGGGCGGTCCGAGGATTCATAGTTCTTATCGCGCAGCCAGAGGTATTCCTCACCGCTTTTGGTGAAGGAGGTTGCCATGCCGCCCTTTTCCGGTGTAACGGTCAGGGCGTACTCCCCATCGGTCAGGGTAAGGGTGGAATATTTGGCATTGTACTTTTCGTAAGTACCGGCAGTCAGCTTGGACATTGTTACAGTCCCCTTTCTTCAGTTACAAAAACGGCCCGACCGCACCGGGATTCTTGGAGCAGCGCACAGCGCCTTGATCCCAGAGCACCCGGAACGCCCGGAGCCGTTCCACTTTGTGCACCGCCAGCAGCCACAGCTCCCGGCGAACACTTCTTAATTCTATTATACTCTCAAAATGTTCCCGGCTCTACCCTTTTGGGTAAAAAATGCGGCGGGAGCCAGAGCATCAGTGCAAAAATTACAGCACAACGCCATCCTTGAAGATAGAAATTTCGCGGAAGCCCTTCTTCTCGGCGCAGGTCTGCTTGCCGGAAGCAACGTCCAGCACCAGCTGGTACAGATCAGCACCGGCTTCATCCAGCGTCTTTTCGCCGTCAGCAACAACACCGGCGTTAAAATCGATCCAGGTGGATTTTTTGGCAGCCAGCTGGCTGTTGGTAGCAATTTTCAGGGTGGGAGCGGGGGCACCGAACGGAGTGCCGCGGCCCGTGCTGAACAAGATCATGTGGGCGCCGGCGGCGGTCAGGGCGGTAGCGGAAACAAGATCGTTGCCGGGGCCGTACAGCATGTTCAGGCCCTTGGTGGTCACAGCATCGCCATAGCCGATAACGTCCATGATGGGGGCGCTGCCGCCCTTCTGCACACAGCCGCAGGATTTATCCTCCAGCGTGGTGATGCCGCCCTGCTTGTTGCCGGGGCTGGGGTTGTCGTACACAACTTCGTTGTGGCTGATGAAGTATTCCTTGAAGCCGTTGATCATATGCACGGCCTTCTCAAACACTTTTTCGTTCTGGCAGCGATCCATCAAAAAGCCCTCGGCACCGAACATTTCCGGCACTTCGGTCAGCACGGTGGAACCGCCGCGGGCGCACAGCATATCGCTGAAGCGGCCGATGGTGGGGTTGGCGGTAATGCCGGACAAACCGTCCGAACCGCCGCACTTCATGCCGACCACCAGCTCGCTGGAGGGAATCGGCTCGCGCTGGAACTGGGCAGCATAAGCGGCCAGTTCCTTCAGGATCTCACGACCCGCAACCAGCTCATCGTCCACATCCTGGCAGGTCAGGAACTTGATGCGGTCATGGTCGTATTCGCCCAATTCGGTCAGGAACTGCTCATGGGTCAGGTTCTCGCAGCCAAGGGAGAGCACCAGCACGGCACCGGCGTTGGGATGGCGGGCCAGCGCAGCCAGCAGTTTGCGGGTCTGGGCGTGGTCATGGCCGGTCTGGGAGCAGCCGAACGGATGGGTGAAGGTGTACAGCCCGTCAATGCTGTCGGTCACAAGATCCTGATTGTCCCGCACAAGGGCTTTGGCGCAGTCGTTCACGCAGCCAACGGTGGGGATGATCCAAATCTCGTTGCGGGTGGCTGCACGGCCATCCTTGCGGCGGTAGCCCATAAAGGTTTCGGGAGCAACGGGGGCCAGCGGGTGCACATTGGGGTGGTAGCTGTACTCGATCTCGCCGGACAGGTTGGTTTTTACATTGTGGGTGTGCATCCAGGTGCCGGGCACGGCATCAGCGGTGGCATGGCCGATGGGGAACCCGTACTTGATGACGTTTTCGCCCGCGTGGATGGGGGCAATGGCCATCTTGTGGCCCTGGGGGATATCTTCAACAGCGGTCACAGATGCACCGTCCACCGGCACAGCGGTGCCTTTGGCAATGGGATGCAGGGCAACCACAACATTATCCTTGGGGTTGATCTTGATTGCAAGAGGCATACAGAATCTCCTTACTACGATAAAAGCAGGTAGGAGTTAGGAAGTAGAAGTTGGGAATTGTTAGCCCTGCTTTCAGGGCAATACCGCATAATTCTAAGTGCCGATACGGCGAGCGAGGTGCGGCAGCTG
>OLPY01001280.1_pt1 | contig 18087 bp, 16 predicted proteins | sample 1672481 | NCBI WGS metagenome assembly OLPY01 (sample SAMEA3136691, study PRJEB25190) | human gut metagenome | biome: human gut; feature: human-associated habitat; material: faeces | place: Austria | collected 2013 | reverse complement strand
TGAGGATTTATGGAAAATAATTTAAAAAATCAACATTATAAAAATATGAGTATAACGCTTCTACTTCTTCCGTTTCACGGTTCTTTTTTGTTTTTTCCATCGCTTGGTTATTGTGGAGTCTTGCATGAGCCGATTCATGAACTAAAGTTTTCAAGGTCTGCAGATTTGACATTCCTGTCTGCACTACAATTTTTTCTTCATTAGGATAATATATTCCCTTCGCTCCGCTTTCGATATTATCAAATACCACCTTAACCGGAGATATAGAAATAAGGCTTTGAAGAAAATTTTCATATCCATCAACAGAATTCATCAGATCCTTCGGACTAAGCGTTTCAACAGGCTTTCCCACCGTTTGGGAAACATCAAAGACATTTCCCGGACGAAAATAAGGAATAGGAACTTCAACCTTCTTTTCTTTCCCATTCTCATCCAATACAGGCTTTCCATTTTCATCCAAAAGTTTTTCCATTCTCTTAGTAGAACAAGGGCAAAGAATCGTAATTGATTTTTCGCCTTTTTTCACCTGCCGCCCAATAGACTGCCATTTTTTATACCCTGCCACTAAGGAGGCATCTGGTCGCTGAAGCATAATAAGAATTGTGTTATTCAGTGAGTATCCATGAAATATAGACATTGTTTTCAGAAAATTCATGTATTGCTCGCTGTTCATTAAATTTGCAATACCATCTTCGAGTGATTTCATAATTTCTTTTATATCTGTTTTAGAACTCATAAAAGGCACTCCTTTTCTGTTTATAGGCTTCTGATTACTCATAACTTTGTTCTTTGCGTGTCAGATTATTTCGGATAATCGCTTTGGCATAGCGCACCGGATCCTGTTCTTTTTGCTTACGGAATTTTTCCAAAGCTTCCGCTTCTGTTGTGTATCCGGAATAACCACCGATATTTTCGCCTTTCGCATTTACGAAATAGAGATCAAACCCTTTCCGGTTAAGCAAATCCAGGTTATCAGAAACAATTTTTTCATATGCAATCAAACATTCTCCATAAAGAGCTGCCATTTTTCGGACCCCTTCAGGATCTTCGCAAAGGGTCTTGATTGTTCCAATACCAAGAAGATCAACTTTCTCCGTCTGGCTATAACAGCCTCTGACCCCGAGATCAAGGTAATATCCTTCACTCCCACCTGGTTTCAAAATAAAAATCGGATCGAATTCATAGTCGTAAAGGTAAACCTCATCATATGGAAGTGCATAATCAATGATATCGGGCCATTTTCCAGCGCTCTTTACCGCTTCAATAATTTCTTTAAATAAGTCTGCACTTGTAATAATATCTTTTTCACTTCTAATCTCTTTAAACATATAGAATACCTCCAAAATAATTCTGCTCAGTTTGGCATCGACTAAGCTGTTCCTACAACAATTAAAATTTATAGATTTTTTCCTGATTCACATATTTACCTATCCTCCTTTTTTCAAGAATATTTGTTTCACTTCTAATATGTATTTCTTATATAGGGGCACTACAGCAGCTATCCAGATTTGCCCGATGTGTAAGAAAAACATATTATAGGTGAACATATTTTTTAGAATAAAAGGAGGAAAAAAACTATGTTTTTGGAATGTTGGAACTTTCTAGTGGCACACATTTTCATTCCCATTGGAAATGGCGCAGCAGCTCTATGGCAGAATGTCCTATCTCCCTTCGGAACATCTATTGCAGAATGGGTACAAGGATATCTTCCATGGTGCGTAAAATTCGCTGAATTTTGTACTAAAATTTTTAAACTGAAGTATATGGGAAAAATATATTTTTGTCTGCTAATGCTTCCCCTCTTCCTGTTGGTATACTTCATAACTTGGTTACTTCGCCCTAAAAAAAGAAGGAGAAAAAACAAAAATGGAAACTGTAAAAGAAAAAATTGAAAGCTTAAATGGAAAAATAAGTCGAAATGATATGGAAGATATTTTAAGAATGGCAATAACAGAATTATCAAATTTCTGTCTATCTGGCATAAAAATCTTTCAAAATGATAACTATATTTTAAAATTACTTTCTAATAACTTGATCAATCAGAATACCGTTGCAGAGTTGAAAGATATTTTATTGATCAGAAAGGATCTTCAATTATATGAATCGTATATATACAGACGTTCATTAGATGTAGAACGGATTTATGCGAAATACTTTCGATCTTATACAATTATTGATGAAAATGGTCAAATCTATAATCGCATAATTGGTATGTACTGGAATAAAAAGAGTGAAGTCTGGGAAAATACCGATTCTAATGGATGGTACCATTTCACAGCTTTTATGCCTTATACCAATTAATCATTCCAAAAATTTGAGCTGTTGCATTGGCAGCAGCTCTTTTATTATCAGCAAAAGGGAACTATCGCAATGATAGCTCCCTTAATTTACATTTCTTTATTCAGCCTGGAATTCTTCTTCGGAATCATCGAATTCTGATTCATCACTTGTGACGAAACCATCACTTTCATCTGCGGATCCAAAACCATCAAGCTCTGTATCACCATCTACAAAGGCAGCAGTTTCATCCTCGATAGAAAGAACATTTTCAGCAGTATCATCTTCCATACCAAATGTCATATTGAAATGACGGCAAATATCATAATACTGGTCACGTGGTACATTTGTATCAATGATGGAAGAATCAATCCAGGTACAAGGCGGATCTGCGGTCAGGCAGTTATTTTTCTCAACTTCGTAAGAAAATGGTGACATAGTTACAATCATAGAAGTTAAGTTTACACCTGCACGATTCTGATACTGTACAAACGCTGTCGCACTGTATTTATCGTATGCACTGGTCTGATTAGCTGCGTGTGGAGCATCATAAAACAATTCCCTGGCAGCTTCCCCTAAATCTTCCTCTGTGTAATCCCAGGCGCCGCCATATCCATTCTGTGTACCACCATGAGATGCTAATGGATTCACAGAAGATTTCTCACCGTCCTGCCATCCACCTAACATATAACAAATAATGTTTCTGGATCCCCTTACAATAGAATTCTGATATGCGGAATCAGACCACTCTCTTGCAGGTACCTCCGGGAATCCCTGGCTAACAGCCGGACGTCTGCTTGCATCCTGTCTTAAATCGTTGAGCAGATCATGCGCATAGCGGGAAGCGATTTCATCAACGCTTAACCCCTCGATAATTTCTGCATAGGTATAATCACCTATATGGTATGTAGTTGATGAGGTTGTGGGCCAACAATTTTCCGCTGGATCTGTTACTGTTGCAGTAATAGTTGCATAACCGTGTGATTTTCCAGTAACAACACCATTGGCATCTACTGTTGCAACTTCAGGATTACTGGATGAATATGTAATTCCACGATACATTTCTTCATCTGTGACATCTGAGGGGCGTCTATCATCACTCACATAGTATCCTCTTTCTTCGCTGTAACGCTGAACAAAAAGAAGGGACTTTATGGATTTCGTTCCACCAATATCAATGTTCTTCTGTTTTATCGCATCCTCGCCATCTACACCACCAAACATAATCTGAGTTATGATATCTGTTGGCTCTTCTGGCGTTGGTGTAGGTTCCTGTGGTGTCTGAGACGGCTCAGGTGTTGTGGTAGGCTCCTGCGGTGTCTGAGACGGCTCAGGTGTTGTGGTAGGTTCCTGCGGTGTCTGAGACGGCTCAGGTGTTGTGGTAGGCTCCTGCGGTGTCTGAGTCGGCTCAGGTGTTGTGGTAGGCTCCTGCGGTGTCTGAGACGGCTCAGGTGTTGTGGTAGGTTCCTGCGGTGTCTGAGTTGGCTTAGGTGTTGTCGCTGGTTTCTCGGGCTCCTTGGTTGGAGTAGGTGAAACAACAGTTTCATTTTTCTTTGTGACCGTTACGGTTATTGTCCGGCTGGCTTTTTTATAGGATCCATTACCGGTTGCTGTAATTGTAATTTTTGCTGTACCGATTCCTGTAGCCTTCAAGCTTCCGCTTTTAGAAACGGTAACTACTTTTGAATTGGATGACTTATAGGATAACTTAGTTTTTGCCGTTGCACCAATCTTCTTGTTCTGTCCGATCACAAGAGACTGATTGCTTGCTGTGATGGTCTGGCTTCCTTTTACAATTTTCACAGTAACCGTTTTCTTAACTGTCTTATACTTTGATTTTTTTGCTGTAACCGTAATTTTTACAGAGCCAGGTTTTTTTCCGGTAACAACGCCTTTTGAGCTTACCGTTGCAACAGATTTATTGGATGACTTATAAGTGAGTTTTGCCCCCTTAGTGGCGGTTGCTTTTAACTTAACGGACTGTCCGACACCAACAGTTTTTCCTGTTACTTTTAGGGAAACTGCTTTTTTAGTGGCTGCCTGTACGGTAACAGCGGATACCGGTGTAGTGATTCCTTCGGACGGTGTTGCTATACTTGTCGCAAGTACACAAGCACATACGGCCAAGAAGGAACGGATTTTCTTTTTTTTCATGTTTCATCCTCCTGTGTGATTTATTTGATTCTAATATGTCATATCATATTTTTCACAGCTGATTTTCATACAAGAGATTTTACCATTTAAAAAAATTTTTTTCAACTTAATGCAAGAAAAAGAGGACGCTTTTTAATACGTCCCCTTTTCCCCTTGTTCTGACTTATGCAATTTTATTTCTCACAAATGCAGTAGCACTAAGATCCTCGTCTGTTGTTTTTTCATTGAAGAAAAGTGTTCTGCCTTCAGGTCCCGTAAGTTCTGTACCATCTTTCTTTCCAGATACATCGAATTTCACGGTCTGTGAAGCACGATCTTCAACTCCATTCTCTGTCATATCAAAATCAAAGAATTCATATCTTGCAGTTTTTTCCTCAGATGCGGTATAGGTTCCTGCTAAAACTTTAAAAGTTACCTGCTTTGATACGGTTGAAGAGCTTGCCGAAGTATTATCTGGTGTAAACTCTATTGTTTCATAGTAGGTATGTGTATTTCCAAGAACATCTTCTCCAGTCAACTTAAAGGTAAATGTTGGGTTTCCATGTTTCCATACGATATCATTATAACGTATTTCTTTTTCAACTGTGATTGTGCTATACAGTCTGTCATTTACAAATGTAACATCAGAGTTGGTAACTTCTGTATCCTTGTCTTTATAAGTAACAGTTACATTCTGCGGCGTTGTATTGAGCGCATATCCAAGAGGTGCATTGGTCTCTGTTACGGTATAGTTTCCAGGATACAATTTCTTGGATACAGCTTTTCCGTCACTACCAGTTGTAACATTGTCAACCTCAGTTCCTGCTGCAACAAGCACTTTTCCCTGTGGGGATGTGATATTGTCTTTGGCTTTGATGCTAAATTTTGCACCTGCTAAAAGTTCATCACCCTTACTCTTCTTGTAAACAGTGATAGTTCCCATACCCATTGGGTTAGTCGCATTAAGTGTTAAGTCAGCAGCAGCACCGATCTGAAACTCCTTAGACCAACTTCCGATATGACCGGATGGAGTCTTAGTTTCTACAATTTTAAACTTACCAGCGTTCTGGTCTGTTTTTCTAAGATACTGCATTACATAACTCTGGGTTCTGGAAACATAGGACATTTTTCCCTTATTGGTATTGTATCCAGTTCCATCCCATTCATAAACTGTAAATTCGGCATTGGAAATGTTCTCTCCAGTAACTTCATTTGATTTAACCACATTTACTGTTGTTTCATCAATCGGAAGAATTACTTTTACAGTATTGGAATCATATGTTGCCGTAGACGGGCTGCCATATGCATAAGAGAAGATTGTCTGTGCTTTATTCGGGATTACATACAGATTGGTTCCATCTACATTCTGTACATAAGATTCCAGATGTGCATCGGACTTAATTGTACACGTAATATCAATACGGTACATATCTCCACCCATGAAAGTTCCGCTCTTACTAAAGGTTACATTCTGTCCATTTCCAACTGCGGTAAATCCGGTATCCTCAGACCAGGTCGTACCGCCATTATCACTACGATATGCCTTAAAACCAGCGTATGTAAAAGGTGATTCAAGAGTATCTGAAAAGCTTAATTTGTTTGGTGCCACAGAAGAATGTTTGGACTGATTTACCACCTGATATACGCTAAAAGTAACAGAGTTACGTCCATTCAGTCGTTTTGGAGATGGATTTGTACTATATCTTCCATCAAAGCTTTTGGTAGGAGCTGGCTGTGCTACTCTTGTTGGTGTAAATGTATTGATAATAGTTGCAGTAACTGTCTGATTCCTCGAAATTGTAATTGACAATGTCCTGTTGTTGCCATCCCATAAATTGGAATCACAGGTTTCTGTCAAAGTATACGTTCCAATCGGAATATTTTCCCAGGTAAGGGAGTTTGCTCCAACAATATTTCCGGCATAAGATACTGCAGCTCCGTAAGAAGATGTTCCAGTTAATGTAAAATGGAAAGTCTTTTCTGAATCTGTCAATAAACTCTCATATATTCCAGTAATCTGTTTGCTGACTGTTAAATTGCCTGTATGAATAAAGTTAGTAAAAGATACAGTTGAAGTCATACCGTTGGTAATATTTACCGTCTGTGACGGATTATTACAAGTCCAATATGGAGATCCTGCAGCACCAACCTCTGTCAAGGTATACGTTCCAACCGGAATATTATAAAATGTACTATCCGTTCCACTAACAACCGTATAATTATTATTAATGTAATCTCCGCAGTCAGCAGTTCCACTCAGATTGAAAGTGAAAGTTTTATTTCCGTTTGGAATCGTATTCAGGAAATCCTGCGATGGTCCGCCAAGTCTCTTGGAAATGGTTAGATTTCCATACAGCTTTGTATACTGTCCATACAGATTAACACTGGTATTCTGACAAGTGGAACCTGCATATCTGGCACCAGTAATAGAGTCCGTATTCCATCCGGTAAAGGCATATCCAGCTCTTGATACATAACTTTGGATGAGGTTAATACCTTCCTGGGTATTTGCACCCTCTGCAAGCAAAATCTGCGATGGTGTCCCAACTCCACTTGGAATATCCCCTGATAAGTGATAATTAATGGCAACCTGGGCATTGGTAAAGCCCATTCCAAATGTAATACGTGATGCATATATAAGTTTGGCAGGAGCTGATGGAGTACAGGTAAACGTAGCCATAATAGCACCGTCTTTACGGACAGTACCATCATTGGCCTCACTTTGTGTTCCAACATAATACCCGTCACTGTCTTTTTTGATATGAGTTGTCGAAGTCGTATATACATTCTGGAAACCAGTATCGAGGTAGTATCCTTCGGTATTATCCATATCTGTCAGCTGCATAACACCATTTACAGATATTTCTTCATTGGTTCCAGCTTTATAGAAATGGAACTGCATATGAATTCTCTGATTGCCTGTATCTCTTGCACATCCATCGTGAGACGGGCATCCTTCAATCCATGTACCGGCAGAAGCTCCAAAATCTTCAAAAACAACGTGTCTTACATTGCTCCATAAATAGATTTTTACGTCAATGGGGGTAACAACTCCATTGATTATAGTGGTTCCACAATTATTGTACCGTAACCAAGTATTTTCATACTTTTTTCGTACAGCTGTTCTGTAGATTGTTTTTGTACCGCTTTTATTTAAGAGAGACTCAAACCCGTTGCCCCATGTACAGCTTGAAAGTGGAACGGATTTGAAATAAGTGGCCGCATACGTATATGGAATTGAATCCTTTCCCCACTCCTTTGTACCACTTAAAACGGCTGTTGTCGCTGGCTGGTTAAGATAATCACACCATTTGTTCAGGTACTGGTAAATTGCACTGTCTTCGCTATGAGTATCGAAAATGTCATCAATAGCGATGTACTCTTCTCCACAGTCGCAAAGTTCTTTATGCATACGCTTGATCACTTCACAATGATCATGTAAAAATCCTGCGTTATCCTTTGCATTACAATCGCAAATAGCATAAATAGCTTTTTCAAATGCCCTGCAAGTGAAATCATGGGATGTTACTTTTTCCTCTCCATAGCCTTCACAAGTACATTCTTCATCGAATGTTTCCCAGAACACCGGACAAGTCCAGTCATGCTGGTAAGTATCTTCACTCTCAGAAGAACAGGTGCAGTTTGCTTCAATATTGCAGAATGTAGCCCATGAAACAAAATATTTATGAACCTCTGCATCCTCTGCATGGTTTGAATAGATATCAACTACCTTGGTATAATCTTCTCCACAATCGCAAAGTTCTTTGTGTAAACGACTTACAACCTCGCAGTCTATGTGAAATTGGGGATAAGTGTCACCTACTTCGCAAGTACAAGCTTCTGCAACAGCTTTTTTAAATGCTTCACAGTCAAAAGCATGGTCAGCAACTCTATGGCTGTCATTTCCACAGGTACAGTCTGCCTCGAAGGTTTCCCAGAACACCGGGCAATCCCAATCATGCTGATAACCGTCCTCGCTATCAGAAAGACAGGTGCAGTCAGAAATTTCTTCCTGAGAAGTTTCCGTTTCTGGAGACTCTGTTTCTGTTTCATCCTCAGAAGTTTTTACCGTTACAGTCAGTGTCATTTCTGCTTCCGGCATGGTTACTTCATAGATATTATTTTCATAATCGGTAACGGGAAGTTCCCCAGAAGCAACATATGCTTTCACAGTATCAACTTCGTAGCCATCTGCTGGAACTACATAAAATCCAACTTTTGAATCTGGATCATAGTTATGTTCCTGCTTCATAAGGAGTTTATAGGAATCATCATTTAAAAGAGAAAAATATTCTTCTGGAAGAACATCTTCTGCCGCTTTAATCGCAGCTGCTCTTTTTTCCTGCTTCTCCGGTGAATCCGGCTCAGTTTCCGGTACAACTTCTTTTTCAAGATCAGGATCTTTTAATGTACCCTCTTTTAATTTAGCCAAATCGGAAGCGAAATAAATATCTGCTGCTTCTGATTTAACAGTGATCTGATGTCCATTTGTCTCTGTCTGGGCTTCTGTTTCAGTTTCTGTTTCTGTCTCAGTTTCAGTTTCCGTTTCAGTCTCTGTTTCTGTCTCAGATTCAGTTTCGGTTTCTGCAGCACTTGTTTCTGTCTGTTCTGTCTGAGCTTCTGACTCCTGTGTTTCCACCTGTTCTGTCTGAGCTTCCGTTTCTTCTGTCTGGATTTGGGTTTCTGCTTCAGTCTGAGCTTCGGTTTCCACGGAATACTCAATCTCTGAAGCATTGACTGGAATAGAGGAAACTGCCATCAGGGCGGCAAGAATACCGGCACCTAATTTCCTTGTGAATTTCTTATTTCTCATTCTCAGATTCCCTCCTTGTCATTTACTGCTTTCTGGTTCAGATAATAGTCGTAAATCTTTTTCAGCCCTACATCGGCTTTGTCAACATTCCACTGGATTGCCATTGCTTCGATAGGAATATTCAAAGCGTCATTTTCCCCAAGACTACCTTCCATATAGTTGACAGCCGTAACGCTGTCAAATAATGACTGGGTTGTCTGTCCGGGCGTAACTACATCTTTATATCCATACAGATATTCAACTTCGGAATCGGACTCTGTTTTAGAGAGCAGCTCCCATTTGGAGTTTGCCGTAAATGAGAATAATTCTACATTTGCTGATGCATTTTTCCTTTTGGAAGTATTATTAACGGTAATAATATTTTTCTTTGGATTTTTTACTTTTAAAAAGATCCAGGTATTTACAGAACCGGTGTTGGTCACCTGTGGATTCTTTTCCACAGTTTCTAATGGAAGAATATCTTTTCCGTTTTCTGGGTTCCATTTTGTCTCGGTAAGGTCAACGGTAACATCTCCAACTGTGATCACATTCGTGTTCTGTTCTGAATCTGTCATGTAGGCCATGGTAAGGCCAAATGTGCTGCAGCCCACTGCTGCCGTCAGAACAAGAAGGAGAAGTTTTTTCTTAAATTTATTCAACATAATTGTATGCCAGGATATCCCCTGTTTCTCCTTTCTCTTTTTGCCTAAACTTCAGCAGGTCACCCTTGCCAATACGTTCCAACTTTTATTGTGCCGTATCAGCAGTGGCTTTTTTGACCTGTTTTTTCGGATCCTTTGCTTCTGTATCTTCAAATAAAAGATTCAGTGCAAATAGCAAAAGTCCGATTCCGGCTATTAAGACAATTTTGCCCTTATTGCTGGACACGGCCATGAGATAGCCCAAGTACGGAATATGAAAAATCACTTTTCCTACCACATTTTCGTAAGATACTGATTTATTATCCGCCTGTTCGTTGGCATCACCTTTTGTTGTAAATTTCTTCTCCTTTTTATCTACCGAAATAATCCGGTGTGTTGCAGTTTGGTTATCTGCGATTAAAAAGGTAATGACATCACCTTTTTTCAGATTTTCAAAGGACGTATTTTTCACAAAGACCAGTGATGCAGTCGGAATATCCGGTTCCATGCTTCCACTTGTAACCGCATAGGTACGGATTCCAAATATTCCAGTCAAAGCGAACGGAAGAATAAACAATATATAGATAAACGTGAGGACATTGACCGTAGTCCTAGCAATTTTTTTAGGCATTTTCATCATCCTTTTTTCTGATAAGTATCAGGCCGCATCCCAAAAGCAGCGTTGCAGTCGCAAAAGATACGGCTACTGGAATCATGTTGATATCCCCGGTCTTTGGAACTATGCCGCTAACCGCTGTATCATCTTCTCCAGTTCCTGTAAATACCCAACGTACTTTTCCAAGTAACTCCAGATACTGGTTGTCCATTTCCGGGGATACTGCAAGAGATACCGTTAAGTCCTTTTCTGCTCCTGCATTAAACTTTCCAAGTGAAATCGGAGTTGACAGCATATTGGTTCCAGTGCTGGAATTTCCAGAGACAGGGCCTTCATAAAGAGTGCTTCCATTGTTCTGAATAGTGATGGTTGCATATTTATTAAGCATCTGTTCTACGAGAGCAAGCTGTTCGGATGACATTTTTTCCTGTTCCACAGCTTCTGCTTTTAAGGAAATTTCAGCTTCCTTATCAGATGAATTGGTAACTTTGATTTCCTGCGTCCTTGCAGTTCCAGGCATCAGGTTCTTAAAGTTTGCGAACAAATCAGTTTCATTGCTGTTGATATCAAATCCTTTTTCTTTTCCAAGGAAAGTAACACTTGTGTCTTTGCTTTCCTGTACAGCTTCATTGTACTGGATTCCAAGGTCTTTTGTGGATTTGCCCCACATGGAAATTGCATTTCCTGCGGCCTGTATAGATTCCATTTTTACAATGATACGTCCCTCTTTCTTTTTGTAAGCATTACCAGCTTCCTGTGAAAGAGTAAAAGACTCGAACAGAGGTTTTTCAGTTGTTTCACCAGGTTTGAGTTCCTTTAAATAATAATAGAAACCATCTGAATCCTCTTTCCATACAGTATCATCACAAGTAATAAGGATCATTTCCGGGTCAAGAGTTTCGTCTGGAACGAAATCGTTGTTTTCATTTACATCACCGATTTGTTTTTCGATTGCCACCCTGACAAATGTACCTACTGTTCCAGTGTTTTTTACATTCACAATCTTGCTTACTTCCTGTGAAGGATCAACGTGTTCAGGCTGAGTGTACTCTTCTTCAATGGATGTCTTATAGGCACCCATGCTCAAAAAGTTATCTGCTTGCCCGGATGTAGACCAAGATGCATATGCTGTAACAGAGGAAAAAAGGTAACAAGCCGCTGATAGTCCTATTACGATTTTAGATATTTTTCTTTTCATCTTAACCTCTTTCTGAACTTAATCCATGGTTGCCCAGGCCGAATCAGCTGAGTTGGAACCGGCCTGTACAGCTTCCGCATATACCAGCACATCAAGATCATGAATGTCTTCTTTTAATGCATCACTTTTTATTCTGACGTTTTCAAACAGATTTCCTGTCTTTTCACCTGGTTTAAGGACAGAATTCCAATAGTAAAATCCATCTGATTTTAATGTCCATCCACTGTTCACTGAGATTGGATCAAGAAGATCCTCATTGGTTACATTTACCCGCATACGGACATAACAATTCACATTGCTGTCATTGACCACACGTGGCTTTTTGGAAATCTGATCTCCTGGCTTAGGGTCTGAAGGAGTTGTGAAATCCTCTTCGATATGAACATTAACTTCTGTTGCATCCATTGTATTAACTGCCTTATCTCCGTTGATCAGATAAGCGGATGTAAATGCTGCTCCAGATCCAATTGCGCCTACAATACCAAGCAGGATAAGTGTATTTGTAATTTTTTTCTTCATATTTACCATCCCTTATCTTTTCTTATTATCCGGGAAAAATATGTTTTTTCCCGGAGTACCAACAAGAAAAGAGTTAATTACGATCAATGTGCTGTAATGTGCCAGCTGCAATTTCTTTGTCCAGAGCATTGTAAGCATCTGCCTGTGTTGCAAAACCGCTTGCCTGAATAGCTTCTGTTACGATGTGTAATTTATAAGTACCAGCAACACCGGATCCGATGCTCTTAAGCTGTGTCTGGTTCCAGTCTGTCGGGATTGCTACGGTAGTAAACAGTGTGGATTCCTCTCCACCCTTCAGGATACCGTTGTTGTCGCCATTGTAGTTGAATACCCACTTGTTAGCAGTAGAACGAACAGTATCTTTGGACCATTTTGGATTTACCATTGGATACTTTGAGATATCTGCCAGGGAATATCCAGGGATTCTTCCCTCAACAAGGCCAGTAGCTTTTCCTGCGTTAGCATAATTTCCTGTGTAGCTGCCGTCAAAGCGGATTGTCTGCTCGATCAGATCAAGGGCAGTCTGATCTGTGATAAGATTGCCGTTTGGATCCTGAACGTAGATTGTCATACGTGCATATGCCGGTTCTTCACCGTTGGTTGTATCGGAAATATTTTTGATAGTCGGGTTCTTGTAAGCAGTATATCCAGGATATACGTCCTTACCGTTTGTTCCTGTCAGTTCCCAGTCAGTCTCGTTCTGTCCCATGTCCAGATCTCCAACTGTGAAAACATTAGTTACTTCTTCTGTTTCTGTCATATAAGACATTGTTCCACCGATTGCTGCGCCCATAACGCCCACAACTGCTACCAGAATAGCAAGATACTTTTTCTTCATAAGATAAAACCCTTTCTTTAACATACTTTTTTTGTCATTTGCCATTCACATATTTGCCATTTTAACCATATCCTTTTTTTCTCATACGCAACCTCCTTGCTTTCCGCCTTGAAATTCGATACTTGATAAGTACATTTAAAATATGTAATTTTTTTGAAAAAACAGTTATCTGGCACTCATTAGATAATTCTAAGGTATGCCAAAGCCCTGTATTTTCTCTTCCACATAGGAAATCTTTTTTAATATGTATGATTATGAAATTTTCAGTTATTTCGGATCCGGACAAAAAAAGAGCCGGTCTCATGCCAGCTCTTTTTTAAATGAATTAAATTTCTTCCAAAAATCCTCTTGTTATGGTAATCTCTTCTGGGGTTCGGTCTAGGATGAAGCAGAATAGATATCGACTGTCTCCTTCCGGGCAACAGCGGTAATTCACCTTATGATATTTATTATCTTCTGCATCTTTGATCCATGTCGGAATATTGCTCCACCATAAATTTTTCCTGCTTTTGGCCCTGAAAATCTTCTTCAGTTCTTCCTCAAAAGAGTCAACCGGAATCTGCTTTCCAACCATTGAATTTAGTAGTCTCTTATCAAAATTTTTTGACATTTTCGCATTCATAAAATCCATCATCCTTTATATAAAGTAAATTTATATTTCTGTTTAACCGGATATTTGCTGTGATCCACTTCGCTCCTGAAGTATTGTCCACTTATAACACGTAACTGGGTGGTTCCATTACAGGGACATAAAGTGATTTTTTCTCCATCTTCACTGATGTCAATAATCTTGAAAATAAAATTATTGATTACAGAGATATCGGTATCATACGGACAAAGTTCCCACTCATACTCTATTACCAAATCTCCAACCGAAAATTTACGGTATTCATCTTCTTCGTGGTCATTTTCAGTACAACAATCGCAATGTTTCTCTTCCTCCAGAGTCCCGGCGGCAATTTTTTCTACACTATCCAGAAATCCAATAAGTGCAATAAGCTGTCCATCCAGGGATGGTTCTGTATCCTGGTTGTCTTTGAGACTGCCTGCCCCTTCATCTTTCAATAAGGATTCCTGGACTTCCTGAAAATCATTGACCAGGTCCATCATGGGGATTTCTTCATCCCATGATACTTCATGGCTTGATGTACTGCCTGGTACCTTTTCAAAACCGTATTTCTGGCAGATTTCATTTGGTACACAATTCCAAAAGTCTATCCAGGTAAACGAGAAATTTCGTTCTTTGAATTCCTGTTTGCCCTTCTCCGTATAGTTGATGTATTCTGCAACAGCCAGTGAAATTGCTTCTGCAAGATCTAGGTGTTTATCATATACATAAAAGAACATTTTCTGGCAGTGTGTTTGGAAGCCATCTTCCGTTCGTGCTGTTATCAGTCTGATTTCTCCGTGATTCATAAAATTTCCTCCATAAAAATAATTTTTCAAATAGACGCTCTTCGTTCCAAACAAAATTCAATTCATTATATAAGTCCTCCTTCTTTCACAAAAATATATTTCATCTCTAATATGTCAGACTGGCAAAACAGTTATCTCCCAAACAAATAGAGCCCCATCTGGGGCTCTTATATTCCTACAAAGTTATCACTTTTCCCATAAAAAGTATTTCATCATTACTCATATCATAAACCAGAAAAGCAAACGGACGTTGTAAATTAACTTCCTTTATAATCATGTTATCTACAGGTGCTGCACATTTATCTGAAAAAATTGCGGTCACTGCTGCCGCTTTTGTCTTTTTTTCGTCTAACTCCAGCTTTGTTTTTTGCAAAATAGAACTGACGTTTATTCCAGATTTAGTAATCCCGGAAAAATCAGCATTCTCTGAAAAGATATTTTCTAAGCCAAGGGCTTTTAGATACTCTGTTAATTCTGCCGAAGTTTCAAAGTTTAATTTTGGCATTTTGCAGGAAACCTGATCATATTCTGGGTTAGAATTCATCAGACCATTAATATCAAGTCCTTCCAGCGTAAATTCCCCCTCTTTCTTTGGAAGGATTCCAATAAAACTTAAACCGTTTGCATAGTTTTTACCAAATGCTGTGGCATACTCGTTTTCATAATAATCATTTGCACTACCAGTCATATAAATGGTTTCTTCTCCATTGTTTCCAAAAGTTTCCGCCTTTTCCGAAACACTCCAGGCTTTTTCCCAGCCAGCTTCAAAATATAAAGAATTTGTAACACATAATCCGGTACTGCCACTTATCGCTTCTGGTGCCACAATTTCAGAGATCAACCCTTCTGTATTTTTATTACACCATTCATTTATACTACGACTGGCTGCTTCACCATCAGAAAAATCAAGGTTCTTTACTTCTGAATCAAAGTTTTCGGAGACACTTTCCTTAAATTTCTGCTCTAAAGCTATGTTATCATCACCCCAAACAGCGTCCGCTATTTTAAGTTTTGATCCGTTTTTATTGTAAGCATTCAGTTTTTCCAGATATACCATGGCATATTCTGTATATTTATCTGTTCCAAGATACTCATTTAATTTTTCTTTGGTATCTCCGGCTGCACCTTCTGCCAATATACCAAGTGCAAAATTAAGGCTGGTAGGACTGAGCATTATATTATTCTTTTTTTGAGCTGCCGCAATTTTGTCCGTCAATCTTACAGATTGAATCAGATTTTCCTCTTTATTTATGACTGGTTCTATTCTGGCAGCAGCACCTGTATTTATGCTTCCGGATACCGAACATAACGCTAACAAAACAGCAGCTGTTTTTGCAAATAATTTTTTTCTCATGTAAAATTCCCCTTTTTCTTTTTAATATGTCAGAAACGTGAAAAGAGAGCCCCGAAGGGCTCCCTAAATATGGAATTTCAAATAGTAATTTCTGTGATAATATCGGAGGATATTAGCTTGTATATACTTGCTGCAAGTTCTTTATCGGATTTGTAATCGTGAACTACCCATTGTCTAAAGCCAATGGGCTTCCTGCTTCATCGTCCTCGTAATCTACTAACTCCACAGGCGTTAATTCGGGCAGTCCCTGCCATATTGTTTGATTTTCTTATGCTGTTTTTCTTAATCCCTCTGCCAATATATTCTTTGCGGCATTGATATCTCTGTCATGCTTTGTCCCACAAACAGGACATACCCATTCCCTTACTGACAGATCTTTCGTCCCTGTATTTTGGTATCCGCAAATAGAACACAGCTGACTGCTTGCATAAAAGGTATCTATTTTTACATATTCTCTTCCATTCCACTTTGCCTTATACTCTAACTGCCTTGTCAGCTCATACCACGATACATCACTTATGGACCTTGCCAGATGATGATTTTTTACCATGTTTTTTATCTGTAGATCTTCTGAAACTATCACTTGGTTTTCGCTGATAATCTCATGGGATATCTTGTGAAGATAATCTTTTCTGGTATTTGTTATTTTTTCATGGCATAATGCAATCTTTTTCCTGGTTTTATAGTAATTTTGGCTTCTCTTTTCTTTATGTGCCAGCTGTCTTTGCAACCTTACCAGTTTTTTCTCATGTTTTTTGATGATTTTGGGATTTATATATTTCTTCCCATCAGAAGTAATGCATAAATCTTTAATCCCCAGATCTAAGCCGGTATTATGGTTGATATGTGGTAGCTCTTCATGTTCCGTTTCCACCAATAATGATACATAATACTTTCCACTTGGCGTCAGCGATACGGTTGCAGACTTTATCTGACCGCTGAAATTTCTATGCAATTTTGCTTTTACTTCCCTTAGTTTAGGCAGCTTTATTTTATTTCTCTCAAAATCTACCGTTATATTGTCATTTGTAAAATTGGTTGTGTAGGATTTATGACTGTCATGCTTGCTCTTGAATTTCGGATAACCAGTATGTTCTTTGAAAAATTTTTGATATGCAGCATCCATATTATAAATTGCATTTGTCAGAGCAAACTTATCTACTTCCCTCAGCCATTCATTTTCTTTTTTTAATTCTCTGTTGCAGTAATTATTGCATTCTGTTTTGCTGACAGATTTTTTCTTTTCTTCGTACATTTCTTTCCGATATGCCAGTGTACAGTTGTAGACAAAGCGGCAACAACCCAACGTTTTTGCTATCTGTATCCTCTGTTCCGTATTGGGATATATTCTGTATTTATATGCTTTTAACATTTACTGTCACCTTCTTTCTCCGCCTTGATTCTCGATATACTTTTTTAACATTTCTTCCGATATATTTCCTACACTACAGACAAAATACCCATCTGCCCAAAATGTATGTTCCTTCCAGAAATGTTTACGCAAATAATTCGGATGTTTTTTCCAAATGTGAAAACCTGTTTGATATCATCTGATATTTGCTTTGACGCCAATAATTTCTTTCTATATTTGCACACAAAAATAATGTGATACTGTAATAAATATTTATGTCTATTTTTTGATTTCCATATCCTCACAACATAAGTATAACATCTGTTTCCACTTTTGGCTACCTTAACCCACCGTCTAAAGCCAGTGGGATTGCGGTAGCCTTATTTCAACACGGCAATGGAAACAGATAGCTGTGCGCTTTACAAATAAACAAGCGGGAAAGCCCTCTGGATCTTGTGTACGTGGGGATGAGAGCGTCCGATACCTTTTGGTATCGAATAAACGTTCTTGTTTTCTTGCGAAATAATAGTTTTTGCAGTATATTATTATGATGATCCCCGCTACGGGATCGCACAGTGCCTTCCTCCTTATGAACACCCGGACACCGCAAGATGTAACGATACCTTTGAAATATTCCTGAAATTCCACGATATCTGTATCCGTGAACTGAAAGAGACAGGGATCAGCCGCCCTGCAACCTTTGGCCTTTAAATATAAAAAGAGCCCCGGAGGGCTCCTGTAACTGTAAATATGGATCGGTAACTTATCAACCACGCAAACGGGTCCGGCTGGATCCGCAGCCCTTAAGTACACCGCCGGGTGTATGAGCTGGAAATCCTGTATGGCAGGGGTTATATACATTCCGGCCAGCCGGCTGTCAGACAGTCGGTTCGGGTGTTAATACCCTGTACGCCTTGGGAACCTGCCAGGATCTTGTGTCCGGCAGAGCAGT
>OLPY01001273.1_pt1 | contig 18146 bp, 11 predicted proteins | sample 1672481 | NCBI WGS metagenome assembly OLPY01 (sample SAMEA3136691, study PRJEB25190) | human gut metagenome | biome: human gut; feature: human-associated habitat; material: faeces | place: Austria | collected 2013 | reverse complement strand
CCCCCAGCCATAGGTCAAAGTCGTTCAGCTGCCACATGTTCAGGTTGTAGTCGGCAAAGTTCGAGTAAGTGTACAGGATCGCGTACAGCCCCCACTTTTCGATCTCCCTGAGCTCCATTTTGACAAGTTTCGTCAACTCGGCTGCGGGCAGACCTTTCAGACGGGGGTCCTCCACGTCCATAGCAATGGGCAGTTCAAAGCTCTTTCCTTCCAGGCAGGTCTTGAGCAGGTTCAGCTCCTTCTTTGCCATGCCTTCCGTTACCGCAACGGTGTAAGCATATACGCCAACCGGCAAACCTACAGATTTGGCCCCGGCATAGTTCGCTTCAAAGCACGGATCGACGTAGAGCTGCCCGCTCTTGGTGGAAACTGCACGAATCATCACACCACCTACTTTTCCGCTGGCCTTGACTTTTTTCCAGTCAATGGCTCCCTGCCAGCGGGAAACGTCGATGACATCAAGCATTCCCCTGCTCCTTCAGTTTCTCGGCCAGCTGGGTGCACAGCTTCTCGTACTCCTCTTCGGTCAGGCGGTCATTGGCAAAGAAGATATCCAGCTTCCGCTGCATCCCGTTGGTCTTACCGCGTTCGATCAGGCGTGCACAGGTGTTGTAGAGTTCCATTTTGATTCCTTTCTGCTCACGTTCTGCATGAGCCATCTTAATGTAAAAAATCGCTCATCAGCATTCCTTTTCAGTGGGCCAATAAGCGAAACGATACAAATGGGCTGACCCGACTCTTATGCCTCCGGCGTAACCCCCAGTTCCAGCATGGTCAACCGGTACTCCTGATCCACCACCAGGCTGTCGGTGTCGGTTTGGGCGCTTTGCAGGGCGGCCAGTGTTTTGGGCAGGGTATCCACGGCTTTCTGACGTTCTTCCTGCTTCTCTTTTTCGGCTTTCTTTTTCGCCAGTTCTTCAGCCGTGTACTTGATGTATCGTATGAACGCCACTTCTTCGTCGTAGGCATCCCGAGCCTGTACACCGGGAACATCGATCACCTCATGGACATCCCGACCATACTCCTTGCCATTGGCATCATAGTAAATAGCGGGGGTTCCATCAGGCTTTAGGTTCACCTCATAATGGCTGACTTTTTTCACGCCTTCTACCGCATCATGGTGCACGGTCTTGGTCTCGTTCTTCAGCCAGCCAAGCTCGAGGTCAGGGTTCTCCACGGGGTTGTCATCCTCGTCCACAAGCTCTGGAGCAGTGTTCGCCACAGGGGGCGGCAATTCGGGGAGCTCTCCATAGTAGAAATCATCTTCCATAGAGGTTCATCTCCTTCCATTTTGAATTTTTTATTTCGGACTTTCGGCAGTTTTCGCACTTCTCAGCGCAGGTCTGCCGAATATTGTAGGTGAAATTGAACGTGACCCGGGTTGTGGTCTTGTGCGCTATACCGCGGCACATAGTGGTGCATTGGGCTTTGGTACACAGAAATCTTACATTGCAGACGCAGTGAATGATTCTGGCTACAACCTGAAATTTAATGCAGGCTGGTCCAATTCGATTTATGGTAACAGTTCGACAGTCCAGCCCGCTGCGTATTACGTCTATATGTGGCGCAGAACCGCATGATCACGCAGTACGCCGCCACATATAAACATAGTAAGCCGCTGGTTGTACAGTGGAGCTATTTCCGTAAATTGAGTTGGAATCAGATGCATAAAACTGTGCGTCTGCCCACCCTAGCCAGTCCGAACGGTCTGTTTTCTGGCTGAATGCGCTGGCAGAGGATCGCTTGAATGCGCCGGTTGACTGGTTGAAGTGGCCACTTACGAACAGATCTTTCAGTACACCCGTAATATTCGGCAGACCTGCGCTTACGGTGCTGCCTGCGCCGTGGGAGCTGGAAACGCCCATCAGTACACGCTCAGAAGCAATGCTCTCCCACGTTCCGCCGAATAAGCTTGCCGGGCTGGTGGAACTGGTACTAATGTAGATGGCACCAACGGGGTATGCGGAAAGAGTGCCTCCGGTGTTTACTAGCGCCCAGCCGGAAAAACTGTTACTGCTGGAGAAACGCTGACGAAACATCATCGCTCCAGTGTCGTGCGCTACATAGACCTGTATGCATGAGCCGTCGATACTAAAGACGATCACCGCACCATATGTGTAAATTCCCGATGGAGAATTACTGCCAAAGCTTTCTGGGACAACAGTCCAGACACCGGTTGTCAGATCGTTCCAATTTTGATTTTTCGGCACATCTCCTCTTTTGAGCAAAGCATTGCACGCATCCAGGGCCGTCGAGCACCCAGTTCCTCCTCTCGCAAGCCCTAGAATCCCGGAAGTGATATTGGCCGCGCTATGGTTATGCGCACTCGGTGGAAACGTACTCGGTTTATCCGTCACGGAATTCCAGTCCGTCTTGATGCTCTTGAACTTGTCACCCACAGCTTTTGCGTCTGCCGGTGCGCCGTCAATGGTCAGGGTCTTGTCGGTGTTCACCACCTTCTTGGCCTCTTCCACCAGTTGGCGGGCTTCGTCCTCGCTGGCCTTGGCGTTTCCTTCGCTGGTCTTCGCATTCCCCTCGCTGGCCGCGGCCTTCCCTGCGCTTGCTTCGGCTTCCTTGGCCTTAGCGGTACAGGTAGCCACGCTGGTCCCCATGCTGTCAGCGCTGGCTTTCGCGTTGGTCTCGCTGGTTTTGGCGTTGGCAGCGCTGGCGGCTGCCTTTGTTTCGCTGCTCTTGGCATTGGTCTCGCTGGTCTTCGCGTTGGTCTCCGAGGTCTTCGCCGCATTCTCGCTTGCCTTGGCATTGGTCTCCGAGGTCTTGGCCTTGGTTTCGCTGGTCTTTGCGGCGTTCTCGCTGGTCTTTGCGGCGTTCTCGCTGGTCTTTGCCGCACTGGCCGAACCTGCCGCCGCAGAAGCAGAGGATGCCGCAGCGTTCTGGCTTGCCCTGGCTGCATTCTCGCTAGCCTTAGCATTGGTCTCGCTGGTCTTGGCAGCATCCTGGCTTGCCTTTGCCGCATCCCGTGCCGCTTCGGCCTGACGGAGCAGCTCTTTGATGTTGGCGATGCTCTGGTTCACAAAGTCCCTGGTCCACTCCATCGAGCTGGCGATGTATTCACGGACTTCCCGGCCATAGATCGCCTTCCGGATGCCCGTAATGATCGCATCAAAATCCATTGATATTCTCAACCTCCTCCATTTTGAACCCTTACGAACTGCTCAGGTTGCCCAGCAGCTGGTTCAGGAAACTGATGATCGCCTGTGCAATCGTCCATACGCTGTCCATGGCCTGCTTCTGCACCTGCTGTTTGGTCAGCTTTTCGGGGGTCAGGCCAAAGGTGAACTGCTTCTCGTTGGGTGCATCCAGCGGCAGCTTCAGCTTGGTGCACACCAGCCACTTGTCGATCTCGTGGGGGCTGGAGATGATGTGGGTCTTGATCAGAAATCCCAGTCGGTCATTGCTTTCCCCGCTGTCCACCCGGTCGTAAGCGGTCAGGGTCATCACAGGCTCGATGTTCTGCTTGTACCCCTTCAGCTCGGTCTGTGCTTCTTTGCGCAGGTTGTCATTGTTCGTGTTGCCGTCGACCTGGATGCACTTCTCAATGATGCCGTACTTTGCTTCTGCTGCCTCGTCCCGCACTGTCTCCGAGATCGCGCTCACGGTGGTCGTCTTGAAGATCCACCATCCGCTGGTGGTCGTCTGGGTGCCGTATGCGGTCACACGGGTCACCACGTCGCTGGACATTTGCTCCACATAGCTGAAATCCAGCAGGTTCACACCATATTCAATGGTCTGTGTCGTGGTGGCATCCGTTTCCACGAGGTAATCGATGTACACCCGCCATACCGCAGTGCCGTTGTCTGCCCGCACGATCCGTGTCCGCAGGTATCCGTCGTATTCTTCCAGCAAAAAGGTGTTCAGCAGGCTCCACTGGCTCTCGAACAGGGTTCCCTTGCTGGAGGTGTCGATGGTGCGCCCGGGCTGGATATTCACCTTCCCGATGCCAAAGGTCCCGTAAGGCCCCTGATAGTAGTCCTTCAGGGCCTGCGTTGCAAGGTAGAAGATGCTGTTGGAGGGCACGCTCGACCACTGCTCCAGCGGGTTGTCGGTGGTCAGGTAGTAGGTTCCGCCGTTCACCTTCGGCACAAATCGCTGGAGATATCCCAGCACGCCCTCGGCATACAGCTTGTAGCTCAGGTCAAACAGCTTTTCCGTCTCGGTCACATAACCCAGCCAGATCGGCTTGCCGTCCTCTTCCACCACCAGCCACGTTTTCTCGTACTTCAGGGTGGTGTACACAGGGTTCTTGTAGCTGCCGAATGCCGTGTTGATCTGGTATGGAATGGTCGCCTCAAAGCTGCCGAACTCGTTTTTGGCCAGGTTCAGCACCGGGTCTTCGAGGAATCGGTTGGAAACGCTTCCCTCTACCGTGTCGCCCTGGGAATCAAAGATGCACTCCCGGGTGTCCCACTGGAACCCCAGAGCACTCGTGCCGTTAAAGGTCTCCGTCTTCTTTGAGATGGTTCCCGCATAAACTTGATATCCGATGGCTCCTCCCTCCTTTCTGCATCCATTTTGAAATTTCGTAAAGCTGACGGAGAGGTTTATAGATACGCTGGCTGGTAATACAGGTTGAGCGTTCCCGCATCGGTCGTGGTGCTCGCCCGCACTTCGTACACGTCATATCGCAGATCGTTGTCGATCAGGCCGATGTCCACCTTTCCCATGCCCTCGTCCAGCATTGGGCAGTACGAGACCTCCTCTGCCGGAAGTCCCAGCTCTTTTGCCTTTTCGTAGGGGTAGGTCTGGCTCTTTGCCAGTGTAACCCCCACATAACCGCCACCGGTCCATTTTGCTTGCAGCAGGCTCGGTTTTTCGCTGGGCGGCATCCGGAAGGTCTTGCTCTGGAGTGCCTTGATGGGGATGTCCTTGCAGTAGGGCACGGCCAGATCGGTCTCAAACCCAAAGGTATCCCACACCCAGTCCTCCTGAATGTTGTCGTACAGGAACTTGAACGGGTAAAGGCTGTAGGCAAAGGTCACGACGCTGTGTCCGTTCTTCTGCTTGATGCCCCCGTTCACCCAGACACGCCCCAGATAAAAGAACGCCGGGTCATCCTCCAGCCGCACCCTGGTCTGTGCCGGGATCGAGTTGCTCTTTGCCAGCGCTCTGGAAAGATACTCCAGCGCTCCGGTTCCCACAGGGGTCGAAAGGTTCTGTCCCCGCCACTCGTCCGTGTCCAGATAAAACTCCCAGCTTCCCTCCCGGGCTTTGAATACCGGGTAACCCGTCAGGCTCTTGGAGAGGTAGGTGGTTCCGTCTCGTCCGGGTACGTCCACGGAAAGGACTTTCTCCACCGGGGGAGCCACCACAGGCCGGGACGAGGGAATCATTTTCCAGTCGTCCCAGGTGTTCTTGTCTCCGATCGTGATCGAATGGTACATTCTGGCTCCTCCTTTATAATAATGTAAGGGTTTCTAACTCAGCAGATCATCGGGCGGCTGGAGATCATAGGAGATCGTCAGCGTCACCCGGCCATCGTTGCCGTTCTTGACGTTGCTGATCCAGCAGCGCCCTTTGTAGCTTCTCGTCTGCGCGGTGGAGAGCACGGTTCCGCCCAGCTCCATCCGCACCTCGCATTCTCTTCCCTGAATGATCCGCATCAGCCGGAAATAGGTGCTTGTCCAGTCACCTTCCCGGCTCGACCAGTCGGGGTAAAGCTGAATGCTCTGTTCGGTCTTGTCGGGGATGCCGCATCGCTCCCGAACATCGTCCATGGCGTGCCGTCCGTAGTCATCCCAGCTGGAATGTGGTACGCCGTCCGCCACGTAATAAAAGTCCCAGCTCCCGGTCGAGTTCTGGAACACCCTCTTTCCCAGTGGAGCCTTTTCCGGCGTGCCGTGGTAGGAAGGAAAGTCCATCGTCTCGTATTTTTCCTCAAAGGCATTGACATGCAGGGGGTTCAGGGGGACCAGGTTGAAGTCTCTCGTGCTGTATTCCCGGGAAACCCCTGCATTGTCATATACCTTAAAAATAAGCCCCGCAAAGGTGGGGATCTGTGAGGAAAGCGCCGGGTCAGTTGCGCTCCGTCCCATCATCGGTTGTTCCTCCGGTTGATCTTCCCCAGCCCCTCGTCCACATCGTTGATGATCTCGCCCACCAGTTTCCGGCCGTTCATCTGGACCTTCATGTTGGCCACGGCCCGGGCAATGCTGTCGATGTGCTCGCCCAGTGCCTCCACGCTCGAAACGATGTCGGCGTTGGGGTTGGCCTTCGGGTCAACCTTGTCGGCCTCTTCCTGCTGGGCCTTGGTCACCTCGGCTCTGCGCACCACGTTGGCTGCAAGGCCTGCGGTGCGCTCTGCGTTCAGGGCGACCGTGCCGTTCTGGAACAGGGTGTCGTTCAGCCAGTCCACTCCATTTTGAACATCGCTCATGTCCACTACGGGCTGGATGCTGGGTTCATACTCGAAGTCATCGCTGGCAATGTCGCCCACTCGCTGGGCCAGATCCATCATGGTGGAAAGGGCCGTGTCACTCACGTCCTGTATGCCCTGCACCACGGAGTCGGTCTCGTCGGTGATGCCCTGCGCCAAACCAAGGCTCAGGTATTCGCCAATGCCCGCCATCACGCGGCTGGGGGAATGGATGCCAAAGAAGTCGCAGAATCCGTTCACGATGCTGCTGCCGAAGTCGCAGATGCCGTTTCACACCGCACCCGCCGCGCCGGTAATGCCCTGCCATAGGCCGGAGACCAGGTTTCCGCCCACGTCCACCAGGCCCTTGAAGCCGTTGCTGATCCAGTCCCACAGGTGCGAGAAAGCATTTCCCAGCCAGTCAAAGAACCCGCTGAAGAAATCACCGATCTTGTCCCAGTTGGCGATCAGCAGTCCGCCGCCCGCAATGGCCGCGCCAATGAGCCAGCCTTCGGGGCCAATGGAGCCCAGCACGTTCACCAGAGTGCCGCCCAGTTCTCCCAGACCGCCCAGTAAGCCACCGGAGCCGGTGATCATCTCGCCGATGCTGCCAAGGCCGCCCAGTGCTTCTCCCAGCAGTCCCGTGCCGCCCGTGGCAGAGCCCAGCAGGCCGCTCATGTTGCCCAGGATGCTGCCAAGGTTCTCGGTCACGCCGGTCACCTTGACCACCTGTCCCATCACCTTCAGGGTACCGCCGCCTTGCGCCAGTGCACTGAAGGCTTTGGGCAGTCCCAGCAGAGCGTTCATGCCCTTGCTCATCAGCAGGCGGCCGAACTCCGTGCCCATAAAGTCCAGCACGGTGGTAATGCCGCCGGTCACTGCCCCGCCCCAGTCACCGCTCACAAGGGCGGTAATGGTGCCAAAGAGGTCGGTGATCACTTCGGTCACACCGTCCTTGGTGGCCACGCCAAAGGCTCTGCTGAGCTTCGAGGCCATTTCCGGGGCGCTCTTCTGCACCTGTGCCCAGACGCTGTTGAAGCCCTCCTGAATGGGCCGCCAGTTCTTCGAGATGGAGTAGCCCAGCTGCATCATCATCCGCTTGCCGGAGTCATCCAGCTCAAAGGCATCCGCCAGATTTTCCGCAAAGCCCACAAAGTTGTACTGTTCGCTTTGCAGGTCTGCCAGTGCGTCCAGTGCGGTCTCGCTGTTCTTGCCAAACTTCTTTACAGCCTCGTCGTACTTCAGCTGCTTGTTCGTCACTTTCTTCAGGCTGTAGCTCATGCTGTCCAGTGCCGTGCCCACGCCGATGATGGCGGTCATGGTGCCCTGGGCGGCGGCTTTCCGTGCCTGGGCGCTGTCGGCTCCGTATTGTTCCACCGCAGCCTTGTAAGCATCCTCCCGGCCCGCAAGGTCGCCGTCGCCGTAGAGCTTGGCCAGCATGTTCTGCCGGTTGGTCACCAGCTTCTCCTGCTTTTCCAGGTAGGAGACCTTGCTGTCGTAGGCATCCAGCTGGGCCTGATTCAGCTCGTTGATGAGCTTCTGCTGTTCGGTCTGCGCCTCCAGATACTGCTGGTAGGCCGCCTGGGTCTTCTGGCTTGCCTCGCCGAACTCGTTTTTGATGGCGATATAGTCCTTCTCGGTGGCCAGCAGGATCTCCGCCTGGTTCTTGATCTTCCGGTTGATGTAGTCGATCTTCTTGTTGGACTTCTCGGTCACCTCGGCGCTGTCCTCGTACAGGGCACTCCAAAGCTCGTATTCGTCCTCCGCGGTCTTGGCATCGGTCTCGTACCGCTCCTGAATGACCTTCAGGATGCTGTCCTGCTTGCTCCTCTGAAGCTCCGCAAGGGTTTTCTGCTCGCTCAGCAAGGTCCCATAAGCGTCCTTGGTCTTGCTGTTGTTTGCGCCCACCTTGGCCAGCAGGGTGTCGTATTGATCTTTCGCAATGGCCACCCGTTTGGTCTGGAGCTCGATCTCCCTTGTCAGGCTCTCGGTCTTCTTGGTGATGAGCTCTTCCACCGTGGCCGTGTCGCCGCCCGTCACTTCCCACAGCGCGTATTCGCCGGTGGCGTTGGACATCTCGGTCTTGTTGGCCTTCAGCTTGTCGGAGAATGCACTTGCCAGCGTGTCTGCCAGTGACTTGCCGGCCTTGGATGCTTTGGACTTGGTGGTGCCTCCGCCCGCTCCGTCCAGTGCATCATCCACGGCGTTCTGGTAGTAGTCGGTCAGCGCGCCAAAGGGGTTCAGCTTGCCCCATGTGCTGTCCACAGCATTCTTGATCTCCTCCACGGTGGAGGGGGTCTTGTTACCGGGCTTCTTGATGCCGCTGTTGGAGGGGATCGGTACAGTATCCTGCGCCGCCTGCTTTGCTGCATTCTGTGCGCCCTTCAGTCCATGTTGATAAATGGGGTTGCCCAAATGGAGCGAATCCATCTTCATGGCGTTGTACAGCCCAACCATGCTGTTCTGTACGGCAATGGTCGCCTCATCCAGAGCAGTGGTCATACCGTCTTTTACCGCAAGGGCCGCATTGTAAGCGCTGCTCCGCAGCTCGTCCTGTTTCGTCTTGTCGCCAATGCCCAGGATCGCACCCTCAAGGATGTTCTCCGCGTCGCTGGCTGCAACGTCACTGGGCGAATGGATGCCCCAGAAGGTGGTGAAGACATTCCGGATGGCGGCAGCAGCGCTATGCATGGCTGCTTTTGCCCGCTCCAGAATGCTCTGGTTTTGCAGGCCTTCCACAACGCCCAGCATGACATATTCACCGTTCTCGGCCATCACCTTGGAAGGCGAAGCAATACCAAAGAACGATTTGAACGCTTCAACGATCTTTCCGCCCAGCGATTTGATGCCGTTGACCGCCATGCCAACCGGCCGGTCGTCCTCAAAGATCTCACCGAACCAGTCAAAGATGCCCAGCGCCGCATCCTTCATGGCATTTCCGATACCGCTGAACAGTTCACCCCATGTTTCCGGAACACCAAGGAAACTCAGGCCGTCTTTCGCCAGCTGCCAGCACTCCGGGATCACGGCACGGACCAGCGCGTCAAATGCCTCGACAATAGGCCCGGCGCAGTTCTTGATCACCTCGCAGAGCATCGTCACTACGGTGGTCAGTGCTTCCTGAATGTCCGGTGCAGCGTTGATGATAGCTTGACAGATCGGTCCTGCAAACATGGAAAGAACACCCATCGCCGCAGTCGCCAGCGCGATCACGCCCAGCGACTTTGCGAAGTTCCAGAATGCTTTTGCCAGCAGTTCCAATCCAACCGCCAGCTGAGGCATTGCTGTCAGAAGAGCACCACCCAGCATGGTGATGAGCATTCCGTCCAGAAATACCTGTAACGCCTGCCCAACAGTTTCCGGGTCAGCATCGCCCAGCAGTTTAATGGCAGGGGCCAGGATCAGCAGCGCCGCGCTCATCTTGAGCATAGCGGAGCCAAGGCCATCCAGTGCGGAAGCAACGCCGAATTTTGTGAATACGACTAACCCGCCAACCAGACTTCCCAGTCCGAGCAATGCGGAAATCCCGCCCCGTAAAAGCTCACCAATGTCCAATGCCGCAAATTTCTCTACCGCCGCAGCCAGCACATACAGTGCACTTGCCGTCAGCAGGATTCCTGCGCCGGAACTCACGCCACCTGTGGACATGCTGGATGCGATCGTCAGCGCCGTCAGTCCAGCCGCAACCTTGATCAGCCCATCGATGGCTGCATCCCCCATCACGGCAAACAGCCCCACAGCTCCTGCCAGTACGATGAGGGAAGTAGACATCACCAGGATGGCCGCGCCGGAGCCGAACTTCGTCTTAGACGAAAAGGCCGACATGGTGGTCATCAGGAGCATCAGGGTCTTGATGCTGGTCATGGCCGCATCCAGCCGGACAAGCTGAATGTTCGCCAGACTGCTCACCGCCTGTGCTGCGATCCAGATGCCGCCAGCCATGGCTGCGATCGCGGCTCCATTTTGAAATCCGGTCGTGCCGATCACCTTGTTTACCACAGCCAGAGCCGTGGCCATGGTGGTCAGCAGTCCGCCCAGCGAAACCACCGCCATACCGGCTTTTACCAGGCTGGTGAACTTGATCTCGCTCAGGGGCTTCAGGGCGGTGGAAAGCACCTTGATGGCACCGCTCAGCGCCACCAGCTCCACCGCCGTCGAAAGGATCACCTTGTGGTTCATGGCCTTTTCGCCCACCACCAGCGCCAGAGAGAGCTGACGCATCGCCAGCATCATGGCAACAATGGACGCGGTCACAACGACCAGCGCTGAGACATTTGCTGCAATGTGGCCCTTCTGCATGACCTCCATGATCCGGGAAAGTCCCTTGGTAATGGAGCCAATGGCAATGCCCAGTCCGATCAGCGCCGCAGCAGTGCCCCACAGGGTCGCCGCGTTCAGGGCGCTGGCTTTCAGGCTGTCAAATGCTTTCGTGAACCGCTTGGTGGTAGGCTCCAGCAGTTTTGCCGAGATCGTCAGCAGGGTCACGAAGCCAAAGACCGTAATGGCAATCTCCGTGAACCTGTCGGGTTTGATCCGGCTCATCACGTACATGGCCCCGGCCAGGATCAGGATCGCGGTGGCCATGCCGGTCAGGGTCTTGGTGCTCTCGTTCTTCTGCCAGGTCTTGATTGCACTGGTCAGTTGCTTGAAGGTGCCGGAGATGGAGTTGAGCATTCCGGTCAGCGGGGTCTCCAGCATTGTTTTCAGGCTCTTGGTGGCTTTTGCCATCTGCCCGATGCTGAACGCCAGCAGCCCCACGTCGATCAGGCTCATAAACCGGTAAACGTCCGTCCCGCTGATGGCATCAAAGCCCTCTTTCACAGCGGTAAAGAACTGTTTCACCGGGGCAAAGGCATCCCCCACCGAGCCGTTGATCTTGTTCATGCTGCGCTGGAAGCTGGAAGCAAACTCACTCATGGATTTGCTCAGGTTCTTCGGCATGTCGATGAGATTCTGCTGGAAGTCCTCCAGATTCGGCTTTGTCAGCCCCAGCACCTGCACCGCGTTCTCACCAAGGCCGCCCAGTTTGGAGAGCAGGGTCGAGATCGCCATGCCAAGCGCGCCCAGGATGCCAATGCCTCCGCTTGCTGCGGTCCGGATCACAGCGCTCAGTCCGTCAAAGGCCCGTCTGCCCACGGAGTACAAGGTGCCCAGTAAGCCGGTGCTCTCCTCGCCCTTTTTCAGGAAGGTGTCGATGTACTGCGCGATCTTCGTGCTTTTCAGCATGCTGCCCAGTGCATCCACGGGGCTCAGGAGCTTCGTCAGCGCCGTCTCGATGCCGACCAGCTTCTCCCGCAGGGTGCCGCTTCCGGTGGCAACTTTATAGATCGTCTCAAGGAAATCCCCAAGCCCAGCTCCCACGCTCAGCATCACCTGTGCCACAGGCTTCGCAGCGTTCGCCAGCAGCGAAAATGCTTCCTTTGCCACCGCGCCGATCTTGCTCAGGATCGTGGTAACGCCTTTCAGCACCGTGAACAGGCCCTTGAAGGTCTTCTTGATCTTCTCTGCGGTCTGGTCGGTGATGATGAGCTTCTGGGTCATCAGGTCGAGCCGTTCGGCAAAGCTGTAAATGCGCTCCCCGTCTGCGGGCGGGAAGATCTCACTGAACGCCTCCTTCACAGGGGCCACCACTTTGCCAATGGCATCCATGATGTTCCAGAAGCTCTGCACCAGATGCTCTCTGCCGGAAAGCTCGCCGATCTTCTTGGCGTACTCGTCCAGATCCAGGGTTCCATTTTGAATCTCGGCGTTCAGCTTCGCAAAGGCTTCCGCATCCCGCTGGATGGTCTCCCGGTCATAGTGCTTTGCGGCCATCTCCTTGTCGCTCAGGGTCAGCAGCTTTTCGGCACTGGTCTGTGCTTCGTCAAGGCTTGCTTTCAGCAGCTGGGCACTTACGCCGTTCTGCTGCAATGCCTTGGTAAAACTGCCCGCTTTGGTGATCTGTTCCTCGGTCACAGCGCCGCTGGCCAGTGCTACCTGCTGGAGGGTGTAGCTGTAGGCATCTGCCTGATCCCCCAGCCTGCCTTGCAGCTGTGCCCATCCGCTGTTCAGTCCGTCCTTCAGCCGTTCGTTCAGCCCGTCGATGGACGGCACAAAAATGTCGTACAACCGATCCGAAAGCTCTGTCCAGGTCTCGGTGGCTTCTTCCTTGTTGCCAAAGAAGGTCTCGAAGACAGCCATCCATTTTGAGCTGACCGCGTCCTTGGTGGAATCAATGGCCTGCCCAAAGCTGGTTGCCTGCTGGGCCGCCAGTGCCGCACGCTCTGCCAGCTCACCGTATTGACCGCTCAGCTTCTCAAGGGCCTCGGAGCTGGTCATGCCCTTGTTCTTCTGGGTCATCTCGTAGGCCGCTTCCATCATGGAGGCGTACTTCTCAAAGGTCTTTTCCATGACCTTCGTGTTAGCCCACTTTTTGGAAAGGGAGCTCTCAAAGGTGCCAATGGTCACCTCGCCCTTTTTCAGGGTGCCAAGCTCCACCGCTGTGTCAATGAGCTCCTGCTTCAGGGCCTTGGTGGCCGTACCCATCAGGTTCAGGCTCTTCCAGTCCTGAAGCTGCAAATGTCCGGCGCTGTAGCTCTGGGTCAGGTTCCGGATGGTGCTCTGGAACGCAAAGCCCGTCTTGCCCGCGTCTGCGGTGGCGTTGGCAATGCCCATGATCATGGGGATCATCTTGTCGATGTTGCCGCCCGCAGCCGTCATCTGGGAAAGGGCGCTGGTCATCTCGCTGAAGCTGTAGCTGGTCTCGTCGGAGTACCACATCAGCTTGTTCAGGTAACCGTTCACCTGATCGATGCTCTTGCCCGTGGCGTTCATGATGGTCTGAACGTTGGAGGTCTTTTCGGTGTACTTGTCCCAGCCGCTGGCCACCTGATCGATGGACAGGCTCTTGACCAGCTTCTCGCCCGCGTCCACAAATTTGTTGGTGATGTTCACCAGCGCCGTGGTGGCCACGATGTTCAGGTTCGAGAACTTGGATTCCAGCCGGTCAAGGCTCGTCTGCATGGTGGCAAAGTCCACGTTCTCCGCGGCTGCGTCCAGCTTCTCAAAGCCCTTTTCCGCTCCCTTGAACTGGAGCTTCTCCATCAGCCGGTCAATGGTCGAGATGGTCTGTTTGGTATTTTTCTCAAAATTTGCGTTGTCAAACCGCATTTCAACAACGCGGCTGTCTACTTCCTGGCTCATTCTGTCCTCACCTCGCCCCATGCCCGTGCTGCGATCCGCTCAAAAATGGGCCGCATCGCAGGGTTGATATAATCCACGCCCTCTACGTATCCTCCGTTTCGTGTGCCGTGTCCGTATTGCAGGATCACCGCAATGGGCACACCGTCCACGATGTTGGAGTTTCTCCATGTAATGGCGATGCTCTCTTTTCCCTTGGTCACCGTGTAGCTCCAGCTTGCCGCCGTCTTTCCCGTGTCCTTCGGGGTCGCCTTCGCAAGGGCCTCCACACCCTCCTGTCCGTATCGGTCCAGCAGCTCATCCAGGCTCAGGTTCGAGCATCGCTTCAAAAATTTCCGGCTCTTCTTCCAGTCGCCCTTCTGGCGAAAGACAATTACTTTTGGCATCTTACCCTCTCGTCTTCAGCCGGGCCTTTCTCTGCTCGTTCAGCATCCGCTGCTGGGCCATTCGGTCGCCCTTGCTCATCTTCTTCGCCGGTGCCTGGCTCTCCTGGCATACCCGGATCAGGGTCAACAATCGGTTCAAATGCCACTTCTCGCACTCTTTCGGAATGCCAAAGCTGAACATCTGGCAGTACAGCACCTCAGCCGTGGTCTCGGTCCCGCTTTTCCGGGGCGGTCGTTTTGGCCGGGGCTTTCCTGCGGTCTTTCGTTCGTTGGGTCTCGGCTCCCCGCTGAACCATGTTGCGGTCATGGGAGCTTCCATATATTCGTTAATGGAACGGTACTGTTCCCGGGTCAGTCTGGCGTACACTTCGGGGTCTACCCCCTTGGTCACCGTCATGCAGCGGATGTAGTCCAGCCACTGCTCCACGGTCAGCTTGTCCAGATTGCTCAGGAACGGGATGTTCCAATTGCTTTCCCAATGAGCCAGGGAGAGCAGTGAATGTTCCAGCTTCAGGACCACGGCAGGCGTGTAGACAAATTCCTCTGTCTTTTCGTTCCACCGCTGTTGTCCCGGTATCGTAAGCGTCATCATTTGCTTTCTCTCCCTGGTGTGTGTTCATTGAGGTGCCCTTCTCAGAGCACGCTCCATTTTGAATATTCTTCTAAACAGAGCTCGCCTCTTTGGGGGGAGCTCCGCGACGCGCCGCCCTTTGGCGGACGGAGCGGTAAGAGGGGCATGTTACTGCTCCTCAGTGCCCTTCACGGGGGCTTCCAGCACCTTCAGGCCGGGCTGTGCGTTCACAGGGGCGGCCTTCTTGGTCTCCTCCTTCATGTCCTCCGGCAGGATGCCCTCAAAGAATGCGGCCGCTGCCTCGCCGTTGGAGGCCAGCTTGTAGTACAGGTCGCTGTAGGCCTGGGTGGACATAAAGTCCGCCAGCACTGCATCGTTCTTGATGAACTTCCGGCCGTCCGGGCTCAGCACACCGTAGCTCTTGCAGATGATCTGCTTGAACAGCTTGGCAAGCTCCAGCTGGCTCTGGGCGGCAGTGATCGCTGCAGCAGCCAGTTCGATCTCGTCAGGCTTTTCCCCTTTTTCTTTGGCCAATTTCAGAGTAGACCAGTCAAAATGCTTCTCTTTCTCTTTCCTGCCAAACATCAATGAGCTGAACAGATGGGCAATATGAGACTTCTCATTTTCTTCATCCGGTTGTTCTGCTTCACTGTCTTCATCAGCAGACTCTGCATGCCCGTCATCATCTGCCGTATTTCCATCTGCATTCACCGTTTCGCTGTCTGTATTTCCCGCATCAACGGCCATTGCCGCATTCTGCGCCTCTTCACCTTCAGCGCTTCCCGTCGACTCTTCATTTTCTTCTAATGTCGGCTCTTCATTTTCTTCTAATACCGGCTCTTCCACAATCACTTCATCCTGAAGTGTGTCCTCTGTCACAGCTGTTTCGACAATCGGTTCATCTGCCGCTTCAGGCGCTGCCCCATCCATTGCCCGCTGAATGAGATCAAGATCAACGCTTCCCTCATAATCCGCACCGGCAAAACCCTCAATGCCCATCTCTGCACCTATAGATTCTGTCAGCTGCTTCTCATGGGCCGCACGCTGTTCTTCCTCAACGCGATGCTGTTCAACCGTTGAAATCTCCGGCAGCGGCTCACCTGTCAATTTACATTTCAGCGCAATGGCCTTGTCCACATATTCTCCATGGCCAAACCACAGCACGATCTCATCACATTCATGAATGCATTTCTTCGTCTCACCGCTGGCCTCATATAAAGTCGCCAGCTCATAAGCCCACTCCTCTATGTATTCATAATCTTTTAACTTCTCAAGGGTATCGATCAAAACAGAAAGACGTTCCCCTTTGCCCTTATCCAATCTGTATCTCAGAATGTAGCGATGCAGATCTCTGGATGCCACACCAATGAACTCTTTATAATAATATTCTGCCTCAGAATACTCACCTTTATCAATATACAACGTTGTCAGCAGATCAAGGATTCGTCTTGTATTCGGATTCTTCTCATAAACACGCAGAAGTATCTGTTCTGCTTCATCATAACGCTTCAGGCCCATATAAACTTCACCGACCAGGCAAAGGATAGAGATATTGCGGATCTTGCTGACTTCAATCTCATCCAGAACCTTCATGGCTTCTTCATAACGCTCCTGCATCACAAGGGTCTTGATCTGCTTGGTCAGCGCGCCTTCATTTATCTTATTATTCTCCAATTTATTCATCTCCTCACTGCAAAGCCGTCGGCTCCGCTAAGGGCATTTTAACACACAAGTAAACACTTGACAACTAACGCCCTAAACAAAGTCAAAAACTTCCTGCTCATAATTAATCTTCACATATTCCATTTCGTCAATCTTCACATTGGAGTGATAATCTACGACGATCGTCTGCTGACGATGATTCATCAGCTTCTGTCCCAAAACATAATTGACATCAAATTTACCTGTAATTGCCGGCGTTGCACCTCTTGCCGGAACAATCAACTGTACATCATTGGTTTTTAATAAGGCAAAAATAGGCTCCCAGATATAAATATCCTTGGCTGCGCCAAATGGATTATCAATAAACAGGACTTTCCTGAGATGCTCACCTGCAGCCGCGCCTGCATGAATAGCTGAAATATAATGGATCACTGCAATCAGGAACTGAATATAAATTCCCTGGGACTGCCCTGTACTGCCCACCGCCTCTTCATACTTCAGATAACGACTTTGGCTGGCAATTCTCTCTCTCTTGTAGAGTGTCAGCCGAATGGCATTCATATCTGTTACAATCACCGAAAACAGCCGCTTCCAGGCCAACTGTTGCCGGATATAGCGCATTTTCTCTTCCTGTGTTCCAAGGGTATCCGATTGATTAACAATATCATCAATATAAGCAGACATTTTCTCTTTGTAAAAATTTTCTTTAACATAAGGAATGGTAAGGCCGACCATCTGAATCTGCTCGTTATCCATGACAATCGCAGACATCTTCGGCAGTTTATCCAGTTCCATCCGGATGTTCTGACAAATCTGAAGACACTGACTTTCAAAACTGTCCTTGATGCTGACAAGATCTTCCATGTTTTTTCCGACACGCTCTTTCTCTATACGGATCAGGGCAATGGTTTCCTCAATTTCCTGCATCACTCTGCCTGCCGCTTCCGCATTCTCCGGAAGGCTGAGATGTTCACGAAGTTCTGCCGCCAGACCTTCTGCACCTAACTGATGCAGTTCTGACACTGCTTTGGCTTTGTCCTTTTCAAACGCATCTCTTTTTGCAAAATACTGGGACTGCATCTGCTCATAACGTCTCAGAAGTTCCTCATATCTGCGCTTCAATCCGATCTGCTCATCCAATGTTTCTGTTGTCAGATTTTCCTGTACATGGCAAAGCTTCATCAAGCGTTCCACATCATGCCTGATTCCCTCCAGCGCATACAATTCCTTTGTCAGACGCTCAATACGTCCAGTCAGCGAACGATACTCCGCCGAAGTATTTTCATAGAGCTGACGCATATTCTCCACGTAGGATTCATAACTCTGATCATTTAACGCCACCTCTTTATAGGCACCGTATTTTTCCTCAATCACATTGACTGCCTGAGCAACACTGCCGTACAGACGATTCTTGTCCGCTTCAATAGCCGTCAGCTGCTGCCGCATATTGTCGGCCTGCTGTGCCATATTCTCAAGGTCCTGCCTGATCTGCCTGATATTCTCAGCGGCTGTCTGATAAATCTGGCCATCCGCCCGCAGATTTTCCATACGCGCCATCTGGAGATTTCTATCGGCAATACTCTTTGTCAGACGCTCCATAGAACGTGCATAGCTTTCCATCAGCTGCTTTTTGTCATCCAGATCCATATGTTCTTTCTCATAAGCGTCACGAATGCCATAAAAGGCCGCCCGCAGCGCATCATCCGTCAAATCTTCCGGCACCTGTCCTTTCGACGGCTGTTCACCCAAAAACTGCTGTCCGTCTGTTTCAACAGCATAAAGCTTCCAGTTGTCTTCCCAGTCTTTTATCAGCAGATCTTTCTCACTGACTGTATGTTCACACACTTCCGACTGTTCCTGCATTTTGGTGCGCAGCAAAGTTGCGGTCTGTTCTTCCTCCTGCTTTTTTGCCGCCAATTTTCCATATTTCTGTCTGACTTCTTCGATCAGATGCTTTGTCTCAGTCAATGCTGTATTG
>OLPY01001272.1_pt1 | contig 18162 bp, 11 predicted proteins | sample 1672481 | NCBI WGS metagenome assembly OLPY01 (sample SAMEA3136691, study PRJEB25190) | human gut metagenome | biome: human gut; feature: human-associated habitat; material: faeces | place: Austria | collected 2013 | reverse complement strand
CGCGCTGACGCCGTCCGACCCGCCGATGACAAACGCGAAGCTGCTCTTCCCCGCAAGCGCGAGCGAGTCGATTCGCTGGGAGATGCCCACGCTCGAACGTTCCTTGCCATCGATCGCTAGAAGCGCCACATGAACGTCCGGGCCCAGTTTGTCGAGCTCTGCGCAGATCGCCGCACCCTCCTTGTCGCGCGCGCCCTCGACGCCCCCCGCACGGCGCGGGTCAACATCAGCGATTTCGCGAACCTCCGTTTTCGCATACGGCTGCAAGCGCTTGAGATACTCCGCGCACGCCTCTGTCCAAAAGCGCTCCTTGAGCTTCCCCACCGCGATAACGGTGAACTTCATCCACGCTCCTTCCCATAAAAAACGCGCGGCCCGCAATGCGGCTGCCGCGCGTGTTCCATCCATTCTCCCTGCGCCCGCAAGCGCGCAGGCGCTATTTCCAATCCGAGCCGATGACCACGAGGAAATCGGTCGAGAACGTGTAGCGCCCGTCGTTCTTGGTCGCCACACCGTTGCCGATCTGCTTCACGATTTCCTCAGCCGCTTCCTTTTGGCTGTCGTTGGTGTACACGACAACCGTCGTCGAGAACGAGGAGCTCGCGTTGCCGGTCTCGGTGGTGTAGCCGAGTTTCTCGATCTTCGTCGCGGCAGTTGCGGCGGCCCCGTCGATGTTCGCGCCGTTCTTCACGGCCACCTTGCCCGACCTGGTTGCGGTCGTGGTAGAAGACGTGTTAGAGGTTGCACCCGCCTTGTCGCCCGTGCTGGCGAGCACCGTGCCGTTCTTTTCGTCGATCTCGTCCTCGGTAGTCGGAGGAAGGCCCTGGTCGACGCGCTGCATCATGGTTTGCCACTCTTTTTCGTTCACGTATTCGTACCAGGTACCGTTAACGAGCTTCGAGGTGGTGGGCTCCATCGCCGAGTAGATGCCAGTGTCGGTGTTGAGCCCCTTCATGCTCGACGCGAGCGAGACGATGTCGGTCACGTTGAAGTCGGTCGTGATGTACTTGGAGAGCGCCTGAATCGTGTTCGCCATGGTAATCGGGTCAGAGGAGAGGATCTTCTTCGCGACAGCGGAAAGCACGAGGCGCTGGTTGGCAGCGCGATAGCGGTCGCCATCGCCGTAGGCGTCGTAGGCATGGCGCGCGCGACACAGGATGAGCGCCTGGTCGCCATTGAGAGTCTGCAGGCCGGCGTCGAGGTGACCGCCCGCATCCTCGTCGTTGATTTCCATCGGGACGTCGACTTCCACACCGCCGAGCGCGTCAACCGCTTCCTTGAAGCCGTCGAAGTCGATTTCTGCATAATGCGAGATGGGAACGCCCGCGAACTTCGAAACGACCTCGATCGTGTAGGCCGCGCCGCCGATCGAGTGTGCCGCATTGAGCTTCTGCTTGCCGTTCGTGCCCATGTCGATGAGCGTATCGCGGTGAAGCGACACCATGGTGACCTGCTTGCTCTGCGGGTCGATGCGCGCAAGGATCATGCTGTCGGAGCGGAACTGATCACCCGCGTACTCGGCAGACTCCGAGCGCTCTTCCGAGCCGTCGGTGCCCATGAGCAGCATGTAGAACGGGTCGCCGGCGTACTTCGTGTCGACGAGTGCATCGCGAAGATCGTCGTCGACGCCCTCGTTGAGGTTGGCGTTGATAGTGTTGATGTAGGCGAATGCGGCGCCAACTCCTCCGAGCACCACCACCAGAAGGGCGATGCACACTGCAAGCACGATCTTCTTGCGTTTCTTGCTCTTGCGCTTCTTGGTGTATTCCGCCTGCGTCACGCGACGCGAGTAGGGATTCTGCGCAGGGCCAGGGGTTTCGCCGTCATCAAAAGACGCCGCCGCATGGGAGGCGTGGGGCGTCGGGGACTTTTGGTCGAAGCTCGCGGACGCTTGGGCGCCCATCGTGTGTTGACCGTGCTTCCCAACGGCATTGGGGGATTTTTTCTTATTTCTTCTCATGTTAAATAGATTTTGCCGACTGCCTTAATTATTGACAAGCGAGGATGCCCCAATTCTGGCAAATAGCCGCAGGACGCCCACTGAAAACCTACAATTTTCGGCTCCCCTTCCCTACTTTGCAGGTAGAACGAGCAAGACGAAAGCCTACTTCGCCCTGGCCTTATCCACCATGAATGCGTTTGCCGCCAGCTCCTCGGCGTCGTCGAGGCGAGCAAGCGCAGGCGCGCTCTCACCCGTTCGCCGAGCATGGCGCTCGCATGCGGCGGCCAAAAGCCAGTCGGCGATTTCCGGGTTCTTCGAAAGCAGCGGACCATGGAGATAGGTGCCAAGAACCTTACGATAAAGCGCGCCATCGGCCTTGTCTGCGTCGTTGTTGCCGTGCCCGACCGAGGAAACCACCGCGCCGAAAGGCTTCACCCCTTCCGCGAGGTACGTTCGGCCCGCGTGGTTCTCGTATCCCACCACCGGATGCGTCGCCAAAGGCGAAGAAAGAACGATGTTGTCGATGAGGCGATCGGCAGACGTGCCAGGGCGGCGCGTCTCTATGCCGACGATATCGAGCCCGGGGACCTCCTCGTCGCCGAGCAGCCAAGTCTTGCCGAGAATCTGATACCCGCCGCAGATGGCGAGCACCGGCCCGTCCTCTTTCACATAGGCGGCGAGCTCGTCTTTCATGCGCATGAGCTCCGCCGACGCGAGTTTCTGCTCACGATCGGGGCCACCGCCGAGGAACACGAGGTCGACATCGCCAAGATCGACGGACTCACCATATTCGACGCGCTTCACCTGAACGGGAATCCCGCGCCATGCAAGGCGCTCGCTCAAGATGCGCACGTTACCCCCGTCGCCGTAGAGATTCAGCAGGTCGGGGAACATGTGGGCGATCACGATGGGAGTCCGCTCCTGATCCCGCGCGGGGGGCTCCGCCCCGTCAACCCCAGACCGACCCTGTGCGGGGGGCTCCGCGCGCAGTTCCGCAGCGAAGCGAGGACTGTTTGAGCACGGAGTCTCCCGCACAGGGTCGCCAGCCTCGCAGTTCGTAGGGTCACCAGCCTCGCTTTCCGCAGCATCGAGAGCAGACTTCACATTCGGCAGCGCCGTGTAGTTCGCGATGGCGTAGGCATTCATCTCATGAGGAAGTTTCGCCAGCTCATCGAGGAATTCCTGCGTGTTCTTCACCACTTTGGAGGGAATGCCCGCATACTTCAAGCGCACCTGCATGTCGTTGCCGCGGATACCCCCGGCGAACACGACGCAGCCCTCCTGGCGCGAAAGTTCCTCGAAGTCGATGTCCCACAGCCACGAGATGTCGCGGCCGTCGGCCTCTTTGTCGTTGATGAAGAAAGCGACCGCCTTAGGAGAAGCGTCCTTCTCGATGATCTTGAGGTTCTGGTTGAAGCCCGTGGGGTTCTTCGCGAGGTTGAGCAGGATGCTTCGCCCCTCGACAGAATAACGCTGCAGACGACCGTTCTTCGGATCGAAGGACTCGATGGCGGCCTGAATCGCGTCGTTTCCGCAGCCCACAAGGTCGGCTGCGACGCCCACCGCAAGCAGGTTGTACACCATGTAGGCACCGCTGAACGCCGCGCGGATCGGCCTTGCAGGCGCGGACTCGCCCGCGTTCGGCTGCGGGCGGGCGATATCGAAGGAAAGCTCGCGCTCGCCAAGTTCCACATTTTTCGCCGCGAAATCAAGCGAAGGGCGGGAGAAGCCGCACGTCGGGCAATGCCAAGCTCCCAGCTGACCGTATTGGCGGAAGTCGTACTCGAACATCGACGAGCACAGCTGGCACATCGTGGCGTCGGAGACCGTGTTCTGCGCAAGGCCCATGCTCTCGCTCACCCCGAACGCGATCGGGCGCGTCCGTTCGCGCCCAGGCAGCTCGGAGGCGCGCTTAGCGATGGTTGCGCACAGGGGGTCGTCGGCGTTGAAAACAAGGATGGTCTCAGGCGATGCGGCGAGCGCCTCGACAATACTATCCTGGATGCGATCGATTTCGCCGCAACGATCGAGCTGGTCGCGGAACAGGTTCAGAAGAAGCACGTAGGTCGGCTTGAGCTGCGGCGTCATCTTCTTCAACCACAGCTCGTCGGACTCGAAGACGCCCCAATCGGCCTCTTTCGCATGAAGAAGCGCCGTCGATACGCCGGAATCGAGATTCGCGCCCGTCCGATTGCACACCACGCGGACGCCCGAGCCCTCGAGGACGTCGGCAAGCAGATTGGTCACCGTCGTCTTCCCGTTGGTGCCCACCACCATGATTGAACCGCGAGTGAGCTTCCCCCGCAGATTTGCGAGCAAACGCGGGTCCACATAGAGCGCGATCTTCCCTGGGAAGTTTGCCGCCGGCCTGCGGAACACGTGTTTCAAGCCCCACGTCGAAATGGAGCTTACGGCTTGAGCTGCGGCAAATCTAATGGACATGGACACTCCTCGCAAACGCGGCGAACCTCTCGGGCGATATGCCCGCAATCAAATGGTACCGACAAAAGAGTACAACGGCTTTGCGCGACGGCACCCAAGTGCGCGGAGAAACCAAAGAAAAAGGAGCCGCATTGGGGATAACGGCTCCTTAAAGGGGCTCGCCGACAGGATTGAGGAGGGCAGCGAGCCAAAGGGGATAAGGGAGTGCAACCGACGGTTTTGTAAGGAGGGGATAACACCGTCGGATGTTTCTCACTGGGATGATTGTAGGCGACTTCCTGCCGACCTGGTGATTCGCATTCTGCAAGCGTTGTTGCAATATGCGGAACAACCCCGTTTGCGATTGTGCAACAGCCAGCTTAGTAGAGCGCGCTCACTCGTGCCCGCCATTGCACGCGGGCATTCTCGAGCACAGAGAAGTCTTCAAGATAGGCCTGACAGCTCGCAAGCGCCTCTTTGCATGCCGTGAGCGTGCGGCCTGAAAGCGAGCGGCCGATGTAGGCGTTCACGTCGATGCCGGCATCGACGCCCTTGATGGGGAGATACACTACCTTGCTTGAACCGTATGCCCAGTTCGCGCTTGTGGAAATGCCGACGCTGTTGGATGTTTCCACCTGGATGTACATCGAGTCGACGTCGCGGAAGCTGCGGGCGCGCTCCATCAGAAGGGAGGGCTCGGTTTCAAGCACCTTCCGCATCCGCTCCTGCAGGCCCGGGAAATCCTTCTCGCTTGGAAGGAGCAGGTCAAGACCCACAAGACGCGAAAGCTCGATGCCGTCGGCGCAGTCGCGCGCAAGCCGGCTGTTCGCCCGAACGACCACGCAGAACTGATCGCGATACATGGTCGCGAGCTCATAGCGCTGCTGGTGGGGCGAATACACGTTGAGCATGATGTTGAGATCGGCCCTGTTGTCATCGAGCGCGGTGTAGAGCATCTTGTACGGCATGCCCTTGAACTCGATCTCGATTTCCGGGTAATGCTCCTTCAGATACGACGTGAATTGCAGGATGAACGGGCGCGCCGCGTTGTGAAGGTAACCCAAACGCACCACGGGCTTTCCGCCTTCGTCAAGGCGCGACATTTCGGCAAGAGCGGCGTTGTATTCGGAAAGGATGGCCTTCGATCGGTCGAGGAAAATGGTGCCGGCATCAGTGATGGCGACCGACTGCTTCGAGCGAACGAAGAGTTTGGTGCCGAGCTCGTCTTCCATAGCCGAAATATGGCGGCTGATAACCGACGGGCTCACGAAGAAATGGCGCGCAGTATCGCGGAAGCTCAGGTTCTCGGCGAGGTATTCGAATTCTCGCAGATGCTCGATGTTCATGTTCCCGCCTTTCTCCACCTTGAGCGCTGTCGCCTTCTAAAGCGCCCCGTCCGACAGAGAATAGCAGAGTCAGCCCCCCTCCCCCCGAAAGAAAACACGAACGAGAACGCCCGTCCGACAGCGGGAGGTAAAACCACCAGGAAGGACCACCATATCCGCCTGCTTCGCGCTCGATAGCAAAACAGGCCGCCAGCTTAATGCCGACGGCCTGTAAGTTTCTGGAGCCAACGAGCGGATTCGAACCGCTGACCTACGCATTACGAGTGCGTTGCTCTACCAGCTGAGCCACGTTGGCAAACGAGTGAAGCCAAGCTTCAGACGCGAAAATAGATGATAGCGAATCAACCGCGCAAGCGCAAGGGTTTTCTTGAACCGATTCCCGATTCTCCTTTCGGTGGCCGAGTCCCCGAGCCCCCGTTCGCGCCCTGCGCCCTGCGCCCTACTTCATCAACTTCGTAACCGCCTCAGTGTAGGCAACCGGATCATCCAGCGGGATGCCCTCGACGAGAAGCGCCTGATCGTACAGGATGCCCGAGTACAGCTTCACTTTCTCGTCGTCGCCCGCTTCCTGTGCCTTCTGCATGACCTCGAACACCGGGTGCTTCGCGTTCACTTCGAGCACGCGATGCGATTTCACCGCGCTCTCCTCCTCGGCGCTCTTCGGCGCGCCCGCGAGAATCTTCTCCATCTTAAGCGACACGCCGCCTTCGGTGGTGATGAAGGCAGGGGCGTCGGTCTGGCGCGTGGACACCGCAACCTTCTCCACCTTGCCGTCGAGTGCGCTCTTCATGGCTTCGAACAGGTCCTTGTTGGACTCGGCCGTCTCCTCAGCTTCCTTTTTCTCCTCGTCGGATTCAAGGCCGAGGTTCTCGCCACCCACATTCTTAAGCGGCCACGCGGTGAGCGAGTCGGGGTCGGCCGCGTCGGGCACAGCGTAATCGGACATGGCCATCATGCAGAACTCGTCGACGTCCTCGGGGCACAGCAGCACGTCGTAGCCCTTCGCGAGCACCGTCGTCACGATCGGCAGCTGCGCCATGCGCTCGACGGAGTCGCCCGTGGCGTAGTAAATGGTCTCCTGGCCATCGGCGGCGGCCTTCACGTATTCCTTGAACGTGATCATCTTCTTCTGCTTTGCCGAGTAGAAGAGGAGCAGGTCGCCCAGCACATCTTTCGCCGTGCCGTAGGAGGTGTAGAGGCCATACTTCATGCCGCGGCCGAAGTTCTCAAAGAACTTCTCGTAGCCCTCGCGATCCTTTTCAAGGAAGTTCTCGAGGTCGGACTTGATCTTCTTCTCAACGCGGCGGGCGATTGCCTTCAACTGGCTGTTGTGCTGCAACGTCTCACGCGAGATGTTGAGCGTGAGGTCCTGCGAGTCGACGATGCCGCGGACGAAGTTGAAGTAGTCAGGCAGGAGGTCTTCGCACTTATCCATGATGAGCACGTTGGAGCTATAAAGCGCGAGACCCTTCTTGAAATCCTTGCTGTACAGGTCATACGGGGCGCGGCTCGGCACGAACAGCAGCGCGTCGTAGGTCAGCGCGCCCTCGGCATGCAGCGAGACGGTGCGCGCAGGGTCGGCGAAATCGTGGAAGTTCGTCTTGTAGAACTCGTTGTACTCCTCGTCGGTCACATCAGACTTCTTGCGCTTCCAGATGGGAATCATCGAGTTGATCGTGTCAGTCTCGGTGTAAGTCTCGTACTCGGGCTTGTAGTCGTCGCCGGCGTCTTCGGGCTTCGGCTTCTCGCGCGTCTTGGAAACCTCCATCTGGATGGGGTAGCGCACGTAGTTGCTGTAGCGCTTGATCAGGTCCTTCAGGCCGTACTCGGAAAGATAGGTGTCGTAGTTGTCCTCGTCGGTGTTCTCCTTGAGCGTGAGGATGACGTCGGTGCCGTGCTCGGCGCGCTCGGCCTCGGCGATGGTGTAGCCCTCAACGCCGTCGGATTCCCACGCCCACGCCTCGTCGCTGCCGAACGCGCGGGAGACGACGCGCACCTTGGAGGCAACCATGAAGCTGGAGTAGAAGCCGACGCCGAACTGGCCGATGATGTCGATGTCGTCGCCCTGCTGCTCGGCGTTGTCGGTCTTGAACGCCTGGGAATCGGAGTGTGCGATGGTGCCAAGGTTCTTGTCGAGCTCGTCCTTCGTCATGCCGATGCCGTTGTCGGAGATGGTGATGGTTCGGGCACCCTCGTCGAAGCCGACGTGAATGGCCAGCTCATCCTTGGAAAGCTGCACGTCGGAATCCGTCAGGCTCTTGAAATAAAGCTTGTCAACCGCATCGGACGCGTTCGAAATAAGCTCGCGAAGGAAGATCTCGCGATTGGTGTAGATCGAGTTGATCATGAGGTCGAGCAGTTTCTTGCTCTCTGTTTTGAATTTCTTCATGGCGTTTCGCTTCCTGTTCTCGAAGGACCGCTTTCGCATTTTGCTTTGGCAGTCCCCGTCTTTGAGTGCTAAAAGGCATTGTAACGACGCGATACGCCATGTCAAGTAATCTAAGTGCGATAGACTCAACTTTTCGCAATTGCATATCGCTTAAATATACTTTAGAATTATTTTGCATCATTTCTCATTTTTTATACGAGGAAATACTAAAGTGAAGTACGAACTTACTGAAAAAAAGGCTGCTGAAATCCTCGGCATTTCCGAAAGCCGCGTTTCCCAACTCGCGAAAGGCAAGCTGCTCGATGCCGTCACCATCAATGGCAGAGTCCGTATTTCGCGAGAATCAGCCGAACGATACCGCAGCGAAGCCCGCAAAACCGGCCGCCCTCCGAAGACCTCCTATGCGACCGTGTCCCAATATACCCTCATGAACGCAAGCCACGAGGTTGCCTCTGTGCTCTTCGACTCCGCGGCCGACGAGCCCCTTTCCGTATCCGAGGTAATCGACCCTACATACGCGCCCATAGGCGTACTCACTCGCGGGGGCAATCCGAAACGAAGAGTTCTCAATAGCTGGTGGCTTCATCGATCTGTTCCCCGAACGCGCCCAGGGATTGAGTCAAAGCTCGCCCAATCGGGACTCAATACGCCAAGCAATCTCGCAATAAAGAGCATGGGGCTCTCCCTTTCCGACTGCTATTGGTTAAGGCCGAACGACGCACCAACCCTAACTTGGGAAAAAGTCAATTTCTACGACAACGACTTCATCGACTCGAACATCGACGATTGGGACGACTGGCTTTCGGGAATCGGACTCAGCTCCCCAGATAACACGTCGGAAGGCGAGCTTCCAAAAAAATGGGTCATCGGAACGAACGGGACGCGTTACTTATTAAAGGGTTGCAGATCCGATGACCAGCGACCCTACAACGAGGCAGTCGCGACCGCACTTTACCGAAGGCTTCTCGACCCATGCGATTACGTGCCGTACGACATCGTGGACACGGCGCAAGGCGCCGCCGCGAAATGTCCTAATTTCCTTGGGAGAAGCGAAGAGTTTATCACCGCAGATCAGGCTAGAGAGGCGACATCAAGCTCTCGTGGAAACAGCGTATACGACCGTTTTTGCCGAGACGCCTCGCTTCTGGGGGTGAACGAGACGGAGCTTCGAACGCACATGTCCAAAATGATAGTGTGCGACACCATCCTCGCGAACTCTGATCGACATTGGCGCAATTTCGGATTCATAAGAAACCTTGCTACTATGGCAATCCGCCCCGCACCTCTTTTCGATTCGGGAAACTCGCTGTGGTTCGCCAAGACGGAACGAGAAGTCGCAACCGGAGACCGCGCCTTCCTGGCGCGGCCCTTCGCCTACAACGTAAATGAGCAGCTTGCATGCGTAGATGACGTCAGCTGGTTCAGCCCATGCGCTCTTCGAGGTTTTGCCGACGAGGCGTGCGACATCCTATCCGCAAGCTCGCACGCAAAACCACGGCTCAATTTCATTCATGAGGGAATCGAGCAGAACATCAAGCTCGTCGAAGGCGCCTGCAAATTGCTCTCAGGCCGAATCGCCCGAGGAAAGTAAAGAGCCAAACAGAAAGAGCATCCCAACCATTATTCGCCTTGCAATCAGTCATCGTCCAGTTCGCTAAAATGTCACCGACCACTCAATATTCTCGCTATAATTGGAACAGGTTTTAGCAACGGGAGGGACAACTCTGACGCAGGAGAACAACACTTTCCCTACAGGCGACGAGAAGAATCGCCCAGCACTTTCCGGCTTCATCCAGCAAGTGCTGAATGCGTGCGGAATTTCCACCCCGTTCTCACTCGTTTGCCGGGATGATTTCCCGGAATGGGCGATTGCCAAAAGCGACGGCATGGACATTCTCGTGGTTTGCGAAGATTGCGCCAAGAGCAAGTCTTCGATTGAGTCTTTCCGGTCGAAACCCGCGTTCACACACGGCAACGATCTTTACTGGTTCGAAGAAAGCCCAGAGAAGCAACTATCTTCGAAAAATCAATTAGACCCCCCCCCGAGTACCATGCCCCTAGCAACGTAACGCTTCCCGAGTGGCTCGATTCGTTCTTGTTCGAAACGCTCAAGGCATCATATCAGCCCTCGAAGACCGAAAGAGCATTCGACTGCAACCTTGAGTCCTCGCAAGATAAAGCACTTATTTACGCAGGAACTTATCTTCCGAGGAGCTATGCTGAATGCTACTGCATCTTCGACGACCTCTTTCACACCGCCGAGATTGCAAAGGCCTTCCAAAATCGAACCACACTCAACATCCTCTCGATCGGTTCGGGAACATGCGGTGACGCACTTGGCATCTTGAGCGCCATTGACGAGAACCTGCCTAATATTCGCCGGGTATTTCTTACCGGCATTGAGGGCAACAAACCTGCGCGAGACATCGCAAAGAAGCTCATTCACCAAGCCAAGCAGCACTACCGTTTCGAAATTGACTTCCGGACGGAAGACTACACTATCGATAGCTTCAAAGATTACATCGACACCACTTGCGTCCTCCATGCTGAAGGGACGACAGACATCCTTCTCTCTTCAAAAATGATTAGCGAAATGGTGTCTATGGGAAAAGAGCAGCCCAGCCAAGCGTATTCCAACTTTCTTGCATCTTTTTTGCCGCTCCTCTCCCCCACTACTGGAATATGTCTCCTGCTCGACGTCGCAACAAAAGTTACCGAGGGTGGGACATGGTTCCCCGTCCTCATGAATGCCCAAACGAGCAAAACGCTTGAGAGTATGCCTGAATTCAGGATTATCGCACCAGCCCCATGCCGAGAATTGCATGGCTCGTGCAACAACTACTGTTATTCGCAAAAGATATTCGAAGTTAAGCACTCCCAAATGCCTTGCGATCAAAGCAAAGTCAATTATCGAATCATTTCAAGAGCAACAGGCATCGTTCTCCCACCAAAACAGCCAACGCCCTGCGTAATCAGTCCCCCGACTCAGTTTTCCCAGGAGAAACGGGCACCCTGCTCCTCGTCAATCGAAAACACCTGCAACAAGGATGCTTTCCTGATAAATCCCTGAAAACCAGCTCCGACACATCAGACCAAACCGCGAAAGGAACGACAGAGATGAGCAAGCGAAGCTTTTATGTACGAGAATCCGAGCTCGATGATTTCCAGCGTCAGGTTCTCAATAAGAAAGTCGATAAATCATTCATTGTAAAGGGATGCGCAGGGAGCGGAAAATCAATCCTCGCTCTCTGGAAAGCGCACGATATCGCCTCGAACAACCGTGGGTCGCTTCAAATCGTCGTCTTCAGCAAGGCACTCAAATCCTATATGGAAGAGGCTCTTCGAGCCATTGGAGTCAGCCCATCGCTCGTCGATTATTGGCACCACTGGAAAAACAATCCAAGAAGAAGCGACTACATCATTGTCGATGAAGTCCAGGATTTTGGACAGGACGCAATAAACGCATTTATGAACCATGCCCGTATCGCAATTTTCTATGGCGATAGCGCTCAGCAACTCTACGGATGGCGAAAGGAAGATACACCACTTTCCATTGAAGAAATCGCAGCAATGACAGGCCTTGGCACGGAAAATCTTGTCTTCAATCATCGCCTCCCAAAAACAATCGCAAGATTCGCGCAGTGTATTTGCCCCGAAGGGGACGACCTTGAAAATCGTTGCCGAAACGAAGGATCTGAAAAGCCTTACGTTCTCAAATTCGATTCATATGAAGAGGAAATGAGCAGCATCGCCTCGATTATAGATAACCGAGGATTCGATGACGTCGGCATTCTTTTTCCGAGAAATGAAGATGTCGATAAAGCGACCCACTTCTTCAACTCAAATGGTCTGAATGTTGAAAAAAAATCCCGTGGCGACATGGACTTGAACTGGAGCACGACCAATCCGAAGCTCATGACCTACCATAGCGCCAAAGGTGCCCAATTCGAGGCGGTTTTTATCCCTGAGTGCACAGAGGGGGACTACTTCCGCAATGCCCTCTATGTCGCAGTAACGAGAACATATCAGTCTCTCTATATCACATATACGGACCGCCTCAGCCCCCTTCTATGCGAAATTCCGAGCGAGCTGTTCAACGAATCGCTCTCAAGCTCAACCAATGGCTGGTTTAGTAGCAGGAGCCAATCTCCGGCAAACAGCGCTTCAAGCAGCGTATACGACGAAGATATACCCTTTTAACCATCACGCTGAACAGACAGGATAACGATGAAATACTACATTCCCACATCAACCAGCAACTTCAACTGTCTTTTAGCAGACGAGAGCATCTCCCCCTGCGGATTCTATCAAAAAAGAGCGTTCGGATATCGGTCTTTCACCAAAGTGCCCCTCAACGACAACGAGGCGCTCCTTCCTCTTTTCGACTCATGCCCCGTATTCGAGCTCCCCGACGACATTCCCGGATTTCCCCTTGTTCTTGAAATCGACAGCGATCTCCTCGATAAGAGCGGCCTTAAACAGGGGGATTGCGAAAATGGCGTTGCCTTCTATAGCAAAACTCTTCATTTCAATCCTTTTAACGTACGATTCGTCTTCCGAAATCAAAAAGAGCAGATTGAGACGGCGAACGCAGCGCAGCGCAGCATCGAGACCAAACTGCTCTCATGGTATCGAAATGCCTTTGTATCCATCGATTCGCTCGATAAGAAAAGCGCTCCGGAATTCGACAATCTAGAAGACTTCGCGGATAGCAGCCAAGAGGGAGTCAAGCAAGAGATGCTCAACGGCGATGCTCGAAAGAATCGACTCAAGGGCGTGCTTTGGGGTTATGTTATCGGGGCAAACCTCTCTCGAAAGGAGAAGCCATACGCCGAGCTCAGAAAACTCCTTGAAAGGATGCGCAACTCCCTGTCGGCTCAAGTCGGAGGAGCAAATTCAACAGGCGATGATTCGACGATGGGTTTGCACAGCAGCGTCAATCGAATTCTCGAGAAAGCTCAAGATGCTGCTATTAAAGAGTACTTCAAACCATGGGGAGAAGAATCAGATATTGCGTTTAAGCTAATGTTCGACTCCTGCCCCTCAGAACGCCTTGAAATCAAATCAGCAGTAGTAAAAGCAGCAGGGTTTTTCCAAATTGGCCCATTCGAGGGAAGCGCCATCGCAGATGTCAATTCGTATGTTGATGGAGCAATAGAGAAAATCGCTAAGACGATTTATCCACCCGAGCTCATTGCCGCAGGCGACATCCCGTCCGTAAGTGATAAAGAATTCGTCGATATGCCAACCGACAATCAGAAAAAAGATTGCGTCGATGACTCGACAGATGAGAGGCGTATAGCCACGTACATTCTTAATGCGACCCTCGCCAAGCACTCGCATCTCTTTATTGAGGACAGACCATCCTACATGAATGAAATAGCAAGGGGGCTTGACGGGAAATGCTCCAAACAATACGGAGCGGCACTCAATCAATTCTTGAAAATGTTATACGACAGCTTTTGCGGCACAGCGCCTCTCAAATTGAACGAAGCGCCGAACGACGTCATGAAGTCGTTTGCCTTATTCTGCAAAAAGGGGAGCATTGATTCCCTGGAGGACCTCGAATGCGCCTTGCTCTCAAATGGCATTCTCGACTTGAGCTTCGCCTATGCGCTATGGGGCGCAGTTTATGGCTATTCCGCGATGCCGAAGACGGTTATAGACGCAGCGCTCTCTAGTTATCCGAAAGAATACGCGGAAGAAGCAATGCGACGCATTTATGAGGAGATTTCCGGCAAATCGCATCGCAAAACGAAGCGAGATCTATGGAAGGAAGAATCAGACGGATTGCTAGACTTCTACAATACGTACCTTGTCGAATTCGACATGGAGTCTTCACGCTACAAAAAATACAGGGATCCAGAGATGCACTCATTCGAAAACATTCTGAAAGAGTGCTCCTCCATCGACGATCTTAAAAAGAAGGTTGAAGAAACATGGACGAAGCCAAGGGGCAAGACAAACGACAGCAAGCCTAATATCCGTAAGGCGCTCCTAGAAAACATCGAGAATATAAGGAAATCCCATGATACTCAGCGCTAGCAGACGCACCGACATCCCAGCATTCTACGCAGACTGGTTTCTCAACCGCCTTCGGGAAGGCTCCGTCCTTGTGCGCAATCCCATGAATTATCACCAGGTATCAGAAGTGAAATTAACTCCCGAGAATGTGGACTGCATCGTCTTCTGGACGAAAAATCCCTCGCAGCTCCTCGAAAAGCTCCCCGAAATCGACGACCTCGGGTATCGCTACTATTTCCAATTCACGCTCAACCCCTACGACAGGTCGATAGAGGAGAACCTTCCCGAGAAGAACGTTCTTGTCGAAACGTTCAAACGCCTCTCCGACCAATGCGGACCAGAAAAGGTTATCTGGCGCTATGACCCCATCTTCATCGGAGACGATTATCCCGTTCAATATCATGCAGAGCAATTCGACCATCTCGCAAGACAACTAAACGGGTATACCGAAAAGTGCATTTTCAGTTTTCTCGACCCCTATGCGAAAATCCAGAAAGCAATTAGACAGCTGGGCATCGAGCCTCCCGATGCGGATGCAATGAATGGAATCGCCCAGTCGTTCGCGGAAATAGCGCAGCCGATGGATATCGAGCTAGAGACATGCGCCGAAGAAATCGACTTGGAGAACTACGGAATCTCGCACGCTCGATGCATCGACGGCGGTTTAATCGAAAGAATCATCGGCTGCCCGCTCAATGTTGGAAAAGACCCCTCGCAGCGCTCGATTTGCGGATGCGTTTCAAGCATCGACATCGGTTCATTCAATACCTGCACGCATGGATGCAAATACTGTTACGCCAATTATGGAAAGCAGGCTGTTTTCAAAAATCAAGCCTCCCACAATCCCAATTCTCCTCTCATCTTTGGCGAACTAGGCGAACAAGATGTCGTGAAACCAAGAAAAGAGAAGGATGTTAAATCCCTAAAGCAACCCCAGCAGTCCCTTTTTTAAAGCTTTGAGTCACGGAAGGCCCGGAATGCCGTACTACAGGAAATACAATGGCGGAGGATTTTACGATAAGAAAAGCGGACGGTGGATTTCCGCAGAAAGAGCTCACCAACGAGTCGGCGAAAGCATCGGAGGGTGGACCAAACGACGCGCCCGCGACGGGTCCTATTATATGGAGCGTGATGATGATTGGAGCTGGGATCGAGACGACGAAGAGGACTATGAGAAAGAAGATTATTGTTTTTCCTATGACGATATCCCAGAATATAGACTACGGCAGAAAGTTGGCGAGAGCATAAACGGCTACACAAAAAGAGTCGGCAGCTCTGGCAAATTCTATATGTCGAAAGATGATAATTTTTATTCTAGCCAATACAGTAAACCACCATATCGAGCAATCTCTAATGCAACGAGAGAAGAGTCGCCCACTAAATCGAGTAGAGCGGCGCCTAGCACCAACAAACTCGTAGCGGCCAACACCGGCAACCGCAAAGAAGCAACTCGGGAACGCCGTTCTAGCAACTCCCTCAAAGCGACAGAGCATTCAACCAAACGTCAACCACAGCAGGCTGTCTCGCACAATAAAGAGAGCTCAGTGGGCAAATCCACCATCGCAATCTCCCCGAAAAAAGGCAGAGACTATTTCAATCAGTTCATGCTAATTCTATTCATCGCAATCGGCGCACTTGCCACTTGCATATGGCTCGCCGTCTGCGTCGCTTTCATCATGAGTATGATCGGCATTCTTTAGCCTATCAAAGAGAGAGGCGCTCCGAACCACCTCGAAGCGCCTCTCACCATTCACAACGCGAAACTAGCAGTAGAACAGGATCTCGTTGTAGGTTGGCACCGGCCAGTGATTGTCGTCGACGACAATCTCCATCGCGTCGATTGCGGCGCGGAGCTCGTCCATAAGCGGAATGACATGGTGCGCGTTGTCGTTTGCACGCTCCTGCTGGTCGGCGATCTCGACATTGGTAAGATGCGCGGTGTTGAGGGCGTCGAGCGCCTCTTCCACGCGCTTCGTGCCGTCGACCACCGTTTGCAGCTTCTTCTCCTGGAACGTCTGATCGGCAGAGGGCAGCGCCGCCTTGACCTGGGCAATATCCCTCGCCACGTCAGCTGCGAAGCTGTTGATTGCAGGCAGGAAGAAGCGGCGAACCATGCGTTTCATCGTGCGCGCCTCGATATTTAGGAGCTTGTTGTACTTCTCGAGCTTCACCTCGTAGCGAGAGCGAACCTCGACCTCGGAGAGCACGTTGAACTCGCCGAACAAATCGATGCTCTTCTGATCGATGAAGCACGGCAGCGCGTCGGCAGTCGTGGGATGGTTCGCCAGGCCGCGGCGCTCAGCTTCCACCGGCCACTCGTCGGAGTAGCCGTTGCCGTTAAAGATGATGCGCTGGTGCTTGCGCAGGTCATCTTTGATGTAGGCAATGGCAGCCGCCTCGAATTCATCGCCAGACTTGCCCTCCATGGCGTCGGCAAACTCCTTCAGGCTCTTCGCCATGGCCGTGTTCAGAATGGTGTTCGCGTCGGAGAGGTTCACCGCGGAGCCCGGCATGCGGAACTCGAACTTGTTGCCAGTGAAGGCGAACGGGCTCGTGCGGTTGCGGTCAGTGTTGTCCTTCAGGAAGTTCGGGAGCACGGCCACACCCAGATCCATCGCCACGCGCTCAGCGGACGTGTACTCCTTGTCGGAGATGAGCGCATCCACGATGGCGCCCAGCTCGTCGCCCAGGAAGATGGACACGATCGCCGGAGGAGCCTCGTTGGCACCCAGACGATGGTCGTTGCCGGCCGACGCCACGGACATGCGCAAAAGCTCCTGATAATCGTCAACAGCCTGGATAACGCCCGTCAAAAACACGAGGAAGCGCAGGTTATCCATCGGGTTCTCGCCCGGGTCGAGCAGGTTCTTCTTGCCTGCGGAAATCGCCCAGTTGTTATGCTTGCCCGAGCCGTTGATACCCTCGAACGGCTTTTCATGCTGCAAGCAGACAAGGCCGTGATGGCTGGCAAGAAGCTTCATCTTCTCCATCGTGAGCAGGTTCTCGTCGATGGCTCGATTCGAATTCGAGAAAATCGGCGCGAGCTCGTGCTGCGCAGGCGCAACCTCGTTGTGCTTGGTCTTCGCGGAAACACCGAGCTTCCACAGCTCGTCGTCGAGCTCTTTCATGAACTCGTTCACCGTCGGGCGGATAGCGCCGAAGTAGTGCTCTTCAAGTTCCTGGCCCTTGCACGGCGGATAGCCGAACAGCGTGCGGCCGGTCAGCACAAGGTCGAGGCGCTTGGCATAATCCTTCTCGGAGATGAGGAAGTACTCCTGCTCGGCGCCGACCGTGGTAACGACCTTCTGATGACCCTCGCCGAACAGCTTGAGCACGCGGTTCGCCTGCTCGTCGATAGCGACCATGGAACGCAGAAGCGGCGTCTTCTTGTCGAGCGCTTCACCGGTATAGCTGCAGAACGCGGTGGGGATGCACAGCACCTCGTCCTTCACGAACGCGTAGCTCGTCGGATCCCACGCGGTGTAGCCGCGGGCCTCGAAGGTGGCGCGCAGACCGCCCGAGGGGAAGCTTGACGCATCGGGCTCGCCCTGAATGAGTTCCTTACCGGAAAAGCTCTGGATAGCACGGCCATCGGGCGTCGGGTCGAGGAAGGCGTCATGTTTCTCGGACGTGATGCCGGTGAGGGGCTGGAACCAGTGCGTGTAGTGCGTGGCCCCCTTTTCAATCGCCCATTCCTTCATGGCATGGGCAACAACGTTCGCAACCTCGAGATTGAGCGGCTCGCCGTCCTTGATGGTCCTCATGAGCTGCTTGTACGTTGCGGAAGGCAGACGCTCCTGCATGGTGTGCTCGTTGAACACCATCGATCCGTAGATTTCTGAAACGTGTGACATATACCGCGCTCCTTCACTGGTCGTCTCAAACGCCGATTAGGCGGTCACAACCGCAGTTTACTTTAGGGGTGCCATAGCAGCTTTTGGCTGATGGCCGCTTGCTCGACACGATAACACGAAGTTCCGCGCGACGCCCCCTTAACCAACGCTTATCAAACTAACGGCGAATTGTTTCGGGCAGTTTAC
>OLPY01001271.1_pt1 | contig 18219 bp, 16 predicted proteins | sample 1672481 | NCBI WGS metagenome assembly OLPY01 (sample SAMEA3136691, study PRJEB25190) | human gut metagenome | biome: human gut; feature: human-associated habitat; material: faeces | place: Austria | collected 2013 | reverse complement strand
CCCCCGGCCAAGATCCCTATGCTGTGCATCCCCCACTCCCCCTTTTCTCCCCCTAGTGTGGAAAAAAGTCTCAGAGATTATGTATAAGGGATTGTAAAAATTTAGACTCTATGATGCAGAACTTATTCGACTAAATTTGACAAGATATACTATGCTATGATAAAATAAAAATGCCCTCTCACCAGGGTGAAAGGTGCGCTGTGATCAATACGGCAGGCGGTTCGGCCACATCCTCCGAAAGGAGGTGAAGCCTATGCCAATTATTCTGACGTTGCACGTCTTCGGACTCACTGTGACGATAAGAGTAAAAAAGCAAAACCGCCACTCGGCAAAGTGACGGTTTTGTTGACATAGTTTCATGTCACAATCATAAACCTAATTGGGCCGAACCGCTTGTCGCAGCGCCCTTTCTTTATTCCCATGGTAACAGCTAAAATCAATTTTGTCAAGCGTCGTATGCTACGAGCTTCTCCACTAGCAAAGATTACTATGCTATGGTAAGCATAGTAAGAAGCCCTTTGTCCCGTCCCCCTATATCCTAAGAAGACCTGATTGGGAAGTGACCTTCCTTATGACCTTAGCTATTATTTTTATAATCTAAGATTGCTTTTGCTGGAGTATAGTACGGTTCACTCCACCGCTCATCTTTTTGAAAATAGGCTATAAATGACTGCATAATTTTTTCAGAGAGCTGATTATCAGCACGAGTCCATGTGCTATCATACTCACCTGGATCGCCAAGTTCGCTCCCATCATTATTATATACCTTTTCAGTAAATGATTCCCAATTTCCTGAAATATTCCAAACTCTATAGCAAGCACCGTTGAGAGACGGATCTTCCCCTTTTTCAGTCATATAAGCTGTTCCATTGTTTATTTTCCAGCATTTATCCATCTGTTCATTTTCGTTAAAGGTAATATCTATTGTTTCACCACTACTATCAGCTCTGCCAGAATATAATATTAACTTACTGGTACAGTTGTCAGTATCGATTTCTGATACAATCCAATAGTACTCAGCTGACAGCATAAGTTCGCTTTGTCCACTAAAAACCATACTTACGGCATTATCTAATAGAAGTACATAATCCTTACTATCTTTATAATCACCTATGAGATTAAATACCTGAACAGCGTCCTTATATTGTCCTTTTTTAATATAATCTTTTCCTGCTAAATAGCTACATTCTTTTACTAAATCTACGGCATCTTTATAGTTTCCTAATGCCTTAAACGAGTCTAACGCAGATAGATAATCTTTCGTTTTCATCAAGTTGAGCGCGATAAAATAATCACAGTCAAGCAGTCTTTTTTCACTATCTTTATAATTAGATAGAGTTTCATATAATTCTTTAGCCGCCGCAAAATTATCGTTCCCAAATAGTTGGTTAGCAAGTTGATATTGCGTTTGTTTTAACTTTTGTGGACCGTCTTTGTAGTCTCCAATTTTTCTATATAGTTCAATAGCATCTTTATACTTTTTATTATCGCACAACACGTTGGCATTACAATATAACGCCTCATTTTTCATCGTTTCAGAATCCTTATAAGTACCTAGCGACTCAAATATACTAGCCGCTTCATCGTACTTCTGTTCATTCATTAAAGAAATTCCTGTTGAATAACTTTGCGAAGGTCGAATAAAGGTCGGGAGAATCCAGTAAGAATATAGAAAAGTACAGAAAAGAACAATGGCAATCACAGGAACAATAACTTTGGCTACATGTTTTGTTCTCTTAATTGCTATTGCTTTCTGTTCTTCTTTTTTGCAACGGGCAATTTCTTTTATATGTTCCTTTTCTTTGCGAAGTCTTTCTTCTTCCTGGAGACGTACATCTCGTTGACCGATTAATTTTTCTAAATCATAAGCCGTAAAAACATCCTGCTTGCTTGCATTGCATTGGGTACAAGCTTTTCCTTTATTCCACCTTCCACAGGAACAATGCCAAAGATTACTATCTTCTTGAGGAACAAATTTAGCAGAAGGATTTACAGAAATCTGGTACTGCTTTACTAACTCATAATCTTTGAGAGCATCAAGTAGAGGAACTTTTTCCTGTAAAGGTTGTAACGGCATCTGTATCTCAGTAATAGTTTTATCGAGATAAATAGCCGTAATTTTTTGTAATCGGAAAGAACGAGTAGCTATACTTGGGAATATAATTGCTCTATTCGATCCAAATTCTTGCCCATTGTCTACATTAAGATCAAGATAAGAGTAGGAAATAACATCGTTTATCTCTTTTCCAGTGACATCAATCGCTACAATGTTAACTTTCACAGCTGAAATAGCTTTATTGGAAACACTTTGGAATTTAATTTGAGCAATTATATTTTCAGATTTCGTATCATTTAATAAGACAGCCTGTCGTATAATTATTGGACTGTTAATAGAGTATAAATCATTTGGCAATTCAAATAGGCGAATGAATCTTTCTGCCATTTTAATCCCTCACAATTTTGGAAGATTGGATTCAATGTCGTGTAATGTATCTATATCTACTCTTTTTTCGTTGGAAGATTTATCTTTTATGCAGGATAAAATTTGTTTTTGCATATCAAGGTTTTTTTGTAGCAGGTTAAGTATTTCGGCAAGGCCAATAAATGTAACACAAACAATGAGACTTGCGATGATTACATACAGTCCAAGTAAACCAGATTCGTAAAGAACCGTCCAGATAATAATGGCACCAATGATTCCACATCCGCTTATTGTAATGCCTATTGTATATAATGCTGTTGCAATTTTATTGTTCACAGTTTCTTTACTCCTTCCATTTATTTATAAAAACACGTCAATGCTATGAGCACATACTATACTATTCTGTAAAAAATGTCAAGATATACGTTTACGTTATTGAGGTATTCAATACATCGTAATCAGCAAGCTGTTATGAAAAAATGTAGACTTTGGAATAGACCCAGAGACTTGACAATTCCCCCCCTCAGCCCTACAATAGATTTTATCTGAACATATCTGTAACACCTGGGCGCGGCCCCTGTTTCGGTCCGCCGGGGAACTTTGAATAAAGGATGGAAACTATGGCTAAGGATAACAAAAAGAAAGTGGAACAGATCACCGACATGGAGGTGGATTTCGCCCAGTGGTACACCGACGTGTGCAAAAAGGCGGAGCTGATCGACTACTCCTCCATCAAGGGCATGTTCGTCTATCGCCCCTATGGCTACGCCATCTGGGAGAATATTCAGGCGGAGCTGGACAAGCGCTTTAAGGAGACGGGCCACGAGAACGTCTACCTGCCCATGCTGATCCCCGAATCCCTCCTGCAAAAGGAGAAGGACCACGTGGAGGGCTTCGCCCCTGAGTGCGCCTGGGTGACCATGGGCGGCAGCGACGCCCTGGAAGAGCGCTACTGCATCCGCCCCACCAGCGAAACGCTGTTCTGCGAGCATTATAAAAACGTCATCCAGTCCCACCGGGACCTGCCCAAGCTGTACAACCAGTGGTGCTCCGTGCTGCGCTGGGAGAAGACCAGCCGTCCCTTCCTGCGTCACCGGGAGTTCCTGTGGCAGGAGGGCCACACCATGCACGCCACCGCCGAGGAAGCCCGCGCCGAGACCCAGCAGATGCTGAATATCTACGCCGACTTCCTGGAAAACGTCCTGGCCATGCCCGTGGTCAAGGGCCAGAAGACCGACAAAGAGAAATTCAACGGCGCCGAGGAGACCTACACCGTCGAGTGCATGATGCACGACCACAAGGCCCTCCAGTCTGGCACCAGCCACTACTTCGGCGACGGCTTTGCCAAGGCCTTTGACATCACCTTCACCGGCAAGGACAACACCCTGCACCACCCCCACCAGACCAGCTGGGGCGTGTCCACCCGGATGATCGGCGGCCTCATCATGACCCACGGCGACAACAACGGCCTGGTCCTGCCCCCCCGCATCGCCCCCGTCCAGGCCATGGTCATCCCCGTTGCCATGCACAAGGACGGTGTTCTGGACGCCGCCAACGCCCTGCTGGACCGCCTGAAGGCCGCCGGCATCCGCGCCAAGATCGACGACTCCGACCAGTCCATGGGCTGGAAGGCTGCCGAGTACGAGATGAAGGGCGTGCCCCTGCGCGTGGAGATCGGCCCGAAGGACATTGAGAAGAACCAGTGCGTCCTGGTCCGCCGGGACAACGGCGAGAAAGTCTTTGTCAGCCTGGATACCCTGGAGGAGACTGCCAAGGCCACCCTGGACGCCATCCACGACGGCCTGTACCAGCGGGCCAAGAAGAACCTGGAGGAGCACACCTTCCCCGCCTTCTCCCTGGAGGAGGCCAAGCAGCTCCAGGCCGAGCACGGCGGCTTTATCAAGACCATGTGGTGCGGCGAGCTGGACTGCGAGCTGAAGATGAAGGAAGAGGCCGGCATGACCTCCCGTTGCGTCCCCTTCGCCCAGGAGCACCTGGCCGATACCTGCCCCATCTGCGGCCGCGCCGCCAAAAAAATGATCTACTGGGGTGTCGCTTACTAAGCCCCCCAGCTTCCTAACATAGAGAGAGAAAAGAAGCCGCCGCAGAGTTAAATGACCCTGCGGCGGCTTTCTGCTTGCAGAAATTGTCGAACTTTGCTATACTATCCCCAAGCTATCCTGTCCCCACAGGGACACTGGAGAAAAGGCGGCCCGCTCCCTGAAACCCGGGGGCACTACTTCGCCCCCCGACCCAAGGGAAGGGGGGAGGCTCTATGTCTATCATCTCAGTGATTTGCAGTATCGTATCTGCAGGCTGCGGCGTGTTCAGTGCTATTTTTGGCATCTATGTATATCGCCAGCAACATCATCATGATGAGAAAAAGAAGTGACCGCCTGGCTAGCACCCAAGCGGTCACGGTCATCATGATGATGGCTCAATAAATCGTAGAGGGAGCGGCCGTTACCAGTCACCCCTGATGGTTTCAGTATAGCCCAGAAAGGCCGTCCTGTCAAGACGGCCTTTCTTTTTATGGCCGTTAGTAAGAAGTGAATCCCAGATCAGCCACGGAAATGCCAAGCCCATACTCTTGTAAAGATTCGTCCAGGCAGGAGAGCATCTCAGGAAATTTATGAGATAATACTTCTCCCCAATTTTCTTTCCATGTGTTAACAACGAACATAGAGTCACCAACAAATGAATGCTCATGATTTTCATCGGTCCATTCGTATGGTAGAATCATTTCTCCATCTGAATAGGAACTGGCATCGATATCTGCATAGATAACCCAGTTTTTAGATGTACCATACGGAATATCGTAGTGAAAAATAGCTGCATATGATTTGGATTCAACGGGAGATGTAGTCAGTTTCAGAGAAACAACCTTACTTTCTGGGTCTAGAGTTGCAGTTAATTTACCACCTATATCTCCAATTTCATCAAGAGTGCAGAAGATTTTAGGTCCTGAGGATGGATTTTGATAGGTAATCCAATCGCCATAACTTCTAAAAAACTTAAAATGCAGAGAAACGAGCTCCTCTGAGTTTGACGTGTTTTCTTCTCCATTTTCTCGAATGTAATTGCAGAGCGTTGTATATGCAGGGTTGCGTTCTTGCGCTTGATGGTAGTTTATCACTTTTTCCCCGATAAAGATAACGGCGATAAGAATAAGAGTAGCCGCAGCAATGCGGCGGAAAAGACGGCCCTGAAAAAAGTTTTGAATACGCTCTCTGTGTTCCAATTGTTTCGCTTTTTTCTCTGCGGCGAGGGCCTCTTCCTCGGCACGTTTTTGGGCAACTCGTTCTGCCGCTTCTTTCCGCAACAGGTCCCAATCTACGCCAGCCAGTTCGTTTCTGTCTTTTTGGCAAGCGTGACAAACGCTTTCGCCCTGGTGGTTAATGGCACCGCAGGGACAGTACCACAGGTCTTCTGCGGTCTGGTAAGCATATTGACAGTCCAGCCCGAAGTGCATCCTGTACTGGGTGGCCAGTTCAAAGTCATCCAGTTGTGTTTCCAGCGTCGTTTTGGCTGGGAGTGCTTTCCAGGCGCTGTTCGGTGCAGTCCAGATGCTGTTGTCCGAGAAGATCACTTCTTTCACAGAAGCGGTGTAGGCCCGTGTGGAAGGGTCGGAGAATCGGATCGGGTCTTGACTGCCCCAGTAGGCGTCTCGTGTGACCTTCAAATCCAGATATTGATAGGAAACTGGTTCGCCCAATGGATTGCCTACGGTATCTAACGGAACCAGCGCTACCGTAGCCGCTTTGATGGACTGGTCAGAAATGCTTTGCAGCTTGAGCTGGCCCAAAATTCTTCCTGTCTGGGTATCTTTCAGCAAGGCACCCGCCGCGATCAAGACGGGAGAACCGGGGATATATAAGTTTTCCTCCAACGAAAACAGCTTGAGGTATCGTTCACTCATGGAATGGCACCTCCTTATAGTGCAGGCAGGTCATCGTTCGGGAGAACGGCTCCTGCTTGTCCATTCCGTCTGTCCGGTAGAGCCATGACCATAGCCCATCCGCAAAGCCCCAGCCAGAAGCACCACCAAAAATAGTCCTCCCCGTTGTGTCCTTTCATGTCCGCGATTTCTTGAAAGCGTTTCGCCGCTGCCCAGTTGACCATGAGTGCCATGGAAGCGACGAAGAGAATCAATATCGCATACGCCATGCTATCCTTCCTCCTTATTTTTTGATGGAAACCCATAAAAGAAAGTATAGCAGAAAAACGCATAAAGTCAACTATTTAAGGAATTATTCCAGTATTACTGACCATCGCTCCGATACAATGCGTCCAGAAATACTGGAAAAGGTGTGAGGATCATGTACCTGCCTCGAATTGGTGAAAAGCTCAAACAACTGCGAAAACAGAAGAAACTCTCTCAGGTGACGCTGGCGGAGCGGCTGGGCGTATCGAAATCTGTCATCAGCGCCTATGAGAACGAGGTGCATCTGCCGCCGTATGATGTGCTGCTCAAGCTCTCGCGCATCTTTGGGGTGAGTACGGATTATCTTCTGGGAGCCACCAGCAACCGGACGATCAACGTGGATGGTCTGACCGAGATACAGGTGGAAGCATTGACAAACATCGTGCGGGAATTACGGGAAACAAATCGGGGAAGCGGCCAGTAAGTTGGGCCGCTTCCCCGTTACGTTTTCTGTTAAATGGAAGGCTTCTTATTAAGACGCAGCGCAATTACTTGCAGAACCTGTCGAACTTTGGTATACTGGCACCAAGCTATTCTGATCCGAAAGGGATCCTGGAGAAAAGGCGGTCTGCTCTCTGAAACCGGGGGGCACTTCTGTCGTCCCCCGACTGAGAGGAAGGGGGGAGGCCCTATGGCTATCGTTTCTTTGATCTGCAGTATCATTTCTGCAGGCTGCGCGGTGTTCGGTGTTATTTTTAGCATCTATCTGCATAAGCAGCAGCATCATAACGATGACAATAAGAAGTAACCGCCCGGCCTAGCCTCCGAGCGGTTACAGTCATCGTATGATGATTTAACTATCTGAGAGAGCGACCGTTACCAGCCACCCCTGATGGTTTCAGTATAGCCCAGAAAGGCCGTCCTGTCAAGACGGCCTTTCTTTTTCAGAAGGGAGTATTTTTATGTCTGAGCAAAGAAAAAGCTATCTTACCAAGAGTCTCTTTCTCGCAGTGGCTGTTATCCTCATTGCCATCGTGGCCCACCAACCGGGCTACCCCTCCATCACCAGACAGATCGAGAAAAGCCAAGACCTTCCCTCTGGAAGCGTAGAGCCGTTCTTTGTCAAATCCTTCCCCGACGGCCAAGGAATTTTGGTGGCGTTTTCCAACCAGGAAAAAATGGGGATCGCCGAGTTTTCGTCGATCGAAAAACCGCAGCTCTTATCTGCGGTCAATCATTTACCCACCAGAGCCTCTGACGTGTGGGTCACGACCGTTGGTTCCGGAAGCGCTTGCTATCAGATGTTCCTGGTGAACAATGAGGCAGTGAAATACATCCAATGGCGTGTTAATGATGAAGCCTGGTCGGAGCTTCCTGTTGCGACTTACCCGGATATCGTTCTGTTTCCTCTTCCAGATGATGGGGGAGAATATGAGTATCGCATATTAGATGCTTCTGATCAAGAAGTTCAATAAGCGTACAAAAGCCGACACAGAAATCAAATCTGCGGCAGCTTTTCTCTCTCGTGCTATTTTTGCTTCTAACTTTACCGTTTTTGAAAATCCCTTGTAGAAAACAGTAAAGTTCTGTAAACTTCTGATTTGTTGGAAGAGAGATTCCAGCAGAGAGTTTATATAGGGAGGATTCAACCATGAAACGAGCACTCTGTCTCCTGCTCAGCTTGCTGTTTTTGCTGAGCTTAGCAGCATGCAGCCAAACCCAACCGGAGGAAACCAAACCAGAAACACCCCAGGCAGAAAGCCAAACCACAACAGAAAGCGTCAGCGAACCTGAGCCAGAACCGGAAAAGCCCATAACCGCTTCGGATATCAATGTTCAACGGCAGGACTCTTCCAAAAAGGATAGCAGTGGCCAGGTGATCTGTGAGCATTACTATGACCTGGTTGTTGTGAAAGGAGAGAGTGAGGTTGCCGCCGCTATCAATGCAACGTTTCAGGCAGATTATGAAGAATTCTTGAGCAAGAACAACGAGGTGGAGCAATATCTTTCCGAGGGTTTTCAACCCACACCGGATGCCCCGTTCTTTTTTACGGTAGAAGCAGAAGTAACCAACACCGAAGATAATGTGTTAAGTGTCCTGTATTGTGAAAAATGGTATATGGGTGGCACAAGCAACATCAGTTATCGCGGCTTAACGTTCGACTTGGAGAGCGGAAAACCACTCAATATGGAAGATGCTTTTCCGTTGTCCAGCACAACGGTCTTAGACTGTGTCAAAAATACATTAGCTTACTATATTTATCAAAATAACCTCTCCCTTGATACTAGTGAAGAGCTGTTACAGCCAGAAAGCTATTGTATCCAGAATAGACAATTGGTCTTGTGTTTTGATTCCTATACTTTAGGCAGAGATGGCACTACAATTACCTGTCCCATTACATTAGGCGGGCAAATGAAAACAGCTGCAGAACAGAGGTCGATGCTGCAGAAAAATGAGTGGATTGGTTTTTGGTGCGCCTCAGAAGACAATGGTCAAGTATCCAGATTAGTAATGGACATGTCGTTTGAGACAGATGGTTCCTGTTCCGTTGCATTTGGTTTTCTGGAAACAGAATTTGATTTTGTTGGTACAGGAACCTATCAGCTTTCTGATGACCACATCCTTACCATGAATCTTTCTATCAGTGATGTTTATGAGGAATCCGAAAGCTACGATGCGACCTATCAATTTGAGGTATTTTCCGGAAACGATGAAAGTATTCTCATTCAGCCCACCGATGATAATAGTCTTTATGGACAGAGCAAAGGAAGTACTGTGCTCATCATTCCCTACGACACATTCTTCTCTTAAAGCATTCTATAAAAATTTCCGCTGTGTATTGACTGCACAGCGGAAATTTCTTTATTAGCGTATGATTTTTACAGCACCTTGGAGAGGAACACCTTCGTCCGCTCCTCTTGGGGGTTGGTGAAGATCTGCTCTGGCGTATTCTGCTCCAGAATTTTGCCGTCGGCCATGAAGAGGACGCGGTCGCCCACCTCGCGGGCAAAGCCCATCTCGTGGGTCACGACGACCATGGTCATGCCTTCCTGTGCCAGCTGCTTCATGACGTCCAGGACCTCGCCGACCATCTCCGGGTCCAGGGCGGAGGTCGGCTCGTCGAAGAGCATGAGCTTGGGCTTCATGGCCAGGGCGCGGACGATGGCGATGCGCTGCTTCTGGCCGCCGGAGAGCTGGTTGGGGTAGGCATCGGCCTTCTCCACCAGGTTCACGCGCTCCAGCAGCTCCATGGCCAGCTTGTCGGCCTCCTCCTGCTTCATCCGGCCCGTCTGAACGGGGGCCAGGCTGATGTTTTTCTTCACGGTCATGTTGGGGAAGAGGTTGAAGTGCTGGAAGACCATGCCCATTTGACGGCGGACGAGATTGATGTCCGTCTTGGGGTCGGTGATGTCCGTGCCCTCGAAGTTGATGGTGCCCTTGGTGGGCGTCTCCAGCAGGTTCAGGCAGCGCAGGAAGGTGGACTTGCCGGAGCCGGACGGCCCGATGACCACCACTTTCTCACCGGGGCTGATGTGGGCCGAGATGTCGTCCAGGACCAGGTGGTCCCCGAAGGACTTGGAGAGGTTTTTAACGTCGATCACTTTGCCGCAGCCTCCTTTCCAGTTTACCCTGGAGCCAGGTCAGGATGATGACCAGGACCAGGTACATCGCCGCCGCGCCCAGGTAGGGGTAGGTCACGCTGTAAGTCTTCGCGCCCACGGCCTTGGCCGCGTACAGCAGCTCCTTGCCGCCGATGACGGTGATGAGGGCGGTGTCTTTGAAGAGGGTGATGAATTCGTTGCCCAGGGCCGGCAGAATGGCCTTAAACGCCTGGGGAATGACGATGAAGCGCATGGTCTGGAAGTAGTTCAGACCCAGAGAGCGCCCCGCCTCCGCCTGGCCGGGGTCCAGGGACATGAGGCCGCCCCGGATGATCTCAGCGACGTAAGCGCCGGAGTTGATGCCCAGGGCGATGGTGCCGATGACGGTGAAGTTCCGGCTGCTGGCGAAGATGATGCTGCCCATGATGAGCATCTGGACGATCATCGGCGTGCCGCGGATGACGGTGGTGTAGATGGTCCCGATGGCGTTGAGCAGGAACAGGATGGGGTTGTGGCGGCCGGGCCGCTGCTGGTCGTGGGCCGTGCGGATGACGGCGACGATCACACCCAGAATAATGCCCATGATGAGGGCCAGGACCGTGACCTCAATGGTCATGCGCAGGCCGGACAGATAGAGCTTCCAGCGTGCCCCATCAATGAAGGCCCGGTAAAAATTGACGAAAAAGTCCTGGTAGAAGGGCAGATCCACATGGGCTTGGAGCTGCGCAGACAGGTCGGCATAGAGCTGTGCCCAGTTCACGGACATTCTCCTCTCTCTTTTGAAAAGTCAAAGCAGGCGGCCAACAAAGACCGCCCGCTTTGCGTGGGGTTCCGTTTCGGTGAAACTGATGCGGGATCAGTTGGCAGCCTCTGCGGAAATGTACTTGTCAATGATGCTCTGGACGGTGCCGTCGTCGATGAGCTCCTTCAGAGCGCCGTTGATGGCGTCCAGCAGAGCGGTGTTGCCCTTGGCCACGCCGATGGCGTAGTCCTCGTTGGCAAACTCGGTCTCCAGAATCTTCAGACCGGGGTTGGCCTTCACATACTCCTGGGCGGGGGCGTTGTCGATGACAACGCAGTCCACCTGGCCGTTGAGCAGGGCCTTGACAGCAGTGGCGCCGTCGTCATAGGCGGTGACGTGCTCTTCGCCGAAGCCGCCGTTTTCAGGGGTGTCAGAGCAATAGATGTAGCCGGTGGTGCCGCGCTGGGTGCCGATCATCTTGCCGTCCATGTCGTCGATGGACTGAATGTCAGAGTCCTCAGGCACGATGACGACCTGCACGCCCTTGGCGTAGCTGTCGGAGAAGTCCATGACGGCCTGGCGCTCTTCGTTCACGGTCACGCCAGCCATGACCATGTCGCTCTTGCCGTTCTGGGCGGCCAGCAGGGCGGCATCGAAGTCCATGTCATCGACCTGCAGCTCCAGGCCCAGCTTCTTGGCGATGGCGTCAGCCACTTCAATGTCGATGCCCTCGAAGCTGCCGTCGTCTGCGACCATTTCATAGGGGGGGAACTGGGCGTTGGTGGACATGGTGAGCTTGCCGGCGGTGACGGTGGTCAGGTCCCCAGCGGTCTCGGTGGTGGCAGCGCTGTTGTCAGCGTCGGCAGCGGGATCCGTGGTGGTCTCGCCGCCGTTGCCGCCGCAGCCTGCCAGGGACAGCACGCCGACCAGCATCGCGGCGGCCATCAGGACAGAAAGCAGTTTTTTCATGATACAGTAACCTCTTTTCATTTTTGTTCTGCGTTTACAAGATCGAGAACAGAACACATTATACACAGTATGCAGTCTCCTTGCAAGGCCTTTTCCTAAAAAATCGAAAAAAGACAGCGCAGAAACCCTCTGCGCTGTCTTACTTTCGAGAATTTATGCAATTTTTTATGAATACTGCATGAATTCAAAAAAGTTGCACCAGAAATTACTGGAAGCTGGCCTTTCTCTTCTCCAGGAAAGCGGACAGACCTTCCTCAGCGTTGGGGTTCATGCGGGCAGCGGCCTGCATGGCGGTCTCTTCCTTCAGCAGCTCCTCGAAGGTGGTCTCGTGGGCCTTGTTCATCAGAGCCTTGGACATGGTGTAGCAGTTCAGGGGGCCCTTGGCGATCTTGTTGGCCAGCTTCATGGCCTCTTCCATCAGCTGATCGGCGGGGACGACCTTGTTGGCGATGCCCAGGGTCAGCATCTCGTCGGCCTTGACGGCACGCTGGGTCAGCATCAGCTCCTTGGCGCGGTTGGGGCCAACGACGCGGGGCAGCAGATAGTGGCAGGCGCAGTCGGGGATCAGGCCCACCTGGCCGAAGGCCACGATGAACATGGCGTTGTCAGCCACCAGTGCGATGTCAGCGCCCATGACCAGAGAGGTGCCGGCACCGGCGATGGCACCGTGAGCAGCAGCGATGACGGGCTTGGGGAAGGTGTTGAGCAAGGTGGTGAACTCGCCGGCAACGGTCATGAAGTCGAAGAAGGCAGGCTCGGTGTTGATGGTCTTCATCTCAGCGATGTCGCCACCAGCGCAGAAAGCGCGGCCCTCGCCGTTCATCACGACGCAGCGGACAGCAGCGTCGTCCTTTGCGGCGTTAAAGGCGGTGGTCAGATCGGCGAAGATCTGCTTGTTCAGAGAGTTCATAGCCTTGGTGCGGTTCAGGCTGATGACGGCAACGGGGCCCTCAACGCGATACAGTACGGTTTCCAGTTCCATTGGTAAATCGCTCCTTTGATAATATTTCATAGGTAAAAGAACGCTGGGCAAGTGCCCATGCTGATACAGGTTAAATTATAACACACCGCCGAAGCAATGAAAAGAGAAACTTTTCCCCGCCCCGGAAAAATCCATCGGGCGGGGAAATGCAGAAAAATTCGTTCTTGCTGTTACTGATACCGCGTCCAGTCCGGTGCGCTGGTCAGCTTCGTCCACTTCTCGTTGACCGCGCCCTTGCGCTCAAACTCATGGCTGTTGGTCGCCTCCTGTACGGCGAGGTAGTGCCAGTCGGACGGCTTGTTATCCGGCCACGTTACCATGCTGTCCAGCAGATCGCTTTCGCTCTGCGGCATACGGCAGAGCACGCGGTTGATCATCGTCATCGCCTCCGCGCGGGTGATGTAGGTGTCGGGGCGGAAGGTGCCGTCTGGATAGCCTGCAATCCAACCGAACGCCACGGCTCTCTCGATCTCTGCTTCCGCCCAGTGGCCGGAAATATCGGAGAAGCTGTTGCTGGTGTTGGTCGGCTTGGTGTTAAAGCGAGCGCAGATCGCGGCAAACTCCGCGCGGGTGATGGGCGCATCGGGGGCAAAGGTCTCCGCACTGCGGCCCTTCACGATGCCCAGCTTTGCCATGGTGGAGACTGCCTTGTTGAACCACTTGCCGTTGGCCACGTCGGCAAAGACATTCTCTTTAATATCGCCCGTGATCTCCAAGTAGGTATCGCCCACAACATTGCCCTGATACGAGCCGCCGATCACATCGTGCAGACCGCTGGAAGAGGACGGGTTAATATAACCGCTTGCCGCAATCACCACATGGGTGCTGTCTACTGTTGTTTTGTAACCGCCGCCGTAGAGCGTTTCGCTCAAATGGATCTGACCGTTTTCAGTAAAAATCGTTCGGTATCCGTTGCAGAACAGTCTGCTGCCGGTCACATTGACATTATCAAAGGTGCAGTCACCGGTCAGAACACCATACCAGGGAAAGGAAAGTTTCTTCATTCCCCCCTCGTCGCTCTTTACCGTAATATGCTTGTTGTCAACGCCAAAGGTGGTTGTATAGCTTCCCCCTGCGGTAACTGGTGCATTCAGGTCGGCTTTCAGAACAATGGTTGCTTCATTCTCGGTGCTTGCCGCAATTTTCGTCAGCGCGGTGCTGAGTTCTTCATCGGTCGACACCTCATAGGTGTTTTCAGAAGTTCCGTCTGCCGCAAACGCAGCAGTCGGAAGCATGGTCATGAGCATGATGACCGTCAAAATACTTGCGATGATCCTTTTTTTCATAAGCTCTCCTCTCTGGTCACATGAGAAAATGGTATACACAGTTCTAGAACGTCACCGCAAGGACCATGAAAACAACGCCATTTTACCACCGTTCCCCCCAAATAGTCAACGCACTGTTGTTAGAAAAATCAACGATACTGCAATGTTTATAATGGCATCGTCATTGGTTAGACTAAACACAAGGGCGGTGAGGCTATGCGAGAGAAAAAGGAGATCAACATTGCGGTCGGAAATCATATCCAACTCGTTCGGGAAGAGGCAGGGTACACGCAGGACACCCTCTCGGAATTACTGGACATCACGCCGAACCACCTCAGCGCAATTGAACGCGGCGTTTCCGGGATCTCCCTGGAAACATTGCAGCGCCTGTGTCTCCTGCTCGGCGTCAGCGCAGACCGGATCTTGTTCGGCCTGGACGCACAGGAGCAAGAGGCCCTGGCCATTGCACGCCGCATCACAGATCTAAAACCAGAAAACCGCAAGCAGATCCAAGACCTGCTCTCGATCATCCTAGATATGCTATGACAGCAAAAAAAGTTCCCCGCCCGGTGTATTTTCCCGTGGCAGAGAACTTGACAAAAAAAGATTTCCCTGTTACCATAAATATAAAGAAAGGGCGCTGCGACAAGCGGTTCAGCCCGAAATGGTGTTATTGGACATATCACTTATGTCAACAAAACCGTCACTTGGCCGAGTGGCGGTTTTGCTTTTTTATTCTGATCGTCACGGTAAGTCCGAAGACATGCAACGTCAAAATAATCGGCATAGGCGTCACCTCCTTTCGGAGGGAGTGGCCGAACCGCCTGCCGTATGATCACAGCGCTCTTTCCTGCCCTGGAAACAGGGCAGACTTATTTTAGCATAGGATAGGAGAGCTTGTCAATTTTGCTCGAATCCCCCTGCGGGGCTTTGCGGGGGTGGCCCCGGAGCTGGTGCTGGCCTGGGCCGGGGTGCTGCTGCTGGCGGGGATACCGCCGGAAAAGCTCCCGGCTTCGCGTGCGTGATCTCGATTGGAAATAATTATATAAGTGTTATAAACAGCTTGTCATGTGATAGAGAAGCTCTGGCGGCCCTCGTTGAGCAGACGGCAGGCGATTGCTGCCACCTCGCTACGGAGGATCTGGCTGTCTGGCGCAAAGTGGTGCGCCTCATCGCTGCCCGCCAGGACGCCCAGACGGTAGAGCAGGTAGATGTCCGCCGCGTTCGCATCGTCCATCGCCACATCGGGGATGGAGCCGTCCGGCACGGTGTTGATCGGCTGCACCGTTTTCTGCATTGTCTCACTGCTGCGATACACCGCCGCGAAGAGCTGGGCAAACTCAGTCCGGGTGATCTTCGCGTTGTAGTCGGCGTACTCCCACGGCAGATCGTGCGTCTTTGCCCAATCAATATAGACCTGATACCACGGCTGCCCCTGTCGGAAGCTCTGCCCCTCGTCTGCGGCCATGCGGACGGCCAGGGTGATCGCCTCGGCGACGGTCATGTTCGCGTTGGGGGCAAAGGTCCCGTCCTCCATCCCCTTTAACAGACCTTTGTCGGCCATGCTCTGGATATACGGGGCATACCAGTCGCTCTCATCCACATCCAGAAAGCTGCCGTACCGGGCGTAGCGATAGGTGGTCTCGGCGGAGTCCGACCGGATGGAGGCTGTCCTGCCCTCGGCGTCATAGGAGAATTCCTGCCAGCGTCCATCCTCGGAAGTCGCACGCAGGAGCTGTCCCTTTTCATTATAAGTATACCGGCAAGAATATTCGTCCCGTTCCCAGGAGATGAGCCGTCCCTGCGCGTCGTAGTGGAAATTCGTGCGCGGTGTCGTGCTGTCGCCGTAATAGGCCCCGAGGAAGCAGCCCCTGTCGTCGTAGGCATAGCGCACCCGCACAATGTCGTCTGTGCTATCTGCAGCGGGGATGCGGGTCTGGCCGATCAGATGACCTGCCTCGTCATAGTTCCAAAGGTAAGTCTCTGCTTTGTCGGCTTTCCGCATCGTCATGCGGCCCGCTGCGTCATAGGTATACTGCACCCCACCGTCAGTCACGTTCCCGTTTTGATCCAAATAGTTGATCCGGATCGGACGATCTTGGGCATCGAAGGTAATGCGCAGGAAGGGCAGGCCGTCTGCATCGATCTTTTCGCCATAGGTCCGGCCATCAGCGTCTGTGCCGTAGCGATAAGTGATGTGATGGCGGACCGTTTCATCCCACTCATTCTTCGTGGAATAGGTATAGTCGATCAGCCGTCCTTGTGCATCATAGGCGCAGAACCGGAGCCCATCCGACAAAAGCGCCCCGTCAGGCGTGTAGCAATAGCGGACGTTGCGTTGCATACCGGAAGAGTCCTCCCAACGAATCGTTTCACCATGTTCATTATAAGTTTCGCGATTCCACTCTCCGCTCTCGAGGATTCTGCTCGTCTTCTCGCGGACATACCAGACAGAGCGGTCGTAGACGAGGCTGGCACCGCCTGTACCCCAGCCGTACATCTCGCCGTTTGTCTCTGGATCACTTGGCTCTGTGGGGGCTTTCGGTGGGACAAACGGCTCCATCGGGGCCGTGGCCGCAGCGCCAACACCCAGACCCAGGGCCAGCACCCCAGCCAGAAGTCCGGCCAGGAGGATCGAATGCAGGTATCGTACCATAAAAATCCCTCTCTTTCCCTGTCTTATTACGAACAGGATAGCATATTCTGCCGATAAGGTCCAGTATTTCGCCTGCTGTCCGAGAAAGCGCTTTCTGCTTGCAGAACCTGTCGAACTTTGATATACTGAGTGTAAGCTATCCTGTCCCCAAACAGTAGCATCATAACGATGACAAAAAGAAGTGATGAACCGCTCCCTGTCAAGTAGACAGATGAAAAAACAAAAAGTTTTTCCAGGATTTCAGAAAATGAGGTCCTGGTTTTCTTTTATGCAGCTTCCAGCAAGCTGCGGTAATCCATTGGTGCAAGGCAATTTAGCCGGTGTTGACGTCGCTGGTGGTTGTAGTAATGGATAAATTGGCCTACAGCATGAACAAGTTCCTCCTGCCGTATTGATCACAGCGCACCTTTCACCCTGGTGAGAGGGCGTTTTTATTTTATCATAAAATAGCATATCCTGTCAATTTTCATCGAATGATTTCCTATGCTATCCCCTAAAACGGCGCACCTCCCCGTTCTTCCCCTTTACGAATCCCCGATTTTTCGTTACAATAAAGCAATATGATCCCCTCAAGAAAGGAGGCCCTGCCCATGGCAAAAGACTTGCTTCTGCCCGGCAATATCATCGGCCTGCACCGCAAGGCGGTGGAAAAGCTGTCCAAAGCCGGCAACGGCGACGCCGCCCTGCTCTACCTCTGTCTGGCCGCGGGCCAGACCAGCGGGGCGCTCCCCTGGGGCGCGGAACGGGTGGAAAGCGCCCGCAGCGCCCTCATCCAGCTTGGCCTGCTCCGCTCGGACACGCCGGTGGCCCCCCAGCGGCCCGTGAAGCTGGCCGACGAGCGGCCCCCGGAGTACACCAGCGAGGACATCGCCCAGGCCATGAACAACGAAAAATTCAAGCCTCTGGTCCCGGCCATGGAGCATCTGCTGGGAAAGATCCTCTCCCCCTCCGACCTGAAAATTTTGTATATGATCTATGACTTCCTGGGCCTGCCCCCGGAGGTCATCCTGACCCTGGCGGGCTGGTGCAACGAAAAGGCCAAAAAGGGCGGCCCCGGCCGCACCACCACCCTGCCCCTGATCCGCCGGGAGGCGGTCAAGTGGGAAAAGGCCGGCATCACCACCCTGGACGCCGCCGACGCCCACCTCCAGCGCATGAGCCGCCTGGACAGCCGGGGGGCCGAGATCCTTCAGCTCCTCTTTGGCGAGAGCCGCACCCCCGTGCCCCAGGAGCGGGACTATCTGGAGAGCTGGATCCGTCTGGGCTTTTCCGACGAGCTGCTGCTCCTGGCCCGCGACCGCACCCTCTTCAACCTCCAGGAATTTAAGTGGAGCTATATGAACAGCATCTTAAACCGCTGGCACAAGGAGGGGCTGACCACCCCCGCCGCCGTGGAGGCCACGGAACGGGGCCGCCGGCCGGTCTATCAGAAGCCC
>OLPY01001266.1_pt1 | contig 18257 bp, 15 predicted proteins | sample 1672481 | NCBI WGS metagenome assembly OLPY01 (sample SAMEA3136691, study PRJEB25190) | human gut metagenome | biome: human gut; feature: human-associated habitat; material: faeces | place: Austria | collected 2013 | reverse complement strand
GAGCCGCGAGTCAACGATCGCCTAACGCCCACCTCGCTGAAACCTGGGAGCGCAGCAGACATCGCCTCCACGCTCCAATGCCCCCGAAAATGACGAAAGACCGCGGGGGAGGCGGCCTTTGCATCAGACGAGTGAAACGAGGGGGAGGAGATATCGAAGACGCGTTATCTCCAACTGAGAATAGGATAGCAATATAATTGTTCTTAGTCAAGAATAGTCTTTGAGCTCGTTCCGAACGGTGCTTTATCAGCAACGACCGCCGCCGTTATCTTCAACATGCTCATGTTCGCGTGTTGCTTTCGAACTCTTTACCTGCAAGAGACCGCCGGGCTGCTACCATGAAGCACATGAGAACGCGCTTTCGCGTACAGGGAAAACCTGCTCAAAGGATAAGGAGCTTTCATGGCAAACAAAGGACTGGCAAAAGACCAGAAGGACCTGAGCATCCTGGTCACGGGCGGTGCCGGATTCATCGGCAGCCATACCTGCGTCGAGCTGATCCAGCGAGGCTACAGCGTGGTCATCGTGGACGACCTGAGCAATTCCAGCCAGATCGCCGTCGACCGCATCCGCAAGATCTGCGGTATCGACGCCGACGACGCCCAGCTGCGTTTCTACAAGCAGAACATCTTGGACCGAGAAGCGCTTGACGCCATCTTCGCCGAAAACGACGTTGACGCCATCATCCACTTCGCCGGCTTCAAGGCAGTTGGCGAAAGCGTGCAGAAGCCGCTGGAGTACTACTGGAACAACATCGCCGGCACGCTAGTGCTGTGCGATGTGGCGCGCAACCACGGCGTGAAGAACATCGTGTTCTCCAGCAGCGCGACGGTGTACGGCGAGCCCGAGTTCATCCCGATCACCGAGGAGTGCCCCAAGCACGACTGCACCAACCCCTACGGATGGACCAAGAGCATGCTCGAGCAGGTGCTCACCGACCTGTACGTGGGCGACAACGAGTGGAACGTCGTGCTGCTGCGTTACTTCAACCCCATCGGCGCACACGAGAGCGGCCTGATCGGCGAGGACCCGAAGGGCATCCCGAACAACCTGCTGCCCTACGTCGCGCAGGTGGCCGTGGGCAAGCTGGAGCGCGTCGGCGTGTTCGGCGACGACTATGACACCCCGGACGGCACGGGCGTGCGCGACTACATCCACGTGGTCGATCTGGCCCGCGGACATGTGGCGGCGCTTGAATGGATGGGCGGCAAAGTGGGCACCGGCAAGGCGCTGGGCCTTGGGTCGCTGGAAGGTGAAGCAGCCGCCGACGGCAGCCGCCGCGGCGTGGGCATCTTCAACCTTGGCACCGGCAAGGGCTCGAGCGTGCTCGATGTCGTGCACGCGTTCGAGAAAGCCTGCGGCCACGAGATCCCCTACCAGATCAAGCCGCGCCGCGCCGGCGACGTTGCCACCAACTACGCCGCTTGCGACAAGGCGCGCACCGAGCTGGGCTGGGTCGCCGAGTATGACCTTGACCGCATGTGCGCCGACAGCTGGCGTTGGCAATCCATGAACCCCGACGGATACGCCACCGAACAGTAACCCGTTACCCGTCGCAAATCGCACAAGGGCTCGCAATTCCATTAGGATTGCGAGCCCTTTTCGTTGAGAAGAAAAAAGGGACACGGCTTTAAGCCGCGTCCCTTTGAAGATCGAAGAAAGCGCTAGTAGGCAGAACCCACGCCGGTGCCCGTTGCATAGCCGCCGGTTCCCGCACCTGTTGCGTGGCCGCCCGTGCCGGACGAGCCAGCAGAACCACCGGTGGATGCCGCTCCGGAATAGCCCGTTCCGGCACCGTATGCGTTGGAGGATGCATCGGCATAGCCGCCCGTGGCACCGCCCGTTGCGCCGCCGTAGTAGGACGAAGAGCCGGTTCCGTTTGCGGAGTAACCGCTGCTATACGCGGATGCGGCGCCCGCATCGTAATCATTGCCGGCATACATCCCGCTGCTCGTAGCGGTACCGCCCGTGGAAGAGCCGCCCGCAGACGAGCCGGCGCCATATTTTTGCGCAAGCTTGCTGGTGGATCCGGTGATGCCGCTGGGATCGCCGCCCCGATCGACGACCTTCATCATCTCAGTGACCTTGTCCTCATCGGCGAACACGTAGGAAACGCCGTCGACGTAGCCGGTGACGGAAGGCAGCATGGCGGAATACATGAGCAGATCGCCGTCATCTTTGAACTGCTGCGCCAGCGAGATGATGTCGTTGACCTTCATGTCGGTGGTAACGCACTTCGCCGCAGCCTGGATAACGCCGGGCAGCTCGGTGACGGGCAGGGCCAGCACCTTGTCCACAAGAGCCTGGATAAGCTTGCGCTGGTTAGCCGTACGCGTGAAGTCGCCGTCGACGTAGGCGCGGCTACGCGCGAACACCAGGGCCTGCTCGCCGTTAAGGTGCTGCTCGCCGGCCTCGATGATGATGCGCGGGTTCTCGGGGTGGTCGGTGGTGTTGTCGGCATCGGTGTCGTCGATGCGCTCGTCGACCATGACGTCGACGCCTCCGACGGCGTCGACCAGGCTGACCAGCTCCTCGAAGTTGACTTCGGCATAATGCGAGATGCTGACGCCGGTGAGCTGGGTTGCCTCGCGGATGGTCGCTGCAGCGCCGCCGTAGTTGTACGCGGCGTTGAACTTGTTGGTGCCGTAGCCGTCGATATCGATCATGGTGTCGCGGGGAATAGACACGAGCGTTGCCTGGTTGGAAGTCGGGTCGACGCGCACGACGATGTTCGTGTCGGAACGTGCGCCGCCTTCGTCATCGCCCTCGCGCTTATCCGATCCGATCAGCATCATGTAGAACGGCTCGTTGAAATTGGAGCTGACCAGCTGCTCGTTGATGTTCTCCAGCTCCTCGGACGTTTTGCCACCCGTGTTCAGCTGGCTGTTCACGTTGTTGTACCATACGGCGAACGCTGTTCCGCATCCGATAAGGGCGACGATCAGCGCGCAGCACACGCCAAGGGCGATCTTCTTGCCCTTGGCGGACTTGCGCGAACGCTGCGCCGAATACTGCGGGTTCGAGCGCGAATACTGCGATGCGCCCGCCTGATTGCGAAACGCGTTGTTCGCGCCGGGGCCTTGGGAGCCGGGAGTGAACGCCGGACGGTAGCCGGCAGGCACTTGGGAAGCTAGCGGATCGTTCGCTTGGGGACGGCGGTTCTTTTTGAATGCCATGCAAAATCTCCTCACAGCAGTCCGTTCGGGCCTGCGTTACCTTCTTCCGCACCGCACAGATTCCATGCGGCTCCCCACCGGCATGGTGCCTACGCTGCCCGATTTCATCTTTCTTTCAGCGGCTTGGCGAACGCTCACAACCGTGCACCAGGCCCCAATTAATCATCGTGCATTGTATCATCCCAGATTGGCAACCATAAAAATGGCATGCGGCCGAAACAGGGTATTCACGGGAGCTCGCCCTATCCCGCTCCTATATATAGGTTGCAGCGCGGCTTTTCTTGAAAAATACCCCCGGAACGTAACCGCTGGGTTACGGCATTGCGTAATCATGCCGTTACGCTCGATGCATGCAGACTTCCGTCCCACATATCGATGAGCTGGCGAATATGCCGAACGACGAGCCGAAGATGGCCGTCACGCTCGGACGCAACGTGAAGCACCTTCGTGAACGGGGTCGGATCAACAAGACCTGCTTCGCGGCCATGGTCGGCATCGGCCGGCCACAGCTCAACAAGATCGAGAAAGGCACGGCGAACGTTCGCCTTTCGATGGTCGAGGAGCTTGCGGATGCGCTTGAGACCACGCCGGAGAAGCTGCTGTTCGAGCAGTTCGACCCGACAAGCATCGCCATCCCGCGCAAAGCCCCCGATTGGCAGTTCGATCCGTATTCATGAACCAACGCGAACGCATTCATAATGCCTAGGTATGGGGAATTTCGCATGCGTTCACCATTCCCTACCCCCATTCGCGCGTTTTAGGCTATAATGCCGACACGGTATGGCAGGAGCGCCTACCAAGCATGCGGGTGTCGCCAAGTGGTAAGGCACGAGCTTCCCAAGCTCGCATTCGCGGGTTCGAGTCCCGTCACCCGCTCCATCGATCATCAACGACGGCCCAGTGCCGTCGTTTTCGTTTTTCAGGAGGCAACGATGACCGAATCGCATCCGATATTCGACACGTTCATCTTCGACTTGGACGGAACCATCCTGGACACCATGCCCGACCTCATCCACGTCACCAACGAGACCCTTGCGCACTTCGGCTACCCCACGCACACCGACGCCGCCATCCGCAGCTTCGTGGGCGACGGCGCGCAACGCCTGATTTACCGCGCCCTTCCCGAGGGAACCTCTGAAACCGTTTGCGCAGAAGCGCTTGAATATTGGAAGGCGCTTTACCCCCAAACCGGACATGCTCGCACGCGCCATTACGCGCACATGCCCGAGACGCTTGCCGAGCTGAAAGCGCGAGGATGCAAGCTTGCGGTGCTTTCGAACAAATACGAGGGCGGCGTGAAGGATGTCATCCCGCGATTTCTCCCCGACCTTTTCGAGGTGCTGCATGGGGAATGCGAAGCCATTCCCCGCAAGCCCAACCCCGCCGGCTTGCTGCAAACCATCCAGGAGCTGGACAGCGCTCCCGAGCGCACCGCCTACGTAGGCGACTCTGCCGGCGACATGCGCGTCGCCCACAACGCCGGAACGTACGCGATCGGCGTCGACTGGGGCTACAATCCCGTAAGCACCCTGCAAGAGGCACAGGCAGGCGCGATCATCTCCGATCCTGCGCAGTTGCTTGAGTTTGCGAGGGCGTAACGCCGCGCCATAAGGAAAATGCGCAAGTGGGTGCGCCGCAGAGCAGCATGCGCACCCACTTGCGCATCCAGGACTCCATGCGCCTTTCGATACAGGAAACTAAGGCAACCTGTTGCAACGCTCGCGAAGACACGCAGCCAAGCATCCTATGGTCTTGGGGTTGTCTGCGATAGCCGCAAGCAACCCCCGAAGCTTAACCCGTGGTAATGACATGTACCCGCATCGCGTCATTGGGTTTAATGCTACAATGATGTGCGCGCCTCAGTAGCTCAGGGGATAGAGCACCGCTCTCCTAAAGCGGGTGTCGTACGTTCGAATCGTATCTGGGGCACCACGAAACACCAGGCCATCGGCTCAAGCTGATGGCCTTTCGTTTCCTGAGGAGCCATTGTCCCGACAAGAGCGGCACACCGGGGCCAATCCGCTCGAAATCGCCCCGCAACCATCATCCATTAGACGGAGAAGCGCCTGCTCGCACTCAGGCGAATGCGCAAGCACGTGTACGGGAAAGGCGGCCTCAAGGGCGTCGCCACGGCTCATCGATCCCCAAACCTCAGCTATCCGCGCGCTATATGCCGGGGATACCACTTTTGGAACCAGGCGGTGAATACGCCCATCAACGCGGGGAGGATGGAGTTGATCGCGCCAACGAAGCTGGCTGCATCCGTTTGCATGATGAAGCACGTCCAGATAGGAGTGATCAGGTACAGCACGCCCCACGCCGCGGTCAGGATGCGGTTCGTCCTCATGAAGATCGGATTGCGCAATGCCGCTTCCCCGTTGTAGCTGTTCTTCGAGTAGTGCGCGGTCAGCGGCACTTTGAGGAAGCAGGAAACCGTCCACATCAGCCCAAACAGAAGATAAGACACCGGAATCACCAGAGCAGGGGACGCTCCCATCAGCAACGCGATGGAGCACGCTGAAACCAGCAACGCCGAGACCTGGTCGTACGCAGTCGCCTTCGTCCGCCGCATCAGAACAGGCAGCAAGACGCATACCCCTATGCTGACCAGGCTTCCCCAGAAGCCATCGACCGCAGCCGCAATCCAGAATACGATCCAAGGAGTCAAAAGCAGCAGCATGTTGGTTTTCGGCTTGTTTGCCTTCGCGCCCACGGCAGGGCCTCCATCCGCAACGGCGCCCGATTCACCAGCATCCGTTTCGCCAACATCCGCGCCACTCGCTGCGCCGAAATAATCGTCCCAATGCATCATCAAATCGAAATCGCCCTCGACCGAGTACAGATGCTGCATGAGCGCCTCGTCGCCAGCAATCTCCCCACTGGCAATCGAGCGCCAAACGCTCAATGGCGTGTTGATGCGCGTGGTGAAATCCGAGGAGAAGCCTTCGGCGGGTTCCGTCTCAAGGCGGCTCCCACTTTCCCCAAGAACGATGCGGTAGGTGCTGCCGATATCGGTATAGTTCATGTCGAGCACGATATCTCGCCCCGGCCATGCCTGCTTGCGATACAAGGCCGCCATCTGCCGGGTGAACACAAGGCTAGGGTCTTCCTTTTCGCCCGATTCGCCAACCCCCCAGCTGGCATCCGCCATCGCCTCGAAGACATCGCGTGTGAACAGGTTACGATCGAGCTTGCCGCGGGTTTCCGTTGAGATTTCGCCGGAAGCGAACTCCTCCCCGGCTTTCCGAACCCAGGAAAGGTACTCGTCGGTGCGATCCGCCAGCTCCTTCACCCTGAAAAGCTCGCCCTGCCCGCAGAAGATCGCCGCATAACCGTCCTTCCCGCAAAGCCGATCGAACAAGCTGGTCACGCAGCCGTAGTTGCCCTTCGCCGTATAGAAACCGCAGGTCGAAACCACCACCGTGCGCTTGCCGCTCATGTCGTAGCGGGAAGGGTGCCCGCCGCTTTCCGTTTCCGTGCTCATGAAGGGCAGCGACATGGGAAGTTGGCGGTCGATCAGGTTCTTCAGCTGGCCGGGCAACCCGAAGTAATACAAGGGGAAGCTCCAGATGATGACGTCGGCCCACAAGATCTTCTCGATAACCGCCCGCATGTCGTCATGGATGCAGCATTTGCCGGGCGTCTTGCTCCAGCAGGAAAAGCAGCCCAGGCAAGGCTTGATATCAAGCGCGCTGACGCTAAGGGTTTCGATTGCCGGCGCCTGCTTGCGCCCGTTTTCTGCCCAAGCGATAATCCCATCAAGAAAAGCGCTGGTCAAGCACCAGGTATTGCTACGTTTGCCCTTAGGGCTACCGTTGATTGCCAGAATATTCATCGGGCGCTCCTTACTTCGGCGGCGCATCGCCATACCCGGTCGATACGTCCCTGTCGGCTTCTTCGGCCGAACCTGCGGCCGCCTTCCAGCACGGGCTAGCACGGGCTTTGCGACCTTCGCAGCCAAACTAGGTTTGCCTGCGAAGATGGCGCAGTCGCTGCGTGAAAGCCGTTCCCTTTGCACCCTATCAGTATATGCGGCCCACAGGATGCCGAAAGAGGCTCGAAGGGTGATAAGCAGGTAAATCCGAGCACATCCCAACGATAAAAAAGGCCTGTCTGACTTTCGACCGACAGGCCTTTGCACATGCTTTCCGTTGCCGAATCCGCTATGCGCCGATAAGCGTTTGCAGCGTGGTCAAGAAGCTGGACATATTGCGCCAGCACATGAACAGCGTGATGCAGATGAAGATGACGCCGCAGATGTTGGAGAACGCATGGTTGCGCCACTTGCCAAGGCTCTTGCCGTTGGCAACGTACATCACGAAGAACGCCATGATGGGCAGCAGGATGGCGTTAGCCGCCTGAGCCACCAAGATCAGCTCCGTGGGGCTCTTGCCCAACAGCACGGCCATCAGGCAGCCAGCCACCAGCACGATCATCCACACGACCTTGAACTTCAGGTCCTTCAGGGTCTTGCCCCAGCCGAGCACGCCGTTGACGGCGTAAGCAGCGGAAAGCGGAGCAGTGATGGCGCTGGAGAAACCGGCGGCCAGCAGGCCGATGCCGATGAGCACCGTGGCCCAATTACCCAGCAGCGGCTGCAGGGCGACGGCCATGTCCTTGCCGTTGGTGACGGTGATGCCGGCGGCATGCATGTTCGCCGCGGCGCAGACGAGGATGGCCATGGAGATGATGCCGCCCAGGCCGATGGACAGAACGCAGTCGAAACGTGCGTCGGCGATCTGCTCGGGGTCCTTGAAGCGCTCGGATGCGCCGGAAGCGTGCAAGAACAGGTTGTACGGCACGATGGTGGTGCCGATCAGGCCCACGGCGGTCAGGATGCCCTTAGCGCCAGCCTGGCCTTCGGGCAGGGAAGGCGTGAACAGGCCGGCCACGACCGCGCCCCAATCAACGGGAGAGGCGAACGCGGTGATCAGGAACACCAGGCCCATGAAGATGACGATGCCCGTGAGGATCTTCTCGACCAGCTTGTAAGAACCCACCCACATGGCGGCGAAGGCCAGAACGCCCAGCACGATGACGATGGGGATCATGGGGGCATTGACTACCGCCTGGATGCCCAGGATGCCGCCCGTGATGTTGCCCGTCTCGTATGCGGTGTTGCCGATGAAGATGGCGATGATAACAATCACGATTGCAATCCACTTCAGCACCGGATGCGAAATGCGATCGCGGATGTTCTCACCCAGGCCCTCCTGCGTGACGATGCCGACGCGAGCCGCCATCTCCTGGAAGATAATGGTTGCAACGGTGGCGAACAGCAGCGCCCACAGCATGGTGTAGCCATAGCTTGCGCCGGAAACCGTGCACGTGGTGACCGTGCCAGGACCGACGAAACCAGCTGCGACCAAAGCACCGGGGCCGATGTTCTTCAGCTTCTCGGTAATCGAGCTTGCCATCGTTCCCTCCTTTCCTACCGGGGCATCCCCGCCCCTCCTTGTGGTATATGGGGGATACTTTAGCACGCGAAAGCGTTTGTGAGGCCGTTTCGATACGCGCCCGTAACACAGCGTGTCGGTCAACGGCGGCGGAGGGTAGGTTTTCAAGGACGGACGGCGAAACCGATGCGTCGATTTACGACATCTTCCAAAAACCTTGGATCAATTCCTGTCGGCTGGCATCGCCCGTTTTCTTCAGGATGTTGTGCACGTGCACCTTTACCGTGGAAAGTGCCAGCGACATCTCGGATGCGATGTTCTGATTATCCTTGCCCAACAAGATAAGGTAGAGGACCTCACGCTCGCGCTGGGAGAGCTTATGTCGCGTGGCGAACACGTTAAGGTTCTCGACGATCTGCTGCTCCTGCTGCTTGCTACCACCCTGCGCCGGCGGCCGCTCGAAGCGAAGCGAAAGCATCCGGACCGCGTTGCGCACCGCGGCCACGCCGATGATCAGCATCAGCAGATTCTCGGCATAGCTGCGCTCGGCGCTGAAGATAATCGAGCCCAGATTGACCAACGGCAAGTCCATCATCAGGAAGGAGACGGCGTCCTCTGCCAACACGATCAGGCCCAGCAGCCATGCCACCGCATACAGGCCCCGATGCCGCCACATGCGGGCGCGCTCGGCTTCATCCTTCTGACGCAAGAAGCTATATCCCGCATACAGCAGAATCCAATATATATAGAACTGGCGAATAGACCAGAACCAGAAACGCTGCAGATCGCCATCAGGGAGAAACACCAGCGTGGCGATGCTGGCGACCGCGAAAACCGCCGGCGGCACTACGAACATGCTGCGGCGCGTTTCGTTCAGATAGTCGCAAAGCAAAACCCAGAACGCCGTGACAAACCCGCCTCCGGTCAGCACCGAGGCAAGCGAGCGGATGACAAGATATCCGGAGGTGAGCGCATCCCCGCTTGAGCGAACGATGAACTCGTCTTGAAATACCAAGGAGATGTCGAAGAAGTAGAACGCAAAGGCGACCGACAGGAACAACATGGTCTTTTTACGCGACACCAGATACGAGGACAAGCATACCGCCGCCACCAAAATGGAAACGAGCAGCATCAGCAGCGTGTAATAGAACAATGCAAGCTCCACAGGCCCCTCCGTAGAACGCTTTGCCGCCAGCCTCCCGTAGCTGGCCAAGGCAATCCTCGGTATTGTAACTACTTACCCGTACCTATTTTACCCTCAACCTCGATTTGCCACCCTGCTTACAGAAATAATGAGCGCCGAAGTCAACTAAACCGACGAGGGCCAACTCTACTTACCAGCATTTCCCCATGCCATACCACAAGCTTCCCATCAGGGGTTTATCGAGGGTTTAGGAAGTTTTGCCCGGCGTTAATCCTTGGTTCCACCTCTAAACGAGGGTCGTTAAATCCGCGTTAGACCTTCCCGATTTTACACGGCGGTTGCAAAGTGGGATCAACGGAACGGGGCACCGAAAACGCCCCAACCGCAAGCCCAAGGCGTTAGGCCAAGAAGCGCTGGAAGGCTTGCACGGCGAAGATAGTCTTCATCCCACGAGACGAAAGAAGGTTTGCAATGGCTGGCGTGAACGTCAAAAGCGAGATCAAGCCGCTGAAGAAGGTGCTCCTGCACCGTCCCGGCAAGGAGCTTCTAAACCTCACCCCGAACACGCTCGAGGAGCTGCTGTTCGACGACATCCCGTTCTTGAAGGTTGCTCAGGAAGAGCACGATGGCTTCGCACAGGCCCTGCGCGACAACGGCGTTGAGGTCGTGTACCTGGAGGACCTGACGGCCGAGGTTCTGGCCGCCGACCCCGAGCTGCGCGAGAAGTTCCTGCTGCAGTGGATCGACGAAGCAGGCATCAAGACCGAGCGCTATCGCAAGATCATCTTCGATTACATGCAGAAGAACTATCCCGACGCCAAGGACTTCGTCCTGAAGACCATGGAGGGCATCAACCTCACCGAGCTGCACACCGACAAGTCCAACTCCCTGGTCGACCTGGTGTCCGAGGCCTCCAAGATGGTCGTCGCCCCGATGCCGAACCTGTACTTCACCCGCGACCCCTTCGCGATGATCGGCAACGGCGTTTCCATCAACCGCATGTATTCCGTCACCCGCAACCGTGAGACCATCTACGGCGAGTACATCTTCAACTACCACCCGGACTTCAAGGGCACCCCGCAGTACTACAGCCGCTACAACACCTTCCACATCGAGGGCGGCGACATCCTTAACATCAACGAGCACGTGTTGGCCATCGGCATCTCCCAGCGCACCGAGCCCGACGCCATCGACGGCATCGCCCACAACATCTTCAACGACCCCACCTCCCCGGTCGACACCATCCTGGCGTTCAACATCCCGAACAACCGCGCCATGATGCACCTGGACACCGTGTTCACCCAGATCGACGTGGACAAGTTCACCATCCATCCCGGCATCATGGGCCCGCTGTCCGTGTTCGAGATCACGCCCGAGGGCGACGGCATCAAGGTGCATGAGATCAACGCCCCGCTCGAGCAGATCCTGGAGAAGTACATCGGCATGCCGGTGACGCTGATCCCCTGCGGCGGTGGCGACCGTATCGCCGCCGAGCGCGAGCAGTGGAACGACGGCTCCAACACGCTGTGCATCGCTCCTGGACGCGTGGTTGTTTACGAGCGTAACGACGTCACGAACGCCGTTCTGCGCAAGAACAACATCGACGTCATCGAGATCCCCTCGGCCGAGCTGTCCCGCGGCCGTGGCGGCCCGCGCTGCATGAGCATGCCGGTCGTGCGCGAGGACTAATCGCTTTCATCGGGGGGAGGCCGCCTGATCGATCGGCCTCCCCTTTGGGCAGCTTGCGAAGCCACGCGCTGCCCGCAGTTTTCCATCGGTTTCGCCTCTGCGTTCCGTTTGAGCCTGCAAACGGGATTCGCTACCGTAAGCAGGTTCGGTATGTCCGGCTAAACAAGCGGAGTCCAGGGGCGACACCAAACAGTTGATTTCTACCAAGGAGGGAAATCATGAGCGAGAAAGCTAAAGGTATCGGCCTGTTCGGGCTGATCGGCATGGTAGTCAGTTCCTGCATCGGTTCCGGCGTGTTCGCCATCACCGGGCAGCTTGCGGGCGTCGCCAGCCCCGGCGCCGTGCTGGTGGCCTGGGCCCTGCGCGCCGCAATTCCTTCCATCGCCGCGCGCTAGGGGCGTGCGATTCAGGGGGCGGCCTTTTTGCCCTGGTAGCTCACCTTTCTAAAAGTTGCGTTTTCACAACAAAGCCTTTCGAGCCTTTCCTTCCCATGGCTGGCAGGTACCATGCTGCTGAATGCATGTATCTGCTTGACTTGGAGAGGAAGGGCTTTTTCATATGAACAAAGCAGCCAAGAAACGCCTCATCGTTGTGGGACTCGTGATCGTCGTTGTCGCCCTCGCGCTGTTCGCTGTGCTGGGAGGCGGTGCGGCTGCCGCCACGCTCACGGTGGAGCAGGCTGTCTCGGGTGATTACGAGGGCAAGAAGATCCAGGTGTCCGGACCGGTTGTCAAGGACTCCTACACCACCGAGGGCACGAACTGCATCTTTAAGATTGCCGGTTCCGAGGAAGGCTCCACCGCCGAGCTCGAGGTCATCTACGGCAAGGGTATGCCCTCCTCGTTCGGTACGGGCGTGACTGCCATCTGCACCGGCACCCTGCAGGACGGCACGCTGCTGTGCTCCGAGCTTGCCACCAAGTGCCCCTCCAAGTACGAAAGCGCCGAGGGCGCGGTCACGGCTGCCGTCATCGCTGCTTCTCCCGCAAGCTACGTCGGTGTCGATGTCAAGCTTGCCGGCTACGTCACTGAGGGCTCCATCGCCGACGCCTCTCAGGACGTGCGTTTTGTCGTGAACTCTCAGGGTTCAAGTCTCAATGTCAGCTATAAGGATGCTCTGCCCGAAGGCATGGAGGATGGCAGCGCGGTCGTGGTGAGCGGCGCTCTTGACGCCGACGGCGAGACGTTCGTCGCCACCGATGTCGCGCTTGACGCTTCCGTGCAGTCCGAGTAACTCATAAGGAGAGGTTAGAAGATGGTTTCGTACGCTATGGGCACCATTGGTGCGGGGGCGCTCTGGGTTGCCTTTGCCGCCACCATCGGCGCCATTGTCCTGCTGATTGCAGGCAACCTCAAGGTCGGCAAGCCCGTTGGTAAAGGCATAGCTAAGGCCGGCGCCTCGAAGGATGCCGCCTCCCTGCGCGTGGGCCGCATCTGTGTTTTTGTCGCCATGTTCGCGCTGCTTCTGGCCTGTGGCCTCATCGTCGAGGGCTTCTTTACGCATAACGTTGCCCTGTACTACGTGGCCATCGAGTATCCCACCGACACGGGATCGCTCTTCTGGTTCTACCAGCTCGCTGGTCTGTGGGCGGGCCGCGCCGGATCGCTGCTCACCTGGGCGTTCCTCATCAGCGCCTTTGCGGGCTATGTCGCCTGGCGTCGCCACAAGAACCCCGAGCGCCTTTCCGACGTCGCGCTTGTCATCATCATGTCGGTCCTTCTGCTTTTCATTGCCGTCATGCTGTTCAGCTCGGGCAACAACCCCTTCATTCTTACTGATCGCGCCTACATCGACGAGGCCACCGGCTCCCTTGTCGGACAGGCGACTGCCTGGGGCATGAACCCGCTGCTGCAGCACTGGGCTATGGCCATCCATCCGCCGACGTTGTTCATCGGCTACGCAGGCATGACCGTGCCGTTCGCCTATGCCATCGCGGCCCTTGTGTGCAACGACCCCTCCAAGCACTGGGTTGAGCTCTGCCAGCGCATCGCCTTGTTCTCCTTCATCTTCCTCACCGCTGGCATCGGCCTGGGTGCCGTGTGGGCTTACGTCTGCCTGGGTTGGGGCGGCTATTGGGGCTGGGACCCTGTCGAGAACGCCTCGCTTCTCTCCTGGCTTGTCGCTGTCGCCATGATTCACACCTTCACCGTGTACCGTCGTCGCAGCATGATGAAGGGCTGGGCCGTTTTCACCGCCACCCTCACGTTCGTCTTCGTCGTGCTCGGCACGTTCATCACCCGCTCGGGCCTCGTCGAGTCCGTCCATGCCTTCGACAACGACCCTGTGTCGCTCTACCTGTTCCTCGCTGTTATGCTCGGTGCTCTGATTGTGCTGCTCGTTGCCTGGATTATGCGTCGCCAGAGCTTCCAGAGCTCCGACGACATCGAGAAGGTCGTCTCCAAGAACGGCTCGTACTACCTCACGAACCTCGTCATGGTGTTCGCCGGCATCCTGCTTGCCTACCTCACCGTGGCCAGCGCGCTTCCCAGCTGGCTGCCTGCCGGCGGTCTCACCATCGGTACGGGTGCCTACGAGACGGTCGCCCGCCCCTTGGGCGTCATCCTGTGCGCCTTGGCTGCCGTGTGCCCCTTCCTCATGTGGAAGAAGACCGATGGCAAGCAGTTCTGGACCAACATGCGCCTGCCGCTCATCATCGCGGCCGTGCTCGCCGTGGCGCTCATCGGCCACTGGGCCTTCAACCTGCTGCCCGCCTATGAGGCCAACCTCTCCCAGGCCGACACTGTCGCCGCCGCCGACCTGCAGAACATGGGTCCTGCCTGGTATTACAACGGCCTTGCGGTCATCGCCATGCTCGTTGGCTCGCTTCTTGTTGCCGACTCCGCCTACCTGGTCGTGCGCGGCGTGCGTGCCCGCATGAACAACAAGGGCGAGAGCCTGCCCCGCGCCATTGCCGGCATCGTGACCAAGACCCCTGCTCAGACGGGCGGTTACCTCACGCACCTGGGCCTGGGCATCGTGCTCATCGGCCTTGTGGGCTCGGCCATGTACATCACTGACCGCACCTACATCTTCAACGAGGGCGACACGGCTCGCGTGGGTGCCTACACCCTCAAACTCACCGATGCCACCGAGGCTCATTACGACGAGCAGAACAACCGCCTTTCCGACGTGACCGTCGAGGTCTCCAAGGGCGGGCAGGTCATCGACACCTTGAACCCCGCGCTTGAGTGGACGGCCAAGAGCTACTACGGCCAGACCTTCGTCACCGCTTGCACTGTTTCCAACCCCTTCGAGGACCTCTTCGTGTCCTACCAGGGCTACAGCTCCTCGGGGTACATCGTCAACGCGCGCATCAACCCCATGATTTCGCTTGTGTGGGCGGGCTTCATCGTCATGACCATCGGCATCGTCTGCGCTGCGGCTTCCAAGCGCGCCTCGATCAAGGACCAGCTCGAGGTTCTGCCCGGCGGCGCCGGCGAGCAGGGTGCGGCTGAGCCTGCCGAGCCGAAGGAGTAGCCCCATGGTGGAGACCCCCGCGCTTGCGGTGCGTGACATCAAGAAGGCGTTCGGGACCCGTCGCGCGCTTGACGGTGTCACGTTCGACCTCCCGCAGGGTGCGTTCCTTTCCATCTTCGGGCCCAACGGCGCAGGTAAGACCACGCTTTTGCGCATCCTGTCCACTGTGAGTCGTCCCACTGCCGGTAGTCTCACCATGCTCGGCATCGACGCACTTGAGAGCCCCGAGGAGCTGCGCGGCCGCATCGGACTCATCTCGCACAAGCCCATGGTGTACGGCGACCTCACGGCCATGGAGAACCTTGAGTTCTTCGCCAAGCTCTATGGCGTGCCCGACGCGCGCAACCGCATCCTCGACTTGCTCGAGCTCGTCGAGCTCGACCACAGGCGAAACGACGCGGCCCGCACGTTCTCCCGCGGCATGACCCAACGTCTCTCCATTGCACGCGCTCTTATCAACGACCCGGCGATCGTGCTGCTCGATGAGCCGTACTCGGGCTTGGATCCGCATGCCATGCAGCTCTTCGACGAGCTCATCGCACGCGTGCGTCAGGGTCGCACCTTCGTTATGGTCTCTCATGACCTCGACAAGGGCTATGAGCTGGCATCGCACGCCCTCATCCTGGCTGCGGGCCGCGTGGTGTGCTTCGACGAGAAGGCCGCGCTCGAGCGCGAGGCGTTCCGCAAACTGTATCTGTCTACCGTCGGAATGGGGGTGGCTTAAGACTATGGCTTCCAACTGCTCTTCTGCTGGCCAGGCCAGTGCGGCCGCCCTTTCTCGCGTGAGCTTCTGGGCTCAGTACAAGGCACTTCTCGTAAAAGATCTGCGCATGGAGCTACGCACGCGCGACATGATCGTCTCCATGGGCGTCTACGCGCTGCTTGTGCTCACGGTTTACGGCGCGACGATGTCCCAAACCGGCGACGCCTTCGACATCTTGTCTGTGGCGGCGGGCCTGCTGTGGGCGATGATCGTCTTCACCTCGCTTCTGGGCCTTAACCGTTCCTTCGCCAACGAGGTGGAGAACGGCTGCCTTGAGGGCGTGTTGCTCGCTCCTGTCTCCCGCGCTGCGATCTACCTGGCCAAGATGACCTCTAACCTGCTGTTTCTCTGCGTGGTGGAGCTCATCGCCGTGCCGCTGTTCTTCGTGTTCTTCCTCTCGGGAGCGGCGCTTGCCGACACGACGCCCTACATCGTGCTGCCGCTGCTCGTGGGCTCCATCGGCATCGCCGGCGTCGGCACGTTTCTGTCCACGATGACGATGGACACGCGCGGCAAAGACGTGCTGCTCGCAATCCTCTTCATCCCGGTCATCTTCCCGCTGCTGTACGCGTGTGTGAGCGCCACCTCCGTTGCTCTGCTCGGCGTGGAGGGGCAGATGGTCACGTTCTGGCGCAGCCTCATGCTGGCGGGCGGCTACGACGTCATCATGGTGGCCGCAGCCTGGGGCCTCTATGAGTTCATCGTGAACTCCTAGGCATCTGCCAGCCCTTTTGGTCGGTGTCCGCTGCCATGCGCGCCGTGGCGGCATGTCTTATAGAAAGGAACCTTGTCATGGCACAAACCGAATCGAAGGTGAAGAGGCGCTTCGACTGGGGAACGGCTGGCGTCGTCTCCCTGGTCGTGGGGCTTCTGCTCACGACATTCGATTTTCTCTGGGCGCTTCTCAAGGCACCCATGGTCAACGGCGACCTCGAGCTCAGCCAGACCTATGTCATCGGCGGCGTCGTCATCGACCACATGCAGGTGCTCACGCAGAAGATCTTTTACTTCCACGTGCCTGTTGCCATCGTCTCGTTCATCTTCATTATCGTAGCGGCAGTCTATGCCGTGCTCTACCTGGTGAAGAAGGAGGCCCGCTACGACCTGCGCAGCAAGACCTGCATGGTTATCGCTCTTGTCTTCATCTGCGCCACCATGGTTTCGGGCGACACATGGACCCGCGCCGAGTGGGGTGTGTGGTGGACTTGGGATCCGCGCCTCACCACGTACTTCATCCTCACGATGCTCACGCTGGCCTACTTCATCCTGCGTGCCGCCATCGACGACCCCGAGCGCCGCGCGCGTCTGTCGGGTGTCTTCTCCATCCTCGCTGCCATCGATGCGCCTATCTCGTACTTCATCACGCGCATGGTGCCCTCCTCGCTGCATCCGGTGATCTCGTACTCCGGCCTTGAGCCTGCCATGCTCATCCCGTTCATCTGCGGCATCTTCGGCATGATGTTCGTGGCTTTCGGCCTCTATCACCTGGCGCTGAGGACTGCCGAGCAGTCCGAGGAGCTTGCCGAGCTCAAGCAACGCTGGGAAGACCTTTCCCGCTAATCTTGGCCGTCGCCTGTCGTTTCGTCGTATCTAGCAAAGGAGCCAACCATGGATCCCGTTCTTGCCGAGCTTTACACCAATATCGACGCCGCCCCGTATCTCATCGCCGGCTACGCGCTCATTTGGGTTATCCTTCTCGTGTTCGCCATCGTGATGCTGAGCCGCACGAAGAAGACTCAGAAGGACATCGACGCCCTGAGGGAGGCCATCGAGCGTCGCGAGCGCAAGGAGGAATAGAGCGTATGGGCGTACTCAAGGACATGGTGTTTCCCGCCGAGATGGGTCGCGATGAGTACCGGGCTCGGCGCGAGGAGCTGAAGACGCGCCTGGCGCTTCTCCAGCAACATGCCATCAAGGCAAACATGGGCACGGTCATCCTCTTTGAGGGTTGGGGCGCTTCAGGCAAGGGAAGCCGCATCTCCGACCTCGTGGTCGACCTTGATTCGCGCGCCTACAGCGTGCACACGATGGAAGAGCCCGTGGGCTACGAGGGACGCCTGCCCTTTATGGCGCGCTATTGGATGCGCCTGGGCAAGCGGGGCACCATGACCATCTTTGACCAGGCCTACTACGACGAACTGTCGCGCGCCTGGGTGGAGGACGTACGCCTGCAGGGAGACCCGAGTCAAGACAGCGCCGCGCGCGTGCAAATGGCAGCCCGGGCAGACCAGCGGGTGCGCGAGCACATCAGGTCCGCCCGCGCTTTTGAGCGCCAGCTCACCGACGACGGCTTCATCATCGTGAAGTTCTTCCTGCACATCACCCGCAAGATGCAGTCGCGCCGGCTCATGGAGCTCATGGGTGACGAGGCGAGTGCCTGGAAGGTCGACCAGTCCGACATTCGTCAGATTCAGCATTACGACGAGTATGTGCAGGTCTACGAGCGCTGGCTTGGCAGCGATTCCGCCAAGGACCAATGGTGCCTGGTGCCTGCGGAGTTTCGCCGCAACTCCAACATCCAGATCATGGAGGAGCTCGTCCGGCGTATGGACGAAGGCCTGCGCGCCCGCGGCATCGACCCCGACCAGCCAATCGGCCAGGGCGACGCGCTT
>OLPY01001259.1_pt1 | contig 18290 bp, 20 predicted proteins | sample 1672481 | NCBI WGS metagenome assembly OLPY01 (sample SAMEA3136691, study PRJEB25190) | human gut metagenome | biome: human gut; feature: human-associated habitat; material: faeces | place: Austria | collected 2013 | reverse complement strand
GAAACGATGGATAAAGTTATCATCGCAAGCGTTGAGGACCGGCTGACGGTAGCTGCCATCCTCGTAAAGAACGACTACACCGTCCGGCAGGGCAAACAGCTCCGTCCGAGCAAGAAAAGCTACGAATACTATCTGGAGTACACTCCGAACGACAAGCCGAAGCAGGCGGCAGGGGAATGAGGACGCAATTCTGCATCTACGGGGAGCCGCGAGGTAAGGAACGCCCGAAATTCTCAACCGTATGCGGCCATGTGACAGCCAGAACCCCGGAAAACACGGTTCTGTACGAAAACCTCGTAAAGACCGAGTACAGAATCCAATCCGGGGTTCGGTTTGCTGATGACGCCATGTTGAGCGTGAGGATTTTTGCGTTCCTCTCCGTTCCGAGGTCGGCCAGCCAGAAAAAACACCTTGCCATGATCGACCGCCTGATACGCCCGACACGAAAGCCTGATTTCGACAACATCGGCAAAGTCATCTGCGATGCCCTGAACGGCATTGCCTACCGCGATGATGCCCAGATCGTAGACGCACTGGTTCGGAAGTTCTACTCCGACACCCCGCGTGTTATCGTTGAAATCTCAGATATACCGTATGAACAGTAAAGGAGAAAGACTATGAGCGACAAAACGTATGTGCTGTCCCTGAGCGCGGACACCTTCAACGCCTTCAAGATGGACTTCGACAGCGCCCTCCAGCGCTTGCTTCAGAAGATGGACAGGCTCCAGAGCGACAGCGCCTCCATCAACTGCAAAATCAGCGTGGCACTGACCCCGGCTCCGGAACGGAACTTCGATGCAACGCGGGAGGGGGACACCGTGCAGGTGATGAAGCCCAGCTTCAGCCACGAGATCAGCACCGAAATCAAGGTCAAGGACAAAACGACCGGCAACCTCTCCGGCAACCGCAAGCTGGTGTGGGATGAGGAGCTGATGGAGTATGTGATGAAGGACATCGACGATGGGCAGACCTCGCTTTTCGACACGGCCCAGAGCCGCCAGAATGCTGCGCCCCCTGTGGAGCAGAAACCGCCCCAGCTCCCGGAAGGCATCGTGGATGTTGACTACACGGTCATCAGCGATGACAAGGGCTACATCCTGCGCAACCCCGATAAGTGCGGCATCAAGGACCAGTGGGGCATCCTCAAAGTCCTTGTGGGAGAGCGGATGACGGTGAGCCGGAGCGCAGGCCACTGCTATGCGGAGACCGCAGACGGCATCATCGCCCTCGGCTCTGCCTACCTCGCAGAAGACCCCCGCCATGTGGATGACAGTATTCTGGAGCCTCATCTGGCAGAGGAAATCGCCTGCAATGGCTTCGGCACGGTTCAGGTCGGCGACCATGAGGAGCCGGAAAAGATCGTGGTAGAATGTCTGGAATGCGGTGGCATCCTGCTGGAGGTGGAGAACCCCAACGCCCGGAAGGGTGATTCCGAATGAGGTACGGAACCTGTTTTCTGTGCGGAAAGACCGGTTGGCTGGAGGAGCACCACGTCTACCCGGGGCCGTTTCGGGATAAGTCCGAAAAGTATGGCCTGAAGGTGGGCCTGTGCGGCGAGAGCTGCCATCGGAACGGTCGGTATGCGGCGCACCAGTGCAGGGAAACCTCCGATGCCCTGAAGCAGTTCTGGCAGATCAAGTACATGATGGCCCACAAAGCCAGCGTCGCAGACTTCCGGGCGGCATTCGGGAAGAACTATCTGGAACTCGACTACTACGATGATGAAAGGAGCTACCCTATGAACATTATTGCCATCAGCGGCCGCTTGACACGCGACCCCGAACTGCGCACCACTCCCAACGGAAAGCCCGTGGTGGAGTTCACGGTTGCGGTTGACCGGCCCGGCGTTAAGGACCAGACGGACTTTATCGACTGCGTGGCGTGGGAAAAGAAAGCTGAGTTTGTCGCCCGGTATTTCAAGCAGGGAAAGCGTATCGAGGCAAGCGGTGTCCTTACCACACGCACCTACGAGAAAAACGGGGTGAAGCGCAAGCGGACGGAGGTTCGCTGTGATCAGGTCTTCTTCGGCGAGTCCAAGAAAGATAGCGGCTCCACCCCGCAGGCAGCGCCGGAACCCACGAACGATGATTTCCGCCCGCTGCCAGATGATGATGACATCCCGTTCTGAGAAAGGAGAACACATGGAAGAAAATAAGAATCCCCTTATGGGCCACGTCGTAAAGGTCCCTGCACAGGTGTCCGGCATCCCTGACGGGGTGCAGATGACGGTGAACGCAGCCGTGACCACCTTTGCGGCGGTCGATGGCAAACCGGCTGGCATCGAAAGCATGGGTACGGCAGAATGCAATATGCTTGCCAGCTATACGCGGGGAACGGTCTCGTTCTCTGTCCACGGGGAAAAGCCCGTTATGGTGAGCGTCCGTCTGGATGAGTTGATGAGACTCTTGCAGGCTGCTGCTGCTGTATGTCACCATGAGCAGGAAGACAAGAAGAATACTGAGGAGGAAAAGGCATGAGAAAGCTGTTTACGTCTGAGTCTGTGACCGAGGGTCATCCCGACAAGGTGTGCGACCGTATCTCTGATGCGGTGCTGGATGCAGTGCTGGCGAAGGACTCGGAGGGCCGGGTGGCCTGTGAGACCTGCTGCACCACCGACACGGTGTTCATCGCAGGCGAGATCACGAGCAAGGTCGATGTGGATATTGAGGGCATTGCCCGGCGGGTCCTGCGTGACATCGGCTACACCGGCGGGGCATCTGGCTTTGATGCCGACACCTGCAAGGTCATGGTGTCCGTCCACAAGCAGTCCCCTGATATTGCAATGGGAACCAGCGACATGGTCGGTGGCGCAGGCGATCAGGGCATGATGTTCGGCTACGCCTGCAACGAAACCCCGGAGCTGATGCCCCTGCCCATCATGCTTGCACACAAGATGGCCTACAAGCTCGCCCAGACCCGCAAAGACGGAACCATCCCCTTTATCCTGCCGGATGGCAAAACGCAGGTAACGGTGGAATATGAGGGGGATGGGAAGCCCCAGCGTATCGACACCATCGTCATCTCCACCCAGCACACGGACGGAAGCCTCCCTATGCTGATGCACCCGCTGGTGGAAAATGTCATCACGCCTGTTTTGCAGGAAGCCCGTCAGCACCTCCCGTGGCTCGACATCGACACCTACGACCTGTACATCAATCCTACCGGGCGTTTTGTGCAGGGTGGCCCTGCGGCAGACACCGGCTTGACCGGGCGGAAGATTATCGTGGACACCTATGGCGGTTATGCTCCCCACGGCGGCGGGGCATTCTCTGGCAAAGACCCCACAAAGGTTGACCGCAGTGCAGCATACATGGCTCGGCATATTGCAAAGAACGTCGTGGCATCGGGTCTGTGCGACAAGTGTCAGGTCCAGTTGGCCTATGCAATCGGCATGGCGCTCCCGGTATCCCTGCGCATCGACACGTTCGGGGCCAATGTGGATGAGGAAAAGCTCTGCAATGCAGTAGATCGCTGCTTTGAACTGACCCCGCTGGGAATCATTGATGCCCTGAACCTGCGCCTGCCTATCTATGAACAGACATCCGCCTACGGCCACTTCGGCAATGTAACGGGCGGCAATTTCACATGGGAGAGCACCCACAAAGCGGGGCTCTTGCGCAGAACGTATAACACGCTGTAAGAAACCGGGCAAGCCTCTTTCCCCGTGGGCGGGGAAGGGGGCGAAGCCCATGATGGGAGGTTTAGACATGGCACAGGAAGACAAGAACGTCGCAATTCCCCCGGAAATGATGCAGGAGATCGTACGGGTGGCATCGGAAACAGCCATTGAAAAGTTCCAGCACGAAGCGGAGCGGAACCGAAAGGCCGTCAAGGACAAGCGCCTGCATAATACCAAGCTGCTGCTTCAGAACTACCACTGCTTTGTAGAGCATAGCAAGAGTGCCGTGTATGAAGCCAGCCAGCTCTCCGAGGATGATGACTTCGAGGAGTTGATGGAGGAGCTGATGAGTCAGAGCGACGGCAGGGTGAGGGTCCCGGTGGTGAGGAGCATTCAGGAGAGTGCCGCCCACACCCGCATCATCGTGCAACACATCGACCGTATGCTGGAATACTACAAGTTCCGCTGTGAGCATTCCAAGCGTGCGGAGGAAATGCGTCGGTATCGGACGATTTACGACCTCTACATTGCCCCTGAACCCAAGACTCAGCAGCAGATCGCCGATGAAGAACACGTCGATTTGTCAACCGTGTTCCGCGACCAGAAGGCGGGTATTTCCAAGTTGAGCGCCCTGATTTTTGGATGGTTGGACTAAAATTTTGGCAAAGTTGCAAAAAAGTTGCTATTGCAGTGCAATTACCACTGTGGTAAGATACGAAGCGTGAACCGATGTGTCACCCCGGAAAAACCGCGAGTGGCACATCCGGCCTCGTATCAAGCTGTAAAGCCAAAATTTTTCGCTCCGAATGCAAAACCGATTGACTCCGGTGGGTAAAGGGTTAGAATGAAGATAGGCCCAAAATCTTACCGAAAAGGTCAGGAGGTACGACAGATGGAACGAAAATCCGATAAAGTTAGACGTCTGGTTGCAGACGGCGACTTCAAAGGGGCTTTGCGGATTGCAAAGGACTTCAGACTCGGCATCACGAAGGAGCAGTCCTCCACGATGACAAGAGCGTATGAGTGCATGGTCCACGGAAGATTCTACAAGCAGCTCGGCTATGATCTCGATGAGAAGATAGCTGAGGGCATGAAGATTCTGGTGGGCTTGTACGGAAGGAGCGAGGCACATGATTTACACCAGCCGGTACAGTAACCCGGAACTCAAGACCGGGAACTACACAGTCGTTGGGATAACACGGGGAGCGCCTAAGTTCCCCCTTCGGTATACGCTTGCAGGCAACATCATGGAGATCGCGCCGCCGGGTTATCTGTTCAACGAATACAACCGGGAGCGGTTCACGCCGCCCTACTTCCAGCACATGGACAGAGTGGGGACGGCGCGGATTGCTCAGATTCTCCAGCATTATGAGGACATGGGCAAGCCCGTGGTGCTTTGTTGCTACGAAGATGTCCGAAAGCCCGGAGAGTGGTGTCATAGACTGGTGTTCGCAGAATGGTGGCTCCAAAGAACAGGAGAAATGATCGAGGAGCTGCCTGACCCGTCACCAAACAAGTGGGCGAAACAGCCTGAACCGCAGAAAGCGGTTGAGCCTGATGCAGTCCAGATGAAAATGTGGTAATACCCGCCGATAGCTCAGAAAGTAGAGCACCTGACTCTTAATCAGGGGGTCGCACGGTTCAATCCCTGCTCGGCGGACCAACCATAGGGAGTCATGTTGGAAACAGCATGGCTCCCATTTTTTATGCCTACGAACAAGGGCTTTCCAGATGTTCACGTCTTTGGAAACAACCCACCCTCTGGAAAGCAACTGCTCCAGTCGAAACCAGAGGGGCAATTTTGAAAGAAAGGTCGGTGATATGAATGGCAAAGTTCCAGAACCCCGGAGCGTTCTTCCTCGGAACTCTGGTTGCTCAGGAGCAGAAGTTCCTGAAGCCGCTGATTGAAAACGCCCGCAAGCAGGGGTACACCCGGTTCGTTGAGCCGTGCGCCGGCGCTTTCGCCATGTCGCACATCGCGGCGCAGTGTGGGTACAAGCCCAGCGAGATCGAGGCCAGCGACGTTTCGATGTTCACCTCTATCATGGGATATGCCATCACGGGCCAGTCCCTTGAGGAGCTGGAAATCAGAGCGGACGGCTTCACGAATGAGGAGCTGCTTGACCCTGCGGTTGCGCTCTATGCGCAGTTGTACCTGCGGACTGTGAAGAACGCCGGGAAGGAATACTTCTACGGCATCATGCGCGATCTGGAATACCGCAAGGAGGAGCATCTGGCGGAAATCCGCGCACAGCTCGACAGGGCCAAGCAGTCCTTGCATGGGATGAGCTACCGCCCGCTGGATATGTGGAAGCACCTTGAAACGTGCTATGATGACCCCCACTGCCTTGTGGTTGCAAACCCGCCCACCTATGCCGCTGGATTCGAGAAGTGGTACGACACCGGCGGGCGCATGACGTGGAAAGAACCTGAGTACGGCATCTTTGACCCCAAGACCGGGCTGAACGACCTGTACGACAAGATGAACGATGCCAAGTGCCTTCTGATGTGCTACGAGGAGAACGCCCCGGGCCTCACTGCCGGGCATCCTGTCTTTGCTCGGTATGGTGTGCGTGACGGCATCAACGTGTACCTGACTACCAACCGCCCGGATGAGGCAACCATGCTTGCCGAGGGTAAAATGATTACCCGCCCGAACGAGGGCAAGCTGGAGCCGCTGGATTGCAGCATCCTGCCGCGTGATTATGAAATCACCCGCAAGAGCAAGATTCAGATTACCCAGATCGAGCGCACCGCCGCCCAGTATTACAGAAAGCTCTGGACGCACAACTTTGTCGGTTCGTCTGCGCCTATCAACATGGCCGTTCTCATCGACGGCAAACTGGCTGGCGTGTTCGGGCTGGATAAGTCAGCGCTCACGATGGGGGCCTTCGGTACACAGGTCTCCGATGCTGTGTTCCTCATGTACGGCATGACCGTTCCCCATAAGACCTACCGGTTGGGGCGGCTTCTGACCATGCTTGCACAGAACAGGCCGCTGATTATGAATATCTGCACGGATTTGGAGAAGGAAAAGGCCAAGTCCCTCAAGACGGTGCAGATGACCAAATACCCGGAGGCCAAGGAAATGCGGGGACTGATGGAGTTGACCAAGAAAGTCCCGGATAAGAAGATGGGCTACCGGCTCACATACGAGTCGCCCTTGTACGATAGAAACGCCAAACAGGCATTGAATGAATGGTTAGGGAGGGAAGAACGATGGCAGAAACAGCGCGAGAAAACCAAGTCAGCAGCGCAGCCGTAAAGTATGAAACGGTCGCCGACATGGGTTCCGGTCTGGTCATTGCCAAAGTAAAGCTGACCGACTTCCGCGAGCAGGACATCAACGCTCGCATTATGAAGACCGAGATGCAGAAGCAGCTCACCGACAACATCAAGAAGCGGGGCCAGCTTGAAAGCCTCCCGTTCTGCGCACTCATCGACGGCAAAATCGAGATTATCTCCGGCCACCACCGCATCCGTTCTGCAAAGGACAGCGGTGTGCTGACGGAGCTTTTTGTCATTCTGGACACCACCGGCCTGCGGCGCTCTCAGGTGGCTGCAAAGCAGTTGGCGCACAACGCCATCAGCGGCTTTGATGACCAGTCCACCCTGAAGGAAATCGCCAAGATGATCGACGATGTGGACGATATGCTGGAAAGCTACATTGGCAAGGACATCATCGGCGAGCCTATGGCCGAGCTTGAGAAGCTGCTGTCCCCGAAGGTGGAGTTTGACTGGAAAAACGTCACGTTCACCTTCCTGCCACACCAGCTCCGCGATTTGGACCAGCTTGTGAAGGTTCTGGGTTCCCTCAGCCCCGATATGCTGGGCGTTGCCGATATTGACCAGCACGAGGAGTTCATCGAAACCATCACGAAATATCAGCAGTTTGCCAATGTCAAGAACACCGGCGCTGCCATCCATGCCATGATTAAGGCCACCGAATCCCTGTTCGATGACCTGCACTTTGACGAGAGTCAGGAATGGGTGCAGTTGCCTAACCTGTTCGGCTCTCCGGCCATCCCCAAAGAGGCTGCTGATACCATCACGCAGGCGCTCGACAAGATGGTCAAGGAGGGCGAGATCGGCCCGAAGAACAAGTGGCAGGCCCTTGAATACTGGGCTGCGGATTATCTGGCAGGGAAGTAGGTGATAGCAAATGCCTACGCCTCTAAAGTACAATCCGGCGTACCACGATGACTGGGCATGGTCACTTGCTATCAAGGGCGCAACAGATCAGGACATTGCCGATGCCTTCCACGTTTCGCGTAGGACCATCATTCGCTGGCGACAGACGTACCCGTCGTTCAATACGGCCTGTCAGAGCGGAAAAGAAGTCGCCGACGCAAAAGTAAAAAAATCTCTGTTTGAACGCGCTGTAGGCTTTGAATATCAGGAAAAGGAAAGCGTCATTGACGTAGACCCTCGGACTGGTGAGCAGAAGCCGGTCCGGGTCAGAACGCTCACGAAGAAAGCCGTTCCCGATACAATGGCTCAAATGTACTGGCTCAACAATCGTTGTAGAGAGGAGTTCTCTCAGACTCAGAAGGTCACGCTTGATGGTTCTGTTCAGGCCAGACCTTATGAGAACCTGAGCGAGGAGGAGCTGAGGGAGGCTCTGGCCTGCATGAGCGATGAAGAAGACTCCGAATAAACGGTCCTATTCTAAAGCTCAAAAAGCCGCGTCCCGTGAGGAGCTTCGTAATGAATTGGCGAGACGGTACTATGCCGATTATGTCCAGTACGTTCACATGGGCAGGTGGAAAAGAGCCAGACACCTCGACCTTGTGTGCGAGAAGCTGGAAAGCATCATAGAGGGGAAGACCAAGCGGCTGATGATATTCATGCCGCCGCGCCACGGCAAGTCCATGACCGTGACCGAAACCTTCCCCTCGTTCTATCTGGGAAAGAACCCAGAGAAGCGTGTCATCGAGATCAGCTATAGCGGCGACCTTGCCCAGCAATTCGGCAAGCGGAACCGCGATAAGGTCGAGGAGTTCGGTCCTGCGCTGTTTGGGCATACCATCTCCCAAGTGCAGGCCACCAAAACGAACTGGAACCTCGACAACGGCATGGGCGGCATGATCTCCGTTGGTATCGGCGGCTCCATCACCGGCTATGGCGCAGACCTGCTTATCGTCGATGACCCCATCAAGAACCGCGCCGAGGCTGAATCTGCCACCTACCGCGATAAGCTGTGGGACGAGTATCAGTCCACGGTGAGTACCCGACTGCACGCAGGCGGCGCTGTTATCATCATCCTTACCCGCTGGCACGAAGATGACCTTGCCGCCCGGCTCCTGAACCCGGAGTACGGCAAGGTTGAGGACTGGGACATTATCTCGCTCCCGGCCGTTTGCGAAGACCCGGCTACCGACCCTCTGGGCCGTGAGCTAGGCGAGGCGCTGTGGCCTGCGGGCGGCTACGACGAAGCATGGGCTGCACAACAGAAAGAGACCGTCGGTACATACGCATGGTCTTCTCTGTATATGCAGACCCCCACACCGAGCTCCGGCGGTATGTTCAAGAGAGAGTGGTGGAAACGCTGGGCGGCGCTGCCGTCCGGCCTGCATGACTTCATCCAGTCGTGGGACTGCACCTTCAAGGACAAGGACGGTTCAGACTTCGTTGTTGGACAGGTCTGGGCAAGGAAAGGCGCAGACCGCTATCTGCTCGATCAGGTGCGTGGCCGCATGAGCTTCACGGAAACGCTGGATGCCATGCGCGGGCTTTCCTCCAAGTGGCCCCAGACCACAAGAAAGCTGGTCGAGGACAAGGCCAACGGCACGGCGGTCATCGACGTGCTGAAGAAAGAAATCCCCGGAATCATCCCGGTGGAGCCGTTTGGTGGCAAGGTGGTCCGCGCCCATGCGACCACCGCTGTGGCTGAAGCTGGGAACGTCTACATCCCAGCGGCATCTGCCTGCCCGTGGGTGATGGACTTTGTGGAGGAAATGGCGGCGTTCCCAAGCGGTGCGCACGATGACCAAGTTGACTGCTATTCGCAGGCGAACGCCTATTACAACGACAATACGTTTGATATTCGTTCGCTGATAACGTAAGAAAAGAGGTGAATGCAATGCTGATTATTTTCTCGGTCAATGACCAGAAAATCACCCATGACCTGAAAGGCCAGCTTGTCGCAGGCAGCGTAGACATTGTGCAGGCCGCATTCAAATTTGACAGCTCGTGGGATGAACTGGACAAGATCGTCGTCTTCACGAGCAGCGCTTGTCCCAAGCCCGTCCCGGTGCAGTTTGCCGATGAGGCGTTCTACATCCCGAAGGATGTGCTGAAGCCCGGCAAGCTCTACGTTTCCGTGGTCGGTTTCGGGCTGGACGGCCGGAAGAAAACTACGCAGAAGTGGGACATCATGCAGGCTATCACCGTTCAGAAGTGTGGCGATGGCGGCGATTGTGACCTGCTGCGATATTTGGCACAAGGTCAGGTCGCCGACGGGAAAGTCGCAAAGGACGAAGAAGTCAAAGATATGCTGGACACTGTGTTTGGCAAATCGGAAGCTCCCAAACCAGACCCCGGTGGCTCGGACTCCAATGACAAGAACGTCAGCGAGGATGACATTGCCACTGATAAGGACGTAGCCGATATGCTCAACAAAGTATTTGGCTGATGTCCTCTCGCCCTTGAAAGAGGGCCTTAATTCGTCATAGCAGCGCTGAAACTGCTGTGAAATATAATTTTGGAGGTATGCAAATGCCCGTATCCGCAAGTAAGCTTGTAACCCTCGCTCAGTTGCAGGCGCAGGCGGAGAGAGTGAAGCAGGAGCTGGCGAAGTACACGCTGGCATCCGAGCTTGGCTCCCTCGCCAAGAAGAGCGAAATTTCGGAAGCTGACCTCTCGGCTGCTCTGAAGTCCGTTATTGACGGAAAGATGGATGCAGCAGACAGCATGACGACCGAGGCAATCAACAGTGCCATCGCCACCGCCATTGCAAAGTCTGCTCATGCACGCTTCGAGAAAGTTGAGAAGGTTCCTTCCAACGATGAGGCGCAGGATAATGTGCTGTATCTGGTGATGAATGCTGCCACCGGGTACTACGACATTTACGCTAAGGTCGGTGAGGAAGTCGTCCGTCTGGATGATACCACCGTTGACCTGAGCAACTATGCGACCATCGAACAGCTGAATGCCGTTTCTGGCGGCATTGGCGGCACGGTGTATGCAGGCACGAAGGAAGACCTGTCTGCATCCGATGATTCGGTTATCGCCGCGTATTTCAAGGCGCACACCGATGTGGCCGTCAAGAAGGGCGATGTCTTCGTGGTCACGACCACCGTTGGCAACTCTACCTACGAGAAGTCCGCCTACTTCTACGACGGCAAGGCGTGGGTGGCGATGACCGGCAATGTTGATGCCGATAAGGTCATCCTGCGCGAGAACATCACGCTGGCCGGTGGCTATACGCAGGTCGGCAACCTGACCAAGAGCCAGAACGGCACGGCCACTTTCTCCACCAAAGGCAAGAGCGTCATGGATGCCCTGACCGAGATTTTCAGCAAGCGGCTCCAGCCCAGCATCACCGCCCAGCCGTCCATCGGCACGTTCACGCTGACCGGTGCTGGTGCTGTTGAGGCCGGCACTAAGGTAGCTGCTGCGGCCTACTCTGGCGCAACGCTGAATGCTGGCTCCTACCAGTACGGCCCGGCCACCGGCGTTACCGCCACCAACTGGAAGGTCGAGCGTATCACCAATGCGGCCACCACGCAGGTGGCTACTGCTGATGCAGCATCCCTGACCGCTGGTTCTGACAACAACGGCGGCGCTGGCTTCATCATCGGCGATGCAGGCGGCGACAATGCCGTGTCCAGCCTGAAATACCGCGTGACTGCAACCCACGGTGCAGGTGTAACCGCAAAGGACAATCTCGGCGCTGACTCCAGCCCGGTCGTTGCCATTGCAGCAGGCAGCAAAACCAAGGACACCGCTGCCTACACCCCGTTCCGCAACGTGTTCTACGGTACGTCCGCTGACAAGCCTGCTCTGGACAGCGCGGCTATCCGTGCACTGGGCAAGACCGGCAAGGCTTACGCCGCCGGTACGCTGACCATCAATGTCCCCGTCGGTGCGCAGCGTGTGGCGATTGCCTGCATTGCGACTGCAAAGGGCGTTACCAAGGTCATCAACGAAACCGCGATGAATGCAGATGTCACCAGCACCTTCACCAAGTCTACCGTGTCCGTCGAGGGTGCGAATGGCTATGCGGCGAAGGATTACAACGTCTGGGTCTTTGAGCCTGCTGTTGCCTATGGCAATGCCGCAGTCCTCAAGGTTACGCTGGGCTGAGAGGGGAGGAACTGAACATGGCTGTGAACAATACCGCAAAGGCATACTCCAACATGGAGTTCCCCCTGAGCATGAAACGTCAGGATGCTTTTGCTCTTGACCCGACCTGCGTCTGGCCTTCTCTGGCGGAGGCGCAGAACTACGCAAAGACGAACCCGACCGCGTACATCGGTCAGGTCCTCTCCGTGGTTGCTGATGGTACGGCTACCGCATACACCATCAAGAACGCTGCTGGCGATCTCGCCCCGCTGGGCGCTGCCGCAGTCGATATTGCGACCGATTCCGAAGTGAGCGAGATGCTGAGTGAAGTATTTCCCGCCGATAACACCTGATAACGATATGGAGGAATGAACGATATGGCATACAATGAGGAAAAGCTGGCCCGCCTGAAGCACCTGAAGCAGCTCGCACAGAAAGCTAAGGCTGAGAGCGACGCTGTTGCTACTCGTGTTAAGGCTCTGGAAGATGTTGGCGCACAGGCCAACGTGCTGGAGACCATTAAGGTCAACGGCGTGGTGCAGAGCATCGAGGATAAGGCTGTGGACATCAAGGTTCCCGGCTACACTGTGGAGAAGTCTGAGAAGTCCGGCGACTATGCTGCTGTCTACCAGCTCATGAAGGATGGCGTTGCCGTTGGCGCGGCCATCAACATTCCGAAGGATATGGTGGTTAAGTCTGGCTCTGTTGTGACCAACCCCACCGGCCAGCCCAAAGGCACTTATATCAAGCTGGTTCTGGCAAATGCCACCAACGACACCCTGTACATTGATGTCGGCGGCCTGATCGAGTACGTTACCTCCGGCTCTGCTGCGGGTGATATGGTTGTCATCGCCATTGATGAGCAGACTCATAAGGTCACCGCATCTATCACCGACGGCGCAATCACTAAGGCAAAGCTGGAGACCGAGGTACAGACCGCCCTGAACAAGGCCCATGAGCACGCCAACAAGGCACTGCTGGACACCTACGACCAGACCAACGCCAACATCAAAGATGCCGTCGGCAAGAAGCACTCTCACGCCAATGCGGCCGAGCTGGACAAGATTGCTACCGGCGATAAGGCAAAGTGGGACGCCACCTCCACCAAGGTTGAAGGCATTGCTGAGGGTGCTACCAAGGTCGAGGCCAGCACCACCGAAGGCAATATTAAGATCAATGGCGTGGAGACCGCGGTCGTTACCATCGCCACCGACACTGAGGTCACTGAGATGCTGGCCGAGGTCTTTGGCGCAACCGCCTGATAACCCATAAGTAAGAATGCAGCGGCAGGGGAATGGACTCCTGCCGCTGTTATTTTTGGAAAGGAAAGCGAACATGAGCGACAAACTCAACACGCTTGAAGCGCTTAGGCTTGCTTCTCTGAAGGCAAAGGGTTACACGGCAGGACAGATTGCAGCGTTGTCTTCTGCGATGGAAGACATCATCAAGGACATCAACGATTCACTGAAGACCTGCGAAGATCATGTACAGTCGGCTCATGCTCCTGCCAATGCGGAAGAAAACGTCATCGTTAGCATCCAGAGGAATGGGCAGGCTATCCCTCCCGACAACAAAGTCGTGAACATCGAGGTTCCGACCAAGACCTCTGCGCTGGAGAACGACTCCTGCTATGCTACGGCGGATGAAGTTCAGGAAAAGGTCAACGGGGCCGGGCATCTGAAAGCCGTCCCTGTCGATGCTCTCCCTGCGCCCAGTGAGGCCAACGCTGACACCATTTATTTCCTTCGTAAGAACAACAGTGAAGCTGGGAAGCAGTACAGAGCGTACAAGCTCATCCACGGCATCTTTGAGATCGTCGGCTCTGCCGAGGTGGACCTCACCAGCTATGCTACACGGGAAAGCGTGGCAAAGGCGGATGATAACCTCATCAAGGGCATCTACGACAACATGACCGCAAGCAGCGAGAAGTATCTGGGCAGTGGGAACCTGCTGCTGTTCTGGACGCTTCTGAAAAGCCTGCTCAATGGCCATGAATCCAGCATCAACGACCTGCTGGCCCGCGTGAAGTTGCTGGAGCTGATTCTGAGCGCTGATGTTACCGGCAATCCATACTATGTCACCTTCAACACCCTGACGGATGTTGTGGTATCCTCTGGCATCTGGAACGAGTCGGATGGACGCATTGAATTTTAACAGGAAGGAGGAAGCGCAATGCACATACCTGAAGATGAGGCCGAGCGTCGGCGTTTGAATGAGCGTGGCCGTGAAATCCTCCGGCGGAAGAACGGCGCTGTGCGTCCGCATCGTGAGGATGGCTATGTGAACCTCCTGAACAAGTACGGAACCAAGCAGGACAACTCCGAGGCGTACAAGTTTGAACGGGAGCCGGTCATCCCTGATATGCAGCTTACCGGGCTGTATGAGGGCAACGGCCTGTTCTCCAAAATCATTGATACGCCTGCCGAGGAAGCGCTGAAGCATGGCTTCGACCTGAACCTGAAAAGCGACGAGTTGAACGCCTTTGTGGAAGATGCTCTGGATGATCTCGAATGGGAAGAGAGAGCCGCCACCGCAATCAAGTGGACGCGGCTCTACGGTGGCGCTCTTATCGTCATGCTGATCGACGATGGGCGCGGGCTGGAGGAGCCTGTTGACTGGGAACATATCCGCAGCATTGATGAGCTGCGCGTCTATGAGCGTTCCATCGTACAGCCCGACTACGCCAGCCTGTACCAGCAGGACTACGGCGGGAAGGGCGTTGGGAACCGGGTGTCCAAGTTCGGACAGCCGGAATATTACTATGTTTCCAGCATCTACGGTTCCTTCAAGGTCCATGAGAGCCGATGTCTGGTGTTCCGCAACGGCGTTCTGCCGGAGCAGACCTCCAATGCAACCTACCTGTTCTGGGGTATGCCTGAATACGTCCGCATTCGCCGGGCGTTGCGGGAAACCGTAACAGCCCACACCGACAGCGTGAAGCTGCTGGAGCGGAGCGTGCAGGCTATCTACAGCATGAAGGGCCTTGCCTCTCTGCTGACCACGGATGACGGCGAGAACCAAGTGCTGAAGCGCCTACAGCTTGTAGACACTTCCCGTGGTCTGCTGAACAGCATCGCCATTGACTCCGAGGGAGAGCAGTACGACTTCAAGACGTTCCAGTTTTCCGGTGTCAAGGATGTCATCGACGCGACCTGCAATATGCTGTCCGCGCTGACGAACATCCCCCAGACAATTCTGTTTGGCCGCTCACCGGCCGGCATGAACGCCACCGGCGACAGTGACTTCGAGAGCTATTACAACTTTGTGGAGAAGATTCAGCGCTTGATGCTGAAGCGTAACCTCCGCACACTGCTGGACGTTGTGTTCCGGGCGGGCATCGCTTCAGGCGATGTGGCCGAGGAACCCGACTACAAGCTGGAGTTCAAGCCCCTGTGGAGCCTGAGCGACACAGAGCAGGCCGCAGTTGACCAGACCAAGGCTCAGACCGCTCTGGTCAAGGCCCAGACTGCGCAGGCATACGTCGATATGCAGGCGCTCGACCCCACCGAGGTGCGCCGCCGCCTTGCGTCCGATGAGGAGTTTGATGTCGAAGACATCATCTCCGAGGATGACGAGGATGATCTGTTGCAGTCGTTGCTGGGTACTGAGCCGAGCGCCATGAGCGACGTGGAAGCCGCCCAGAAGAACATTGAGCAGGGGCAGGCTCCGGGCGGCGAGGAACAGAGCGCTACCGTAGCACCTACAGCCACTCCGCCGACCACCAATGCCGATGCCGCCGACACTGACTATGGTGTCGGCGTTCTTGTTGTGCAGGATGGCCGGTTTCTCTGCGGCACTCGCCTGAAGGGCGGCTCTGTTGGTGGACCGGGTGGGCATATCGAGGCGGGGGAGTCTCCGGAAGATGCAGCCATCCGCGAAACGCGGGAGGAGTTTGGCATCACTCCGAAAGACCTCATGCCGGTAGCCTTCCTGAGTGACCTGAAACCGCCGTACTGCCCGTCCCATGTGTTTCTCTGCACGGATTTTGACGGCAGCATCCGGTGCGCTGATGGCGAGATGACCTCTCCGGGGTTCATCACCGCCGAAAAGGTGGCCGAGCTGTCCACTCAGAATCCGGAACGTCTGTTCCCGCCGTTTGCCCAGAGCATCACCGCGCTGCTCGACGTTTTATCGTCAAATCCCGGTTTGACATCGGATGCACAAAATGCTAAGATGAAAGATAGGATGGACTTCAACGAAGCCGACCACCCACGGGATGAAAACGGGCAGTTCGCAGAGGGCGAGGGTAGCGGCTCTGGCTCCACCGAAAGCGGGCCTGCGGTATCTCCCGAAGGCGAAAATGTCCCCTGCACTGGGTTTGCTTCTCCTGCAAGGCTTGAAGATCATGCCACCCGCCACGGGCTGGCTGAGATGGGCTTTGCGACGAAAGAGGAATACCAGCAGAAAGGCATCGACTTTCTGAAGCAGCCTTGTGGCGGTGATGTTATTGGTTATGCTCGGCCTGATGGCGTAGTTGTTCGGTTCAACACCAAAACGACAGAGTACGCAACCGGTGTTCCCGGTGGGCCGCTTAAAACCTACATGAAAGCCAAGTGCAACCGAAAGACTGGCGAGGCACGGCCCGAAGTCGCCATGAAGTATTACGAGTTCAACAGGGAAAAGGACCTGAAGGAGGTAGACGATGAGCAAGGCAGTTAAATGCCCGGTATGCGGGCAGACCGAACTTGTCGATGACGGCGATGTCTGCGATGTCTGCAAGTGGTTCCATGACCGCTATCAGGAGGAGTTTCCTGATGAGGAGGACTGCGAGAACCACATGAGCCTGAACCAAGCCCGCGAGGCGTGGGCAGCAGGAAAGCAGGTGGAGTGAGCATGGATAACTTCAGAGTCATCTACCGCATTCTGCGGTATCTGGAAAAGGCGCTGGATTACGATGAGCCTAATATGGACTGCATCTCTGCAAAGGCGCTGAAGCTCTCTGACCAGCGCTGGGTAGCGCTGATGGAGATGCTTTCCAAGGAGGGCTACATCGACGGCTTTTCTGTGCAGAGGACCGTGGATGGCAGCATCCTTATCTCCAGCTCTACGCCGCGTATCACACTGAAGGGGCTGGAGTACCTGCAAGAAAACTCCCTGATGAAAAAAGCTGCCGAGCTTGCGAAAGGCGTAGCCGACATCATCACCTGAGAACCGAATAACGTACAGCAAAGAGCGATGGGAAACCACCGCTCTTTTTCTTTGCCCGAATTTCCCATCTCAAAAACGGAACGGAGAAAGAGCATGAACAAGGTCACGATTTACAGATATGACGAAAACAAACCCATGCGCACCCTGAACCTGAACGGCGAACCGTGGTTCGTTCTGCGGGATGTGTGCGAAGTCTTAGGGTTGGGCAACAGCCGCATGGTTGCAGACCGTCTGGACGAGGATGAGAAGGGGGTAAGTCAGATTGACACCCTTGGCGGCGTGCAGAATGCCACCATCATCAGCGAGTCCGGCCTGTACAACGTCATCCTGCGCAGCGATAAGCCGGAAGCCAAGCCCTTCCGTAAATGGGTCACGGCCGTGGTGCTGCCCAGCATCCGCAAGAATGGCGGCTACATTGCCGGACAGGAGGAGCTTTCCCCGCAGGAGCTTATGGCAAAGGCCCTGCTGGTGGCGCAGAAGACCCTGACTGACCGTGATGCCCGCATCAAGGAGCTGACAGCGCAGAACCAGATCATGCAGCCGAAGGCCGAGTATTTTGACGAGCTGGTGGCCCGGAACCTGCTGACCAACTTCCGCGAAACCGCCAAGGAGCTGGGCATCAAGGAGAAGGACTTCATCGGCTGGCTGCTCGACCACAAGTACGTCTACCGTGACCAGAAGAACAAGCTGATGCCGTATGCGGCAAAAAACAACGGCCTGTTCGAGGTAAAAGAGGGCAAGGGCCGGCACAACGACTGGGCCGGAACCCAGACGCTCATCACCCCGAAGGGCCGGGAAACCTTCCGCCTGCTGTGCAAGGAACCGCCTGTTTTACCGCAGTTCACCGCATTGTAAACCGGCATCAAGGCGATTGTAAACCAAAAAAGAACCGCTTTTTTCCACCGCAATCACCGAAATGGTCGGAAAACGCAAAGCCCGAAATTGGCTGTTTTGGGAATATATCCACCTGTTTTTGGATAAATATTCAAAAATGGCCGAAAACAGGCCAAAATCCGCAGGAACGTCCACCGGACAATCCGGCGGAGCGTCCGACTATAACCGTACCTTACCCAACCAAACCGTAACCTGTTGTCAAATTTTCACTTCGTTCAAATTTGCCAACGGTGCGGGCGCGGGGCCGAGCATCAGGCAGGGGCTTTTTGCAACTGCCGCAAATAAAGCCATCCAGCGGCTTTCAACCCTCTGACACAAAATTATCCCACAAGCACATTTGGGA
>OLPY01001252.1_pt1 | contig 18361 bp, 12 predicted proteins | sample 1672481 | NCBI WGS metagenome assembly OLPY01 (sample SAMEA3136691, study PRJEB25190) | human gut metagenome | biome: human gut; feature: human-associated habitat; material: faeces | place: Austria | collected 2013 | reverse complement strand
TATCGAGCATTTTGGCAACGCAGATGCCGTGCCGCAGCCGCCGGAGCGGTGCTTGTGCCGTTAGGCGGGAATTGTGCGGTGTTGCCCTAAGAATAGCTCCGCCAGGAAGATCTTGAAAAGGCCCGCCATTCCAAGCGGGTGCATGAATAAAATATTTTTTCACATTTCTCACCTTTCCCTCAGAACATTTGCCAACAATCAAAAAGTGCCCATCCCACAACGGCATGTCATCCGCCGCATGTGGGGTGGACACTTTTTGTTTTGTGATTTTATCGGAGCGCGGTATTTCCATCGTTCGGGCATAAAAATTTTCCTGCCGCCGTTGCCCGCGGCTGGGGAATCATTATCTTATGAACAGATTAACCAGGTCTAGCCCATTGCCCTGGGCGCATATCAGGCAGGGTAAGCAAGATTGCTTGCGGGGGCTCTTGATAGCAACCTGCTTATTGGGTCGTCATCATAGGTATGTACCCAAAAGCGCGTACTGTTTGCATCCTCAAGTATCCTATTGACGGCCCCATCCCCTTTCTTCGCTTTTGTTTTTCCCGGCATGATTTTTTCCGCCGAAATCGAATGGTAATTGTACGTTCCGCGCACATTGCATTGAACAGTGCATGACTCTTGAAATAGATTTAGTTCCCAGATGAATTTCTGTCCATCGATGGAGAAGATTCTCGGCACAAATCTGTCCAGAAATTCCCGGCTGATTTCATCGTTTGGGAACGACTCTTGCCAGCTGAGTGCTTCCTCTACCTTTTCACTATTGGCAGCTCCGTTTTTTTGTTCCTGCTGGTATTCTTCTAAACTATCCTGCCGGTGATCCTGCCAAACGTTTTTGTAGATTTCTCGCGCCATCAATTCGAGCTTCCATGCTTGCACATTGGGGGCGCTGCATTTGGGGGCTACATTCCTCAGCGACCGCTGATAACAGATATATCGAACAATGCCTTTCTCTGCGCGGAACGCCCGCATTCTGGCTCCGCAGTCACAAAACAGGCGGCAAGCCCATTTGTCGGCGTGTTCGTTCTTTCCATACAAGTAAGCCTGCGTTATATTGCCGTCTTTGTACGACTGCCATGCATGTCTGCGGCGCTGACATTTATCCCATAGTTCCTCTGAAATGATTGGCTCAAAACTGCCTTTCACCAGAATGTAATCCTGTTCGCTGTTCTTGATGCTTTTATGGCTGAGGAAATCATCAATATGCGATTTGTTGTATGTCAAATACCCTTTATAAATCGTATTCTTGGTGATTGAGAGAACCTGACGCGCGCTCCATTGTGGCATTCCGGATTTATTCGGTGCGCCTTCTTGCGTTAGTGTCTGGGCTATCTCGGTGCCATTTATGCCATCAGCATACCAAGCAAAAATTTATCTGACAGTCTCTGCCTGACTTTCCTGCACCACAAGCGTATGAGCCTTTTTATCACGCTTATATCCAAACGGTGTCGGTCCCGCAACATAGGTGCCTTTTTTCTGTGACGTCTGAATGCCCGCCTTGGTGCGTTCACTCATTTTACGGCTTTCATCTTGCGCAAGGCTTGCCATAATGGTCAGGCGAACTTCTCCATCGCCACGCATCGTCCAGATGTCATCATTGACAAAGTACACTTCAACGCCGTACTGTTTCAGCTCACGGGTCGTAACCAAAGTATCCACCGTGTTTCGGGCAAAACGGGAAACCTCGCGGGTCACGATTAGGTCAAACTTCTTTTTCCGGGCATCTCGCAGCATCTTCATAAAAGAAGGTCGGGTTTTCATGCCAGTACCTGAGATTCCTTCATCGGCGTATTGCCCAACCACCGTCCAATTCGGATGATGTTCTGCAAGCTCCAGATACCAGTTCATTTGATTTTTCAGTGCTGATATTTGCGCCTCAAGTTCCGTGGACACGCGCCCATAGAACACAACTCTGCGCGGGCAGTTTTGCTGGTCTGCTTTATCATATTGCATCGGTTTTCCCTCCTTCCCCATCAGTATAATACTGCATTCAGTATTTTCAAAATGTACAAGTCAATGACTCAATCATGGTATAGAAAAGCCGTGGAAGAAGGTTCCTTCCACGGCATGATCTTTATACTACTTTTTCAATAAGGCACTGATGTTTCTTCGTTTTCTTGTCATAGTTGATAGCTACCAAGAGAAGATTTCCTGTATAACCACGCAGCGAATCCGGATATTTCTTTTCCTTAATCTGCTGCATCGCAGTCTCCGCCGTTTGGTTCCACTTCAACTCCACAACAAGCGCCGGATAGTCATTTCGGTACTCCGGTTTTGGAACGAAAACGAAGTCTGCGAAGCCCCTGCCTGTGGGCAGCTCTCGAACCGGCTTAAAGTAATATTGCATAGCGCTCAGGTATGCAATCGCCAAGACGCTGCTCAAGGAGTTTTCATTGTTGTACTGGATGGCAGAAACATAGTCATCATGGATTTTCTCAATCTGAGTGGCTACTGCATCGCCATCCATATCCAATGTCGCATCCAGCAACTTCTCAGACTCCTGCTGGAACAGCAACATCTCATTCCAATGCTTGCTTTCCACCGCAAGTGTCAATTCCTGCCGGATTTCCTCATTCGGAACGAACGCTGTTTTTCGGTTCTGGTCATATCCCAAGTAGCCAAGATGGATCATATATGTCAAAACATCATCTTTGCTTTGGATATTAACGGTATCGTTCTTGAAGGTAGCCGTGTTTACTTTAACTTCCCCACCGGAAAGCATTTCAATGATTGCCGTTTTCAGCCCATCATAGTTCATGTTGATAAGGGGAACGATTGCTTCATAGGAAGCCGTTTCCGACCAGTAGCTCTTAAACTCTCCCTTCAGCATAACGCTGACAACAGCTCTGGGATTATAAACTTGGTAATCCCGCAGCAAGTAACCATCGTACCACTTTTTTACCTTGTCAAAGTCTTTGTGGTACTCCTCGCAAAGATTCTTAACTTCTTCTTCTGTAAAGCCAATGAAAGGTGCCAACGTGCCGGCACTGACCATGGTAAACTCATCGAAGTTATTCAAGGCCGACTGCGTTTTTTCCTTTTTGATTGGCAGAATGCCGGTGAGGTATGCAAGCTGAATGTATTTTGTCGGCTCTGTACCTTTGAATAAGCCTCTCAGGAAATAGATATATTCTTCTTGAACAGCCTTATTGGTTGCTTCATCTCGGATCAGAATATCCCATTCATCAATAATCACAATAAATTTCTGACCGGTCGAGTTTCTGATGCGCGACAAAGCGTCCGCCAATGTCAACACTTCGTTAGGAAGAACTTCAGGGTAGTACTCTTTTAGTTCCTCCAAAACCGATTGCGTAATGTAGGATATAATACTTTTGATGTCTGCACAGCTGGACAAAAACCATTGTACATCTATATGGATTACATCATACTTGTTGAGATGCTTTTTGAAGTCGCTACTCTTGCCGATTGTAAGCCCATCGAACATCTTTTCTGAATCGCAGCCTTTGCTGTAATAGGCTGTCAGCATATTAGCCGTATAGGACTTACCAAACCTCCGGGGGCGGCTATTGCAGATATATGCTTCTGGTGTATCAAGAACGCTGTTGGTATATTCCAGCAGACCCGTTTTGTCCATATAAATTTTTGAATTCAGTGCAACTTGAAACGCACTATTATCCGGATTCACGAATCTTCCCATTTCGCCAAAGCCTCCTTCAGAAGTCATTTATTTCTAACCATTCAAATGACATTAGTATAGTCATATAGTACCATTTATCGATACAAATAGCAAGTCGGAAATTTCCCTACCCTATATATAATAGTACAAAAGCGCCGCAGCAGGGATTTCTTTCATAGCATGATCTATCATCGCAGACACCTCATCTGCTATGACGATGATTAAATTTTGCCACATGGAATCCTGCTTTCTGCATATAATCTTCAAAAATATATGCAGATAAAACTCGAAAGGCGCAATAAGCCACAAATTGCGATAATTTCCCTTCGATGAACCTGTCAGATGTCATCTGTTTGAACCATTCGGAATTCCCGAATAGTTGCCATCACGGTCTATTCCTCATCCGAATTATAATATTACCATTTACTGATTCAAATAGCAAATCTAGCGTCATTCCATAACGACACAATAATGCCGTGGAAGTATTTCCTCCACGGCACGATCTGTCGTTATAGCTGTGCGTTTCTCTCCCTCTGCAAATTCCAGACAGGCAACCCTTCCCGGCGCTTTGCCTCGCATCGCTTTGCAGCCATGCGATATGTTTTCTCGCATCTTGGCACGCTCGTGGAATCCAGTCATGGCGCTACTTCCCCAATGCGGTACAGCAGAGGACGCTATTCACTTTTTCGGAGGTTTGGAACCTCCTAATACATAAGAGAACAGCGAATCGGATTTTTTCCACAACTTTTTCAATTTTCTTTTTTTACCAGAAATATATCCACACGCATATCTCTCCACAAACCGGGGTGGATCTTAATCCCACGCGCTTTCTGATACTCATAGGCTGTCACAAAGTCAACCGCAAAACTCAAAAGTGGTATCTTTTCATCCAGCACGCTTACCTGATTTTCTTGACAGCTTTCCAGCCATTCCACCAACTTACGCTTTCTTTTGGTTCGGCCCATGTTCAAAAAGAAATCCTGTGGACGACATATTGTCGCGCAATCGGGTCCAGCACTTTCTTTATCCTGCTTGCCGATTTGCTCTTGCTCAATATCATAGGGAACGCCACTTTTATAGGTAACCATCGCTATCGGCTGCCTTTCCGATTGGATAGGCATGATCTGCTGCACATTCATCAACTGCAACATCCAAATGTAGCGGTTATTGCTTTTTACAATCCGGTTGGCATACCTGTCCAGAAAGCCCGGCTCTATTTTACCATCCGGAAAAGAGGCATCATCGCTGAGTGCAGCCTCGATGCTGTGCATATCTAACCTTGCTTTAGGACGCTGTTCCTGTATAGAACTTTGCAGTAAGCCTTCGACATTTATAATCTCATTGTTGATTTCCGTACTTTTGCTTAAGAAATCATCCATAGTTATGCTTCGGCTTGCCCGCTGGCTGACAAGATCGTCCAATTCCTCATTCAGCGCAGAGAGCTTGTTCTCCAGCTGGTTTCCATCATTCGGTGTGCCGGTAGTGTTCAGATTTGCATCCAACATCCGCAAAAGACCCAGTATATCCTCGGCATTTTCTTTCCAAACTGTACGGAACACTTCCCTTGCCATCAATTCCAGCTTCCATTCAGATGCGTATGGTGCCGGACAAGGAATACCGTTCAGTGCTCTGGCGGCATCTTTCTTTTTGAACATTTTCGACCGTGCACAGATAAGCCGCATATTTTTCCCACCGTTGGCCGTTTTATCGTAGCCTTCGATTTGGAATCGCATCCCACAATCACAAAACAGAATTTTCGTCCATTTATTCTGCGGGAAGGACACGCCAAACTTATGGGCACGACCATCTTTTCCTTTTACAAAAGCAGCACGCTTGCTGCGGATCTGATTGCAGGTTTCCCATAGCTCCTCTGAGACGATTGGCTCAAAGTTTCCCTTTACAAGAACAAAGTCCTCCTCGCTGTGATTGATGCGGTTATGGCTGAGGAAGTCATCAATATGGGATTTATTATAGGTCATATAGCCCTTGTAAGTGGGCTTGCGGAGTACCCGTGATACCTTGCTCGCCGTCCAGCTCAGGCCACCACCGCCATCTTTGCGGTTTTCTTCTATAAGCATTTTGGCAACAGTCGTTTCTCCGTGCCCCTCTGCGTACAGATTAAAGATTCTGCGCACGGTTTCTGCCTGTTCTTTGTTAATCACATAGGTTCCATCCACACGGTTATAGCCGATAATATTACCGCTGCCATAGAGTACGCCTTTCTCACGGCTCATCTTCTGTCCGGCTTTTACGCGCTCGCTGGTCTTGCGGCTTTCATCTTGGGCAATGCTCGCCATAATGGTCAAGCGAACCTCTCCATCGCCGTCCATTGTCCAGATGCCATCATTTACAAAATAGACTTCCACGCCGTATTGCTTCAGTTCTCGCGTAGCATTCAACGCATCCACCGTGTTACGCGCAAACCTCGATAATTCACGGGTGACAATCAAGTCAAAGCGGTGTTCCTTTGCGTGCTCTATCATCCGCATAAATGATGGACGTTTCTTCATTTGGGTACCGGTTATGCCTTCGTCTATGTACTGCGCTACAACGGTCCAGTTGGGATTGCGTAATGCAAGGTCTGTATACCATTCCATCTGATTTCCCAGCGCAGATAGCTGTTCCTCATGTTCTGTTGAAACGCGGCCATAAAACACCACCCTGCGCGGTCGATTCTTATAATTTCCAATATAGTCTGTCATTTCGAACGCCTCCTTGTTCTTTCATTGTACAAGGGGCAAATTCATAAGGGAAATGTACAAAAACACTGGTACACTTGCCATCCTTGTATGAGCGTTGCTGCTCTATACTATAAGAGTACGTTCTCTTGATTTTTTTCCACAATCACTATTTTTAGTTCATTGTACTTGACATACATCAAGTAGCCATGCCACGCGGATAGCATTTTTCAGAACATATCAACAAAAATGACCCTGCACGATTCTGTGCAGGATCAAAATATATATTCGTTTTATTTTCGTTCATAACTGGTTGATGGGCCGGCTCTGACTTTTTCAAATAACTATTTCGAAAAATCAGCCGGGCTATCAAACTGGAATTTGTTATTCTCCTATGGAGGCACCGCTATCGTCTTTAAGGCCACAAATCGCAACTATACCATTATTATTATAACTTACAACGAGAGTAGTGTCATTCCCACGTTTCCAACATGCAGTGCTGTTTTCACTGGTATCAGGCTTCCCCCATATCTCTCTAAGCTGGTTAATATGGTACCCTGGCAAAAGGCTATTAACATCGGCTTCGCTCATTTCTGCGCAACGCCAGCGGGGGTCACGGCATTATCAAGATGGGCAACAGCATGATACCATTCTCCAATCTGGAACCCAAGGATAGTGATGTCTATCAGCTCATCACAACGAAACCGGGAGAAAGGAAGAAGCAGGAATGATTTTGCATAAAGAAAAGGCGGGTCGAAGCCCGCCTTATAATTAGTGGCAGTCTAGTGTTGCCAGATATTGTTTTCCAGATCACGCAGACGCGCTTTGTAGTCGTTAATAAGCGCCTGCGTGTTTTCTGTATCCGGAAAGCTGACAATATAGCCGTCTTCGGATTCATGAAAGCCGACAAGGCCCGCATAACAGCAACAGCCGTCACGGCGGGTAAAGCCGTGACGGCTGTTTTGGAGATCAGCTGCGTCCCATTTCGTTTTTGCGGTCAGGTGCTGTTTATCTGCGGCGTTTCTTTTTGCGCATCACGAAAACGCCAGCCAGCGCCACACCGCCGGCAATCGGCAACGCAACCCACCATACAGGGAGCTTTGTTGCGGGGGCAGTTGGCGCGGGGGTCGGGCTGCTGTCCGGTTTTGCGGTAGCAGTGGGCGCGAGAGCTGGGCTGCTCTCCGGCTTTGCGGTAGCAGCAGGCGCAGGGGTCGGGCTGCTGTTTGGTTTTGCGGCGGCAGCAGGCGCGGGGGGCGTGCTGCTCTCCGGTTTTGCGGCGGCAGCAGGCGCAGGGGTCGTGCTGCTGTTCGGTTTTGCGGTGGCAGCAGGCGCAGGCGTCGGGCTGCCGTTCGGTTTTGCGGTGGCAGCAGGCGCAGGGGTCGGGCTGCTCTCCGGTTTTGGGGTAGCCGTGGGCGCGGGGGGCGCAGGTGCTGCGTCCTTTTCAAAAATTGCCTTGATTTCCACATTTCCGTCCGGCATGGTGAACTTATCGTCCTTGATAGTCACATTGCCACGCATGACCTGCCACTCCTTGAGGTGATAGCCCTTGTCGGGCGCTGCGCTCAGGGTGATCTCCGCACCGGCAACAGCCTTTGCGGGAGAGGCGGAAGCCGTTCCGTTGCCGCCGCTGGTCACGATGACGGTATGCTCGGTAGGCGCGGGAGGCGTATCCTCCTCGAAAATTGCTTTGACCTCCACGTTGTTGTCCGGCATGGTGAACTTGTTGTTCTTGATGGTCACGCCGCCGCTGATGACTTGCCACTCCTTAAAGTGGTAGCCCTTGTTTGGCGTGGCGGTCAGGGTGATCTCCGTACCGACCACGGCTTTTGCATGAGATGCAGAAGCCGTTCCGTTGTCGCCGCTGGTCACGGTGATGGTGTACTCGGTGGGCGCAGGAGGTGCGTCCTTCTCGAAGATGGCCTTGACCTCCACGTTGGCGCTCGGCATGAGGAACTTATTGTCCTTGATGGTCACGCCGCCGCTGATGACCTGCCACTCCTTGAGGTGGTAGCCGGTGTTTGGCGTTGCGGTCAGGCGAATCTCCGTACCGACCACGGCTTTTGCATGAGATGCAGAAGCCGTTCCGTTGTCGCCGCTGGTCACGGTGATGGTGTACTCGGTGGGCGCAGGAGGTGCGTCCTTCTCGAAGATGGCCTTGACCTCCACGTTGGCGCTCGGCATGAGGAACTTATTGTCCTTGATGGTCACGCCGCCGCTGATGACCTGCCACTCCTTGAGGTGGTAGCCGGTGTTTGGCGTGGCGGTCAGGCGAATCTCCGTGCCGGCCACGGCTTTTGCATGAGATGCGGAAGCCGTACCGTTGCCGCCGCTGGTCACGGTGACGGTATGCTCGGTAGGCGCGGGAGGCGTATCCTCCTCGAAAATTGCTTTGACCTCCACGTTGTTGTCCGGCATGGTGAACTTGTTGTTCTTGATGGTCACGCCGCCGCTGATGACTTGCCACTCCTTGAAGTGGTAGCCCTCTTTGGGCATGGCGGTCAGGATGATCGTCGTACCGGCCGCAGCGGTGGAAGGAGTTGCGGCACCAGTGCCGTTTCCGTCATTACTGACGGTGACGGTGTAGGTGGAGGGGGTAATAACGCTGTTCTTCCATAGTGCTTTGATCTCAATATCCCCGTTCACGGTGTAGGAATCTCCCACCTTGTACTCCGTGCCGCCGATCTCCCAAGCCTTGAACTCCTGATCGGCGGGAGCGGTGAAGCCGCACTCAGGCAGGATGTAATTTGTCTCTGCCTTGACGGTAACAGGCTCCATGCTGCCGCTGCCGCCGTTGCCATTGAAGGTGATCGTACAATCCGCGAGTGGCGCACCCTCACCCACCGTGACCGCCACATCGGGGCCGGCAAAGTGGTTGTTATCCTCCGCATAGCGGACGAAGTAATTGCCAGCGGACAAGTTTTCAATCTCCGTGCCGCTGCACGCCGTATAGATGCTTTTGTCTGCCATACGGTATTCCATCTTGTCGGTCACGCCGCTGATCTTGCCGTCGCCGCCGCCCTCAGTGGTAGGCGCGACACCGATCAAGCCGTTAGGCGCTTCCTGCGTGGCTTTGCCGATGCTCCACGCCGCAGTCACGGCATCGGTGCTGCCGTCCGCCCATTTGCCGGTCTTGGATGTGACGCGAACGGTGTAATCGCCCGCGTCCGTGGCGGTGTTGCCGGAGATGTCCATAGTAGCGAGATCATAACCGTTCACGGTCGCGGTATGCACAGAGCCGTTATAGGTATATGTTCCCGTTACGCTGATGTTGGGCTTTGCGGGATCGGTGGGCACGGGAGGCGCGTCCTCCTCGAAGATTGCCTTGATCTCCACCTCGCTGTCCGGCATGGTGAACTTATCGTCCTTGATAGTCACATTGCCACGCATGACCTGCCACTCCTTGAAGTGGTAGCCCTCTTTGGGCATGGCGGTCAGGGTGATTTCCGTGCCGGCCGCAGCCTTTGCAGGAGATGCAGAAGCCGTTCCGTTGCCGCCGCTGGTCACGGAGATGGTAAACTCGGCAGGCGCGTCTTTGGTTATCGTAATAGATAGCTCCTTCGTATCGCTGCCCACGCTGTTTTCCGCCTTAACGGTGAATTTGGCGGTGCCATCCGCAGTAGGCGTGCCGCTGATCTCGCCGGTATCCGCGTTCAGGCTCAGACCGACAGGCAGAACGCCGTTTCCGTTTTCAACGCTCCATCTGATGGGCGTAGTGCCGTCGGCGGTCAGGGTCTGGCTGTAAGCCTCGCCCACCTTGCCGTTTGGCAGAGTGTTCGTGGTGATGCTGGGCACGGCAGTGTTTTCGCTGATGGTGAAGTAGTGCTCCGCCTTGCCGCAGTAGTTCCCCGTGCCGTACAGCGTCACCTTGGGGGCCTTTTCGCTGTCAAAGCCCGCGTCGTCCGGTGTGAGGGTGTAGGGATGGACGTTGTTGGAATAGATGGCGGTGTAGTCTGTGTTCTCCGTAAGCTGCTTCGTTTCGTTCTCACCCGTCAGATGGGAAAGCACCGTCAGCTTCTTTTCGCTGCCGTCTGAGACGCAGTCCGTCAGCCCCTCCATCGTCAGAAGCCCATGCTCATAGCAGTATCCAAGATCATACTTGCCGCAGAGCGTACATTTTCCGTATTCGTCAAAGCTATGGTCAATGCGTGTTCCGTTGACGGTGCTGCCGCAGATGGTGATGTTTTCCGCCGGAATACCGGGCAGCTCCTTTGTGTGCAGCTTGTCATAGACATAGTTTGTGCCGTCCTTTTCCTCAAGCCGGAAGGATTCCACCGTGCTGTTCAGAATTTGAATCTTTCCAATCTCTGAAGCTCTGCCAGACGAGTTTTTCCCGATGCCGGGAATATAGTCGGTACCAGACCTCAAATTGCCGCCCTTTGCGGTCACGGTGCTGTTTTCAATAAGAATATTTATCTGGCCTCCACTTGAGCCATACGCCGCGCCGATGGCGGGGCCGAACAATTCATTGCGAACGGACACCTGGCTGTTCGCAATGCGGATACGGCTTTCACCATAGGATTGGGATTGTGTACCGTTGCCGATAACCGCGTTGACTGAAGACCTACTATCGATTTGGCTGTCCTGAATGTCGATGCTGCCAAAGGAAGCCTTTTCGCCGCCGCCAATCGTGCAGCGATTATAGGTGTACTCGTCGTTCAGGCGGATGATGCTGCCGCGGATCACGATCTCTTCAACGGAAGAATATTCTCCACGAGCGCCGATGATATCGCCCGTCAACACGGTGCTGTCCGTGATCTCCAGTCTTTTCAGTGTCTTTGCGTCATTCGGTGATTTCGCGTTTTCGTCCATAAAAATGCCGTAGGTGTGCAGATCGGAATCCCGAACGGCGATGCTCCCATTGCCGCCGACGCGAATGCTTCTAAAATGCGGCAGCCTGATCTCGCTTTCTTCAATGACGAGCTCGCTGTTGCTGCCCACGCGGATCCCGTCGGTACGAGTGGTGAGTTCGTCCGTGGATGCAACGTGGCAGTTTCGGATGGTGAGCTTCCCGCCCGGCGAGTCTGCGTCCCAGCCGATCAGAATTTTATTGCTGCTGAGAAGCGGAAGCTCTGCGTCCGAAATGGTGATGCTTCCGACGCTTCCGCCGGTGGCAGCGCCGATGCAGGCGCCGTCTTTACTGGAAAGGGATTTGATCGCATTGCCGTTGATGGTGATGCTTTTGCAATCCACTCCCCCAATGCTGCCGATGGCTGCGCCGCCGCCCTCGGCGAAAGCGGAGATCTCACCGCCGGTGATGCGGATGTCGCCGGTGCTGCCGATGCCTGCCGCGCTGCCTTTTCCGACCGCATGGATGACGCCGCCGGTGATGGTGACGCTGCTCTTTTGTTTGCTTTTGTCGCCAATGGCGGCGTTATTGCGATTTGCCGTGGTTTCTATATTTCCGTCATTGATGGTAATGTGCATTTCCGCCGTGTGGTGAACTCCGGCTCCGCCGATGCCAAAGCCATCTCCCTCGGAAGATGCCTTGACAGTACCGCCGTTGATGGTGATGCTGCCGCCCTCAAGCGGGCCGATCCCGTTTCCGGGAATCGCGTATAGCGGCTGGTTTTCATAGCGATTGATACCGCCGTGAGCGGTCACATTGCCGCCGTTGATGGTGATGCTGCCGCCCCGGCCGCTACTGATCGCGCTGCTGGAGGCCTCGGCGATGATCGTGCCGCCGTTGATGGTGACGCTGCCGCCATTACCGCCGCATGTGCCGATCCCAAAGCTGTCTGCAGTGTGAGCGCCGCCGCTCGTCCTAAGCTCGGTACAGACGATGCCGCCGTTGATGGTGATGCTGCCGCCTTGCCTGAGATTGCCAGGCGTATCTCCGTCGGAGGAAACGTTGCGATCATAATCCGATCCGCCGATGGCGGAGGAGCCCTGCTGTCCTTTGGCGTGGATATTGCCGCCGTTGATGATGATCGTACCCTCGTTTTCATAGTAGTTGTCGTTGGCAGCCCACACGCGCACACCGGCGCCGATGCCGGACAGTCCAGCCACAGGCCACACACTCTTTTCATGATCAGACAGCTCCGGGAGGCACGCCGTCAGCTTGCCCATGGATGCCTCAGCGGTGCTCTGGGCGTATATGGTGAAGGTGTCGCCCTCCTTCACGTTGATGCCCCACGGTACCGTGAGGTGGCAGTCGTCCGTTAGGATCAGATTGACCGCGCCGTGGGTGTCCAAGCGGGGCGTGATGGTCACGTCGCCCTCCACCACATACCAGCCTGCGGGCATATCGTACCACTTGTTGTCGCTATTGAAAAAATCCTCGATAATAACGCTTTCCAGCACCGTGTATTCGGTGCAGAAGCGCTCCTTGCCGTCCGCGTCCAGATAGCGCACGGGGGTTTGCTCGACAGCGTTGTTCACGGTAATGCTCAGCGCCCTTGTGTCGCTGCCCTCGCTGTTTTCTGCCTTGACGGTGAAGGTGGCGGTTCCCGCCGCAGTGGGTATGCCGCTGATTTCTCCGGTTTTTTCGTTCAGACGTAAACCGGCAGGCAGAGCGCCTTCATCAATGCTCCATGTGATGGGCGCTGCGCCGATGGCGGTCAGGGTATGGCTGTAAGCCTTGCCTGTCTTGCCATCCGGCAGACTGTCCGTGGTCACGATGACGGTATAGGTGTCTGGCACAAACCGCGCCGTGAGCGTGGTTACATCCTCCGGAACGCTTGCACCGGGCGCGTAGAGCTTACCGTCGCTGCCAAGCCACTTAAAGTAATTGCCTGTAGCTCCCTCCGGGCGGGTCAGACCGTCGGACGCAGGCGCGGTAAATTCGCTGCCGTTTTTCACGATGATCCGAATGCTGCTTTCATCGCCCAGCTTGCCGCCGCCAAGGTCAAGAGTAACGGTTTTCAGCCCGTCAGGACCTATCGTGTCACGGTTCAAAACCTCGAGGACGGGGCGGAAACCGACCTGCGGGTTTTGGCCCGCAGCGTCGCGGTGGCCACAGAAGCGGCTCGAATAGTGCCCGCGAACCGTACGGCGCCACGGCAATCTGATCACAGTATCTTGTCCACACGAAAAAATCCCGTTCCAGTTTTTGATATATCCGTCGTCCTTGTCCAGCAGCCTGTCCCATTCGTTGCTTTGGGGCGTGCCGCGTTCTGAATCACCTGAGCCTGTATAATCACTTCCCTCGGATGGCGCACGCATCGTATAGTCCACACCGCCGGCGGTGTAGTCTTTGCCAAAAATCATGTCTATGTCATTCAAATGATCCCAGCTTGCCGCGTACGCTACGGCATAGTCCGCCACGAACAGGCTGTGGGGATATTTTTTCTGCTCTGCATACTCCTCAGTGGTTGCCATCTCCGACGTGAGCTTGTAGGCGTCCACTGTCCCAGCATAGGTAAAGGGGACATAGCGCATTGTTTTGTCCGGCAGAGCATCGTTCACCGTGCCGGGGATGCCCATTGCCGAGAGGTCAAAGTAATAGGTGCCGCCGGGGGCAAGGGTGAACTGCTCGTCGATTTCACCCGCCGCGAAGGCCGCTGTCGGCAGCAGCGTCAGCACCATGCAGCATAGAAGCAGGATGCTAAGTATTCGTTTCTTCATTGGCTTTTCTCCTCCTGTTCTTGCGGGTCGGGCTTGTCCGTCCCGTCTTTTTTCTGGTTTTCCCTGATTCTGAGCCGGAAGCACAGCGCGGTGATCGCCGCTGCCGCGGCAAAGGACACAACACCCACCAGCACATAGCCGCCCGCGTCCTCCCGCAGCAGCATCGCACCGAAGCCGCCCCCGGCATCGGTCTGTCCCTGCCCGATGACCCTGTCCGCTGTCTGCAGCAGCACCGCAAACAACAGCATACATACAGCGCTCAGCCTGCCGATGCCGCGTTTCTGCCTTCGTCGGGTGTTTTTGCGTATCTGCCTTTTGACAAGCTCGACCCGTCTTGCGGTATCATACATATCGGGGAAGCCTCCTTTCCGGTATTGCCTAAGCGTGAAAAGTTCTTTCACCTATATAGGTACAAAAATTCGGGAAAACTCTCACCCAAAATGCAAAAATTTACAAAAAAATTAAGAGCCGCCCAAAGGCGGCTCCTAAGAAGCGGATATTCGGTTATTTCTTCCGTGATATGCGAATTGCAGACAGCTTTCCCGCCGTTACCAGCAGCACCGGCAGGGCGTAGGCGATGTACTGCGCTGCACCGCCGTAGGCAATCAGCAGGTTGTAGATGGCGTGCAGGGTGATCGCCGCGCCCAGCAGCCCGCAGGTTCCGGCAATCTTCAGCCATGTCCGCTGCCATGAGTAGGCAAGCCCGGTGCCCACAATAATACCGCACAAAACGTGCATAGCACCCGTGCCGAAGCCCCGAAAAAAGATGAACGAGAATCGGTCGGCGCCGTTTTGGATGAGGTAGCACACGTTTTCAAAGGTGGCAAAGGCGAGCGCGACTGTGACGGCGGCGGGCTTGATTTTCTCGCTCTCCGGCTCAAACACCAGCAAGTAGAATGCCAGCGGCAGCAACTTCATGATTTCCTCCACCACAGGTGCGATTTCTGCCGTGGCGGCAAGGGCGTCTGCATGACAGACCGCCGCGAGAAAGGTGTTGATATAGGCTGAAAGCAGACACACGCCCATTCCGGCGATACAGAACACAAAAAAGCGAAGCTGCCGTCTGCCCATGCACAGGGCGGCCACCAGTAGCGGGGACACCATACAGAGGAAGATATTTTCAATGTAGGTCATAGTTCCACCGCCTTTCTCGTGGCGGGCAGCAGCCCCAGAATGGCAAACGTCAGCAGCATATCGCACCAGAAGGTGGGGGTTGCGGGAGAAGTATCCGGCCAGAAGCAGCCTGCCGTCCAGAGCAGATATTCCGAGACGACAAAGCACAGCACGCCGATGTGGAAATACCGCATATTCCGCGCCGCGCCTGTCTGCCCATTGGCGTAGACCAGTCCACGAATGGCACAGAAGGAGAGCCAAATCATCATGCCGCACCAGATCAGGTTGGAGAGAATATCCCCGAAGATGCAGTAGAACGCCAGCAGCGGCACGCCGAACGCAGGCGCAAGCCATGCCCTGCGGCAGCGGAAGCCGCGTTCCTCTGTTCCGGCCAGCGTGGCCTGCAAAATGTGCAGGAAAATTACGCTGGCCACCCAGCCGAACTCCGAGACATAAAAGACCCGGGGCGTGGTATCGAACAGCAGCAGATACAGCGTCCAGTAGAGCGCGCCAAGGGCAAAGCAGCCGTAGAAGCACAGCAGCAGGAAATATGCCTGTCGTCCGCTTTTCCGGTAGGATATGCCCGAAAGCAGTGCGCCGACGAACGTGGTCAATAATTGCAACAGGTTCTCAATCAGCTCCATGCCGCCCCTCGTCTTCCCTATCCTGACTGTCCTCCCGATTTATCTGCCGAAGCCGGAAGCACAGAACAGTCACGCACACGCCCAAAAGAAAGGACAAAAGCCCGATGACAATATACCCCAACGCCGCGCCGCCGCCATACATACTGGCAGCGGTTTCATAGCCCGCGAAATCGCCGGGGCGGACCCCCGCAACCATACCGGGCATGGCAAAGGACACACCCACGATCAGCACAAGGCACGCAGCCGCCGCAGAAAGTGTGGTGATCGTACTGCGTCGCCGCTGTTCCCTGCGCTGTCTTGCGGCGATGCGCCGCTTTGTTTCCGCAAAGCGTTCTTCATGGCTCCGCATTTGTGATTCCCTCCCGTTCCAATAGTTTGCGCAAGCTCTCTTTTCCGCGATACACCAGATTGGTGATCTGCTTCACGGTTTTTCCCGTGACCTCCGCCGCCTGCGCGTAGCTCATCCCATCAAAATAGGTCAGATACAAAACCTCCCGATAGTCCGGGTTCATTTCACCCATACAGCCATGCAGGATGCGGTTGCGCTCCGCCGTGCCGATGACCTCCTCCGCCAGCAGCTGCCCGTCCGGCTCATCGGTCAGCGCGTCTAAGCTGAACATCAGCCTTCGTTTGCTTCTATGGCGCAGCGCCATGTGCCGCGCCGCCTTGTACAAATACGCCTTGAAGCTACCTTCCCGGATGCGGGGCTTTTTCGTGAACAGATAGGCGAACACATCCAGCATCAGTTCCTCCGCCTCGTGTATGTCGTGCAGGTAGCCGTCTAGGTACACAGTCAGAGGATCGCCGTATTTTTCCATCAGGGCCTCCAGCCCTGCGTCATCACCGTTCAGATATTGGCGATAAAAATCCCCGTCACTGACCATCGTGTCCCCCTCCTTCCTGCGATTCGTATGCGCCGTGCGGGTTATCGCGGTACTGCTGCGGCTGCGCAGCCCGCATTCGTGCGCCAGCTCCTCTAAATGCAGTTCCTCGTGCAGATGGGTGGAAATATACTGCAGGCAGTTTTTGATGACGGCGCTCTGTGCGCCGCCTTTTTGGTATCCACCACGCGGTTGCAGAAGTCCAACGGCACCGGGCAGAGTGTGTGCAGCTGTTCGCAGCATGGAAAAACATCCATAAAGCACTCCCTTTTCTCTCTAACTGTATCACAGTTCTTCCATTACAGTCAAGATATCGACAATAAATGCAAGGGCTGGCTGCCGCTGCAAAAAAGGGCGGGCTTGTAATTTTTTGCAAAGGTTATTGAGTGTTGGAGCTTGTTCTTGTATTTGTGCTTGGCGGCGTCCCATTCATAAAAGCCGATGGCAGGGATTACGCAGCGCTGGAAGGCGATACTGCGGCGAAACACCGACTTTTCCGTCACCGTTTCGGCGCGGCCATCAATGACATCGTATCCGCCCACCCGGAGTGCAGCGAAACCACCATCACCTACGACTACGAGGACGGTCATACATGGGCAAGCTACTGGCCGGAGGTGCTGGCCGTCTTTGCAGTACATACCAACCTCAACTCTGATAGCGACGTTGTCGTTATCAATGCCGCCCAAATGCAGCGCATCCAAGACACCTTTTGGGCTATGCACGAGATCACCTACGAGGTCGAAGAAGTAGACACCACTCCCGAACCCACCGAGGACGACCCCGACCCGGAGCAGTAGACCGACTATATTTTGCACATCACCGTCAGCAGCAAAACTGTGGATGAACTGGCCGAGTTGTACAATTTCACCCAAGACCAAAACGATATATTGCACGAACTTCTCTCCGATGAAATGCGCCCTACGCTGCTTGCCCTCTGCGGCGGCATCGGCATCATCGAGGATGGCGAGTTATGCTGGCCGCTGCCCGGCCACATCTATATTTCCTGCAATTTTGGTGACGACGACGCTTACGGTAATTCCGGGCATCGCGGTACGGACATTCCCGCGCCGGAGGGGACGCCGATTCTCGCCGCCCACAGCGGCACGGTCATTATCTCCGGCTGGAACAACAGCTATGGCAACCAAGTTCTGTTGGATAACGGCGCGGGCCTGTCTACGCGGTATGCCCACATGACTGCCGCTGCTGTTTCAGCGGGTGAAACCGTCACGGCGGGGCAAGTAATTGGCTATGTTGGCAACACCGGCGACAGCACCGGTTTCCACCTACATTTTGAGGTAATGCAAAACGGCGTGCGCGTGAACCCACTGGATGCAGTTACTCCGCAATGATGGCGAACACTTTTTCACAAAATGTCAAAAATATGGTTGCAGTCCAGATTATAGGATGCGCAAGCGTGTATAATAGAGACAGCGCACCCAGCATAACGATAAAAATTGCCTGAAAGGAACTTCTCTATGTCATTCAAAATGAAAAGAACGCTTGAAATGCGGCGTGTAGAAAGCGCGTTTGCGGACTACTTAGAAAATGAGGACAGTATTGACCTCCTCTGGTCAGATAAAGTCGGCTATGTCTTTCTTACCATCAATGAGAAAACGCATCAATCTGAAAGCTGTGAGGATTTACATACTGCACCGCAGCTTTGCCACCGACTGCTGGATGATATGGCCATCACCGTGTTGTTGCAGACAAAGCGCAACCACAACTTTACAAATATGGATAAGGACGAAGCTGCACGAGTGCGGGCCGCTTGGAAGCCTGTAATCGAAAAGCTGCCGGACTATGCTTATCTCTGCGATGAAATTCTCCGCGAAGCACAAGAAAATG
>OLPY01001244.1_pt1 | contig 18419 bp, 17 predicted proteins | sample 1672481 | NCBI WGS metagenome assembly OLPY01 (sample SAMEA3136691, study PRJEB25190) | human gut metagenome | biome: human gut; feature: human-associated habitat; material: faeces | place: Austria | collected 2013 | reverse complement strand
TCGTACCGGCAGCAGGCCAGCGGCAGGTGGGTCTCCTGCACCGCCTTATATAAGGTGGACAAAAACGCAGGGTGGTACAGATCATCCGCATCGCAGAACGCGATCCACTCGGCCCCGATTTCCAGTGCCCGGCGCAGCCCGGCGGTGCGGGCGGCACTCACCCCGCGCTGGGGCTGGTGGATGACGGTAAACCGCGCATCCCCGGCGGCCATATTGTCGCACAGCAGCGGCGATTCGTCCCGGGAGCCATCGTCCACCAGCACGCAGCAAAAGTCGTCAAACTGCTGGGCCGCGATGGCGTCCAGGCAATCCGGCAAATATTTGGCCGCGTTGTGTACGGGCACGATCACCGCAATGGTGCAGACCGGGGCGCTCATCGGGTCACCTCGGCATAGCGGCGCAGGTAGAACTCCTGCAAAATTTCGGCGCTGTGGTGGATGTCATACCCGGCCTCCACGGCCTTGCGGCGGGCGTCCGGGTCGCGGCGCAGGCTGGCCCCGGCGATGGTGTTCGCCCAGGCGGCTTCATCCTGCAGCGGCAAAAAATGCACGCGGTCGGTAAAGGCGGCGCCCTTGTCCACGGTGTCGGCCACAAAGCAGGGCAGTCCGGCGGTCTGAGCCTCTACCAGCACCACGGGCAGGCCCTCAAACAGGCTGGGCAGCAAAAAGGCGTCCATGGCGTCGTAAAAGCCCTGCATGTTGCTGCGCACTCCGGCAAAGATCACGCTGTCGCCAAGGCCCAAACTACGGGCCAGGTTTTGTATCTCTTCTATGTAGCCAGGCTCGCCGCCGCCCAGCAGCACCAGGCGGGCTTTGGGCAGACGGACGCGCACAGCAGCAAAAATTTTCAACAGCCCAGGGTGGTTTTTCTGCGCCGAGAACCGCCCTACATGGCCAAACAAAATTTCGTTATCCGCTACGCCCAGTTCCCCGCGCAGCAAGGCGCGGCGCTGCGGGTCGCGGGCGGCAAAGCGGGCCGTGTCAATGCCGTTGGGCAGCACGGTGAAGGGGCTTTTGCCAAACAGCATCTCCCCGGCCTTCTGGCTGCAGGCGAAGCGGTCGGTCAGGCCTGCGTTGAAGCGGCTGCTCATCAGCTTGTCCAGCCGGCCCACCAGGTTCGGCTCATAGGCAGTGTTGTGGCTGTGGCCCACCCGCACAGGGATGCCCGCCCGGCGTGCCACGGGGTTGTAAAACATGCCAAAGCCGCTGTAATGGCCGTGGATAATGCGCCACTCCGGGTGGGCGGCGAACAACTCGCGCAGTTCACGCAGATAGCGGGGCAGGTTATTGTCCTGCCGCACGGTCATTTTGTAGATATTGCCGCCTAATGTGCAGATCTCATCGTCAAAAAAGCACGGTTTATCGTAATGATACAAAAAGTCGAACTGCACCTTGTCCCGGTCGATGGTGCGATAGACGTTCATCACAAAAGTCTCCATGCCGCCGGCGTCCATGGCGGGCATGACCTGTAAAACGCGGATGGGTGCCATCAGCTGTTCTCGGCCTCCAATCGGGTGCGGCAGTCCTGCAAGTTCTGCTGCGCTTCGGTGCTCAAAACGGGGTAGTTGTGGCTGGTATGCTCCAGCGCGTCTACTACAATTTCACTCACGAGATACCGCGTGTACCATTTCTGGTCGGCGGGCAGGGCGTACCACGGGGCCTCCTTGGCGGCGGTGGCATCGATAACCTGCTCGTACAGGCGTTGATAATCGTCGAAATAGGCGCGCTCGGCCAGGTCGCTGGCGGAGAACTTCCAGTTTTTAGCGGGGTTATCGATGCGCTCCAAAAAGCGCTTTTTCTGCTCGTTTTTGGACACATGCAGGAAGATCTTCACCACGCGGTAGCTGTTCTCATAAAGATACTGCTCGTAATGGCGGATCTGGCGGTAGCGCTGGGCGAAAAACTCGTCCTTGTCCTGCTCCAGCACACGCGGGGCCATCTGGTAGCCTTTTTGCAGGTCGTGCAGCTGGACCACCAGCACATCCTCGTAGTAGCTGCGGTTGAAAATGGCGATGGACCCGCGGGCGGGCAGCGCCTTGTTGACCCGCCACAGGAAGTCGTGTTTCAACTCTTCACTGTTGGGTTGTTTAAAACTGGTCACCTGCACGCCCTGGGGGTTCAGGCCGGACATCACATGTTTGATGGTGCTGTCCTTGCCAGCGGCGTCCATGGCCTGCAAAACGAAGATCAGTCCTTCGCGGCCGTCGGCATAAAAGGCGTCCTGCAAAGCGGCCATTTTTTGCAGGTTTTCGGCGGTCTTTGCCAGAATTTTCTCTTTGTCGACCCCGTCGGCCTTGCTGTTGGTAGCCAGTTTGTCCAGTCGGCACTTGCCGCTGCCGTCAAAACGATAGGAATCCGCTTTCATTCAGGTGCCCTCCCCGCAAAGTATACTTATTTATAGTATACCCGTTTTTGCAGAAAGACGCAACCATGCGGGCATAAAAAAGGCTCCCCATGCAAAGGGGAGCCGTAGCGCAAAGCCTCCCTTGTGTAAAGGGAGGTGCCCCGAAGGGGCGGAGGGATTGTCCCGTTTGTCGGGCAAGCCGGTTTACAAAACAAGGCCACAATCCCCCAGTCAGCTTCGCTGACACCGCTTACGCGGCCGAACCTCTCTGTCGCTGCGCGACATCTCCCCGCAGTGCGGGAAGCCACCCTTTACATAAGGGGGCCTTTGGCGGCTGCTTATTCAAACCCATCCAATACTTGCCTTAACACCGCCCGGTCATCTTCCAGGTCGCTGTTAAAATATCCGGCAACCGGCGTGCAGCCAAGCTGGTACAAAATGCCATCCTTTTCAAAAAAGGCCCATGTGCTGTAGTAGGTGTAGCTGTTGGGATTGCTGGTGCAAAGCGGCAGCAGGGCCATGCAGCCGTTGGGCATCTCATAGGTCTCGCAGCTCCAGGTCAGACCAGCACGCTTGTTGAAATAATTTATGGCGGTGGTATCGGTGGGAGCATCGCCCAGGTAGGCAAGCGCCATCAGCTCTATTTCATAGCGGCGGCCCTCCGGGTCGTCCAGATAGTCCATCCGTTTCAGATACAGCTTTTCGGGAGCTTCGTTGCCGACGGGGATAAAACCGACCTGGGCCAGGGAGCTTTCTTCCCAATAGTCGTTGTCTGCGGTGATTCGGATAAACAACTGCACGGCGGGTTCGGGTTCGCCTGCATCCAGCACGCTGTTTCCCGCCAGCGGCAGGCCGGTGGCTTCGGCCATGGCAGACCAGGTTTCGTACCCGCGGGCGGCTTTGCTGTAGATGTTCTGCTTATCGTGGTTGTTGGGATAAATGCGTCCGTGCATGATTCCCCCGGCGGGGCGGGTCCCGTCCGCAGCTGCTTCCAAATTATGGTTCGCCTGCATCCCGGCCCACAGGTCGGCGGGCAGGGTGTAATACTGCCGCTCATAGCTGATAGCATACCCGGCGGTGGCGTCAGGGGCAAAGCTGGGGCGGGGGTTCGTGCGCAGGTCGGTGAACTGTGCGCCCGTGGCGGCCACCCCGGCGGCAATCAGCAGCGGCGCGGCCAGGCACAGCCACAAATGGCGGTGGTGCGGCTTGGCGGGTAAATTTTCGGCCACCGCAGGCCACAGGTCCACCGGGGCAGGGTGCAGGTCAGCAGAGAGTTTTTCGTGCAGAAATTGTTCATCGCGGTCAAAGGTCATCGTGTTCACCCTCCTTTAAAATGGCGGCCAGTTTGGCTTTGGCCCGGCTGTAGCGGGTGCGTAAGTAGGGCGCGGGTAGCCCGTGGATGCGCGCCAGCGCGGCGTAGTCCATGCCGTCCAGCACCCGCTCCAGCATCAGGGCACGGTCCAGGGGGGACAGCGCGTTTAAGGCGGCGCGTAGTTCGTCGCTGATGCCGGGGTCCTGCTCCAACGGCTGCGGAGTGGGGTAGTTGGCGGCGCGTTTGGCTGCCCGCAGCATGTCCAGCGCCGTACGGTAGGCGATGCGGTACAGCCAGGCGCGGATGTTATTTTCACCCTCGCGCAGGGTGTGGCGGCGCTGCCAGGCCTTGATAAAGGTTTGCTGCACGGCGTCCTGGGCGTCATGCTCACTGCCCAGGATGCCGGTGCAGTAGCGCAGCAGCGCCGGGGTGTAGGTGCGGACAAGTTTTTCCAGATCCTGCTCTGTCTGCATGGCGGGCCTCCTTTCTTTGGGTTTCACCCTTATAACGCCGATGGGGGAGGGTTTGTATCAACTTTTTATGATTTTGTTGAAGGCGGTGGCTTTCGGTGTCCGTCACCTTGTGGCGGACACCTCGGAACGAGCGGGACTTTTCTGGTACTCTTTTGGTCACAAAAGAGTACGCATAGCGGCCGGATGCCGTTAAAAAAGTGGCTCACCGCAAGGTGGTGAGCCACGTAAAAGCTGCTATTAAAAACTAAAAATCATTCCTTATCAATGGCCGCCACAACCCCCGAAAGTGCCAGCAGTGCCAGCAGGTTGGGCACGGCCATCAGGCCGTTGAAGAAGTCCGCCATGGCCCACACAAGGTCCACTTTCAGCGTAGAGCCGACCAAAATGAACACCACCACGATGACGCTGTACACCGGCAGGGCTTTCTCACCAAATAGGGCCTTGAAGTTGGACTGGCCGAAGAAGTACCACCCAATGATGGTGGAGAACGCGAAGAAGAACATGCAGATGGCGATAAACACCGGGCCGAACCCGCCGAACGCCTGGCTGAACGCTGCCTGGGTCAGGGCGGTGCCGGTCAGCCCCTCGGGGATCAGGCCGGAGGTGATGAGCACCAGGCCGGTCAGGGTCAGCACCACAAAGGTGTCGATGAACACGCCCAGGATGGCCACGGCGCCCTGCTCACGCGGGTGGTTGACCTTAGCCAGCGCGTGGGCGTGCGGGGTCGAGCCCATGCCGGCCTCATTGGAGAACAGGCCGCGGGCCACGCCAAAGCGCATCGCCTGCTGCACGGTCACACCGGCCACGCCGCCGGCCATCGCCTGCGGGTTGAACGCCAGCACAAAGATCTGCGTAAAGGCATTGGGCAGCGTCTTGTAGTTCATGACCAGGATCACCACGCAGCCCACAATGTAAAACGCCGCCATGATGGGCACGATCTTTTCGGTCACAGCGGCAATGCGCTGCACGCCGCCCAGGAAGATGAACGCTGCGATCACGGCTACGACAATGCCCACGGCCAGATGGCTCATGCCAAAGGCGTTATGGAACGCATCACCGATGGAGTTGGACTGTACCATGTTGCCCATGAAGCCCAGCGCCAGAATAATAAGTACCGAGAATACGCCTGCCAGCACCTTGCCAAAGGTGCCCTTGAACGCCGCGCGGATGTAGTACGCCGGGCCGCCGGTGACTTTGCCGTTGACGGTGGTGCGATATCGCTGGGCCAGCACGGCCTCGGCGTAAATCGTCGCCATGCCGAAGAACGCCGATACCCACACCCAGAACAGCGCGCCCGGGCCGCCGCTGACCAGCGCCGTGGCGCAGCCGGTGATGTTGCCGGTGCCCACCTGGGCCGCAATGGCCGTGGCCAATGCCTGGAAGCTGCTCATTCCCTGGTCATCGGCCTTTTTGCCCCGCAGGGTGAAGCTGCCGAAAACGCGGTGGAACCCCTCGCCAAAGCGGCGTAGCTGTACGCCCCGCAGCCGGATGGTGAAAAACACGCCGGTGCCGACCAGTAGGAACAACAGCAGAGAATTCCACAGAATATCGCTGGCCTGCTCAATGGCCGCCGTAAAAATTGTCATGCAAAATACCCCTCTTCTTACATCTTGTCTTTTATACACTTACCCCTGCCCGTTTTGCGCGGACAATGTAACTACTATACTATGCTTTCACAAGAAAGTCAAGTGTATTTATATAGTGAACACGCCAGAGAAGAAAGTTGTAAATTCTCCCGAAAAAGTGCAGAATTGAAACAACTCTGTCACAACTGTGGGGTATCCTGCAGCTAAACCGAACGCGAAAGGAGAACACATCATGAACAAGCTGCTGCCCTTTGCCCTGGCTTTGGCGCTGGCCCTGCCCGGCTGCGCCGCAGGCGATACCGCGCCCCAGCCCCCGGAGACACCCACCACCACCACCGAGACCGCCGCAGAGGCCCCGGCCGAGAGCACCCTGCCCGGTCTTGCGGGCCGCCTGCGCCAAACGAGTTATGATACCGCCGCCGTGGGGCAGACGTTTTACGGCATGATGAGCACCTACGATGATGAGACCTTGACCAGCGTCTACACCATAATTGCAACCGACACCACGGCCAACACCCAGCAGAAAGCGGCCGAGCTGGAGACCCAGGGTTACTATACCAGTCTGGCCGCCTGGCAGGACGGCCTGGAACTGTACATTGACGATTGGTTGGATGAGACCGGTCAGCCCGTGACGAACAGTTACCAGAATGGCGATATAACCAGCTGGCGCTATAAGATCGACCCCGCCACCGGCCAGATGGAGCGGCTGGAAGTGGAAGGTGCGCCGTATTCCCCGCAATGGCAGGACGACGCGGCTGTGTACGCCGAGCGGAGCGTGGGCCAGTGGATCGAATGTATCAACCGGCTGGATCACGCCACCGGCCAGCAGGTGGACCTGCCTCTGCCGTCCCAGACGCAGAGCGTATATGATGCCATCGGGCAGCGCTGGCTGATCGGCCGTATCATCAGCCCCGGCCCCATGCCGGATTACACCACCGACCGGGATGCCTTTTTTGCCATGTGGCAGAACTCTCAGCTGGAGATCGACCTGTACGACCCTGCCACCCGCGCCTGCGAAAAGCTGTTCGAGACCCCCTGCTACGACGGCGAGGAGTGGATGTACAGCGGCCAGCGGGACGGCGTACCGTACTTTATCCACTATACCGCGACGGAGGACCAAAACTACACCATGGCGGTGGGGCTGGACAAACTGGAAAACGGCACCATGACGACCGTGTACACCCCGCAAAGCGATCAATGGCCGGAGTTTAACAGTTACGGTCAGAACGGAGAAGAACGCTGGGTCGTGGAATATCTGCGGGACAGCATTGCAATTTATGATTTGGCAGACGGCCAGACCTACACCCCGGCGGTCGACCACGATAATTATATAGGCTATCCCATACAGCTGCTGCCCGATGACCGTGTGGTCGTGACCAACGGCTGGTACGAGACGACCGCCGCCACCGACAGACAGCCCGCCCTGGTGACCATCGACATGACCGCCTACCTCAACGGCAGTACCGACTACACCCCGATAGAAATGTACACGGGCAAGTAAATGCAAACGCGAAAGGAGAACACCCTATGAAAAAAGCCATCGCCTGCCTGCTGGTCCTGCCCATGACCCTCGCCGCCTGCGGGGCGCAAACCACCCAGCCTGCGCCCACCACTGCCCCGGAGATGACCACCGAAGCGACCACCGAGAACGGGAAAAGCACCACGGCGGAAGTCAACCGGCCGGGCATCACGGGCCGGATGCGGCCATGCAGTACCGAGGTGGAAACCGCCGCAGGTCTGTATAGCCTGCATGAGCTTTTCAACGAAGCTGCAAATGAGGATGTCTACTGTGTCGTCAAAACGGACATCGAGACAGCCACGCAGGAAAAGGTGGCAAGCATCACGTTGGATGGCGGCTTCTACGGTATGGCTGTCTGGGATGATGCGGTAGACCTGTACCTGCAGGAAAACACGGCTGAGGACGAGCGGCCCAGCCTGCGCTATACCATTGATACGGCAACCGGCGGCGTGGAAAAGCAGCAGATGGATGGCGCGTTTGCCCCAACCTGGTACGATGACGCTGCCCTTTACCAGGAAAACCGCTCAAACCTTTGGGTCGAAAGCCTTACCCGGCTGGACCGCACCACCGGTGAATTGACCTTGCAGAACCTGCCGGGCCAGACCTATACTGTATGCGGTGCGGTGGATGGTCGCTGGCTGTTGGTGCGCATCAGCAGCCCGTCTCCTGTGCCAGATCCGATCAGCGAGAAGGACGCTTTCGACGCCACCTGGCAGAACTCCACGGCGGAAATTATCCTGTACGAGCCCGCCAGCGGTGAGATGGAAAAACTTTACGAATGTTCCACGATAGGTGATAGTTATGACTACTGCGGCCAGCGGGACGGCAGCCTTTACTTTATACATTGGCAACCGAACGGGAACGGCATCGGTGACACAGCTCCGGCCACGGTGGACAAACTGGAAAACGGTGCAATGACTCCCGTATGGACGCTGCCCTTCAGCAGTGTCAGTGTATCCACCGTACAGCAGCAGGACGAACTGCGCTGGGTCACCCAGCTGACCGAAAAGGGCGAAACAGCCATCAAAATCTATGACCTGGCAGACGGCCAGACCTACACGCGGGCAATTGAGTGGGACAAAGTGGAAGGATGGAACGCCGGATACCCCGAAAAACTGCTGGCAAACGATAAGATTTTGGTCAGCAATGGTTCCTACACCGATGTCTATGGCATCGACCGCAAAGCCTACGCCGTAATGGATTGCGCCGCCTACCTGGCGGGCAGTACCGACTATACCCCGATTGCAATGTATACAGGAGACTAAATAATAAACGTGAAAGGGAAACACCCTATGAAAAAATTCATCGCCTGCCTGCTGGCCCTGCCCCTGGCTCTCGCCGCCTGCGGAGCGCAGGGTGCGGATAGCGCCCAAAGCCAGCCGGCCACGGAAACCGAACAGACCACCGAGACCGCCCAGAAAACGACCGCCCCGCCGGTTGGCACTGCGGGCAAGCTGCGCGGCATAGCGTACACGCTTTATACCAACACCGGCCTGTACAGCATGAACCAGAAATACGATGAAGCCACCAACACCAATACGTTTTACCTGATAAAAACCGACTGCGACACCGCCACGCAGCAAAAGCTGGCGGAGATCGAGCTGCAAGGCGGAGAGACCTGTGGCATGGCCGCCTGGGACGACATGGTAGAGCTGTACTGCTTTGAAAATATGGACAAGGGCAACCCCACCGAATGGTGTTACATCGTGGATACTTCCACCGGCAGTGTGGAGCGCCTGCCTGTGGAAGAGGAATTCTACCCTGCATGGTATGATGATGCCGCGCTGTACGAGCTGGACTATGCCAGCGGCAAGCGCATCATCCGGCGGGACCGCACCACGAACGAGGTAAGCTATATCAACCTGCCGGAACAGACAATAAATGTATATGGCGCGGGCGATAAATGGGTCATCCACCGTATTGTCAGCCCCAGCCCGCTGCCCAGCAATGTCGACGGGGATGAGTACAATGCCGTTTTTCAGAACTCAGAGTATGAGTATGACCTTTTTGATGCTGCCACCGGCGAAATGAAAAAACTCTACAGCTATCCCACAAGTGAGGATTTTTATTGGTATCGCGGCCACCGCGACGGCACACTGTATTTCGACCTGTATGGGGAGGATGGCTACCCAACCGGTGTGGGTAAGCTGGAAAACGGCGAAATGGTACAAGTGCTGGCACGGGACGACCCGTACGCAAGTGAGCAGGTGTTGGAGAACGAACAGGGCGAGCTGCAATGGATCGTTTGGGATGAGGGCGAATCGGTACAGGTATATGACCTGAACGATGGGCAAAGTTACCGCCCGGCGTTTGTAAAGGAATCGAGCCAGTATGCCTCCACAGGCTACCCGGAAATGCTGCTGCCCGGCGGGCGGGTATTCGTCACCCACGGCAGTATAGATGCCCCGGACTTTTTGGATAAGATCGCCTACGCCACCCAGGACCGCGCCGCCTACCTTTCCGGCAGCACCGACTATACCCCGGTAACGATGTACACGGGCAAATAAATATAAACAGGAAAGGAGAATACCCTATGAAAAAAGCCATCGCCTGCCTGCTGGCCCTGCCCCTGGCCCTTGCAGCCTGCGGGGTACAGAATGTGCCAGCGCAGGCCGCCCAGCCCACCGATACCCCGGTCGAGACAACGGCACCCACGACTGCAAGTACTGCGCCGGTAGAGGAACCCGCGGCATCGTCTGAACCAGCGCCCGAAAGTACACCGGCGCAAGGCGAACAGATGCCTGCGGCCCCTGACCAGGCGGCGCAGGAATCCGAGCTTGCATCGTATACCCAAACGCTGGGCTGTTTCTTTAATACGCCCCTGCAAAGCACGAAAGAACTTCCGCAGGATTACAATTTATCGTTCTTTTTGCTGTACCAAACCTTTGAAAGCAAGGGCGAAGGCAGTACCTATACACAAAATGATAATTACTTTTGGGAAATTCCGGAAAGTGATCTGCTGCAAACGGCTGCGATATATTTGGGGCTTTCGGACCTTTCTATTTCGGATATAACCGAATGGCCTTTTGGCGAGCCGCAAAACGGGATCTGCTATTATAGTCAGGAGACATCTCTCCCGTATGGTGATATTACGGTAACGAATGTGAAAATTGATACTGCGACGTCAAAAGCACAGGTGTTTGCGGAAGCAGGGGATACCCAATTTGAGGATTCCACCCGGCAAAGCAGGGTCTTGGTTTACCACTTCACCTGCACAGCTGGCCCGGATGGCAGAACGGTTTACAGGCTGGAGTCCATTGCCGGCCAGTAAATTATACATACACACAAAAAATGCTCCCCGTGAGGGGAGCATTTTTATGTGCTGGTTACTTCTTCTTTTCCTGTTTTTCTTTATCGCTGCAATGCTGGTGACAGCTGGCGCAGTTGCCGCCGCAGCCACCCTGCCAGCCGCCGTTCTGGCAGATAAACAGGATTGCCAGCGCCAGCAGCACAAAAATTACCACTACAATGATCGCACTTGCCATAGTCAATTACCTCCGGGACAAGGGTTCACACAAACCCCAGCAGTGTACCTATACAGTGTACCACAAAGGCAACCACCCATGCAATACCGCACTGCATCACAACCACCCCGGCAGCGGCTTTTGCACTGCCAAGTTCGCGCTTGGCGGCGGCCACAGCGGCCACGCAGGGGGTATACAGCAGGGTAAACACCAAAAATACCACGGCGGTAAACGGGGTAAACATCGTGGAAAGTGCTGCCGTATCGCCGCCCAGCAGCACCGTCAAGGTGGAAACAACGCTCTCCTTGGCGGTAAAGCCGGTGATCAGCGCGGTAGAAACACGCCAGTCGCCAAAGCCAAGCGGCTTAAAGATCGGCGCTACCCAGCTGCCGATCAATGCCAGCAGGCTGGTATCCGGCGCTGCAACATTCAGCCGTGTATCAAAAGTCTGCAGGAACCAGATCAACACGGTGGCTACAAAAATAATGGTAAAGGCTTTCTGCAAAAAGTCCTTGGCCTTTTCCCAAATCAGCTGGCCCACGCTGCGGGCCGAGGGAAAGCGGTAGTTGGGCAGCTCCATGACGAAGGGAACAGGCTCGCCCTTATAGCGGGTCAGTTTCAGCACCAGTGCGTACAAAATACCGCATACGATGCCGGTCAGGTACAGCCCCACCATTACAACGGCCCGCCACTGCCGCGGGAAAAACGCGGTGGTAAACAGTGCGTAGATCGGCAGCTTAGCCGAGCAGCTCATGAACGGTGTCAGCAGAATGGTCATCTTGCGGTCGCGGTCACTGGACAAAGTACGAGTGGCCATGATAGCAGGCACCGAGCAGCCAAAGCCGATCAGCATCGGCACAAAACTGCGGCCCGAAAGGCCCACCCGGCGCAGCAGCTGGTCCATCACAAACGCCACGCGGGCCATATAGCCGGTATCCTCCAGGATGGAAAGGAAGAAGAACAAAGTGACGATAACGGGCAAAAAGCTCAGCACACTGCCCACGCCGGCAAAAATGCCGTCGATGACAAGGCTGTGCACCACCGGGTTGATGCCGTAGGCGGTCAGCGCATGGTCAGCGGCGTTGGTCACGGCGTCGATACCCAAAGTCAGCAGGTCAGACAGCGCCGCACCGATGACCCCGAAGGTCAGCCAGAACACCAGCGCCATAATGCCGATAAAGCAGGGCAGGGCGGTGTACTTGCCGGTCAGGATCTTATCCATAGCCACGCTGCGCTTGTGCTCGCGGCTTTCACCGGGGCGCACCACGGTCTTGTCGCACAGGCGCTCGATAAAAGTAAAGCGCATGTCAGCCAGGGCAGCCTCGCGGTCCAGGCTGGTCTCGTTTTCCAGCTCGGCGATGGTATGGCCCAGCAGTTCGGTCTCGTTTTCGTCCAGCTGCAAAGCAGCTTCGATCAGCTGATCACCCTCCACCAGCTTGGTGGCGGAAAACCGCAGTGGCAGACCGGCGTGCTGGGCGTGGTCCTCAATCAGGTGGGCCACGGCGTGGATGCAGCGGTGTACCGCGCCGTCCTTGCCATCGGTGGCATCGCAGAAATCGATGCGGCCGGGGACCTCGCGGTGGCGGGCCACATGCAGGGCATGCTCCACCAGCTCGTCAATGCCCTCGTTCTTGGCGGCCGAGATGGGCACCACCGGCACACCCAGCAGTTCCTCCAGTTCGTTGACCATGATGGTGCCGCCATTGGCGCGCACTTCGTCCATCATATTCAGCGCCAACACCATCGGAATCTCCAGTTCCATCAGCTGCATGGTTAAGTAAAGGTTGCGCTCAATATTCGTGGCATCAACGATATTGATGATGCCGTCTGGGTGGGTGTTCAGCAGGAAGTCCCGGGTGACGATCTCCTCGCTGGAATAGGGCGACAGGGAATAGATGCCCGGCAGGTCGGTGACGGTGGCCTCGGCATGGCCGCGGATCATGCCGTCCTTGCGGTCTACCGTGACACCGGGAAAGTTGCCCACATGCTGGTTGGAGCCGGTCAGCTGATTGAACAGCGTCGTTTTGCCGCAGTTCTGGTTGCCGGCCAGGGCAAAACGCAGCGGCTGTCCTTTGGCAATCTCACTGCCCGCCTTGCGGTCGTGGTAGCTGGCGGCCTTGCGCAGTTCGCCCACGCCGGGGTGGGGCACAGGCGCGTGCCGTGTCTCGCTGCGGGCAGCGCGGTCCGTTTCGTGGACATTGTCCACCTCGATCTTGGCGGCATCAGCCAGCCGCAGGGTCAGCTCGTAGCCGCGCAGCTCTACTTCGATGGGGTCGCCCATGGGGGCAACCTTGCGCAGGGTCACCTCGGTGCCCGGGGTCAGGCCCATATCCAACAGGTGGTGGCGCAGCTCGCCCTGGCCGCCGATGGTGCGCAGTACCGCATCCTGCCCAACTTTGATTTCTGCCAGTGTCATTTTTTCCAGTCCTCTTATAAAAAAGTTTGATTATTCTAACTTTTATCTGCCGCCAGTATAGCACAAAGCTTTCCGCTGTGCAAGATGGAACTTCGTTTGCGCATTGCACGCACCCCGGCTTTGTGCTATACTTTACTATATGTTCACATAAAGAGGGGACGCGCTGCTATGCAGCCTTTACAAAGGGAAAAACTTTTTGCCAATCACGAATTGCTCACGCTGCTTTGGCCGCTGATTATCGAACAGACGCTCAGCGTGCTGGTGGGCATGGCGGATACGGTCATGGTCTCGTCGGTAGGCGAGGCCGCCATCTCCGGCGTTTCGTTGGTGGATATGATCAACCAGCTCATCATTACGGTGTTTGCGGCGCTGGCCACCGGCGGCGCTGTGGTTACCAGCCAGTATCTGGGCGCCAAAAAGCCCGAGCAGGCCGCCCGCAGTGCCGGACAGCTGGTGGGGTTAAGTGCCCTGCTGGGTCTGGCGGTGGCGGCGTTCTGCCTGCTGACCCGCCGCCCGATGCTGCGCCTGCTGTTTGGCTCCATCACCGATGACGTTATGGACGCGGCGGTGATCTACTTTACCATCACGGCGCTGTCCTTCCCGTTTTTAGCGCTGTATAACGCAGGTGCGGCCATTTTCCGCTCCACCAGCAACAGCGCTGTGTCCATGAAGGTGTCAGTCATCGTTAACGCCATCAACTTTGGCGGCAATGCCATCTGCATCTACCTGCTGGGCATGGGCGTCGAGGGCGTGGCCATCCCCACGCTGATCTCCCGTGCGGTGGGCGCGTTTATCATCCTGGCGCTGGCCGCTCAGCATGAGTATGTGCTGCACATTACGCCGCGGTCGGTCACCCACCTGGAGCGGGGGACCGTGCAAAGCATTTTGCGCATCGGCATCCCCTCGGCCTGTGAAAACAGCCTGTTCCAGTTGGGCCGCGTGCTGGTGGTGTCGATGATCTCGCTGTTCGGCACGGTGCACATCTCGGCCAACGCGGTGGCCAATAACCTGGACGCCGTGGGCGCTATCATCGGCCAGGCCATGGGCCTGGCGATCATTACCGTAGTGGGCCGCTGCGTGGGCGCACAGGACATGCAGCAGGTGGTGTACTACACCAAAAAACTGATGCTGTGGGACTACATTGCCCAGGGCATTGCCAATGCGGCGGTCATCCTGTCGCTGGGGGTGGTGCTGAATATGTACACCCTATCACCGGAGACCCGCAGCCTGGCGGCGGAACTGGTCATCATCCACTGCGCCATGGGTATCCTGATCTGGCCGGCGGCCTTTGTGCTGCCCAACGCTCTGCGCGCCGCCAACGACGTAAAGTTTACGATGGTCGCCTCGGTGGTCTCGATGCTCGTCTGGCGTTTGGCGTTCAGCTGGATCTTGTGCGTCAACATGGGCTGGGGCGCCGTCGGCGTCTGGTGGGCCATGGTCATTGACTGGGTCTGCCGCAGCATTTGCTTTGTTGGCCGCTTCGTCAGCGGCGTCTGGAAGAAAAAAGCGGTTAAGATGCCGAATTGATTTTTGGCTTTGGCGGATGCCGCTCCGTCCCCGCCGCAAGGCGGCGGAACACCGAAAGCCGCCCATACACCCACGTAAAACAAAAGAAAGGCTTACCTCATGAAATTCATCAGTTGGAACGTCAATGGCCTGCGGGCTTGCCTAAAAAAGGGTTTTGAGGATACCTTCAACGCCCTGGATGCCGACTTTTTCTGCGTGCAGGAAACCAAAATGCAACCCGGCCAGGCGGACTTCGCCCCGGCAGGCTATACAGAGTATATTTACAGCGCCGAGAAAAAAGGCTACTCCGGCACGGCCATCTGGGCCAAGACTCCGGCATTGTCGGTCAACTATGGCATCGACTGCGAAGCCCACAGCCATGAGGGCCGCGCCATCACGCTGGAATACCCGAACTTTTACCTGGTCAACCTCTATGTGCCCAACTCCCAAAACGAGCTGGCCCGCATCGATTATCGCATGCAGTGGGAGGATGACCTGCGTACTTATTTAAAGAAGCTGGACGCCGTTAAACCTGTCATCCTCTGCGGCGATCTCAACGTCGCACACGAGGACATCGACCTGAAGAACCCCGGCCCCAACCGCGGCGCGGCGGGCTTCAGCGACCAGGAACGCGGCAAGCTGGACGAACTGCTGGCCGCCGGTTTCACCGACAGCTTCCGCTGCCTGCACCCCGCCGACACCGGCATGTACAGCTGGTGGAGCATGCGCTTCCGCGCCCGTGAGCGGAACGCAGGATGGCGTATCGACTATTTCCTCGTCAGCGACCGCGTGGCCCCCAACATCAAAGAGGCCGGTATCTTAATGGACATCATGGGCAGCGACCATTGCCCTGTAAGCCTGGACATCGAAATTTGAGAGAAATCTTAAAAGAAATTTAAAAAATATCCCCCGCGTTGCAAAGTCCGGCGCGGGGGATTCGTTTTAGTAAACAGAAAGACAAAACAAAGGAGGTGTGGGAACTGACAAACGGAGAATTTACCGAACTGATGCAGCAATATCAGCGGCTGATCTACACGGTCTGCCTGCAGTTTGTTCACGACCCCCACACCGCCGAGGACCTGACCCAGGATACCTTCCTCTCCGCCTTTTCGGCCATTGACCGGTGCGAGCCCCAGTATTACAAGGCCTGGCTGGTGCGTGTGGCCGCCAACAAATGCAAGGACCACTTAAAAAGCAGCTGGGTGCGCCGGGTGGAAGCCCCGGGGGACGATGCCCTGCCCGAACCACGGGGAGCACCCACTGGTGACGCGCAGGACCCCATCGAACAGCTGACCGACCAGGCCGCTGCTGCCGAAGTGGAAACCATGGTGCGCACCCTGCGTGAACCCTACGGCAGGATCGCCGTGCTCTATTTTCTGGAACATAAGACCACCGCAGAGATCGCGGCCGCCGTTGGCCGTCCGCCTGCCACGGTCAATAACCAGCTCTGGCGCGCCAAGAACATCCTGCGCCAGCAGATCATCGAGAGGAGGCAGAAGGAATGAGCCTTTACTTTGATAACGAAAAATTGTTTGACGCCGAAGGCCACCTGACCGACGAGGGTCTGTATGCCCTGAAGGACGGCACCCTCGACGATCTGGGGGCGCTGGAAGCGGCCGAGCACCTGACATTTTGCGATTACTGCCTGCTGCGGTACACCAAAATGATAGACAACGCGCCGGAATGCCTGCAGCAGCCGATGCGCGACCTGATCCCGCAGGTGCAGAACCTCATGCGGCTGCGCAGCTTCCGCATTATGACCAACCGCTACGTTTCCACGGCGGCCGCGGTGGCGCTGGCTTTCCTGCTGTGGAACGTGACCACTTTCGGCATAACTGGCAGCACAGGCGTGCCCGTGGCCAGACCCACACCCACCGAGCCGCAGCCCAGTTTCCGCCAGCGCGTGAACAGCGTAGTGGGCGGCTTTTACGAAAGCCTGAACAATACCTTTAAAAACTTTACCCTGACCGCCGAAAGCGGCCTGGAACAGCTGAAAACAGAACCAATCGGCGGCGATACCGCCAAGGGGGAATAAACTATGAAAAAGAACGCATTTCTGACATTTATTTTTGCCTGCATCCCCGGCGCAGGCCAGATGTACTACGGTTATATGAAGCGCGGCCTGTCGATGATCACGTTCTTCTGCCTGTTTATCATGGCAGGCACGCTGGTGGATGTTCTGGTCGTTGGCTCAGTCATCGTGTGGATGTACAGCTTTTTTGACACCTATGACCTCATCCGTCATCTGGCGGCAGGGGAACCCAAGGACGACGACCTGCTTCTGCCCGCCAACTGGGACAATATTAGGGCCATGCTGCCCCAGCATAACAAGCTGCTCGGCTGGGGCCTGATCGCCTTTGGCGTCTGGGCGCTGTATGATATCCTCATCGCGGACTGGATGACCACCGTGCTGGAGCATTTCTTCGGCTACGGTTATGCGTATGATATCATCCACGGCATCCCCAATATCCTGGTGGGCATCCTGCTGGTGGTGGCCGGCATCAAGCTGCTGGGCCTGCACCCGGCTAAGAAGGCTGACCCCAACGAGGCCGACACCCTTCCGCCGTATCCGAATGAGAAGCAGTAAGGAAGCAGACCATAAAAAGGCCCCCTCAGGGAGGGGACTCCCGCGAAGCGGATGGGGGAGAGAGCCTACGATTCAGCGGCAGCTAATGGGGCGGTCTCTCCCTCCGTCTGCGCTTCGCGCAGCCCCCTCCCTCGCAGAGGGAGGCGCTGCTCTGTTGCGTCTTAATGCTAATACAATCTGTATAATGCAAAGCGAGGTATAACAAAATGGATGAAATGAAAACCAACCCGCCGGTGCAAAATTCCCCGGCGGAACCGCCTAAAAAAGTCCGCCGCGTGGGCACGATGGCCTTTGCGGTGCTGCTCATCGCGGGTGGTGTACTGCTGCTGGCCCAGCAGTTCATGCCCAAGGCAAACCTGCTGGCTGTGTTAAAATTCGCGCCGGTCATCCTCATCGTGCTGGGCATCGAGGTGCTGGTCTACAGCACCAAGCCAAACGTAAAGCTCAAGTTTGATTGGCTGGGCATTTTGGGCTGCGCGTTCGTCCTGGTCGTGGTGGGCACGGCGTCCCTGATACCGCTGGCCTGGCGCTGGCTGGGCGGCGCGGACCGCAACGCCGAAAAACGCATCGAGCAGCAGGTCGTGGACAGCATGTACGAGCAGCTTTCCGCCGACCCGGAGCTGAAAGCCAGCGTGACCTCGATGCACGCCAGCGTTGATTTTAACCACACCGATATGGAAAACGTGGACAACACGCTGGAGCCGGGCGACACCCTGATCCTGTACCTGAACTTCCGCCAGGACGCCGCCGGCAATGAGCCGGAGTTTGCCGCCAACTGTGCCGCCATTGTGCAGGCCGCCAAAGCCGCAGGCTGGAACTTTACCACCATGAATTTTGGCACCGAGGAAAATGTCGGCGGCGTGTATGATACTTACCGTGCCGAGTTCTCCCAATCCTTTGCCGACGGCTTGACCACCGAGCAGCTGGCCAGGCGGGTGCAGAAGGGCTACTACTATGACTACGATTGCTACGACAGCAAAGAAGCCCGCGACAACGCCATCAAGGCTGACCTGCGGGAACAGATCAGCAATCGCTATGCCGATGAACACGACGGCGTTTACCCCAGAGATGATTACCTGAATGAGGAAACGGAACGCCAGTTCAACGCCCTCTACGGCAGCCAGACCACCGAAATCGCCACCCCGGAAAGCGCGGAGTAAATAAAGGCAATACCGCATAATTCTAAGTGCCGATACGGCGAGCGAGGTGCGGC